>Ga0315274_10015629_pt1 | contig 10743 bp, 10 predicted proteins | sample YL17G02_20_MG_FD_203700 | JGI IMG/M metagenome (GOLD analysis project Ga0315274, IMG submission 203700) | Sediment microbial communities from Yellowstone Lake, YNP, Wyoming, USA - YL17G02_20 | ecosystem: Environmental > Aquatic > Freshwater > Lake > Sediment | place: USA: Wyoming | collected...
TTCAGCCTCCCGCCCCGGAGGAAGGGTCTTCAAATACTGCCCGTCGACGATTTTCCCTTCCGCCGGATGTCCCGAGGTCACGGGGATCGCCGTCGTGTTGCCCGCGTATCCAGTAACAGTGAGATCGACAGGGAGACTCTGCGCAAAGAACGCCCCGGAACGGCTACCTTGCAGGTGACGGAATTCCTTGTCCGGAATCACGAGTCCGCCCTTGGGACCCGCGAGGACAATCTCCCATTGGTCATTGCTCTCGAAGCGATCGGCTTGATCCCCTTCGTAGAGCGTCAGGTCACCGCGCACCGCGTACTTGAACGTCACGAAGCCGCCGGCCAAAAGAAGCACGATGCCCGTATGTGCGATGAGGATTCCAGCGTGCCGCCACCCTTTCCGCGCGCGGACGATCCCGCCGCACGCGACATTGATGAACGCAAGGACGAGGAGGAGGTATGCGCCCGGCAATGGCAGCGGAATGACGCCTCCGATCCAATGCACTAGGAATAACGAACCGAAGTATTCGTTCTGGACCGCATACAATCCTTGGTGAACTTGCTGGAGGGTCCCCAGAAAGGTCAGGAGCATCAAAAGGAGGAGCAACACGACGGCCAAGCCCGTCGACGCGAGGAAACGGAAGAACAGCGCGAGGATCCTGAACATCTATTTCTTCCTGGGACTCAGTTTCGGTATTGTCGTGGACATCACTTTAGGGATCCGCAGAACGCGATAAACTTCTCCCGTTCAGCACGAACCGTACTCTCAGGCCCGATCATCTTGACGAAGACGCTCTCGTTGCCCAGTTCGCAGACAGTCCCCGTGAGCATGTATCCGGACTTGGGCTCTCCGCTCATCCCCTGATACGTCCCCGCGACCTCCGCGAGCGGGACCTGCTTGCCCAACATCGGAATCTTGGAGAGCTTCTCGACGGCCTCGGCATTGAGGGGTTCACTCTCCATGCCCATCTGTGCGCGCCAACGGTTGATGTTCATCTCGGCGCCGCCTCCCGTGCCTTTCAGCACGGTCACGTAGCATTCCGTTTGGCCGTCAGCGCCTATGGTGAAGTTGGCGATCCGCATGGCCGTCGCCGGCGCCTGCGTCCACCCCTCCGGAGCCGTCCAGGTGAATGTCCCTTGCGACTCCTGTTTCGCGGGCGGCGCCGTCACGTCGCGGGTCTCAGTGATCTCGACGCGGCCGACCGGCTTGCCGCAGGAGAAACATAGGAGTCCCATCGCAACCACTCCCGCTACCGTCCGCAAAAGGTGTCTCATTCTCAAATGCTCCGCGTCGTCCCTCGGAAAAAGCCTCAACCCCCGGAAACGCTTCACGTTTGGAATCTACTTCTTCAGTTTCTCACAAATCAACGTACCGGCCCTCCGGATAATTCCCGGAATTGATGGCGCACGATGATCCTGCGCCTCCTGTGGCCAAGCGTCTTACCTATCGGACGTATCGGACGGATCGGACATATCAGACACGGACACTACCGGCTGATCTCACGGCGGATCTTGGCGAGTTTCGCCAGGGCCGCATCGTCCAGCCGCTCCTCGACGCGCAACAGCGAGTCAGGCCGCCCGATGCGCTCCAGGGTGATCCGTGTGTCCGTGTCGGCTTCGCGGACGCTGGCGAGGAAGTTGTCGGGTTCCATGACAAGGGCGTTCAGACCCCGGCACAGGTCGCGGATGCCTCTGTCCGCACTGACTACAATGATCGACCTGCGGTCGGATGACATGTAGACGGTGCGCTCGATAACCGCATCGGCCGATTGATGTCCGGGCGAATATGTGACCTCCAAGCCGGGATACTGACATGCGGGGATGACAGGCTGCGCCAGCCGGCCGCGCCCATCAAAGATGATTTTCGCCTGGCATCCCGTGGCCGCGCAGAACCGGCCGACTTTCTCGATCAGGGCTTCGCGCGCCGCTTCGAAATCCTGCGCCGCCAGAGGCCGCAGCATCGAGGAATGATGGATGACATTATAGCCGTCAATGTAATACGTTGAAGGCATGGACGGGATTCACTCGCTGTACTCGCGGTAAACGCGCGGCCCTATACCTGCGAGAATGTCGTAAGGAATGCTCTGCGCATGCAAGGCCAGTTCTTCGACCGTGATCGTCTCGCTTCCGTCCGTGCCGATCAGCGTTGCGGCGTCACCCGCGGCGACGCCGTCGACGTGCGTCACGTCCACCACGACCTGATCCATGCAGACGCTCCCGCGAACGGAACAGCGTTTTCCTCGGATGAGCACGTCGGCGCGGTTTGAAAGCGCGTGTTTATACCCGTCCGCATACCCCACGGGCAAAAGGGCCGCGCGCATGCGATCCGGCGTCGTGTACGTGCGCCCGTATCCGACGCTCGAGCCGGGCTCAAGGTCCTTGACCATTACGACGCGGGTCTCCCAACGCAACACCGGTTTGATCGGAGACGGCCCGGCGGGTTTCGCGGTGGGCCATACGCCATAGGTCATAAGCCCCGGACGGACCATGCCGAAAAAGCTCTCCTCATAATTGATAATTGCCGCGCTGTTCGCCGCGTGCGCCAGTTCATATGGGACCCCGTGCTTATCCAACTGGCGCAGTATCTGCTTGAACGTCTTGATCTGGTTGAGCGTGTATGGGTCCTTCGCGAGGTCCGCGATCGGGAAGTGAGTGGCGACCCCCTCAATATCGATGTTTGACACGCGCCTGAGATAAAGAAGATCGCGGACCGCCTGATCGATCTCGAATCCCTGGCGTCCCATGCCCGAATCAATCTTGCAGTGAACCGCCGCGACTCTGTTTGCCTTACGGGCGATGCCGCCCAATCGCTCGGCGGCCGCTACCGTCGATATCATCACGCGCAGTCCATGCTCGATGATCGCCCCAAGGGCCTCTTCGGACGGCTGGACAAGCACCATGATGGGCGCACGGACGCCCGCCTGCCGCAGCGCAACGGCCTCATCCACGGTGGCTACGCCCAGCATGGCCACGCGTTCTTTGACCGCCCGTTTCGCGATGCGCACAAGCCCATGCCCGTAAGCGTTCGCTTTGACGACGGCCATGATGCCGCAACCCTCGGGGATGCGGTCGCGGACGGCCTGCAGGTTCTGTGCGTAGGCGTTGAGATCGATGACGGCGCGTGAAGGGGAGAATTCACTCATTGTGGTTTCCCAGGTTCATGGCGCGCCAATTGATTTTCATGAACTGAAGTCCGGCATAGATCGTGAACAAGGCCACAAAAATGATGGCCCAGAAAGACCCAATCGTGACGGCCCTGTGGTAGAACCTCAAGAAGGAAGCCCACCATTCGGCGGCGAGAAACGCCGCGAGCGAATCAAAAAGATCGCCGATAATGGCAAGCGCCAGAAAGACGAACACGTATACCATCTGGATCACCGCCTTGGTCTTTCCCCAGACGTTGGCCGGGATCACCACGCCTTCGCTGGCGGCCAATGATCGAGCGCCCGTCACCAGGAACTCGCGCGCGATGATGGCCACAACGCACCAACTGGGAACGCGAAGCCCCGGTACTTGCATCAGCATCACCAGCGCCCCGATGAGCAACACCTTGTCCGCGACCGGGTCAAGAAGCTTGCCGAAGTTCGTAACGAGATTGCGCTCCCGGGCGATCTTCCCGTCGTAGTAGTCCGTAATCGTGGCCAGTATGAACACCACGTAGGCAATGAGATAGGTAGACAGCGACGGAAATGACATAAGCCCAACGAAGGCCAGCGCCATCACGAGACGCGCAACGGTCAGTTGATTCGGCAGATTCATAGTGCCTTCATTGTAGCAAAAGAGGCCGAGGGGCAATAGCTGTACCGTTTTCCCCCTTTGAAGGGGCTAGGGGGATGTTTTGTGCCCCTGCCGGCGGCTTTTGTCGGCGATCCAACATCCCCCTAGCCCCCTTCAAAGGGGGAAACGGCCCACAGTTCGTGCTCAAGCTTCTCAAGCGCCGCCGGAGCCATCGGTTCATTAAGATGCCTCAATTCTGACCCAATAGACTAGCCGTTGCTGGCGATACCCAAGGATTGCGCGAAGCGGCGGAAGAACCCCGCCGTTGACCGCGCCGCTTCGGCCCGCTGTTGGATGATCCGGTCGGCGAGTTCATACACGGCCTGCGTGGCGGGTGCGTTTGGGAAGCGCAATACGAACGGCGTCGTCTGCATCACGCCTTGGCCCACGTGGGGGTCGCGCGGAATGTATCCAAGATAAGACAGGGTCAGGCCGAGATACTGCTTTGCGACGCGCGACAGATTCGTCGTCACCGCCAACGCCTGCTGCTGGTTGACGACCATGTTGATGATCAGCCGGAACACGGTATCCTCTCGAATCGAGAATATGGTCTTTATCGTCGCGTAGGCGTCCACGATGGCCGAAGGTTCCGGCGTCGTGACCACGAGGACCTCGTCCGCGGCGGCGGCGAACCGCACCGCGTTCTGTCCGATCCCCGCCATCGTGTCAATGACGACAAAATCACTTTGTTCTTGGAGGTCCTTGAGCCCGTTCAGGACGTTTTGGCGGGCCGCTGGGCCGAGGTCGGCCAGTTTCGCCAGGCCCGACGTGCCCGGGACGATCTCGATGCCGCCGGGGCCCTTCACGAGGATCTGCATGATGGATTTCTCGCCGTCAATCACGTGCTGCAGGTTGAAGAACGAATTGAGACCCATCAGAACTTCAACGTTGGCGAGGCCGAGATCGGCATCGAGCACGATCACCCGCTTGCCGCGCGCCGCAAGCGCAATCGCCAGGTTTATGCTGACGCTCGTCTTGCCAACGCCGCCCTTCCCGCTGGTGATCGCGAACACCCGGCCCGCGCGGCCCCGTCGAACGAAATCACGAAGATTTTGCGCTTGATCCAACACGACTGTCCGAATCCTCCAAGAGTAGTTTAGCGGTTTTGCTCGGCGTGGCCAATTCGATATCATCGGGAACGTTTTGTCCGACGCTGAAATAACTCAACGGCAGATTCGCCTCCACGGCAATGCTGAACAAGGCGCCGTACCGCCTCGTTTCGTCCAGCTTCGAGAAGAGCAGTGAAGTGGGATTCGTGCAGCGGAAGCTCTCCACGACGCTTCGAAGCTCTTCCACCTGCATGTTGGCCGGAAGCACGAGCATCACTTCATCCGGACGCGCTATGTCCAACAGCGACTTGAGCTCGCGAATCTGCTCTTGATTGAACTGGCTTCCGCCGGCCGTGTCCATCAACACAAGATCGTATTCGCGGAACGCGTTGAGGGCATAAGTCAGTTCCGCGGCGTCGTTCGTGATCCGCATCGGCAGTCCCATGATGTTGGCGTACACGCGGAGCTGTTCCGGCGCGGCCACGCGGTAAGTGTCCATTGTGATTAGGCCCACCGGGGCGCGTTCCTGCACGGCAAACAGGGCGGCCAGCTTGGCGAGGTTGGTGGTCTTGCCGACGCCCGTCGCGCCGACCAGCGCCACCGTGCGGCGCCGTCCGCGCACAAGCTGGATGCCGCGCGTCACCGAGATGCGCTTGTGCATCTCCATGCGCAACCGTTCCCTGAACACCCGGGGATTCCTCAACACACCCGGGTCGCTCTCGCGCAAAACCGCCGCTACGAGCGACGCCGCAACGGCACGTGCGACGCCCCTTTCAAGCAAGGCATGGTAGTGCGGCAGGAACTCGGCCGGCATGGCCGCATCGGGCGTCTCCTTCACGAGCGCCTGCAACAACTGCCGCATTTCCTGAAGCTCGCGCTGCAGTCCCTCCGCATCCCGCGCCGCGTCCCCGCTGCGCGGGAACGGAAGAATGGAGCCGGGCTTGTCCCGGCGCAGTGGAGGGGAGACAAGGGGTTGCAACCCCTTGCCCACCGCCATGCGCGCCTGGGCATCGCTCACCACTTGTTTGAAATAAGCGATCGTGTCGTTCATGGTTTCATCCGAACCCAGAGTTGCCCCCTGCGCGGCGTATCTTTTCTCAATGAGGCTCGGCCTGCGCGTAGGCGCGAGACGGCCCTGCACGGGCGGCGTCGCCGTCAACTCGATGACCTTTCGCCCGCCCAGTCCGAGGATGCCGCCTTCGGTCACCTCGGTCGTGTTGATGACAAGTGCGTCATCGCCGAGGGCGCGCACCATTTTCTGATAGGCCTCATCAAAGGTCTCCGCCCGGAATTTGTGGAACGTCTGTCCCATGTTATGCACTCACTTGTCCCTCGCTCTCGAGTTGAACCGCGGGGTCAATCTCACTGTATGAAAGCACGACGATTTTCGGCATCCGGCGCTCGACGATCCGCTTGAAGAACCGCCGCACCGGCGCGCTCGTAAGCACGATCGGCTCATGGCCCATTAGCACCAGCGGTTGTGCCGCCTGCACCGTGTTTACGGCTATCACGTCCGCCCGCTTTGGGTCAATCGGCGGGAACCCGCCCGTCTCGCCCTGTCGCATACTATCGAGGATCTCCCGCTCGATGGTTGGATCCACCGTGACGACGTGGAGCTTGCCTTCCTCATCTACATAAGCCCCGCAGATCTCGCGCGCGAGACAGTGGCGGCAATACTCGGCGAGGACCTCGATGTCCTTTGTGCGCCGGCCGTAGTCGGCGAGCGTCTCGAGGATCATCTCAAGATTGCGTATCGAAATGCGCTCCCGCAAGAGCGCGTGAAGCACCTTCTGGATCTCGCCCAAAGTCAGGATGTTTGGCAGCAGTTCGTCGACAACCGACGGGGCCTTCTCCTTGACGTGCTTCAAGAGATTCTGAACGTCCTCGCGCGTGAGGAGGTCGTCCGCATGGCTCATGATCAGCTCGGTCAGATGCGTCGCCAGCACCGCGGACGGTTCCACAATCGTGTAGCCCAATCGTTCCGCGCGATCTCGATTGCCGCGTGTCACCCATACCGCGTTCAATCCGAAGGACGGCTCCTTGGTGGGCGCTCCCTCGATCTCCTCTTCCGCAAGACCCGGGTTCATTGCGAGGAAACAATCCGGCGCCAGTTCGTAGCTCGCAATGGCCGACTCTCGCAAGCGTATGCGGTACTCGTTGGGGCGCAGCCTCATGTTGTCGACAATGCGGATAACGGGGACTACAAACCCCATCTTCGTGGCGGTCTGTTGTCGGATGATCTGAATGCGCGTAAGCAAATCGCCGCCCTGCTTCGGATCGGCCATCGAGATGAGACCGTAGCCGAGTTCGATTTTCAGCGGGTCCACCGTCAGGAGATCTTCCGTGCGCGGCGCCGCCTCCGGTTTCACGGCCTCCTTCTCGGCGAGTTCCGCGGCACGCCGGGCCGCTTCGTTGCGAAGAAGGGCCTGCCGCGCCTGGTACGCCCCCGCCGCAAGGAGTCCCGCTACCACGAGGAAGGGAATCGTCGGCATGCCGGGCACCAAGCCGAAGACAAGCAACATCCCGGCGGCCATCCCCAACGCGCGAGGATACCGCAACAGTTGGGCGCCGAAATCCACGCCCATGTTCTCCTCTGTTGCCGTTCGCGTCACGATCAGACCCGCGGCGGTCGATATGATCAGGGCCGGCACCTGCGTGACAAGCCCGTCGCCAATGGTCAACTGCGTGTACACGCGCAAAGAATCCGTCAGCGCCATGCCCCGCATGAGGATGCCGATGATCAACCCGCCAATGATGTTGACGATCGTGATGACGAGCCCCGCGATGGCGTCGCCGCGCACGAACTTCGTGGCGCCGTCCATGGCCCCGTAGAAGTCGGCTTCCCGCTCGATGTCTTGGCGCCGCGTGCGGGCCTGCGCCTCCGTGATAAGGCCCGCGTTGAGGTCCGCGTCCACGCCCATCTGTTTTCCCGGCATCGCGTCCAAGGTGAACCGGGCCGCGACTTCCGAAATGCGCTGGGCGCCGCGCGTGATAACCACGAATTGGATCACGACAAGGATCGCGAAGATCACCGCCCCAACGACGTAACTGCCGCTCGTGACGAAGCTGCCGAAGGCATTGATCACGTTCCCCGCATATCCTTCCGAGAGGATAAGACGGGTCGCCGCCACGTTCAGACTCAGCCGGAACAACGTAAGGATCAACAGAAGCGAAGGAAACACATTGAACTCGACGGGACGTTGCAGATAAATCGTCCCCAGCAGGACGACCACGGAGATGGAGATGTTAATCGTCAGAAGGATGTCCAGCATCCAGGTCGGGATCGGGATCACCAGCACCACGAGGATGCCGATTACGCAGATCGCAAGAGCGATGTCCTGGTTCCGCGCGAGCGACCACTGCCGCTCGATCTGTCCAGCCGGTACCGCCAACCTAAATCTCCGACGATTTTGGATTTTGGATTTTGGATTTTGGATTTAGGACAACGCCAGAGAGTATGTAAAGGCATGAGAACAGCCTGTGCGAATACCGAACAGGCATCAGGATGTCTCTAGTGCATCGGCCAATCCAAAATCCAAAATCCAAAATCCAAAATCCTTTCACCCTGCTTGTGGCGCGGCCCTCCAGCCGCCTTCACGTTCACGTATCTTCTCGATACGGCGATCAATCTGATACACATACGCCAGCACCTCGGCCACGGCCCGGAACAACGGCTCCGGAATGGCCTGCCCGGCATCGACCATGCGAAAGAGCTGTCGCGCCAAGTCCGGCTTCTGCACGATCGGCACGTCGTGCTCGACCGCGATGTCGCGAATACGCTCCGCGAGCAGGCGCGCGCCCTTTGCGACGACCACCGGCGCCAGCATGCGTCCGGCGTCATAGCGTATAACCACGGCGTATTGAATCGGGTTCGTGATCACGACGTCCGCCTTGGGCACTTCCGCCATCATTCGCTGCATCGCGATACGACGCTGGATCTGCCGGATTCGCCGCTTGATCCGCGGGTCGCCCTCGTACTCCTTGAGCTCCTCGCGCGCCTCCTGGACGGTCATCATCAGGCTCCGCTCGTACTGCCAACGTTGGAAACCGTAGTCGAGGAGCCCGAGGACAAGCAGAGCCAGTGCAATGCGCCACCAAAGGATGAACGCCATCTTGCCGACCGCTGACACGAGCGCAAGCGGGGTCAGATCCATCAGGTTCACATAGTCCGGCGCGGTGTCACGGACCGTGATCCACGAGATGTACACCACAACTCCCACCTTGAAGATGGATTTCACCAGTTCCACTAGCGCACGAAGCGAGAACAGATTAGCGAACCCCGCAAAAGGGTTGATCTTCGAGAATTTCGGAGTAAGGGGTTTCCCCGTGAAGAGCAGGCCCACCTGGAGCACGTTGATCACGACACCCGCAATCAACATCACCACCATGAACGGCAGCGCGGCGGGCGTCATCATCCAAAGCGACATGATCGCCAGGTTCTGTACGTTGTTCACGTCGGGAAGCATGTCGTGCGCGTTCCCCAAGAAGTAGCCGAACGCCGCCAGCAACTGCTTGAACATCGGCAAGCCGAAATAGCGCAGCGCGAACAGCGCAACCAGCAAGGCAAACCCGGCGCAAAGGTCTTGGCTCCGCGCCACCTTCCCTTCCTCGCGCGCGCGTTGTCGCTTCAACGGCGACGCTGGCAGCGTCTTTTCACCGGCCGACTGTTCAGGCATAGGCCATCTAGCTCATTCCTTGTATCATGTCCGAAACGTTCTTGAACATCTGGTGGAACATCCCGTCCAGGAAGCCCACGTAAAGGTCCAGCGAAATCGCCACCATGAACAAGCCCAGCGCTATCGTCACTGGGAAACCCACCGCGAACAACTGGATCTGCGGCACCACCCGCCCCACAAGACCCATGATCAGGTATGCCACCAGCATCGCGGCGCCCACCGGCGCGGCGATCATCACGCCGTCATAAAACATGGCGCTTCCCCACAGGCTGATCTGCCGCGGCAAATCCTCGTGCACCGTGAGGCCGCCGAGTGGGATCTTATCGAACGTCGAGATGAGCGCACGGAGCATCACGTGGTGTCCGTTCGTCGCCAGCAACACCAAAACGGCCACGATGAACAGCAGAAAGCCGAAGATCGGGAATTGCGTCTCGAGGGCCGGGTTGAAAATGTTCATCATCCCGAAGCCCGTCTGCATGTCCATGATCTGCCCGCCGATTTGGATGGCGCCGAACATCAGCGTCATCACGAACCCGATCATCAGCCCGATGACAAACTCACTGGCCCCCATCAGCGCGAACTCGAGCGGCTCACTCGGCAGAGTCTGGTTCAAGGCGGCGATGCTCGGCGTGATCAACATCGCCGTCAGTCCGACCAAGCCGATCTTGCCGGCCGCCGGGAAACTGCCCGACCCCAGCACCGGCGCGGAAACCACCAAACCGCTGAGCCGCGCCATCGCCAAAAGGAAGACCTTGAAGACCTCAACCTCATATACCATGAAGCCTTCCACGCAACGCCTCCCTTTGGGTTACCGAGACCCGCCCGGCTCACCTTACCAAGCCGTAAAAGCCGCCGAAAAGCGGCCGTACGAAGTTGAGAACGATGTTCATCATCCAGGGAAGAAAAATGACAAAAGAGATTAGCACGACGACAATCTTCGGCACGAACGTCAGTGTGATCTCCTGAATCTGTGTCACCGACTGGAAGATGCTTATGACCAGGCCTACGATCATCCCCGATAACAGCATCGGGGACGACGCCAGGAGCGTTACTATGAGCGCATCCCGCGATAGAAACACCACATCATCTGCCGTCATAGGCGCACACCTCCTTCTAACCATTTCCACGCCGACACCTAGACGTCCTCAAGATACCACAACATATTGCGGTTGTCAATCAATTACACAACAATGAATTGTCTTTGAGGACCCGCCGGGACAGGTTCTTGTGGTATCCTGTACTACTATCCATGAA
>Ga0315274_10015630_pt1 | contig 10743 bp, 10 predicted proteins | sample YL17G02_20_MG_FD_203700 | JGI IMG/M metagenome (GOLD analysis project Ga0315274, IMG submission 203700) | Sediment microbial communities from Yellowstone Lake, YNP, Wyoming, USA - YL17G02_20 | ecosystem: Environmental > Aquatic > Freshwater > Lake > Sediment | place: USA: Wyoming | collected...
GATGTAGCGAACCTTCGTCTTGTTAAGCTTCATATCCTGGACTATGCGTCCAGGCCTAGATGGGAGGCGAAATAATTTCGGGACTCTACAACAAATTCAGGTCTCCATAAAGTATATCTATCAGAGAAGGATTAATAATGAAAGAGATCGGTTGTTAACTTGTCAGCGGGAAGGGAGCAATATGCCTAAAAAAGCTTCTGAACCTAGGTTATTGAGGCTAATGCTAGAATATTCTAGAATCTTCCGAGCATTTTGCTTATATAGCCATGTCAGGGTCGCAAATATCCTCAGAAGCATAGCGTTTAACCAGCTGGCTGTTTACGGCAGATCCTTCTGAACTGGATGGCACAGTGAAAGGGCGTTAAATTGCTGTGCGGAGGACACTTGATGCCTCAAGGTTCGCGAGGAGATACAAGTGGGGAGCTGAATAGGGTTCAGTCTCATGGTGGGGGCAAACCCTCCCGGGGAATTGACGAGTTACGCTCGCAGCTATTGGATACAAAGACCTTTATGGACATCTCTCGCAATGTTCCATTGAGGCAGCGTCCACAGAAGTGGTGGAACTTTCTCTCCATTTTGGGAGGAATCATAGGCGCAATTATATGGTCTCTTTATTCAAGCATTAGGGAGGGATTTGATGCTCCGACCGCCCTTCTGATGATTGCAATCCCAATTGCCCTGGTTTGTTTTCGTGGTAGTATAGATAAGCTGTTGATTCCCTTGCAGGATATACGCAGGCGCGTGCCAAGGATGGTCCTGATAGGGATGGGGATTGCGGTTCCCTATCTAACAGCCTATATTCTCTACGATGTCTTCCGGATAAACCAGTATCCTTTGATGCACTGGAACCTTTTCGTGGGCACAATGCTCTCCTATGCGATTGTTAGAGAGCCGCAATTATTGGGGGATCAAAGGCAAGGCCCATCGAAGAATTCGAGGGTGCTCCTCTTAATATTGCTCTATTTTGGCTGCATCACATATGCCATTGCCGATGACTGCACGAGGGATCCTTTCAACGCAAATGATTGCCTGCGAACTGATAACTATGCGCAGTTCCTTGCGGGAATAACTACAGCAGGCCTCGCGGTTCTTGTTAACGGCCCTGAAATCGTACGCGGCCTCTGGGGAGGTGCAGGCAGTTTGCCAGGCAGTTTGCCGCAGGGACCCCCCTCGCCTCCGAGCGAGATAGAGGAAAGCAAGGACGAGGAAAGGGCTGAGGAGGCTGCAGTTGATACTTTGGAGAATCCATCCCTTGATGGACCCCCTGCCGAAAACCCGTTCTCGCCATTTGATGACGGAACGCGTTGCAAAGAACGGAGGGAGTTGGAAAATGAGCCTGCCTAACTATTGGGTGAATCTTGCAACTCTTAACCTGGTTGTCCAGGATGTAGTCTTTGCCTGCCAGGGACTGGGACCTGCCATTAGGATTGCACAGACTTACAACTCGGCTGCAGGAAGTTCCGGCATGTTCGGGAGAAAATGGCGACTCTCCTACGAGTCGATGATCAACCAGGTCGGCGAAAAGGTCTTCTTATGGAAGGGGTCTGGGCAGAGGCTCAGCTACATGATGAATCCTTCAGCCGGTCAAAGTTTAAACGTGCCCTTCGAAGCCGTCTCAGTGGAGGGTAAATTCGACCGTCTCATAGATTATGGCCAATACTGGCTGTTCATCGAGAATGCTTCCCGGCTGATATACCGGTATAATAAGCTGCCGGGCGCTAATGGAAGTTTTCTGACCTCCATCTCTGATCTCAATGGAAATAGTGTCCAGATAAGCTACAACGCAGATGGAACTATCAAGGCCATCACCGACGCTGCAGGGCGGTCGACCAGCTTTGCCTACAGCGGCAGCAAGCTCTGTACCTCCTTCACCGCTCCGGACGGCCGGACGGCCTCATACGCTTACGATGAACACGGGAACCTGGTCAAGGCGGTGGACATGGCTGGCGTTGTCACCAGCTATGAATACGATGCTGATGGTTATCTGAGCAGGATCATTGTGGGCCGGGATCGCATCATCACCACCTTCACCTACGAGAGGCTCGCCCAGAGAAAGCGCGTTGCTGCAGTGACAAACGCCAATGGAGAGACGACTCGATACGAGATGGTATCGGTCGAGCCGCGATTGGTGAAGGTTACCGATCCAGAAGGCAAGACCACTTCATACTTCAGTAGAGAAGGTAATACCGAGAAGGTCGTTGACCCCTTAGGAAACGCTGCCCTTACCAGTTACACCAAGGGCCTTCCTGGGAGGTTTCAGGATGAGAATGGCAACCTCATCCAGATGGAGTACGACGCGGGAGGCAACCTGATTCAGATCGTAGATCCGCTGGGTGCAATAAGCCATTTCGCCTACGATGATAACGACAACCTGATCTCGATAATAAATCCCCTGGGAGAGAGATGGAGCTATGGTTACGACCGCAATAACCTGACCAGGATCGCTTCGCCCATGGGAATAACGCTGACCATCGATTACGATCTCAAGGGTCAACCTGTCAGTTCCATGGATGCCAACGGGAACAGAGCCGTTTTTGCTTACGACAGGTTCGGGAACCTGGCCGCCATCACAGATCCGTTGGGGAACATAACCCGCATTTCCTATGATCCGTATGGCTTGAGCATGATAGCGATCACCGATGCCCGGGGGAATACCACCAGATACGAATACGATGGGAACAATCGCCTGACGCGGGTGACAAATCCAGATGGCACCTCAAGGGCCTATTCCTATGGGTGCTGTGCATTAAGTTCGGTGGTTGATGAAAACGGAAATAGAACCGCCTTTTCGCGCGATCCAATGCTGCGTATCAAAGAGCTGACCGACCCTCTCGGGAATGCCACGCGATTTATATCAGATCGAAGCAACGGTCTGGCCAAGGTGATGGATGCCTTAGGCCGCAGCATGACCTTCGGCTATGATGATGCTGGGCGCGTCATTCGATGGACCAATCCCTTGGGGGAGGAAATACAGCTAAAGTACGACCCTGCTGGCAACCTCATCTCCTTGGTTGATGAAAGGGGAAAGGTAAATGCTATCAGCTATGACGCCAACAACAAGCCGATCAGAATAACCGATCCCCTTGGCCGGAGCGTGAACTTTGCCTGGGACGCTTTGAGCCGCTTGTCTGTCTCTTCCAACGCCCGTGGGGAGAAGGTTGGAATCACTTTAAATGCACGTGGACAGATTACCTCTAAATCGTATGATGGAGTTCGGGTAGCTTCCTATGGATACGATGCAGCAGGCAATATCATCGAAGTAACGGACGCCACCGGCACAACGACCTACATTTATGACGCCGCTAGTCGGGTCGCCTCGATTCGTTACCCGGACGGACTGGAGTGCTCCTTCACTTACGATGAGGTAGGCAACCTCAGCACCATAACCTATCCAGGCGGCTTTGTTGTGCTATACGCCTACGATGATCGTAATCGTGCAGCTAAGGTCTCCTGGGGAGGAAACTGGATATCTTGCCGCTATGATGCGGCAGGCAACCTAGCAGGAGAGTCTCGTTCCAACGGAACAGAAAGCGCTTATTTATATGATGCTAATGGTAAGTTTATTGAAATCAGACATCAGAGAGGTAGTGAGGTTTTTGCCAGGATGGCCTACACCCGCGACGCGGTAGGGAATATAACCTCTGAGTCTAGTACCATGCCCCTGGAGCCAGTCTTCGCCAATAGCCATGTGCTAACAACCTTTAACGACGCCAATCAGATCACGAATAATGGTCTGGACCGCTTTGCTTATGACCCAGATGGGAATTTGGTGGCTATCAGCGGCGGCAAATTTGGTGCTGTATACGATCCAGAAAACCGCCCTGTGGAAATCACTCTGGGCAGCGTTCAAAAGAGATACACCTACAACGCTCTTGGGCAGCGAACTAAGATGGAGTTCGGGAGCAAGATACGCAACTATCATTACGACATTTTTGGCAGAATGTTGTTTGAGACCGATCAGGGCGGGCGCTTAATAACCTATTATATTTATAAAGGACGTAATCTTGCTGCGCAGAATATTGCATCAGGAGAGATCTATTTCTATCATTTTGACAAGACGGGGAATACCATTGCGTTAACTGACGAAAGAGCAGAGATCGCCGCCGCATATGCTTACGGGCCTTTCGGATCGTTGGTGAACAAGTCAGGGAATTTGGACACACCCTTTAAGTACGTCGGAGAGTTCGGAGTCATGGAAGGTGGCGATGGGCTATACTTCATGAAAAGGAGGTACTACCTCTCCTCAATACGAAGGTTCATTCAAAAGGATCCAATAGGTTTTGCAGGCGGGATGAATCTATATCAGTATGTTGGAAACAATCCTATCTCTAATATCGATCCTGAAGGACTATTTGAAAGTACTGAGTATACAGTAGCTCCTATGAGTCCAAAGTCGATGTGGAATGATACCCTCAATTTAATGTATACAGGGGGACATTTTGTTCTGGCTGGTTTGAATGCCTTTTTAGCTTGGGGGTTAACTAGAAAACCGACAGCTTTGCCGCGAATATTTCTCTGGGCTCTTCCAGGGGCGGCCCCATTTGTAACTCCCTATCTTGCGCCAGTTGCAATAGGGTTGATGGCTTATGAAACTGTGCTGGGTATGAGGTCGGCTATCAAGTTTATAAGAGAAGAACCTCCCAGTGCATGGGACATACCTGCTCTCGGCCTTCCTATCGGTATAGGGAGTACGGTACATGATTCTTATCTTACTTTGTACAATCGTATCCATTGTGGAAGCCCAGCCCCACAGCCGTGAAATGAGGCAAATATGAGGACAATTCGTTACGATTACGACAAAAAGAACCAATTGACGTCCGTTACATACGAAACTGGCGAGAAGTTGGTCTATAGCTACGATTCAGCAGGCAATCTCACCTCATCGACTGTTACGCTAGGCGCGCCTATCAAGCTGGAACCGGCGCAAGCCAGACCGGAGGAGATGCTCTCCCAGGCACCAGCTCAACCGAGTTCTCCTCCACCAAAGCCAGCGGCTCAGGCCCCACAGTTTACCATTCCACCAAGACCAGCCGAAAGGGCGGGATTGAGCAAGACTCCAGCGCAGGTGGAACCAAAACCTGCACAGGCAGGACCTATGCCCACCTGCCCACGATGCCGGAGTCAGCTCCCTCCAGGCGCCAAGTTCTGCGCAGCTTGCGGCTCCTCTGTGGGCCAGGTGGCTCCGCCTCCTCCCCAAGAGATGGAACCGCAATATTCAGCCTATGCAGAGATTGCCACCACGGAGCCTGAAAAATCACCTCTGGGACCTGTATCCTGCCCAAAGTGTCATCAGCCCCTCAAAGCAGGAGCCCGCTTCTGCGGAGCTTGCGGCTCCTCCGTGGGCCAGGCCGCCCCGCCCACCCCTCAGACATGCCCGCAGTGCGGCAAGCCCCTCAAGGAGGGAGCCCGCTTCTGCGGGAGCTGCGGCTTCAAGATCAAGTAGCTCGGAAGTGAGTTATGGCTGCCGGATTCTGCGAGAACTGCGGCGCGCCTCTGGCGCAGGACGTCAGCTTCTGTGAGAGCTGCGGCTCTCGCATCGCTGCTCCTATGGTCCAGGCAGAAGCTGAAGCCCCGAAGGCAGCCAGTCCTACCCCTTTGGAAGCGCCTGCCAAATCCGCATCAGGGAAAAGATCGAAGTGGATGAAGATAGGAGGGATAGCTCTGGTGGCAGTTGTGATACTAACAGGTGGTTATATTTGGAAAAACCAGAACGATCCCACCACTTGGTATTACAGAGGTTCTGATCTCTATGGGCAGGGCAAGTACGATGAGGCTATCCAAGCGTACGATAAGGCCATCGAGATTGATCCAACATTTGCACCAGCTTTGGATAGAAAAGGAGATATTTTCTATACAGAAGGCAAGTACGATGAGGCTATCCAAGCGTACGATAAGGCCATCGAGATTGTTCCAAGCTACGCTGATGCCTGGACCGGCAAAGGCAATGCACTCTATGGTCTGGGCAAGTACGACGAGGCTATCAAGTGCTATGACGAAGCCATCAGGCTCTATCCTAATTATGCTGCTGCATGGCACAGTAAAGGCAATGCTCTCAGTGCTCTAGGCCGCAATACAGAGGCGCAAACTGCCTTCGCCAAGGCAAAAGAGGTGGTTTATACGGGCTAGTTCCAGCTTCTACCATTAAATTCTAAATATTAGCTTTCATCCACGCAAAGCATAACACGACGTATGATCAAAACCTAGCAAGAAAGCCCATGGAAATAAGCTATGGTCACTCAACCCCAATTCTGCGAGAACTGCGGCGCGCCTCTGGCGCCGGATGTCAGCTTCTGCGAGAGCTGCGGCAATCGCATCGCTGCACCTCCTCCGGTCCAGCCGGCTAAAGAGCCTCCGAAGGCTGTAGCTCAGGCCCCTTCGCCTCCGCCGGCCAAACCCGCATTTTGGAAGGGATCGATCTGGAAGATCGTGAGCTTGGCCCTGATTGTAACCCTGAGCACCGTAGCCCTTTCCTTCTTTCATCTGATCGAGACGCCTTTGAGCAATCCAGCATCTCTCCAGGGCAAAGATCTTCCTGCTGCCAAGAGCTACGCCATATCTGGCAAGGTCTACAACGATGTAAATGGCGATGGATCGATGGGAAGCAGTGAGTCCGGCCTCTCCGGCTGGACAATCAAGCTGGACAAGCCGGATGGAACAAGCGCGACCGCAACTACGGGATACGACGGATCCTACCGATTTGACAACCTCCCACCGGGAACATACATGGTCAGCGAGCTGCAGCAGTCCGGCTGGTCTCCCACCACTTCCACGGCCTGGAAAGTGACCCTCTCTAGCTACGATGTGGGAGATGTAAGCATCGGGAACAGGGCGGAGGCCGCCAAGAAGGCGCAAGCACCACCGACGACAGCTCCTCCGGCATCGACCTACTCGATCTCGGGCAAAGTCTTCAACGACATCAATGGTGACGGGGTGAGGTCCAGCGATGATCCCGGCTTGTCAGGCTGGACGGTCAGGCTCACCGGGCCTGATGGGACCAGCAAGACCGAGACCACATCGTATGACGGCTCCTATACCTTCATAGGCCTATCTCCAGGAACCTACACCGTCAGCGAGGTATTGCAGTCCGGCTGGTCAGCGACCTCTCCCGCCTCTAGGTCTGCCACCATCTCCAGCTCGGACGAGAAGGGGGTAAGCTTCTGGAACACCGAGCCTGGCGAAACAGTTCCGGCTAATGAGAAGCTTGAGGCAGTATCTACAACTCATAGAATTCTTTACTCAGACGACTTTTCTGATAGCAATAGCGGGTTTGCCACAAAGTCCAGCGATCCTGATGCAGCCAGCTTGGGCTATAAAAATGGTGAATACCAAATAACAGTTCTTCAAAAGAACCGCGCAATAAGTTCTTACTTGACTAGATCTTTCAGCAACTTTGAATTGGAGGTTGAAGCTACTGAAGAAGGCGGCCCAAACGACAACGATTATGGTGTTATATTTCGCCACTCAGATAATGGTAAATATTACCGATTTAAGATCTCAGGAGAGGGGAATTATGGTTTTGACAAGCTTGAGGACGGCAAATGGAGTGATATAATACCTTGGACACGATCCACCGCGATCAATATCGGAAGGGCAACTAACTTCATCAAGGCCGAGTGCAATGGCAATAAATTCACGTTCTACGTTAACGGCATAAAACTTGGAGACTGCACTGATAACTCTTACGCCTCCGGAAATATTGGTCTTGAAGCTGGGACACATGAGTATGGTGGAGTGCAGGTTGGATTTGACAATCTAAAGGTGTGGGCAATATGACCGGCGGGACAGAAGTGATTCATGGCCACTAGATTCTGCGAGAACTGCGGCAGTCGCATCGCCGCTCCGCCCGTCCAGCCGGTTAAAGAGCCTCCAAAGGCTGTAGCTCAGCCCCCTTCGCCTCCGGCGGCCAAACCCGCATCCTGGAAGGGGACGGCGTGGAAGATCGTGAGCTTGGGCCTGATTGTAACCCTGAGCACAGTAGCCATCTCCTTCTTTCATCAGACCGAGACGCCTTTGAGCAATCCAGCATCTCTCCAGAGCAAAGAACTCTCTGCCGCCAAGAGCTACGCCATATCTGGCAAGGTCTACAACGATATATAAAAGGCGATGGATCGATGGGCGGCAGTGAGTCTGGCCTCTCCGGCCGGACGGTCAAGCTGGACAAGCCGGATGGAACAAGCACGACGGCAACCACGGGATACGATGGCTCCTACCGGCTATATAAGATGCTGTGACAGCGCCCTCCAGATGGCCGGCAGGAGAGGCTCGGAGAAGAAAACAAGAAGCTATCTTAGGCTTATTCAATATCAACATATCAAATGGTGCAAGAAAGTAATAGAATAGCATGCGTCATCGGTTAAGACCGGCATGCATAGAATTGGACCTCTGAAATTTTTCATGCCCAATTCTGCAATAAAGGCTCGAGCCCACAGGGGACTGATTTCAATTGATTTCGAATTTTGGCACAATTACAAAGTGCAAAATGAGATATTAATATAATATCATAAAATCCTTAACCGAAGACATATGAATAGAATAGAGGGATCTGAAGATGAAGTTGAGATTGATTCTAATCTCGGCCATTTTGTTGGCAATGTGTTTTGAATCAGCTCATGCTAGTGATGATGGAATAACCCCTCAACCAAAGAGGCAAGAGGGTGGCCTTGGTGACCTGACTGGGAACGCTATGCTTGATATCGTTGTGCTCCTTGTGATGGTTATGGTATTTATATTGATATTTATCGCATTGCCAGCAATAATAATCGCCCTGCCCGCCGGGCGAGTCTTGAAAGATCGCAGTTTGGGGTTGACTGGAAATATCGTGATCAGCTTGATCGGCTCAACTATAGGATATTATGGCATTATGCGCATTGCTCCATCCTCAGACTTAGTCGCCTTTGTGATAGCCTCCTTTGTCGGTGCAATTGTCTTGCTTCTCTTAGTTAGCCTAGCGAAGAGCTTCAGAGCCAAGTAGATGCCCGAGTGGATACCGGCGATAAAGAGGAGCTTGAACCGCCGCAGGTAGGCTTTGTCTTTCGAAGCCTGAGCCTGAGCTAGCATTTCCTCTGGGGCGGTGAGGACGGCTCAAGAGTTTCTGGGAGCAGGGAGACGGCGAGCAGTAGTTGGATTTCCATAAGTAAAGTGGAAGGGCTTCGGGGATATCAATGGAGGAAAGGGCGGGGTAATGGTGAGGCGATGGGAACGAGTAGAGAAAATGCTGGGGGGGAGATTTCTACATGCTTATACAGCCAAAATCGGAGGTTACTAGGATTTCCTCACCCATATTCCATCCATCCCCCTTATTATACGCGCCAGATTTTATGGTTGCACGCATCATATTAATTCGTGGCTTGGCCGTTATACCGTTTTTCGTCTTCTTTTGTATTTATCCTGATAGATGGCGTTTTCCTGTCTTCTGTCCAGACAAGTCCCTCTCCGGGTATCTTTATTGAGATCTCCCCACTACGAAGAGGGGATCTCCCACATAAATTGAATATGGTGTTCCACAGTCAAAGAAATAATCCAGGGTATGAGTGAATTCTCCATCATCGACGACTATTATATGGTTTCCCCAACATGGAATATCATATACTATAAAATTGCCATCAAGGGCATCGCCATTTTCGCCATCTGTTCCTACATAATTTCCATCCAAATATACATTATATCCAGTTTTTTCATAACCCAAGAACATTTCATTCCCTTGTTGTTGGCCACCTGGACCAGAGCCCCCTGGGCCTGCGCCGGAGGGGATATAAGCTCTGCCTGCAGGACTGAAAATAAAATCATAACCCGTTGGCATTCTATTAAAATGAACTTGATTATCAGATGCTAGCCAGATACGATAGGTCCCCGCATTAGGAAAGGCGGGATCGCCCGTAATAATGCCGCCACCACATGGCCTGGTTTCACCGCCGGTCCATGAGCCCGCAATAGTTGTCGAGAGGCCTTCCCAATTTCCTCCCGAGACGGTTCCAGTAAACGTTATAGAGGTTCCTGGGAGATGTGAAGAATATCCAGATAGTCCAACATTATCTTTACAAACGTCGTTGGCTTCCAATTTTCCGTTAATAATATTTGCGCCTGAAATCGTGAATGTAAGTGTTGCTGATGCACCGGTGGCATCTGAATATCCTGTATAACTAAAATCTGGTCCGGCACCTTGTCCAGCCACGCAGGGTATTGCAGCCAAAAGAATCGCAGACAAGATTAGGGTGGCAAATAGCCTCGCCCATGGTGTTCCGAAATCTTTCACTTTACCGAACGAGTCACATCGCAGATCTTCAATCCCTTCACGATAAGATAGCATTCTAAATGTGAGTTTGCTCATATTCGGCCTCCTCGTCCTCGACCCGTACAATTATTGATAATGGTATAAGAATATTGGCTTGAGAGAGGCATAAAGGCCCTCGAATCTGGCGTCTCTCTCAAAGGCCTCAGCTTCGGCATTCAGCCTATCCGCTTCAGCCTACCCGGATCTCAGCATCTGAACTCAATCGACTGATCCTTTTCAGGATTCGCGCTTCCCTCTCCAGCTCCACGCCTTCTTTCGCTAGCTTGCTCCCTCTTTGTCCAGGTCCTCCAGCTGTTCGACCCTGAGCTTCACTATATCCATGGCATCCTCGAAGAGCTTCCTGTTGATCTCCAGGCCAAAGTACTTCTTGAGCTTCTCGAGGGGGGTCATCGTCGTGCCCGCCGACAGATAGGCGATGTAGTTCTGGTTGAACTCCTGGGGGTTCTCCTTGT
>Ga0315274_10015632_pt1 | contig 10743 bp, 4 predicted proteins | sample YL17G02_20_MG_FD_203700 | JGI IMG/M metagenome (GOLD analysis project Ga0315274, IMG submission 203700) | Sediment microbial communities from Yellowstone Lake, YNP, Wyoming, USA - YL17G02_20 | ecosystem: Environmental > Aquatic > Freshwater > Lake > Sediment | place: USA: Wyoming | collected...
ATAACAGCTAATAACATCATCCCACACAACCTGTCCACTCATATAGGCATCGTACCTTTCGACGACATCAGCCAGAGTAGAACATCTTGCTAGTTCACCATAGTGGAGGATGGTGCCATAATCGCCCACGGCAAAAACATCAGTCCCGGAACTCCCCCAGATGCCGCGTACATCATGCATCGTCACTCTCGTGGGAGACCAACGTGTGCCATCATAATGCAGAAGAGTGCCAATTGAGCCTACTGCATAGACGTCGCTCCCGGAACTCCCCCAGACACCATAGAGATTTAATGTCGTCCCACTGTCCATAGGAGACCAGGCACTGCCGTTGTAGTGGAGGATGGCACCATAGTAACCCACGGCAAAAACATCAGTCCCGGAACTCCCCCAGATGCCATAGAGGCCCCCTGACATTCCACTGTTCATGGAAGACCAGCTCGTGCCATTGTAGTGGAGAATAATGTCAGAATAACCGGCAGAACCCACGGCAAAAACACCAGTTCCCGAACTCCCCCAGATGCCATAGAGAACCATCGTCGTTTCATTGCTCATGAGAGACCAGTTTGTGCCATCATAGTGGAGAATGGTACCATGACTGCCGACGACAAAGACATCCGCGTCTGAACTCCCCCAGACAGCAGTAAGCGAATTTGTTGTCCCACTGTTCATATGAAACCAGGCACTGCCGTTGTAGTGGAAGATGTCGCCATCAGAACCCACGGCAAAAACATCGGTCCCGGAACTCCCCCAGAGACCATAAAGTCTCTGTGTCGTTCCACTTGACACAGCTGACCATCCACTCCGGTTGTAGTGGAGAATAGTGCCATTATCGCCCACGGCAAAGACGTCTGTCCCTGAATTCCCCCAGACACCGTATAGGTAATTTGATGTCTCGCTGGTGGTCATAAAAGACCAGGCACTGCCGTCGTAATGAAGAATCGTGCCCAGGTAGCCCACGGCAAAGACGTCCTTCTCCGAACTCCCCCAGATACCGTAAATGGCATTTATTGTGCCGCTTGTCATGGAAGACCAACCAGTTCCTTCGAAATGTAATATATGGCCCCATTCAGCAACTGCAAAGACATCCTTTCCCGAACTCCCCCAGACGGCATTGAATGTCTCTGAAATCCCTGTTTGCATAGGAGTCCAGTTCGTGCCGTTATAGTGCAAGATAGTGCCCTGTTCACCCACTGCAAAGATGTCCGTCCCTGAACTCCCCCAGATGCCATGGAGGACATCTGTTGTTCCACTGCTCATAGGAGACCAGGTGGTGCCATTGTAGTGGAGAATTAATCCGGCACCTTGAAAATCCAATCCTACTGCGAATACATCAGTCCCTGAACTTCCCCAGACACCATAGAGTAAGTTATATGTAATGATTCCACTGCTCATAGGAGTCCAGTCCATGCCATCATAGTGAAGGATCGTGCCAGTATTCCCCACAGCAAAGACATCAGTTCCCGAACTCCCCCAGACATCATAGAGTCCCTGTGTCGTGCCGCTTGACATAGCTGACCATCCGCTCCCGTTATAGTGGATAATGGTGCCAGAGTAACCTACGGCAAACACATCAGTCCCGGAACTCCCCCAGACACCATAGAGTGTCTGTGTCGTGCCGCTTGACATAGCTGACCATCTGCTCCCGTTGTAGTGGATAATGGTGCCAGAGTAACCTACGGCAAACACATCAGTCCCGGAACTCCCCCAGACACCATAGAGCGAATTCCCCTGAGGCAGGGGATTCTGCCATATCCATTCACCTGAAAAAGCGGTAAGTGGAATGAGAAAAAGGATAAATAACAAAACCTGGATAAGGCTTTTATGTTTCATGATGCACTCCATACCTTATAAAAAAAGCACCACGTAAAAAAGCCCCCACCAGCACTCAGGCTGATGGGAGCTCATGTCTGTACCCCTGAAATGATACACCCTTCATAAACACTTTTTTTCCCTGGCTATGAAGCGGTATTGCTTTGTACTTGAGGAACGATATATCAGTTTATGGGGGATTGCAACGGTATTAATGCATAGGTGATGTATTAGAACTTGTGTCAGGAAGAAAAGGAGCCATTACTAACTGATGAATTATACAAAAGTTACTTTTCACATACCAAAGAACTAAATTCCAAAATGCTATTTTTATGATCCTCCCAGTTAAAAAACCTAAAGATAAATAGGTATCTACCGATACTTATAAAAACAATGTTTCTCATGCAAAAGTTTTCTTAACATATAAACATATAATGGATTAAAGAAGGGAGCCAGCTTTATGAAAACAATGAAAATGAGCAATCGGGAACTCCCCAATCTCGTTTTAACCGTGCTAATCTCCATTTCCTTCTCAATATTTAGCGTGTCCATCCATCTTTTCCATAAAATGTTTGAATATTTCTATCCCTATACCAGGTTACCCGTTTTAGAGTTGCTCTTTAGTGTCATATTCTTCTGGCTGGCATGCCTTGTCTGGACAACCTACCGTTCCTGGAAAAAGGCAGAAGTAAAGCAAGAAAAACTGAGAGACCTATCACTCCGCGATGAACTCACAAAGCTCTACAATAGGCGGGGATTCTTTACCCTTGCTGAACAACAAGTAAAAATAGCTAAACGGCTGAACAATGAAATATCGCTCCTCTACATGGATATAAATGGCCTGAAGTGGATTAACGATAGCTTTGGGCATCGGAAAGGTGATCAAGCTTTGATTGATGCTGCAAATATCTTAAAAGGGACGTTTCGCGAATCGGACATAATTGCTCGCATTGGTGGGGATGAGTTCGTTACCTTCTTGTTTGGAGCTTCACAAGAGGCAGCAGAAGTTCCTGTCAAGCGTTTGCAGGAAAATATCGCAGAGTTCAACGCACAGAGAAACCGTAAGTACAAGCTGCAGCTCAGTACGGGCATTGTTTCTTACGATTATAAACATCCTCTTTCCATTGATGAACTCTTGGAGCAAGCTGATCGATTGATGTATAAAGAGAAAAGGGAAAAATCCGAGAGACTTCCGGAAGTTCAATGCGTTATGGAAGAAGCCTGAGTAATCTGTGACTATTAACCGTGAGAAGGGAAAAAGGTTTTATACTGATCGAGTTAATGGTCGCCGGAACTATTATGAGGATACAGGTAGCGATTGCCTCACCGAAATCTGTGTTGTTGCTTCTTCTATTTTCTTATCCCGCTAATCAATCTTAGCACCGCACTCACCGGCCTATGCATGGTGCTGTTGCCATTGAGGTCGAAGTCTTTTACTTATAGAAGCAGGTCTTCCTGTTATTTACGCTCTTCTCGACAAACTCATACTGAGCAACTTGGGTGGATGCATTCGCACAACATTCTAATCATAGACAATCAACAAATCACCCGCCGGTACGACTAAGATACCCTCCCCGGCACCGAGTCCGGTCAGCGGAACAACGTTATGCTCATCGGGGTGAGGAATTTCGGCGCCCACGTTTGTGCTCCAGACCTGCTTTCCAGACATGGCGTCCAATGCGTACAGATTTCCTGTGCTTGAACCGATGTAAATGTATCTGTTAACTATGATGGGAGCTGAACTCAGATGCCCGTCTCCCGCGAAACTCCACATGATACGTCCATTTCTCAGATTTCTTCCTTCAAGAGTTCCAGCAGTTAAAAAAAACCCCAGATTGCCAGCGAATGCCGGAGTAGGGTCCGTCCCATCAGCATTATAGCTTGTCAGGAGATTACCTGTGTTGCTGTCCAGGACATAGCCGCCTGGAGTTGTAACCCAATCCCTGACATACAGACGTCCGCGGTAATAGACTGGTGTCCTGCCACCTCCCCCTGCGCAATCGGTATCATAATGCCACAAGAGAGCCCCAGTAAATAGATCAAACTTATATGTTTGTGCACACGCGTATGAAACATATATTCCATCATAAGAAACTGCCGGAGAACTGTGATCGCCATTCTCTACTGGTGCCGTCCATAAGATAGCTCCGTTGAAGGCGTTCACGGCGTATACCGTCCCCCCAGAACCAGAACCTCCGGTATAGACTATTCCCCGCACAGCTACGGGCGGCGAGGTAAATGAGTACTGATCAGGCAACTGCCTACTCCACATGAGTGTTCCGCTCTCGGCATCATAAGCGCTCAGCAGTCCATCAAAATTGACCACAAAGATCCTTCCATTATCGTACGCAGCATTGGACCAGCTAAAAAATGAGGAGATTGAAATTGGTCCCCAGACAGAGTCCCCCGTCATGGAGTCCAGCGCATAGAGTTTTGTTCCACTTTCCGATGTGTCTGCCACCGTCACAAATACCTTCCCATCAGCGATCAGCGGGTAAGAGATCGGCCCCCCGAGGTTTACTTCCCACCTTTTCCTTAAGGGAGGAGGCTGGAGCTCAGTACGAACGAAACCACTATGGGATGGATCGATCTGGTATGCAACTGCCTGATCCGTCAACAGCGTCCGGTTTCCTTCGGCTTTGGGGGAAACCTCTTCGGCAATTCCAGTCCTGGGTACGGTCAACACTAAAAGGGTTACCATCGAAATTACTGCTTTTAACAGAAGACAGGAACAGGTATTCAGGATTTTCATGCTTCCCTTCCTATGCTTCTGTTTATGACGTGAAATATATGGTATGAGACGGCTCATTCTCATCTCTCTGATATTTCTCTCTGATATTTTGCTCTGACAAAATATTCTATGGTGCCCTTTGTTAAAATCACTACGCCGATTATGATCAAAAATATGCCCAAGCTAAGTTGTACTGAAAGAATATTTGCCTTGTTTGTCACATCATAAGCATAAAATTTTAAAACACCGCTAAAAGGTTAGCAATAGGTTTATAGCAGAGACCAGCACCTATGCTCAGTGACAGACTACCAGATATTATTTTAAGCTGAGCATTAAATTGCACAATAATCCCTCTGCCCCTTTATCCATTCCTTTCGCTTCATATCTGATAGAAGCCAAAGTTCTATCTCCCTTTACCATATATCATCGTCGGTGTTGCACTCACCGATTTGTGCATGGTCTTCAATAACACTGTTAATGAGTTGTGTATTGGTTATAACAGCTAATTACATCATTCCACACTACCTGCCCACTCACATAGTTATTGTACTTTGCAATGACATCAGACCAGGTTGAGCATTCAATCTGTCCACCACGAACCGGCCACACAGAGAAGAGGCCGGACTTATAGAAGCCGTCTACGCTTCCATTGTTCATACGAACGTACCATGCGTCGGCTAAATCAAAGGCAATGGTAGTAGAAGACCAGTAAGCGTCGGCCTGCACATTGGTGAACGGATGCCCCGCTGGGAGGGCGGGACCATATTGTGAAAAATCCGTAAGACTATGCAGCTCCTTTCGGTTGGGTAGGCGCCAGTCAGAGTAGCCGAGATAATGACTGCTATTCAAAGAGGATACATAATCAAAAGCTTGTTGCCATGTACCACCCGGTAAATTAGCACTCTTTGCCCATATAAGCCCTGTGAGATTATCTCCCACTGTCCCATTTCCAAGATCTGTAAATCGTGGGGCGGGCCAGGCGACACCCCATTCCAGATCGCCATCATCTCCGGTGTAATAGCTAATTGTCTGTCCTGTCTTCCATATATTAGAAGGATATACTGGGTCAGGATTACATGATTGACCACCACGAACCGGCCATACATAAGTTTCACTGGACTTACTGTAGTTGGACACGCCACCAGACCACATAGAGACGTACCAGGCACCTTCCTCTGGATACTCTGCGCAGGTAGTAGAAGACCAGTAGTCGTCGGCCTGCACCTTGGTGAAGCCTTGAGCATTAAGCCAGGTGGCGGGGTTGGCTTCAGCACCATTCACCAGGCTTTCCAGTTCATTCACATTGGGAAGACGCCAGTCATTGTAGCCGAGGTAATTTTCACTGTTCAGTTTAGTCACGTAATCAAGTGCATGCTGCCAGGTTATCCGACCATCATTTGCAATACCATCTGCATCCCACTCAGGATTTCTGGTGGGCATGATATTTCCATCAGGTGCCCAGATAAGTCCTGTGAGGTTATCTTGAATGGTGGTGTCTGCGTTTGTTGTAAACCGAAGTTCAGGCCATGCCACTCCTGCTTGAATATCACCATCCTGCCCTGTTCCTGTACAGGGGATTTCTTTGCCTGACGTATCATAGCACTTTGTCTGACCGGTCTTTGGGAGGTTGACTGTTCTTACATCTGCTGCCGGATCACGCTGAGCAACAATCAGTTCAACCTGGAGATAGATCCGGTCATAAAAAGAATCATCAAGAGGGAAACCCCATTCATTCAGGAAACGTGTTCGAAGGTCGGTCCCTATTGCTGCATTCATGGCAGCTACGAAGAAAGTTGCTTGCTGAGCATCTGAATCGATTACATAGGAAAGTGGAATATCACTTGGTAGGAAGATAGAAAAAAAACGATATAATATTTCATATCCATACTCATCAGCGAGTACCGTGATTATGTCGTCAAGGATACTGGGGTTGATTTGTGAGTAGTTTGCCCCATTGTTGACATATGCATCCAGATCTGGAGTGTTTCCAAAATGCCAGACTGAAGACAAAATTGTGTTCAATGTCTCTGGAGAAATTTCATATCGCTCTGCCCGCTTTTGCATCATTTGGGCCGCGTACATCCCCATAGCTGTTGCCAGTCCTTCACTATAGGTAAAGTTACTGTTGCCTACATCGCTACCATTAGCAAATTGAGCAAAGCGCACCGAGGCCCAGGTAAAGTTATGACCCATCTCGTGAAAGTAGACACCCCATTGAGGAGTTGCTATCTCGGAAGCCACAATCAAGCAACTATTATGGGGATATTTATCTACATCGGTTCCGAGACGAATAGGATTCCCCGCAAGCCCGCATGGGACAGTACCGTCGGCTCCATGGCCAGGGTCGTTAACGAGAAACTGAACATCACCATAGAACGGACGGATGCCCATCAATTCCTCCTCCAACTGATAAGCAAGGTTGGTGATTCGGGCAACATCATAATCGCTGAAGATTTGTTGATAGTTGAAGGGACCAATCTGCTCTGGGATATAGAAAATGATATTAGTTTGTTCTAAAGGTAATAAGGTAAGTCCCAGGCTATCTTGAGTCACCCGGACTATTGTGGCATTATGAGATGGTACTCCATCCAGATATGCAATGATATAAGGTGTTTCATAAAAAGACTGTGGAGGACGATAGGCAGTGACCACTCCGTCGGTATCTACACCCGCTACGCTGTTTCCACCACTAAATGAGATGTTCCTCCCAACCAGATTTAACGGAGTGCCATCGGCATTGGCTGCGTTCAATGTTAATCTTGCAGTTGGCTCATCAGTTACTGAAAGCAGCACGATGGGTGGCTCGATTCGGAAGTGCCCTGCGATTACTTTCGCCGTAGCCGATCCTGGAATGTCTGAAACTGTAGCCGTAATTTCAGCCTCACCATAGCCAGTGCAGGTGACGGTGCCGGAGTCATCAACCTGAACCAATGATGGATTATTACTCACAAAGGATATTCGCCGTCCACTTGGGCAGATGAGCTCCCCGTCTTTGTCACGTATCTCCAGGTGAAGGGTTTCCGTTACGTGACCTCCACGCAAAACAATAGTCGATGGATTCAATAGCAGAGTATAGGTTGAGTCCAAGTTTTGGGCATCGACGATATTTAATAGACCAATGAGAAACACGAGAATAAGAAAGCATAGGAATCTACGCTGTTTTTTCATCATGCCCCTTTCGATTTCAGGTAATGTCAGCTCATTTATTCAATTGCACATAAGACATTAAGAGAGATCTTCTTAACTACTCATTTTTTCTTGGGAAACTTTTATCTTCCTTATTTTGAATTTACCTTGCGAAATTAAAAGCAGCAGATAAAAAAGCCCCCAACAGCACTCAGGCTGATGGAAAATATCATTTAATAGTTTCATTCAGGCAATACCACAAACGAAGTCGTTACTATTTCTTCTATCCCTCCACCAAGGTCAGTGGTGACAATAACATCATGAATTCCTATTTCTGCATTCTCGTTTATCTTGATCTTCATGGTGATTGTATTGGAGTCTACGACTGTTACCTGCTTGACCGCGATTTCCTTATCAAACTTCACTTTGGTCTTCTCCTGAGCGAAGTGGGTCAGATGACCGGTAATTCTGGCATCTTCAAGAATCTCACCTTTTTTGCCAAAGAGAGGATGCAGGATAATCGAAGGGCCTTTTCTCACCATGAAGGTTCCTTCAGCGGCATTCACAATTGTAGTTACAATGATAGTCCGGATACCGATCAGTGCATCCGGTTCAATGGTAATATCCGCTTTGAGGGTATTCCCGGACTTCTCCATAAGCTCGTTTACGGTTATGCCTGCACCGAAGTCGACAATAATATCTTTCTTATCAACATCTTTGAAGATATCCTGAACAGTAGATAGTTCTACCGTATAAGTCTGTCCCTGTCGACCTTCGTCTGGTTCAACGGTTAAGGGGAGACAGCAGAGGCAACAGTTTTCTACAGTCACTGTTGCTGTAGCTTTGATATTGCCGTTTGCAGTATCGGTAACTCTAACGATATCGATTGCATATGGACCACTACAACCACTGATACCTGCCGTATATAAACCATCCTGAGTAATGGTGCTCCCGATGAATGTGATCACTGACCAGGTATAATCAGGTGTTGCGCAAGTACCTGTGGGTATGGCAGCAAATTGTATTTCGTTGCCACAATCTACAGTAACAGTAGCAGGAGAAATAGTCACGCTGCACCCATCGCCTTGGTTCACTTCAAAGGCATCAACGTCGCTGTTTACATTGAATGGAGCAGCATGACTGACAGGCGTAAGGACAAGACTCTGTACCAGTCCAATGAGTAACAGCATAGACATCACAAGTAAACTCTTATTTTTCATTGTTCACCCCCTCCGTTGTATAAGGCAGATAAAAAAGCCCTCGCCAGCACTCAGGCTGACAAGAGCTTATGATTTATGTCTATCTGCCTTTATAAATCAACCTCGGCACTGCACTTACCGGCCCGTGTAGGGTGCTGGTGCCTTTGAGGCCGATGACCCTTATTGTCGTAAGTCTTCTTTGTCCTACTCGTCCAATGCCCTATTGGTTCGATACATACTGCTGATAGCATTCAATCACCTCAGACCATGCCGCCTGACCATTTACGTAGGCATTGTATTTTGAGATGACTTCAGGCCATACTGTGCAGCCTGGAATGGTTGCCTGGAAATAGCTTCCACCAACACCCCCGATGTTCGTTACTCCGGCTCCGGTTAAGTCAACCTCATTCGGTGGTGAATGATATATCCAGACCTTGCTGCCATTGTATTGTGTGACAATAACCCCCCCATCTTCTGTTGCTGTTATCCCGACACCCATGAATGTTGAGGAGGTTATGGACGGGATATCCTGCCTCATATCATACCGACTGGCAAGTGAGCCATCCGAATTAAAATGAAACAGGTGGGTATCACGATCTCCGCCGTCAGTATTCCCGAGTCCTGCAAACCCGCCATTTGAAAGCCCGACAACCGAATAAACCAAAATGTGCTCTGATGAAATATCAGACTTTTTAATGAGATTGAGATTGCTGTCGTAGATATAGACATACGGTGTATAGCCAACTCCACCTCCTGCGCTTGCACCCAATTCAGGAAATACTGCAATATTGCCGTCTATAAGACCTGCAACTGATCCCATCTTTGTATAGTCGAAGCTCCATCCTTCGGGATCATTCCAGACATCTTTCGAAGAGATGAGGATCCCTGATTTGTCATAAAGAAAAGTATTCCCGGTATCAATATTGTTCACCACAATATTTCCATTGTGCACACCTGAGTATGATGATCCGCCGGTATTGACGTTTGCATTGGTAAATAGTAATCGAACAGCGCCGCTTGTATCGATGTGGCAGATTTTCCAGAAACCATTAACAATCCCCTTTACCAACCATCCGCTTTTACCATCGTCCCGCATCATAGTCGGGGAATCGAAAACGCTCAGGTCAGTACTGTGAAGCAGGTTGTTATTCATATCAAATACAAAAACTTTATTCTGCTGAGTATCCAGGACCGCATAGTTATCGCCTTCATCGCAGGCATCGCCATAGCCATCGCCATCAATATCCTCCTGAAGCAGATTGGGTAAGGATGGGCAATTGTCAATATTATCATTAAAACCATCAGCGTCAGAATCCTCGCACGCATCACCTGTACCGTTAAAATTAAAGTCGCCCTGGTCATGGTTAGCCACGTTAAGACAATTATCACATACATTACCGACACCATCATTATCATCATCTGCCTGATCCGGGTTTACAATATAAGGACAGTTATCCTGATCATTTATGATGCCATCACGATCAGAATCATCACCATAATACGCAACCTTACCGTTTGTTACAGCAGCAAACACATCCTGTGCCGAGCTGCCCCAGATACCCTCTATATAATAGTACTCCCAGACTAACCCTGTATGCCAGGTTGATCCATCATACTGAGACAGCGCCCATGACCCGACGTAAAGATTATTCGGGCTGGTGCCCCAGACAGCCCAATAGGTCCACCAGTCCATTGGTACCGGCGGCTTCATTGATGACCAGACACTGCCGTTATAGCGACGAAAGGTAATGTGATCCCCTACAGCTATGACATCATTTGTACTGCTCCCCCAGACAGCTTGAAGTGAGTAGGTTGTACCGCTGCCCATCGCAGACCAGGAACTGCCATTGTAATGGAGAATTGTACCGCTACTGCCTA
>Ga0315274_10015633_pt1 | contig 10742 bp, 7 predicted proteins | sample YL17G02_20_MG_FD_203700 | JGI IMG/M metagenome (GOLD analysis project Ga0315274, IMG submission 203700) | Sediment microbial communities from Yellowstone Lake, YNP, Wyoming, USA - YL17G02_20 | ecosystem: Environmental > Aquatic > Freshwater > Lake > Sediment | place: USA: Wyoming | collected...
GTTCAATGTTTGGCACTGAAGTATTTATTTTCTGCGTCAAAAGTGATAAACAATAACACACAGAAAAAACAAAGAACACTGATGAAAGCTGCATAAGTTTTCATCATTTTGTCCAAACTTTAGTATATAATAGAAATCGAAGGTGGTGAAAGATTAAATGAAAACACAGGCAAAAAATCAGAAACAGCTATTGTCAGGAAAGACATACCTGGCGCCATTTTACTTGCTGATTATTGTGTAGCAAAGCAACAACCAGAAATAAAATTCAAAATGTTGTTTATCATTTGTTCTGAAAAATTTGAAAAAATGCGAGTGAGAATAAATGCTGCCAATAGTTATTGTCATTGGAAAAATCTTGATAAAGCAGAAATATGTAGTTTCGAAGATTTTAAAAGTGATCCAATAGGAAAATTGATTGGACTATTTTGTTGATTTAGTGTGTAAACTCAATGGAGATTTAACCCCGAAGGGGTGTTATATTTATAGAAAACAAGCAAACAACAATTTTTAGCTCCGAAGGAGCGACATATAATGGCGGATACATACACAAAAATTTACGTTCATGTCATCTTTACAGTTCAAGGCAGGCAAAATCTTATAAGCAAGCAACATAAAGACGAACTTTACAAATACATTACAGGCATAATCCAGAACAAAAAACAAAAAGTTATTGCAATTAACGGAATGCCTGATCATATACATATCTTAATCGGAATAAAACCAGATATTGCTCTATCTGATTTGGTTAGAGACGTTAAAGCAAATGCTTCATCATTCATCAATGAAAAAAGATGGATTATGGGAAAATTCAATTGGCAAGAGGGATTCGGTGCATTTTCGTATTCCCATTCTCAATTGGATTCCGTAGCAAACTATATAAGAAATCAAGAGAAACATCATTCACGAAAAACATTTAGAGAAGAATATCTGGAATTATTAAAAAAGTTTGATGTTGATTATGATCCGAAATATATGTTCGATTGGATTGATGATCAAACGTAATAAATATATCGCTCCTTCGGAGCTAGGGATTTTTGTTTATGGGTTTTTCTATAAATATTGCACCCCTTCGGGGTTAAAGTCTATAGACATTAAAGGAAAGAGGTAAAACAAATGCCAAAAGAGATACTATTTCTTGTTGAGGAATCTTTAGATGGCGGATATGAAGCCAGATGCCCTGGTTATTCTATCTATACTGAAGGTGAAACATTGGCTGAATTAAGACATGAAGTGGCAGATGCTGTGAGATGCCATTTTGATGAAGAAGAAATGCCCAGGATAATTCGTCTCCACGAATAACATTCTTAATGATGTAGCAGAACATCTGAATATAAGCAAACAAGAACTTATACACAGATTATGGAATAGTTAACCTGATGTTATAAAGGGAATAAACAATGAAAGCAATCTTAGCACTTGAAGATGGAACGGTTTTTGAAGGTGAAGCCTTTGGCGCAACTGGTGAGCAATACGGTGAAGTGGTCTTTAACACAAGTATGACAGGCTATCAAGAAGTGCTTACCGATCCTTCGTACAAAGGTCAGATAGTCGTTATGACTTACCCGCTTATCGGAAACTACGGTTGTAATGACGAGGATTTTGAATCGTCCAAACCGCACGTTGAAGGCTTCGTTGTAAGGGAATATAGCTCTTATATGAGTAATTGGCGGGCAAACATAAACCTTAGCGAGTTCCTTGAAAAATACGGCATTATCGGCATACAGGGCATTGATACAAGAGCATTAACTCGACGACTCAGGAACTATGGTGTCATGAAGGGTGTGATCTCAACGAATGATTTGGATAAAGATAACCTCGTTGCAAAAGCCAAGAAATCACCAGGACTCATCGGGTTGGATATGATAAAAAAAGTGACCTGCAAGAAACCATACCACTGGGAACAAACAGGTCCCGTCACTCTCAACAATAAAAAAAGAATACAAGACATGAAACAGGAATCACCAGCCCAGCTTGAGCTTGACTTCGTCCGCTCAAACATCGTAATAAACACAGGAACTTTACCATTCCGGGTAGTAGCGATGGATGGCGGGATCAAACACAATATCCTGAGAAAACTCCAGAGTCACGGTTGTGACGTTACAGTCGTACCGGCGACAGCAACCGTTGAGGAAATTCTTTCCTATGAACCAGATGGGATATTTTTATCAAATGGTCCGGGTGATCCAGAAGGCGTACCGTACATGTTTGAGACAGTCAGAGAACTGATCGGGAAAAAGCCCATATTTGGTATATGTCTGGGACATCAGATACTTGGATTAGCCTTCGGCGGAAAGACGTATAAACTCAAATTTGGGCATCGTGGCGCAAATCATCCAGTTAAAAATCTGGACACAGGAAAGATAGAAATTACAACGCAGAATCATGGTTTTTGTGTGGATTTTGACTCATTGAAGGGGAAACCTGTAAGGCTAACGCACGTCAATCTTAATGACAATACAGTTGAAGGTATGGAGCATGAGGAATACCCGATATTTTCCGTACAATATCATCCCGAAGCATCGCCTGGGCCCCACGATGCAGATTATCTGTTCGCAAAGTTTATAGAGATGATGAAGGCAAATATGGACACCGAATCCTTAAAACTAAGAGTTGGTGCTTAAATATATGGAGTGCATAGGCTTGCCTATGCAGTGCTGAATCGAGCTTCAGCACTCCAAAGGGGAATACTGATGCCAAAACGAACTGATATAAACAAAATCCTGATTATAGGTTCCGGTCCCATCGTTATCGGTCAGGCTTGCGAGTTCGACTATTCTGGAACTCAAGCATGTAAAGCGTTACGTGAGGAAGGTTACAAGATTGTTCTAGTTAATAGCAACCCTGCGACTATAATGACCGACCCGGAAATGGCTGACAGAACTTACGTGGAGCCTATAATCCCCGAAGTAGTCGAGAAGATCATTGCTCGTGAAAGACCACAGGCTTTGCTTCCCACTCTTGGTGGACAGACTGGACTTAACGTATCTGTTGAACTGGCAGAAAGAGGAACGCTGGATAGGTACAACGTTGAGCTAATTGGCGCAAAACTCCATGCTATCAAAAAAGCAGAGGACAGAGAGCTATTCAAAGCGGCGATGGAGAGAATCGGGCTTCAGGTGCCGAAAAGCGGATTTGCACGAAACATGGATGAAGCAATGAGCGCCGTCGCAGAGGTTGGTTTTCCTGTAATCATTAGGCCATCCTTCACCCTGGGCGGTATGGGTGGCGGAGTCGCCTATAATATCGAAGAATTTAGAGATATGTCGGCACGTGGGATGAGTACCAGTCCCATCAGCGAGATATTAATTGAAGAATCCGTCATTGGCTGGAAAGAATTTGAGCTTGAAGTAATGAGAGATAAAAATGATAATGTAGTCATTATCTGCTCGATAGAGAATATTGATCCTATGGGTGTCCACACAGGTGACAGCATCTGCGTCGCCCCTGCCCAAACCTTATCGGACAAAGAATATCAGACTATGCGCGATGCGGCTATTGATATTATAAGAGAGATTGGCGTAGACACTGGAGGATCAAACATACAGTTCGCTGTCAACCCAGATGACGGCAGGCTTATGGTCATAGAGATGAACCCAAGAGTTTCCCGCAGTTCTGCGCTTGCATCAAAAGCAACAGGCTTTCCCATAGCCAAGATCGCCGCAAAGCTGGCTGTTGGATACACTCTTGATGAGATCCCCAATGACATCACGAAACAGACTCCCGCATCCTTTGAGCCGACAATAGATTACGTTGTGGTGAAGATTCCACGATGGGCGTTTGAAAAGTTCCCCGCCGCAGACCAGACACTTACAACGCAGATGAAATCCGTTGGAGAAGCGATGTCCATAGGCAGAACGTTCAAAGAGGCAATGCAGAAAGGTCTGCGTTCCCTTGAGATTAGCAAATTCGGATTTGAAAGCCCATCCAACAACGTAGACCAATCAGCGCTTCATAGTAAACTCTCAATACCGAATCCTGAACGAATGTTCTACATAAAATACGCATTACAGCATGGCATGACGATAGATCAGATACATGGATACTCTAAAATTGACAAATTCTTTTTACACAACCTTAAAGAAATCATAGAGATGGAAGAAAAGATTTTAGATAACAAAAACGGCGATGAGAAACTACTCAAAGAGGCAAAACGGTTTGGATTCTCAGATGTACAGTTATCAAAGATGTGGAACATGGGGGAACAGGATGTTCGTCAATTAAGATTAAAATACGGCATAGAGGCAACATTCAAGACCGTAGACACCTGCGCCGCTGAATTTGAAGCATATACGCCATATTACTATTCAACCTATGAAAGCGAAGATGAGGTCAGGCACTCAGACAAGCACAAGATCATGATACTCGGTGGAGGACCCAACAGGATCGGACAGGGGATAGAGTTCGATTACTGCTGTGTCCATGCGTCTCTTGCGCTCAGGGAGGATGGCTTTGAAACGATAATGGTCAACAGCAACCCCGAAACCGTAAGCACGGATTATGACATATCCGACAGGCTGTATTTTGAGCCGCTTACCAGAGAGGACGTGCTGAATATAGTTGATAAGGAGAAACCCGACGGCGTGATTGTGCAGTTTGGTGGACAAACCCCGCTGAATCTTGCTGTACCGCTCGAAAAAGCAGGTGTTAAAATACTCGGCACAAAGCCCGCAGACATTGACAGAGCGGAAGATAGAGAAAAATTTAAGGTACTCATCAACAAGCTGGGACTCAGACAGCCAACCAATGACACAGGATTCTCCTTCGAGGACGCCAAATTGATTGCCAATCGTATCGGCTATCCGGTAGTCGTCAGGCCATCTTACGTTCTCGGCGGAAGGGCTATGGAGATAGTTTACGATGATAACTCACTCGTTGAATACATGAAAAATGCTGTTGAGGCTTCACCAGAGCATCCGATACTGATAGACAAGTATCTGGAAGACGCCATAGAGATTGATGTAGATGCAGTTTCTGATGGAAAGCGTGTCGTCCTCGGCGGAATTATGGAGCATATCGAGGAAGCGGGGATACATTCAGGTGACAGCGTTTGCGTCTTACCGCCATATACGTTATCAGATGAACAGATGGACGAGATAAAGCAAGCAACTTACGACCTTGCACGAGAACTAAACGTTGTTGGGCTTATGAACGTTCAATATGCCATCAAAGGTGACGATCTATACATCCTCGAAGTGAATCCAAGAGCATCCAGAACTGTACCATTTGTCAGCAAGGCGATAGGTATGCCGCTGGCAAAAATTGCGGCGAGGGTAATGGCTGGCAAAACACTCGATGAGATTGGTTTCACACAGGAGATACAATCCGATCATTTCTCCGTGAAAAGTCCTGTTTTCCCATTTGCTCGATTTAAAGGAGTTGACCCGATACTCGGTCCTGAGATGCGATCAACAGGAGAGGTTATGGGTATAGACAAGGAACTTGGAATGGCTTACGCCAAAGCCCAGATCGGAACCGGACTAAACCTTCCGACCAAAGGAACCGTTTTTATAAGTGTCAAGAACAAAGACAAAAGAGCTATCATATTCATCGCCAAACAGCTTTACGACATGGGATTCAGGATACTTTCCACTCATGGAACCGCAAAAATCCTTGCACGACAGGGGATAGAAGTTGAGCCTGTCCACAGCATCAGAACAGGCAGACCGAATATATTTGACTACATGAAGAATAACGAGGTTGACCTTATAATCAACACACCGACAGGGAGAGAGTCAAAATCTGATGAAGATTTAATCAGAAAGACAGCGATAATGCAGAACATCCCATGTATAACGACTGTATCAGGCGCTGCTGCTGCGGTCAACGGCATAAATGCTTTAAGGGAACGCAAAGGTTTATCTGTCCAGTCTCTGCAAGAATACTATGTTTAATATGGAGTGCGCAAGCCATGCTTGCGCACTCCATAAAGGAAATATCTATTTAGGGAATATCAGCGATCCACCTATACCATCTTCTCTTGCCCTTATCATAATAGTTCCCTTCTTACGATAGGAGGGAGATTAGTATCTAAGGTAGTTTGATGAATAAAGTTTTATCATCTTCCCTTGCCCTTATTACAACAGTTCCTTTCTTTAAATATGGAAGATCAGAAGGAGGGTTAGGATCATTCTGCTTTATACTTTTGCCGCCGCTTACCCCACATTTGTCTATGATCCGAACCACAGTGTATCCTTCACGAAATCCCTCAATTTCTGTTTCAGGCCAGTATTCTACCCCTGGCACAAATACTGAATCAAGTTTATAAATAGAAAACTCTTGCGTTAAATTGCCTTTTCTGTCAGTTGGGTTGAGATCATAATCATATCTTACAGTTATCTGATCTGCAACTGCGAATTGGAATAAATAATCAGAATGGTTTTTCATGAGACCTGTGATATTTAGTTTTACAGTCCATTTCGAGACCGAGACATCATAGGTAATATCTGCTGTTCCTAAAGGATTAATTTTCCAACTCTGGTTTACAAAATCTGCATGGACAGGTGTTGAATATACATTCAACGCAAATACAGTCGAAGGAAACATTACTATTAAGGTTAGAAAACTGATTACAACTAACTTCTTCATTTTTTGCTACTCCTTGCTTTGTTTGGGCGTGGAATTTTGGACTACTTTGAATAAAACTATAACCATCAATATTATAGTTGCACGAAAAGTAAAAAAGTTACATAAAAAAATGTGTAAAACACCAAGATCGTGTTACATTATAAGCTAGATCATTTATTCATCACAGTTCGCATATCACCCCATGTGGTTGGTAGCTTACCTTTGAAGTTGATGCTTTGACTTGATGTTCCGGGATCATATTCTTCTACTATCGAAACGGGTTTAAGTCCTGCGATATAACCACCAATGGCATATATTTTATCACCGAATGCAACGCAACCAAGACCCTCTCGTGCTGTTGGCATATCGGCTTTCTTTGACCATTTGTCTGTCATAGGATCATATTCTTCTACTGTTGAAAGAACGACTTTTGCATCAGGGGTTCCCCCAATAGCATAGATTTTCCCATTCAATACGCTGGTAAATAGACCTTCTCTTGCTGTTGGCATATCGGCTTTTTTCGTCCATTTATCTGTTACAGGATCATATTCCTCTACTGTAGAAAGAAAAGAACCATCAAATCCCCCAATAGCATAAATTTTTCCATTCACTACACTGGTAGATAAGAAATCTCTTCCAGTTGGCATATCAGCTTTCCTTGTCCACTTGTCTGTCGCTGGATCATATTCCTCTACTGTGGAATAATGGGTATTACCACCTCCGTATCCTCCAATGGCATAAATTTTCCCATTTACCACGTCAGTAGACAAGTATGCTCTTGCAGTTGGCATATCAGTTTTCTTTACCCATTTATCGTTCGCAGGATCATATTCCTCTACTGTAGGAATCATAAGCCCCCACAAATTTCCTCCGATGGCATAAATTTTCCCGTCCACTGCACTTGCTGATAAATCCTCCCTTTTGGTTAGCATATCAGCTTTTCTTATCCATTTGTCATTCGCTGGATTATATTCCTCTACCACTGAAAGCAGATCGCCTCCAAAACCCCCAATTGCATATATTTTCCCATTCACTATGCTAGTGGATAAGTATCCTCTTGCTGTCGGCATATCCGCTTTCTTCGTCCATGTTCCACCTTCTGCCTGCGGTGCCATAAAAAGAGCATTTTGCAGGCTTGGAACGACAGAACCCAATCCATCACCATTCCATCGCTGATTTGATAAGACTGAAATATTTGATACTTTCATCACATCAACAGGTATCTCCCCAACCTTCAAAACCTTTGACTCACCGGGAAGCGGTGAACCTGACATAGAACCGGTCGAGTTTATAATATTCAGGTGCGCGCCAATACTCAATACTGCTATTATAACTCCTGTCGCTAACGATAACCCCCAGGGTAAACCCTTCAATGGTAATGCTGGCTCCATTCTAACCCGCTTGATTGCCTCTACAATACGGAATGTAAAGATTGCATGTAATCTTTGTCGTTTCTGCTGTTCAAACACTGCACTCATCATGGTAAGCACACCCTCCTTTAGTTCCGATCTTGCTCTGGTAAGACGCTGTCTGACTGCTTCAGGCGATATACGTAGAAACTTTGCTATCTGCACACTGTCCATATTATTGAAATAGTGGAGTGTTATCACCTGCTGGTAATTCTCAGGCAAAGACTCAAGGGCTTTGTTGATTGCCTCATACATTTCATGGAGAGATTCACTAACCAGAGCATTGTGATAGGAATTAACGTAGGATGTATCCAGATCGGTAGGATTTTGATCTTCGATAAAATCTCCGTCCGGACGTCTGATTTTTGAGCGGATGTGTTTTGAGCAAAGATTGTAAGTAATGGAGCATAGCCATGCAAGAAAGCTATCCCATCTTCTTAATGTGTGTAGTTTCTGGAAAGCTTTGATAAAAACGTTCTGTGTCACATCCTCGGCGTCGTGGTAATTGTGGAGTTTGCTTAGTGCAAGGGCATAGATGCCAGCCTTGTATTTATCCACTAGCAATCCAAATGCCTCTTTATCACCATTGAGGCACTTATTTATGATATATCCATCTTCTGTTCGCATCTTATCGCTCTTGGTAATGGAAAAGTAAATTTCCGATGAATTCTCTCATTAATAAGACCCCGCAAACGCCGAAGTGTGACATAAAAAATGAAAATTTAAGTTATATACCAGTCAAATCATCTTTTCATCGCAGTCCGCACATCACCCCATGTTGTGGGTAGTTTGCCTTTGAAGTTAATGCTTTGGCCGGTTCCGGGATCATATTCTTCTACTAATGAAGTAGGCCCAGCCCATAGAGATCCGCCAATGGCGTAAATCTTTCCATTTACTGCGCTAGTGGATAAGAAACATCTCATAGTTGGTATATCAGTTTTCTTTGTCCATTTATCCGCCACCGGATCATATTCATATACCTCTGGTGCCGCTAGACCGCCACCAATCGCATAGATTTTTCCATTCACCACGCTAGTGGATAGATTATTTTTTCCTATTGGCATATCAGTTTTTTTTGTCCATTTATCAATTGCAGGATCATATTCTTCTACTGTCGGAAAAAATGCTTGTTGTTGTTTATCGGACCCGCCGATAGCATAAATTTTCCCATTTACCGCACTGGTAGATAACCAAGCTCTTGGTGCTGGCATATCGGTTCTCTTTGTCCATTCATCTTTCACTGGATCATATTCTTCTACTGTTGAGACAATATTGTCTAACATACCCTCATAACCACCAATAACGTAAATTTTCCCATTCACAGCGCTCGCAGATAAGTATGCTCTATGCGCTCGCATAAAGGTTTTCTTTGTCCATTTATCTTTTATTGGGTCGTATTCGTCTACTGTTGGAATAGGAGGTAAATGAGTAGCACCACCAAAGACATATATTTTTCCGTCGACTTCGCAGGTGGCGAATCCTGCTCTTGCTGTTGGCATATCAGCCTTCTTCGTCCATTTATCTACCAATGGGTCATATTCTTCTACTGTTGAGAGCAAATTGTTACCAATAGAACCACCGATAACATAAATTTTTCCATTTACCACACTGGAAGATAAGTAGTCTCTTGCTGTCGGCATATCCGCTTTCTTTGTCCATGTTCCACCTTCTGCTTGTGGAGCCATGAAAAGCGCATTTTGCAGGCTTGGAACCTCAGAACCCAAACCATACCCGTTACCATAATTGTTTGATATAACTGATATATTAGCAATCTTAAAAACACTAACAGGATATTCCCCGACTTCCAGAACCTTCGATTCTCCTGAAACGCTTGATCCTGTTGAAAATTCTGACGTATTCTGCCAACTAAAGTGCTGTCCGATGCCGAAAACCAATGCGATGATTCCTGCGGTCAATGATAATCCCCAGGGCAATGGTTTTATCGAAATAGGATTAATTCTTATATGTTTCACCATTTCAACAATTTGGAACGTAAAAGATGAAGGTAATTCTTGGCTTTCTTTCATTGTGCCTATCATTGTGAGTATCTCCTCCTTTAATCTGGCTTGTGCTTCTCTTATCCTTCGGTTAATAGTGCTTGTAGAAAGCCCTAAAAATTGTGACATCTCCCTGATAGACATTTCACCGAAGTACCGAAGCGTTAGAATCTGACAGTAGATTTCTGGCAATGAATCCAATGCTTCTCGTACCGACTCATTCATCATATCTGTGTGGTAAGATTCTGCGGTCGGATCATCTAATTCTCTTTGCTCCTGATCCTCTATGAATTCTGAATCGGGGCGTCTCGAAGCGGAACGAATCCAGTTTTTGCAGGTATTCAGTGTTATCCTGCTAAGCCAACCCACAAAGTTATCCCATCGTCTCAGAGTATGTAGGCTTTGAAATACTTTGATGAATACTTCCTGAGTAATGTCTTGGGCATCATGTAAGTTGTGGACTTCAGAATAGGCTAAGGCATAGACACTCCTCTTATATTTATCCACAAGGAAGCCAAACATAGCTGATTTACCATCAAGGCATTGCTGGATTATATATCCGTCTTCTGTCCGCATTCTGTTTTTCCTGATAATTTTGTATTCTTAAAAAAAGCCCTTGATTATAAGACACCAGAAAAAGGAAAAATGTATCACACTCGACTTTAGCCATTCATTTTAAGGAATGAGTTTCTTAGTCTCAAAATTGTCAGGCATGTTACGACATGTGTCATAGTCTAAACCATTATAAATACAGAAAATTCTGTATTTTCAG
>Ga0315274_10015635_pt1 | contig 10741 bp, 7 predicted proteins | sample YL17G02_20_MG_FD_203700 | JGI IMG/M metagenome (GOLD analysis project Ga0315274, IMG submission 203700) | Sediment microbial communities from Yellowstone Lake, YNP, Wyoming, USA - YL17G02_20 | ecosystem: Environmental > Aquatic > Freshwater > Lake > Sediment | place: USA: Wyoming | collected...
TCAGCCGGGCGGCCTGCGAGCCCACATTGCCAAAACCCTGGACAATGACGCGAGTCTGTTCGCGCTGCCGGCCGAAGCGTTTCAGGGCTTGGTCAGTGACGATCATGCAGCCCCGTCCGGTGGCCTCGCGACGGCCGTGCGAGCCTCCCAGGTCGAGCGGTTTCCCAGTGACGCTGGCCGTCACCGTATGGCGGACGTGCATGGAGTAGGTATCCATGATCCACGCCATGGTCTGTTCGTTGGTGTTCATGTCGGGCGCGGGGACGTCGCGCTCCGGGCCAATATAATCCAGGATTTCGGCCGTGTAGCGGCGGGTAATCCGCTCGAGCTCTCCTGCGGAGAGCTTTTGAGGGTCGCAGACGATACCGCCCTTGGCCCCTCCGAAGGGGATGTTGACCACCGCGCATTTCCACGTCATCTCCGCCGCCAAGCCGCGCATCTCGTCCAGGGTCACGTTCGGCGCGTACCGAACTCCGCCCTTGCAGGGCCCCCGGGCGATATTGTGTTGGACGCGAAACCCATCAAATACCTCGAGCTTTCCGTTATCCATCACCACCGGAATGTGAACCACGATCTCGCGGTTGGGGGTGCGGAGGTATTTGGTGAGCCCCTCGTCCAGGTTCAGTTTCTTGACCGCCACGTCGAAGCGGGCAGCCATGGATTCATAAACACTGAGTTCCTTATCGCGTTCCATGTTGCTCATGCGTCCCCCAGGCGGTGTCTCTTCCTGCCCCTGCGCTCCAGAAGTATAACAAAGGACAGGCCAAACCAGTAGCCGCCCCGGGGAGTAGCAGGGATTTGGACTCCTTGTGCCCATGATTGGGCTTGGTCGAAGCACGGTATTTGGAGGGAACCCTGGCCGGGCGATATGCCGGGGGCGTTAGGCAACCGGGCTCGGTACCAGCTCGGGTGACTTGACGGGGTGCAGCTCCGGCTCCAATTCAGTCGAAGGCGCCAATGTCCAGGTGTCCTTTTCGCGTAACAGCCGGTCGACCAAGGCCGAGTGCATGGCGTGGCCGGCGCACTCGGCTTCCACGTGACCCACCAACGGATGCCCGAGCAGCGTGAGGTCGCCGATCAGGTCCAGGACTTTGTGACGGCAGAACTCGTCGGAGAAGCGCAGACCTTCTGGATTCAGAACTCCCTCGCGGGTCAACACCACGGCATTCTCCAGTGACCCGCCGCGAATCAAGCCGCTTTTCTGGAGCGTCTCCACTTCCTCGAGGAAGCCAAAGGTGCGCGCCGGGGCGATTTCCGCTTCGTAGCTTCCCAGGGCAGGCGCGAAGTCCAACGACTGCTCCCCGATAGATGGGTGGGGAAACGCGATTCGGTAGGTGACCCGGAAGGTGGCCGAAGGAGAGACAGCAATGCGCTTGCTACCCTCAACTACCTCCAAGGCCTTCAGAATCTTAGCGTAAGCCTTCCGGGCGCGCTGCCGTCGCAGTCCTGCCTTGGCGATGAGCCGCACGAAGGGAAGGGCGCTGCCGTCCAGAATGGGCACTTCGAGGTTGTCGAGTTCAACGTACACATTGTCCACGTTCGATCCGGCCAGCGCTGAGAGCAGATGCTCCGTGGTCGAAATCAGGACACCCTTCTTCATCAGGCTGGTGGCATAGCTGACACGGGCGACGTTCCGGGCTTCCGCTTCAATGGCAAAGCCTTCAAGGTCGGTCCGTTTAAAGATGATGCCTGCGTTGGCCGGAGCAGGAATGAGGCGTAAATTGACCTTAACGCCCGTGTGTAGCCCAATCCCAGAAGTGCCTACTGCCTCAGCGATGGTGTGTTGGTTCTGCAAATCCGCACCTCTGCGCCGAGCTTGATTGGGCACGAATCATGCCAAAGCCAGCATAAAGCATACTGCATGTAGAATCAATAGGTTATAGAAAACGACGAACTGGTCAACCACCCTAGGTGTGGTAAGAATACAACACTTTAAGGCGGTTTTGCCAGACAGGCCAGTGGGCTGCGCGCCAGAAAGATGCCAACGGGCCTCGAGGCAGCTAAGGGGTTGCTTTCACCGTTTTCCAATTGCGGATGGGGTAGAATGGGCAGGAATTTGAGCAAGAGGAGAGGGAAATCTCAATGATCCCGGGGAGAAGTCCCGAGTCAGGCAAAACAGCAGAAAGGCTCTTCCTGATTGATGCGATGTCGCTGGTGTTTCGCGCCTTTTTCGCGCCCATGCAGATGGCTCTGGTTTCGCCCACCGGCGTTCCGACCAAGGCCGTCTATATCTTCATCCGCACTCTACGCAAGCTGCTGAAAGACTACCAGCCGTCCTATGTGGCCGTAGCCTTCGATCTGGCCGCGCCGACGTTCCGCGACAAGCTCTTTGAGGAATACAAAGCCAATCGGCCCGCTGCGCCTGAGGACCTTACCGTGCAGCTTCCCTTCGTGCGGCGCTTCTGCCAGGCGCTCGGGATTCCGCTGGTTGAGAAAGAAGGTTTCGAGGCCGACGATGTCATTGGCACCTTGGCGGCGGACGGTGCCCGGCGGAATCTGGACGTCTTTATCGTCTCCGGTGACGAGGACCTCTTCCAACTGGTCAACAACCGAGTGCGCGTGCTGAAGCCGGCCCGCGGCGGAGATGCTGAAACCCTGTGCGATACGGAGAAGGTGCAAGAGACGCTGGGGGTTGAGCCCGCGCAGGTCGTGGACTGGCTGGCACTCACGGGTGACCCGAGCGACAACATTCCCGGCGCGCGCCCGCTTCCGGGGCAAGAGCCTCCTCTGGCCGAAGGGGAGAAGAGGCGAAGCTATATTGGCCCCAAGGGCGCCACGGAACTGATCCGTCGTTTTGGCACGCTGGAGAAAGTCCTGGAGAATTACGAGAAAGTTGAGAAGGAGAGCTATCGCACGGCGCTGCGCGATTATCGCAATGAAGCCCTGCTCAGTCGCGAACTCGCCACCATCCGCACCGACGTGCCGCTTGAGGTCAACGCGGAAGGGCTCAGGATGGGCGCGCCCGACCTCGGTGAGCTCACCGCGCTCTGCCAGGAGCTGAACTTCTCCTCCTTGTTGCGGGAATTCCTGGCGCAGGCGCCGCAGCCCGCCGTGACCTCCGTGTCGGCGGAGGAATTGCGCGCGCCGTCGGCGCTCGACCAATGGCTGGCGGCCATCGAAGCGCGAACTCCGGTGGCCATCGGGTTTGCGGTGGAAGGCGAAGAGGGATTTGGCGGTCAACTCCTGGGCCTGGGGCTCGCGGATGGCGCGCGGCTGGCGACGGTTCCGCTTGATGCCACAGTTCCTGCGGCGATGCTACTCGGCCGATTGAAAGCGTTCTTCAGTGACGCTGGCCATCCCAAGGTGGTTCACAATTCGAAGCTGCTCCGGTTGCTATTGGGCAAAGAGGGAACGGAAGTAGCGGGCGTCACCGACGACACAATGCTCTATTCCTACTTACTCGACCCGCTGGCCACAAGCCACAAGCTCGAAGATGTGGTTTTGCGCCGCCAGAGCCGCTGGATTTCACACTCGCTGGCCGAAGCGGCAGAATGCACGCGGGAGTTGGCGGCGCTTTTTGTCCCGGAGATTGTCCAGCAAGGCTTGAAGCCGCTCTACGATGCGATTGAGTTGCCGCTGGCGGAGGTTCTGGCGGCGTTGGAAGCTGTGGGGGTGCGCTTGGACCCTGAAATCCTGGCGCGCATGTCGCAGGAATTCGACCGGGAACTGACCGGCCTCACCCGGGAAATCCACGGCCTGGCGGGCGAACCGTTTGACATCGACTCGCCCAAGCAGTTAGGCGAAATCCTCTTCGAGAAATTGAAGCTACCCGGCGGGAAGAGGCTCAAGAAGAGTGGGCAGTATTCGACGGAAGCCTCAGTTCTGCAATCACTCGCAGAGCGCCACGCGCTGCCGCGCCAGATCCTCGAGTACCGCACGCGCGCCAAGCTCAAGTCCACTTACATTGACGCGCTGCCCAGGTTCGTCAATCCCACGACCGGGCGCCTGCACACCAGCTTCAATCAGACCGTAGCGCGCACCGGCCGCCTTTCCTCGTCCAACCCCAACCTGCAAAACATCCCGATTGGCGACGAGTTTGGCCTGCGCATCCGTTCGGCTTTCGTGGCGGAGCCTGGCTGGCGGCTGATTTCCGCCGATTACTCGCAGATCGAGCTGCGCGTGCTCGCCCACATGTCGGAAGACCCGGTGCTCCTTGAAGCGTTCTCGCGCGACGAGGACATCCACTCGCGCGCCGCGGAGGAGATCTTCGGCATCCCGCCGGGCCTGCAGACCCACGAGCATCGGCGGCTGGCGAAAGCCATCAACTATGGCGTGATTTACGGCCTGAGTTCCTTCGGCTTTGCCGAGCGCACCGGCACCAGCAAGACCGAAGCGCAGCGGTACATCGACGAGTATTTCCAGCGCTACCGCAAGGTCAAGGAATTCCTCGAGCGCACGGTGGAGCAAGCGCGCGAGACCGGGCGGGTGAGAACGGCCTTTGGGCGCCTGCGGCCCATCCCCGAAATCAACAGTCCGGACGCGCCCGCGCGCAATCGCGCCGAGCGTGAGGCCATGAATACGCCCTTGCAAGGCACCGCCGCGGACCTGATGAAGCTGGCTATGGTGAAGGTTCACGCCCGCCTGCGGCAAGAAAAGATGCGGACGCGCATGATCCTGACGGTTCACGACGAACTGGTTTTCGAGGTGCCCGAAGCGGAGCTTGATGACGCGCGCGCGCTCGTCAAAGCCGAGATGGAAGGCGCGCATCCGATGCGGGTCCCACTTCGCGTGGACATCGGGGTGGGTAAGAACTGGAAGGAAGCGAAATAGAAGGCAGAAGTCAGGAGTCAGTCCGTCAGCCGACGGACAGAAGGCAGAAGGCAGAAGGCAGAAGGCAGAAGGCAATCATCTCTCGCCGGCGGCGACTTGGTGCCGAGCACTTGTGATATGATGCATTCCGTGGGAAATGCAACGTAGAGAAGCGGAGACGGCGAGGTAAGGGCAAGCTGGCAAGGAGACGAAACGGGTATGCGCCGCATAAAGATCATCGTTGAGAAGCACCCCGACGGCTATGTGGCCTATCCCTTAGGGGTAAAGGGCGTCGTTGTTGGTGAGGGGGATTCTTACGAAGAAGCCCTGAACGATGTTAAGTCGGCGATCAAGTTCCACGTGGAATCTTTCGGAGAAGAGGTTCTTGAGATTGAGCCGCCTGTCTTGGAAGCCTTCGTTGCGGAAGCCGGGCTTGAACCCTGATGTCGAAATTTCCCGTTGATGTCCCCAAACAAAAACTCATAAGAACTTTGCAGACGTTGGGTTTTCGTCTTGTTCGTGAACGGGAGCACATCTCTATGGTTCGTGAGAACCCCGATGGCACAAAAACACCCTTGACCATGCCGAACCACCCCAAGTTGAAGGCATCGACGCTGCGGACGATCTGCACGCAGGCAGGGATAACGCGAGATGATTTCCTGCAAGTCTACGAGAAATCCTGATGGCATCCATGGCCTGTCATCCCGGTTCGGGGCTCGTCGCAAGAGTGTTACGGTGGGATCTTTGCTCTCTAGCAGTAGGAAACAGGCCGTGAGTTCGTGCTCGCCCGGCGGCTGCGATGAGGAGACGGACTGTGGCGGATAGGGTTGGCCGGCAGCCGCGGCGCGTTATCAACAGCGTGGCGCCCATTCGCATTTGCGATAACGGCGGCTGGACCGACACCTGGTTCGCCGAGCGCGGGAAGATCTTCAACATCGGCGTTTATCCTTACGTGGAAGTGCAGATCGAGGTTTTCCCCGGCGGCGATGCGGATGAACCCATCATGGTTTTCGCCGAGAACTACGGGGAGCAGTTTGCCGCCCAGCCCGGCAATGCGGGTTGGGACAGGCACCCGCTGCTCCAGGCGGCGATTGCGCGCATGCAGGTCCCGAAGGATGTTGGTCTCCAGGTGACCATCTTCTCCGAAGCCCCGAGCGGCGCCTCCACGGGCACCTCGGCGGCGGTGGCTGTGGCCCTGGTGGGGGCGCTGGACCGCCTTACGGACGGCCGTCTGACCCCCCACGAGGTAGCCTACACCGCTCAATCCATCGAAACCGACATGCTGAAGCTGCAGTGCGGCATTCAGGACCAACTCTGCTCGGCCTACGGCGGCATCAATTACATCGAGATGTTCCGCTATCCCCGGGCGACGGTATCGCCAATCCAGATCCCGAACTCCACGTGGTGGGAACTGGAGCGGCGGCTGACGCTGATCTACCTGGGGAAGTCGCACAGTTCTTCGGCGGTGCACGAAAAGGTCATCCGCGAACTGGAAGGCGCCGGCCCCGCTTGCCGGAAGCTGGAAGACTTGCGCGCCACGGCGGAGAAGTCGCGTGACGCCGTGTATGCCGGGGATTTTGTGGCCCTGGGCCGGGCCATGATCGAGAACACGGAAGCGCAAGGGCGCCTGCACGCCGACCTGATCAGCCGCGACGCGTGGCGAGTGATTGAGATCGCCCGCCAGCACGGCGCGCTGGGCTGGAAAGTGAACGGCGCCGGAGGTGAGGGAGGCTCGCTCACCATTCTCGGTGGCTCCCTGACGCACGCCCAACGCGCCATGATCAGAGAAATTGAAGCAGACAATCCTCTTTGCAGCAACATTCCCATCTACCTCAGCCGTTACGGGCTCCGCACCTGGGATGCGAGGCTGGACGCAGGCGGCCAGAGCGTCTGAAGTTCGGCCCGCCCGAAGTCGTCAACCCAAGCCAGGCAACCTGGTGTACTATTGGCTGTTCATGCAAACGCCTTATCTCCAAGAGAGGGGACTTCCATGATCACGTCTAGATTTCGCGCTCTGGCGGGTCTTATTGCCCTCAGCCTGGCGGGACTGGGGCTGGGCGTGCAAGTTGCGCGCGCTCAGGGACCGGCCAAGATCGACATCCCCTACCAGAAGTTCGTCCTGAAGAACGGCCTGACGCTCCTCGTGCATGAGGACCACAAGGCCCCCATCGTGGCGGTGAACGTCTGGTATCACGTGGGCTCCAAGAACGAGAAGGTAGGCAAGACTGGTTTTGCCCACCTCTTCGAGCACTTGATGTTCAACGGCAGCGAGAACTTCAACGACGATTACTTCAAGGTGCTGGAGAAGCTAGGCGCTACCGATTTGAACGGCACCACCAACAACGACCGCACCAACTACTTCCAGAATGTGCCCACCTCGGCGCTGGACGTGGTGCTGTGGATGGAGTCCGACCGCATGGGGCATCTGCTGGGAGCGATCAGCCAGGCCAAGCTCGATGAGCAGCGCGGCGTGGTGCAGAACGAAAAGCGCCAGGGCGAAAACCAGCCTTACGGCCGGGTGTACATCACGATTTCGGACAACACCTACCCGAAGGGCCACCCGTACTCCTGGAGCGTGATCGGTTCCATGGAGGACTTGACTGCTGCCTCCCTGGACGATGCCCGGGAATGGTTCAAGGGCTACTATGGCCCGGCCAATGCCGTCCTCGCGCTTGCGGGCGACATTGATCCGGAAACAGCGCGCCAGAAGGTGGAGCGCTATTTCGGCGACATCCCTTCGGGCCCACCCATCACCAAACACCAGACGTGGGTCGCCAAGCAAACGGGTGTACATCGGCAGTTCATGCAGGACCGCGTGCCGCAAGCGCGCATCTACAAGGTCTGGAACACCCCGGAGTGGGGTTCGGCGGAGAACGACTATCTGGACCTGGTGACCGATGTCCTGGCCCAGGGCAAGACTTCGCGCCTCTACAAGCGCCTCGTCTATGACGACGAGGTCGCGACCAACGTCCAGGCTTTCATCTATCCCAAGGAGATTGGGGGCCAAGTCATCCTCATGGCCCAGGCGCGCCCGGGCGTCGAGCTGGCGAAAGTAGAGCAAGCTATGGACGACGAGTTGGACCGATTCCTGCGCCAGGGCCCGACGCCCAAAGAGCTGGAACGGATCAAAGTCCAGAAGCGCGCCGACTTCATCCGGGGGATCGAGCGCATCGGCGGCTTTGGCGGGAAGTCCGACGTGCTGGCCATGAATCAGGTCTACGCCGGCGCCCCGGATTTCTTCAAGGTAAGCCAGGAGCGGTTCCGCACGGCCACGGCCGAGAACCTGCGCGAGACCGCTCAGCACTGGCTTTCCGACGGGGTGTACATCCTCGAAGTCCATCCCTTCCCGGAGTACGCGACCACTCCATCCGCTGTGGACCGCTCGAAGGTCCCCGCGCCGGGGACTCCGCCCACCGCGCGTTTCCCGAAGCTCGAGCGGGCCACGCTTGCCAACGGCCTGAAAATCTTCCTGGCGGAGCGGCACTCCATCCCGCAGGTGAATTTCAATCTGCTGGTGGACGCAGGCTACGCCGCTGACCAGTCTATCCTGGCGGGCACCGCCAGCATGGCGCTCGACATGATGGATGAGGGGACGAAGACCCGCAACGCATTGCAGATCTCCGAGGAGCTGGCCTTGCTCGGCGCCAATCTGAACACGACCTCGGACCTGGACACCTCTTCGGTTTCCCTGTCAGCCTTGAAGGAGAACCTCGACGCCTCGCTCGCGCTCTTCGCGGACGTGATCCTCAGTCCATCGTTTCCGCCGGAAGAGCTGGAACGGCTGAGGAAGCAGCGGTTGGCGCGAATTCAGCAGGAAAAAGTCCAGCCGGTGGGCATGGCACTGCGCGTCTTTCCTAAGCTGCTCTATGGCGAGGGCCACGCTTATTCCAATCCGCTCACGGGCACCGGCACCGAAGAAACCGCCCGGCGCATGACCACGAACGATCTGGTGAAGTTCCACCAGACTTGGTTCAAACCCAATCACGCGACGCTCGTGGTGGTTGGCGACACCACTCTGGCCGAAATCCAGCCGAAACTCGAGAAGCTGTTCCAGGCTTGGAAGCCGGGCGACGTGCCCAAGAAGGACATCCGCGCCGTAGCGCTGCAGGAGAAGCCCACCGTTTACCTGCTGGACCGTCCGGGGGCGATGCAATCGGTGATCCTGGCCGCCCACGTGGCTCCGCCGAAAGCCAATCCGCAGGAAATTCCCATCGAGACCATGAACGAAATCCTCGGTGGCACCTTCACCTCGCGCATCAATATGAACTTGCGCGAGGACAAGCACTGGTCCTACGGCGCGCGTTCTCTTATCTGGGATGCTCGCGGGCAACGGCCCTTCATCGCCATCGCTCCCGTGCAGACTGATAAGACCAGTGAAGCCATGCAAGAAATTCTGAAGGAGTTGCGAGGCATCCTGGGAGGTATCCCCATCACGAACGAGGAGGTCACCAAAGCCAAGGCCGCCCGGTCTCTCACCTTGCCGGGACAGTGGGAAACCATGCAGGCGGTGGGCGAATCCCTGGGCGAGATCGTGCGCTACGGCCTGCCCGACGACTACTTCAGCACTTACGCGGATAAGGTGAAAGCCCTGGGCATGGACGATATGAAGGCTGCCGCCAGCACCGTCGTCCATCCGGATAACTTGGTCTGGGTGGTCGTGGGCGACCGGGAGAAGACCGAACCCGTCGTCAAGAAGTTGAATCTTGGCACGGTGCGCTTGATGGATGCCGACGGGAACATCAAAACGGAGGCGAAATAATTCCCCTGCCGCCAGCAGCGCTGGCTGGCCAGCGCCTTGCGGGCCGGAAGCGAGCTTCCGGCCGAGTAGGCGGCAGCAAGCTGCCGCAGTCCAGAGGCTACCGCGGCAGCTTCCCCAGCAGTCCCCACACCCAGCGATGCGCGCGATGGTACCAGGCGGCGGGCTCGGCAAACATCAGGATGCACTCGCCATGCACCACGCTGATGCCGTTGTCCTCGCAGAAGCGGATGGCCGCGGGTGAACCGGCGCCCTGCTGAAGCCAGACACGGCGAATTCGCGCGGCGGCCGCCTCCCGCACCACCTGCTCTGCCTGGGCCGGCGGCACAATCACCAGGACTCCATCCACCGGTTCGGGCAGCGCGGCGAGGCTCGCGTAGCAGCGCTCACCCTCAAGCTGCTCGGCGTGAGGATGAACCGGGAAGAGTTTGTATCCTTTGCGCTTCAGCTCCCTGAAAGCCAGATTGCCAAACTTCATCTTCTTGCGCGAGACCCCCACCACCGCCAGCTTGCGCTGGGAAACGAAATCAGCTACCGCCGCTTTGGATGTCATCGAGTCGCCTCGTTACTTGAGCGGAGTGAGCGCAACCTCTGCTTGATTGTTGCCTGCGCCGTCGAAGGAGATGGTGCCCGAGACGCCAGGGAAATCCGCAACCTTGGCCAGGCTGTCGCGCAGGCGGGCGCGATTGGGTCCGGATTGCCGCAAGCTGGAGGCGACCAGGCGGACAGCGTCGTAGACTTGCGTGGCTGCCGCGCTGGGCGCGGTTCCCGTGCGTGCCTGGAAGCGCGCTGCGAAGTCCTGCCGGGCGGCGGCGGGAGCGCCTGGACGTGACGTGGCCAGCCAGATGTTTCTGCCCAGCGCTTGTTCCACCACGCGCAGGAAAGGTTCTTGGAGCGCTTTCTGGCAGACGTAAATGGCAGGCGGTGAGGGGAGCTGCCCCATTCCTTCGAGCAACTGCGCCGCTGTTTCTGCGCCCGTCCAGAGCACGATAGCCTGCGGGCGGCGCGCGCGGATTTCGCTTAGCAAGGAATCAACGTCAGCGATGGGCAAGGCTATCTCCAGGCAGTCGGGCAGAGGCGCTTGAAGGCGTCGCGCCGCCTTCTCAAACTCCTCCCGGCCGACGCGTCCGTCGTGGTTTGGTTCCACCATGAGCAGGACTTTCTGCAACGCGCGCTCGCGATAGATGTTCGTGGCGAAAGCGCGCGCCTGAGCCGCATCGTTGGGCACGATGCGGA
>Ga0315274_10015638_pt1 | contig 10741 bp, 6 predicted proteins | sample YL17G02_20_MG_FD_203700 | JGI IMG/M metagenome (GOLD analysis project Ga0315274, IMG submission 203700) | Sediment microbial communities from Yellowstone Lake, YNP, Wyoming, USA - YL17G02_20 | ecosystem: Environmental > Aquatic > Freshwater > Lake > Sediment | place: USA: Wyoming | collected...
CTCGGCAAGGGAGTTGGGCCTACGATAGAAGAGATTTCCAAAGAGCTCGATGGCACGGCTGAGGAGATTCTTAGCGACATTCGTAATCTGAGAATGAAAGAAGGCTTTCAAGCTATGCCGTACGTCAATGCGTTAGAAGAGTTGGAGAGCGTTTTTGCTCTTATCCAGAAGCAGCCCTCTCATACTCTAAAGGTCTTGAAGTTTATTGATAATGATTCAGTCGAGTCTATTAGAGGCGGTTTTCCTGTTCTTACAAAAGTGAAGGAGTTCATCAACTCTGGCAAGTTCACGATTTTTCTTTCTGTGAAAAACTTTGTTGATAGATGGTTAGACGAGCTTATTCAGTTGAAGGATGGCGCCTTACGGGATAAGGGTGAGACAATAAGGAAAAAGATCGGGAGCAGCGAATTGATTGATGAGTGGGGAGACGTTTACGAAACATTTTGCCTTCTGAGACTGGAGTATGAGAAACTGTATGCAAACTTGCATTCTGAAAGACAGAGGAAAGCCAAGCAGGCAATTGATGAGTTGGTGAAGTGGGCGAAGCTTAGAAAACTGGAGACCAAAGTTGTCAATGAAGCTTTGGAGTCTTTAAGGGATTTCTTGTGCAGGGGCAGTGAGGAAGGTAAACACGACGAACATGAGTATGTTTGTGTCATGTGCAAGCAGTCACTATCGTCGCTCAATTACAACATTGAAGCTATTAATGGACGTTTTGAGAAGGCGAAGCGAACTTTTGTTGAGGCCTTAGCCAAGACTGAAGAGAAGAGAAAGCCTACCGTTCCTGAGAAATGGTCCAAAGAAAGTGATGTGAGTTCGGTTGAGGATTTTGAGCAAATTGTGGGTGAGGCTAAAGACGCTGTCCAGTACGGAGTCAGTAGGAGGAAAAAAATCAGAGTCAGAGTTGACGTTGAGCGTGAAGGGACTTGATGGATAAAGAACGGAGGTCACGTCTAAAGAGCATTGTGAGTCAGGCTCGCCGTGCCGTTGAGGATGATGTTAGGATTCAACTTAGGTGCCTTGGGATCGATGAGAATGAGACAAAATCTGTAGAGAAGCTTCCTCATCTTTCTGATTCTGACAAAGAGTTGAGGGCCAAGATCATCAAGGCAATTGAGAAGGAGAGGGCAGGGGATATTTCCTATGGCGAGGCTTTTGACCGGTATGCTAGGCATGTTGGTTTTACATATGTGAATAGGATTGCGGCTTTGAGGGCTATGGAAGTCCGAGGTCTGATCAAGGAGACGGTTATACGGCGAGATGTCTACGGTGGCCGTAGCAGGCGTGAGTATGAGCTTGCTGAACATGAACACATTTCTGATCCCTACGAGTCGTTGAAGGCTGGTTTCATTGAGGCTTCAAATGAAGTAAGCTCTGAGATCAGAGTTTTGTTTGATGTTAGCAGTGAATACAGCCTATTTTTTCTTGGGCACAAAGCACTTTTGGATATAATAACACTTCTGAGTGAGAACATTCCTGAAGAGGATTGGAAAGAGGACGACGTTATTGGTTGGATTTATCAATATTACAATGAGGCGACCAGGGTTGAATTCAAAAAGACTAAACATAGACTAAAGGCTGACGACATTCCCGTAGTTAATCAGTTCTATACGCCTCGTTGGGTTGTCCGTGCTTTAGTTGACAATACTTTGGGGAGACTTTGGCTGGAAATGAATGGTCGTTGTCCTAAGCTTGGCAACCAAGAAGATAGGAGTAAAGAGCGACTGGAAAATCCCTCGGAAAATCGAGTTGAAGATTTTTGTTCTTATTTGGTTCCATTAAGTCAGGAGCCGTCGCCCAGAGAGAAGAAGAGCGTAAGAGAGATAAAGGTCTTAGATCCAGCGTGTGGTAGCGGGCATTTTTTGGTTTATGCGTTTGATGTTTTATTTAGGATGTACCAAGAGAGTGAGCCAGAAACGGCAGTTGAGGAGATTCCAAGGCTAATTCTGGAAAACAATCTTTTTGGTATTGATATTGATTTGAGGGCTGTTCAACTTGCGGCTCTGAGTTTGTACTTGAAGGCTAAGTCCTACAATTCTTTGTTAAAGATTACGAAGATGAATTTGGTTTGCGCTGATGCGCGCATCACGAATGGTGGAATTAGGAAAGTGTTTTTGGATAGGTTCGCCACTGATCCTGAGTTGCAGAGAATTTTCGCAACGATTTTCGAAAATTTGGAATATACTTACGAGATTGGCAGTCTTCTAAAAGTCAGGGATCCCTTTGAAAAGCTGCTAGATAGGCGAAGAGATGCTGGAATCCAAGTCGTCTTAGTCCCAAGAATTGAAGGACAGACCGCATTCTCAGATGGTGGAAAGATTGGAGGACAGGCTAAACTACATATGAAAGTTGCGCCAGACGATTCTCGAGATGTTGCTTTTCAAAGAGAGACCTCTTTGGAACAAATGCTCGAGGTCTTAAAAGAGTTCGAAAGAGAAGCTACGGAAAAGAGAGACATGGGGACACTTCTTTTTGCCACGGAAGCAGAGAAATCAATCGGCATATTGGCACTACTGTCAGAAAAATACGATGTCGTACTAATGAATCCGCCATATGGTGATATGCCGTCCGCAACAAAAGATTACTTGAGAAAACATTATCCAAGAACATACTTCGATTACTATGCTGCCTTCATAGAGCAAACGATCAATTTAGCCCGCCAAAATGGCCTCATTGGCATGATCACTTCTCGCACATTTATGTTTCTGCGCTGGTTCGAAACGCTGCGAAAAGACATTCTTTGGCACGATGCAATTCCTGAACTACTCCTGGAATTTGGTTTGGGCGTCCTCGACGGTTCGGCAGTCTATACTGCTGGGACAGTTTTGCGCGTTTTGGATTCCTCATCAAGTTCTCAAACTGTACCAAATAGAGAATGTACATTTTGTCGACTGACCTTTTTTGAAACCGCGCAAAAAGAGCATGCTTTTGCCTCTTCCCTTGAAAATATTTCACGCGGTGATAATCACCCTCTTTGGTTTAGGAATAGTTTTGGTGACTTCGCGAAAATTCCTGGCATCAATTATGCTTATTGGGCTTCCGTCACTTTAATGGGTCTCTTTGAGAAATATCCTCCTTTAGATAGAGACGTCGCAAGAGTATTTAATGCATCGAAAATTGCTGACGCCAAACAGGGGCTCGCAACCGCAGATGATACACGTTTCACCCGTTACTATTGGGAGGTCCTTTCTAGTTCCATCGGTTCAGGAAAAAAATGGATCTCCTTCGCGAAAGGAGTTGACCATGGTTCTTTCTACATTGATTTTCCACGTTTGCTTGAATGGGAAAATGAGGGGTACGCGATGAAAAATAGTGGAAAAGCTGTAATTAGAAATGAAAAGTTCTATTTTCGCGAAGGGGTTACGTGGAAAGTCAAGAGCACTAGGATTCGTCGCTTCAGGCACCTGCCTTATGGCACGATATTCGATGTTAAGGGGTCTTCCTTGTTCTTCAAGGACAACACTACTATCTGGCCAGCACTTTCCATTTTGAATTCGTCCTTATCGCAATTTCTAATGATGACACTTACTTGTGCACTTGATTGGCATGTTGGGTACGTTTCGAAACTACCTTGGAACAGTAGTGCTGGGTCGTCTGTGTTTCTGTCAAACTTCAGCATGGAAGCTCATGATCTCCTTCGCGAATGGGACACCGGCAATGAAGTTTCGACAATCTTCAGTCAAACCATGGTTGCTGCAAGTGCTTCATGGATTTGATCCTGAAAACGAACCTATTTCAGGGCACCCGTTTACTGAGCAGTTGTGCTGGGGAGATTGGAAATCGCTGACAAGAATTCGATCTATAGTCGGAAGTAAGACAGTGAGTCTAGATGGGCTTGCAAGAATGGCCCTCAAGAGAGAACAAGAAATGAGATCCCGCTTGAAAGAACTTGAAAAGCTTATAGATGAAGATATCTATCGCCTTTACGAAATCAGCGAAAATGACAAAAAGATAATTGAACAGGAACTCGCTCTGCGCTCAGAAAGCGCCCTGTCTTTTGAAGGAGAAGAAACAACAGAAATAGATGACGAACAAATTCAAGAAACCTTCAATGAAGAAATGAAAATCAGGGATCATGTAGCGCGACTTTTGTCGTTCTACATTAGAAAAATTCTAGATTCAAATGCAGATGGCGTTGTACCTTTACATCGTTTGGTTGAACAGCTAAGGAATGAACTTGCCAATGATTTTGGTGAAGCGGAAACAAATACTAAAGAAAAAGAAATACAGAAGATGTTTGGAAAAAGTTTGGAGGAATGGATTGCAACTGAATACTTCGATTTTCACGTTAATCTCTATAAACGTCGTCCCGTCTACTGGCATCTCACCTCTTCTAACTTTTCGTCTGCTCGAAGGTCTTCGGGAGCTGTCAACTTGTTCATACATTATCACAAGCTTGACAGGGACACTGTACCCAAAATCATAAGCAATTATCTTAAACCAGAAGTAGACGCTTCCAAATGGAAAACCGAACGCCTTAAGAGAGAACTGCAAGAAGCACGAGACAAAAGCAATAAAGTCAAAGAAAAAGAACTGTCAAAACAACTCGAAACAACCCTTTCAGTACTTGAAGAGCTCCAAGGCTTCCAAGAAGCTCTTGAAACAGTTCACAACCCACCTACAGATAAAACGAAACTACCCAGAAATCCAACATGGTTACAACAGAAAACATCAGAAGTAAGAGACAATGGTTACGGCCCCGTTATTGACTATGGCGTAAGAGTAAACATCGAACCCCTAAAAGAAGCAGGACTCCTCCACAAAGCAGCACAGAGAGTAAAGTAGAATGACCAAACAAAACCTCAAAACAGTCCTGCAAACGGCTATAAACGACTCCTTCTCCAACAACACTCCAATAGTAGTTTGGTACGACAACGGCGGAACCCTCCAAACTCTTGTAGAACAGATAGCCCCAAAAGACGTTGAACTCATCAAATACCAAGGAAGCTACCTCACCATTCGTGTCCAAATAGAAACAGAAAAGGACTTCAAAAAACAACGCCTTATATACATACCCGAAAAAGCGCTAGAACCCAGCTGGCTAAAAGACTATGAAATCTTCGGAAACCGCCTCGACCTCGACCTCCCAACCCTCCTAAACCAGCACTTCAGACTACCACTAGACAAAGAATTGAAAACCATACTAACACCGTCAAACTGCAGGCCTCTAGCTGCAAGATGGGACGAAGTTCTAGGTGACACAGAACCCCCACTAGCCCAAGACAAACTCAAACATGCCTTATTGGCCACAGTATTTGACCAACCACATCAATTTGACATAAAACAAGCCATCTTCGCCTACCTAAAAGGTCACAACTCGTTAAGCCAAAAACTCGAAGAATCAGACCTTGCCCAAACCTTCCTGCAACTTCTCCAAGACGAATATGGCTACAAGATAACCCCAAATGAACAAAATGTCGACCCCAGACGCCTCGCGGCAACAATGCTTCTGACAGAACTCGTCCAAAACTCAAACGGACTCGGCGAAAAAGAATTCACCGCAATCCTTCCCACCAAGGCAAAGAGAAATTTCTGGAGTACACTTGTCACAGAATGGGCATCCAACGAAGACTACAAAGAAAGCTTCACAGAATGGTCTGAACAACTCGAAAAAGAATACGAAATCGAAACTAAAGTAAAAGGTAGACCAGAAATAGAAAACGCTACCAGCTTCAAAGCAATCGATGAAGCACTTTTGGAGGAAATCATCCTCAGAATAGGAAATGAAGGACTGAAAGGCATAAGAAAGAACATAACGTACATCAAAAACCTCTCACAGAAAAGACAAGAACAGATTTGGTCTTCTCTCAATCTGCTTCCTGAATGGAAAATCATTAACACTTCAATCGAATTACTCGAATCCATCCAAAACTCCATCATCACAACAGAGAAAACACAAGACGCTGACACACTACTAGAAGACTACACGAAAGACAACGGCTGGTGGCGAATAGACAGACTATACAGAGAACTATCTACAATCGACGCAACCCTTAAGACCAAAGTAAAAGAACTCTTTGTGGACACGCCTAAAGAACACTACCAAGAATGGCTGAGAAAGACTAACAACTTCTTTACCCAAGCCATAGAAAAACAACAAGAATGGCAGATTGCAGGGATTCTTGACCAAAGAAGCTTCTGGCGAACTTGTGTTCACCCACATAGAGAAAAAGTAGCTATATTCTTCCTCGATGCTCTCAGATTCGAATTGCAGAAAAGGCTCGCGGAATCCCTACAAAAAGCAAGAATTGATGTCAAACATACACCAATGCTGGCATCCGTACCGTCAATCACCGAAATATGCATGTCAGCTCTTCTGCCAAGCAAAATAATGAACGTCTCAGTGCTCAACGGAAGCCTGAAAGTGACTCTTGATGGAAAAACCTCCCTCACAAAAAACGACAGAATCTCGCTTCTAAAAGAGGAATTCCGAGAGAACATAGCATGTCTTGATTTGAAAGACCTTCAAAAACCACCAGAGGAATTGAAAAAGGACCTGGCCAAGTCAAGAATACTCGTAGTATTCGACAGAGAAATCGACAAAGCCGGCTCATTCATTTCAGAAGAACTGTTGAGCTATTTTGACAAACTGCTCATAATGACCAAAAGAGCTGTGGAAGTGGTCGCCCATATTGGATTCCACAGAATCCTCATCACAACAGACCACGGATTTCTCTTCTTCCCCATGCCGAACAAAGTAGACGTCATCGAAAGTATGGAAGTTACGCAAGAGACAATCGTGGGCAAGCGATACTCGATAGGAAAACCACCGCACTCAACTGCGACTACAACATTTACAAAAAAGACCCTACCATATTTGTCAGAAAACACATTTGCAGCCTTTCCAGTAGGAATATCTTGGTTTCCAAGACCTGGACCCAAGGAACCTTTCGTGCATGGGGGCATAAGTCTTCAAGAATGTTGCGTCGGTGTAATTGAATGTATCCCAAAGAAGGCAATTTCAGAAGAAAGAGTTGCAATCAGAGTCTCTATCCCAAGCGTGATATCCAGTGCGATATTCATGATTTCGATACACCCGATCATGAAACAAATATCCGCCCAACCAAGAACCATCTTGGTAGAACTTGCAGAAAAAGGCGAGAAACTCGTTCAATCGAATCCCTTTGAAATAAGTGACAAAGAACAGACTCTGACTATGCGACTACCGCGGATACCCAAAGAAATAGAAGTGAAAGTCAAGGATGTAGAAACAGAAGAAACATTGTTTAGCAAAGAAGTGAAGGTAAGCCTGGAGGGTTACGACGAAACACTTTAACCGAAATGTTGCCCAGAGAACAGGTGGAGGCACGAATCTTGGTTGAACATCCGGACCCAGATAGTCTCGGCCACAAGCTACTGTCTCTTTTCGCGGGGAAGGTTGTTAGAAAAGATCTCATTTGGCCTCTCAAGGGTCAGTTAAACGTTCCTACCTATGTACTTGAATATTTGTTGGGAAAGTATTGCTCATCTTCAGACCCAAAGGTAATTGAAGCCGGCTTGGAAGAAGTTAAACGTATACTGACTGAAAATTACGTCCGTCCTGATCAAAATGAATTGATAAAGTCGAAAATTAGAGAAAAGGGACACTACAAGGTCATAGACAAAGTGAAAGTCAGGCTTCAGGAAACCGAAGACAAGTACTGGGCCGAGTTGACAAACCTCCAACTGACAAACGTCAACATCAACGAAAACACAATCAACAAATACCAAAAACTCCTCGCCGGCGGAGTCTGGGCAATAGTGGATATGTCTTACCACGCAGACATATTTCACCATGGAGTAGTACGTCCATTTGTGATCGATGAACTGCGACCAATAGAACTCGCAGTCGCAGGTCTAGCAGAAATCAAGGAAAATCGCAAGAACTTCACTACCGAGGAATGGACAGACATAGTACTTCGCAGCATAGGGTTCGATCCTAGCAAGTTTGACAAAAGACTGAAAATGCTTCTACTGTGTCGGCTCATACCGTTAGTAGAGAACAACTACAACTATGTCGAGCTTGGCCCAAGAGGCACTGGGAAAAGCTACGTCTACCGAGAAATATCACCATATACAATACTCGTCTCAGGAGGAGAAACCACTGTTCCAAGCCTCTTCGTATCCATGGTTGGAAAGGGAAGAATTGGTTTGGTTGGATTATGGGATGTTGTGGCCTTCGACGAAGTCGCTGGCCTCGAAAAACTAAGTAACGCAGCAGCTGTACACATCCTGAAAGACTTCATGGAGTCAGGCAGTTTTTCAAGAGGAAGAGAGGTACTGAACGCAAACGCCTCACTAGTTTTTGTGGGCAATATCGACTTCGATATCGAAAACATAATGCGGGTATCACATCTTTTCATACCTTTTCCAGAGCAAATGCAAGATCCTGCTTTCATTGACAGATTCCACATGTACCTCCCAGGATGGGAAATCCCCAAGATCCATCCTGCATTTTTCGGAAACAACTACGGCTTTGTCGTCGATTACTTCGCAGAAGCCATGAGAGAACTGCGAGGAACAACCTACACCACTGCAATTGACAAATACTTCAAACTCGGAAAAGCTCTCACCAAACGCGACGAAAAAGCTGTTCGCAAAACAGTCTCAGGATTGATCAAACTCATACATCCAGACGGAAAGTTCACCAAAGAAGAGCTGCAAGAGTACTTAGTCTGCGCACTTGAAATGCGGCGAAGAGTTCGTGAGCAACTCAAGAAGATGGGTGGCGTCGAATACTGGAACACCAACTTCACGTACATCGACTTGAAAATATCCGAAGAGAAGGAAGTCGACGTTCCAGAAAAGGCGGCGAAAGGACCACTTCGACTGCCCTCGGAGCCTACGATAGGCGAAGCCATAGGACTGTCCGTTACTCAGTCCTTTGGGACCCTTCAACGCTTCGAAGTGGTGGCAACCGAAGGCACTGGCAGACTGATTCCTCTTGGTTCCATGATGAGAGTCATGAAGGAATCGTTGAAAGCAGCCTATGAATACATGAGCCACAATGCGAAGAAGCTGAAGATAGACCCCGACTTCAAGAAAGATTACGACATCACAGTCCTGGCAACACAAATGGGCATCCCAAAGGAGGGGCCATCCGCCAGCATCACAATTCTCACAGCAATGACCTCAGCCCTAGTCAAGAAACCCGTAAGAAACGACGCTGCAATGACAGGAGAAATAACACTATTCGGAAAGATTCTACCTGTCGGTGGGATCCAAGAAAAGTTGATCGCTGCTGCAGAAGCAGGAATAAAGAAGGTATATATCCCCCTCGACAACGAAAAAGACACCGAAATGCTTCCTAGCGAAATCAAGAGCAAACTAGAGATAAAACTTGTATCGAAGGTCGAGGAAGTACTGAACGATGCCATAGTTGGATATCAAACCACAAGTATACCGTCAACGCCTTCCCAGGAAATTAAAGAAGTAAACATACGCCCCGAAAAGCCCTTCACTAGTCTCACAGAGATTTGTGAACTTGTAGGAACTCTGAAAGGAGCTGTCAAGTTACTTGACAAAGACTTCGACGAAGGAGCTTTCAAGTTCCTGCTTAAGCTCAACGAATCACAAGTAACTGGGCTTCAAGTCCTTGGGAGCAAATCACGTTTGGACTCAAACTTGAAAGAAGCCTATAACGCTTTCAAAGAAGAAATTAGAAGACGTGAAATATCAGTCGAATACAGAATACTTGATGACGAAGACTCCAAAGAAATCCACGATAGATACCTGATAGCTCAAGGCGTTGCATACGGCACACCTCCATGGAACATAATTCACAAAAAACTGGGTGATATTACGAAAATAGAAGACCACTGGACAAAAAAGAACTACTTTGACAAGTACTGGAGCAGGGCGACCGAAATCTCAAAAATGTCTACGAGACAAGGCCTATGAGGGCCTGATAGAGCACATAAGTCTTTACAATGAGAATCAACTTCCCACAAGAACCCCACAAGGGAAACTGAATGAATATTTGGCTTTGCCCGGTTAAACCAAGTTGGCTAATAATCAAGAGAAAAATGACATTTGGCGCTCCAGCACATGCTGCCAAAATCATGAAGAGAGTTGAGCCTGATGACCTGCTGATTTTTCATGTATTCAAACCCACAAACGGCATAGTAGCAGTCGGTCGCGTCATCTCAGACGTTTACGAAGATAATCAAGACATCTGGGGAAAAGATCGCTATCCTTTGCGGGTTAGAGTAGAATTTGTTCAAGACTTGCTAAGAGAAGACAATCCCGTTCCCCTCAGCTCAATTTTCAACCAGTCTTCAAAAAGTGAAGTCTCCGTTGAACCCTTCCTGAAGAATGTCTGGATAACAAAAGTCTCAAAAGAGCAATACAAAAGGCTCCTCAGTTCTTTCAAAGACAACGCTTCTTCAAAAAGGACAACCAAAGGTCTCCGAAAAGAGTTGAAGAAATAATACGGAACCTTCGAGCATGCGGAAACCACGCGCGCGGAGATGTGTATCCCGGATTCATAAAGTCTAGAAATACACTGGGGATAAACCTACAGGTTATAGTCTCCTTAAAGGTGTTCTGTACGAAGAAGGATAAGCCCAGAGAAAACAAAGAAAAACACTATTGTCCAGTCTGCGGTGCAGAAATCAGTGAAGAAGACTATGAAGCTTATGATGGCATGTGCTGGGAATGCTGGGATGACCAGTTGACAGAAGAGTCTCTCGACATGTTCGGTGACTTCATGTGAGCCAAGAAGAATACACGTGTCAAAGGTGTGGCCGACACATCAGCCAGG
>Ga0315274_10015639_pt1 | contig 10740 bp, 11 predicted proteins | sample YL17G02_20_MG_FD_203700 | JGI IMG/M metagenome (GOLD analysis project Ga0315274, IMG submission 203700) | Sediment microbial communities from Yellowstone Lake, YNP, Wyoming, USA - YL17G02_20 | ecosystem: Environmental > Aquatic > Freshwater > Lake > Sediment | place: USA: Wyoming | collected...
GCAAGAATTGACGGCGCGAATAATTGGCAGATATTCACTCGTATTGTCATCCCACTATTAACTCCAACAATAATGCTTACTGTGATTCTAACTACAATCTCGGCTTTTCATGTTTTCGATATTATCCAGGTGATGACTGATGGAGGACCAGCTGGTCAGACTAAAGTCTTGTTGTTGAATATTTATGACTATGCATTCCGCTACCAGCGCATGGGTTGGGCAGCTGCGGTTTCCCTGGTGATGTTTTTATTAATTTTTAGTGTGTCACTTGTGCAAACCAAATTATTACGGTCAGAATGGGAGTATTAATTATGGCAATTCATTCGTTATCTTACCATCCTAAAAAGCGAAAAATTCGAATAAACTTGGCGTATCTGATTCTTATTCCCGCCAGTTTGGCCGCCTTACTGCCATTTATTTGGATGATCTTTGGATCATTTAAGACGGGTGCTGAAATTCGGCAAATTCCGCCTACCTTTTTTCCAAAAGAATTCACTTTGGATAATTATCGTAGAGTATTGTCTGATCCGGAACTGCCATTGGGAATTTTTTATAAGAATTCAGCAATTATCGCGTTTGCCAATGTGATCCAGGTTTTATTCACAAGTTCTTTGTTGGGATATATTTTTGCGAAATTTGAATTTAAATCAAAAAAATACATTTTTTGGTTCATTATGGCAACCATGATGATTCCTTCTCAAATGACCATGATACCGGGATATTTGATTTTAGCGAAGCTTGGTTTGATAAATAATTTATTGGGATTAATCATACCTGCGGCGATAGATGCTTTCGGTATATTTTTGTTTCGCCAATTTTCACACTCAATACCTAACGAACTGATTGATGCTGCCCGTGTAGATGGAGCTGGCGAGTTCAAGATCTTCTACCGCATTGTGCTGCCACAACTTGGTCCCGCTTTGGCTACCTTTGGAATGTTGACATTTATGTTTAACTGGAATGCTTATCTATGGCCTTTAATTGTGCTAACAGAAAAAAACGTACGCACCCTGCCAATTGTTTTAACCTGGTTTTCATCTCGAATGGTTAACAATGATCATTATACAATGGCAGCATCAGTATTGGTAATTTTACCCGTGCTTATAGTTTTCTTGTTTGCTCAGAAATGGATAGTGGAGGGAATCACATTAAGCGGAATGAAAGGTTAATTAACAAAGGAGAATAACGATGACAAAAATTGCTTTTGTTGGTGCCGGGAGCCTTGAATTCACCTCCCAATTAGCCAGAGATGTCCTTACATTTCCATTACTTCAAGATGCCACAATCTGTTTGATGGATATTAATGCTGAACGGTTGGAATTTTCAAGGAGAATTGTTGAAAAATATATCGAAGCTGGTAATTATCCTGCGAAGCTCAAGACGACTCTAAACCGAAAGGAAGCTTTGGAGGGAGCAGACGTTGTTCTTTGTACGATATTATCCGGCAATACTGATGTCTGGCGCTATGATATTGAAATTCCTGAAAAATACGGGATAGACATTAATGTAGGTGATACCAGAGGGCCCAGTGGGATCTTCCGGTTTTTAAGGACCCTGCCACCCATGCTAGAAATTGTTTATGATATGGAAAAGTATTGTCCAGGTGCTGTTTTGCTGAACTATACCAATCCCATGGCCATGCTTTGTGGAGCTCTGCAGCGCTCCAGCAAGGTGACGGTTACTGGATTATGTCATTCTGTTCAGGGTTCAGCTGAAATGCTGGCGGAATGGATAGGCGCTCCGATTGATGAAATTTCCTATACTTGTGGCGGGATCAACCATATGGCCTGGTATCTGGAATATAAATGGAACGGTAAAGATGCTTATCCCTTAATCCATAAAGCAGTGACCGAAAGGCAGGAAATTTACAATGAGGAAATTGTCAGAAATGAAATGTTCCTTGCTTTTGGATACTATGTCACTGAATCAAGCGGTCACAACTCGGAATATAACTGGTGGTTTCGTAAGCGACCAGATTTGATCGAGAAATATTGCACACATGGAACAGGATGGAATCCTGGTGAACACGCATATATTCTGAAAGAATATCTGCAGACCGAAGTCACCTGGAGGGTTCAGGTAGAAAGCCAATTAGAACAGCCAATGAAAGCAGAGGAATTGGAGAGAGGATCAGAGTATGCTTCATCCATAATCAACGCATTAAAGGGAGGAGAACCCTATAAATTTAATGGCAATGTTCCTAATACGTGTTTAATCACCAACCTGCCAGAGGGCGCTTGTGTGGAGGTTCCTGTATTGGTGGATAAAGCTGGAATTCATCCAATGCATGTGGGCAAACTCCCGCCACAATGTGCATTGATGACTAACCTTAGCTCCAGTATTGAAGAATTGGCTATCACTTCTTCATTAACTGGTGACCCGACAATGGTTTTCTATGCAATAGCACATGATCCACTGACAGCTTCAGTATTATCCCTCGCAGAAATTCGGCAAATGACAAATGAGATGTTAGAAAAAAATAGAGAGTATTTGCCACAATTTAAATATTTTAAAGTGTAAGAAACCAGGATGTTAAGATCAGGGTCATTAGCCTATGTTTATAGAATTGCTTTAATTCTGCAAAAATAATGTGATTTCCTAAACCCGTATCTATTCCTCGAGTACTTTGGAAATGAAACTACGAAGAGGAAAAGCTAAAAGTAGTTCTTAATTAAAGATTGCTTTCAAGAAAAACGGGATTATAAACCAATGCTATCAGGTAAAAGGACATTTATAGGATTTGGTTTCGGCGCAATTCAGAGCGGATTATTTCTTTATGAGGCATTTAATTCCGGTGAATTTAATCGATTAGTTGTCGCAGAAGTAAACCCTGAAATTGTAAAAACTATTCGGCAAGCCAATGCTTGCTTTTTTGTCAATATTGCCCATAAGGACCATATTGAAATTACCCAAATTGGTCCAATAGAAATTTATGATCCTTCTGACAAAGTTGATTGTAATCACCTTATCGAAGCGGTAGCAGAAGCCAGCGAGATTGCCACGGCTGTTCCCAGCATAGAGTTTTACGCATCAAATAAGCCGGGGAGCATTCATAGCATTCTCGCGAATGGGTTGTGTGAAAAAATAAATAACGGCGGACCATCTGCAGTAATTTATACCGCTAAAAATAATAATCATGCAGCTGAAATTCTAAAATCTTGTGTATTTGAATCCATCCCGGAAAACTTGCATCAGCGAGTACAAGAAAAAGCTCAATTCCTTAATACCGTAATCGGAAAAATGAGTCAGGTGGTTAATTGCCAAGATGAAATTTATTACCATCAATTAAAAACCATAACTCAGGATTGCTCGAGCGCGTTTCTGGTTGAATCATTTAATAGAATCCTTATTTCAAAAATAGACTTACGCTATCCATTTGAACGAGGGATATCAGTTTTTGAAGAAAAAAAGGAAGATCTTTTTCCTTTCGAAGAAGCAAAACTTTATGGGCATAATGCAATACATGCTCTAATGGGGTATATTGGAAGTTTTATGGGGATTCCTCTTATTAAAGATCTGGCAGATGTTCCTGGCATTATTCCCTTTGCCCGCGCTGCATTTATCGAAGAATCGGGAAAAGCATTAATCAAAAAATACCAGGGTATTGATGTACTTTTTACAGCATCGGGTTATAAGGAATATGCCGATGACTTAATTGAGAGGATGGTCAATCCCTTTCTTGCTGACACAATTGAACGCGTAACACGCGACACATACCGGAAATTAGCATGGAATGACCGTTTAATAGGCACAATGCGGATTGCTCTGAGTCACGGCATACAACCCTTCCGCTTTGCATTTGATACAGCAGCCGCAATTATTCAAACAGGTTCATCTTTCCTTAAGGATGAAAATGCTGCCAAGGGGTTATTAGATCCAATTTGGAAAGACGCATCACCCGAGAAAAATATGAAAGAGATGGTTATTGACCTTATTGTTCACGCACGGGATCAGTTAATAAATTGAAGGAAATCAGGATTTCCTGATTTGGAAATATATATTAAACAATTCCTTGCTTTAAAAGAGATATGAAAAACACGAGGTTTATTTCATTTATTCTAAAAAGAATGTGCGAGAAGTTAAAAAATTTTTTGGTTAGTAAGAGACAAAATGCGGGAATAAAAATACACAGGTTTTTTTGTAATTGCATTTTAATTAATGGTACTTATCTCAAGATGCCAGGAGGTTGAAGATATGGATAAATATACCAAATTTCGCGTAGATATTCCTGATAATTTCAAACCACCCCCACCAGCAAGTAATTGGTGGCGACCGAAACCGGGACTTACGTGGCAGTGGCAATTAGCTGGAAAATTTGACAATTCAATTCATGTAGATGTGTATGATATTGATTTAGACGTTCACACATCTGTTGTTGAATATTTCCACAAGCAAGGAGCGAAAGTCATTTGTTATATTAATGTCGGCTCATGGGAAAATTGGCTTTCTGATGCTGCGCAATTCCCCGAGGAAATAATTGGGAAAGACTATGTGGGGTGGCCAGGCGAAAAGTGGCTGGATGTTCGTCGCATTGAAATATTAGCTCCAATCATGCGCGCTCGTTTTGATGAATGCGCAGAAAAGGGTTTTGACGCAATCGAACCTGATAATATAGAAGTATACACTAATGATACAGGCTTTCCGCTCACTTATGAGGATCAGATGCGCTATGCAATATGGCTGGCCGATGAAGCACATGCGCGCGGTCTGGCAATAGGTTTAAAAAACGCGTCAGATCAGGTAAATGATTTGATAGATGTTTTTGATTTCGCGATCACTGAAGACTGCTTTTATTATGGGTGGTTTGAGCAGATGAAGCCATTCATCCAGAGAGGCAAAGCAGTTTTTGCGGCAGAATATACAGATTTAACCAAGGAATTCAATCAAGCCTGTAAAAAATCCAAGGAATTAGGATTTAGTACTATTCTTAAACACCGAAACTTAGGGGCGTGGGTCGAATTTTGCCAATAAATCAAGGAACCTATCATTTAAATAGATATATAAATTCCTGTTCACATATTTATTCCGAGATAAAAAAATTTGAGAAAGGTCTGCATAAATAAGTGTTGTTACTGTGGTCAATTATTCTACGAGTAATAAAATTGGTGGTCACCAGGTTGGAGGGCGCTGCCATAGCTATTTGGATATACTCCTTTTGAGCTGACGCATGTATCATTTGTTTGCATTAAATACCCATAAGAGATTCCAGGAAACCTGATTTTCATCCTATGAGAAAAGGTAACGTATGATAGCAGGCAATAAAACCCATAGGAACGACAAAATTCAGCGCTGGTTAGGACCGGTTTGTCTGGCTTTATCTACATCAGGAATATGGTGGATTTGGATGCGGGTTGACCCACGAATGATGGCAATTCACTATGTGTCTGGCAACTTATTTCGGAATTCTATATGTGGGTTTCGTACTTTTGAGTTATTTGAAAGCTTGTATGCAGCATTGCCTTTTATGGGCTGGATAGCAGCGGGTAGTACTCTTATATCAATTGGGGTAACTCTCTTAAGAAAACGGTGGTCAGGTTTTGTCCTGGTATTTGGATTCACAGCAATCATCTACGCGCTGGGTGCTTCTTTGAATATTCGGGAACAATCCGAAGCACCGCATTTTATCTATTTGGCTGATGCCTTCAACCATGGCAATCTTGTCTTAGAAGAACGTCCACCTAATTGGCAAGAGAATGACTGGACCAAATATAAAGATGAATGGTCGGTATCATTCCCCCCTGTGCCCGCAATGTTGATGATGCCATTTGTGGAAGTATTTGGAAAATCCTTTAATGATGTGGCTTTTACATTAATTCTGGGTGCCTTTAACGCTGCTCTTTTCTATGAGCTTATACTGAAGGTTGTAAACAATTTAAAAGATAAATTTGTCCTAAGCAAACCAATACAAATTACATTAACGATTGCGTTCTCCTTTGGCACTGTCCATTGGTGGCTATCCTCTTTTGGGCAAGTATGGTTTACTGCCCAGATTGTTGCTACATTCTTTTTATTATTGGTCCTGCTTGAGACTTTTAGCAAGTGTAGACCATTTTGGGCAGCACTATGGTTGTCGTTAGCGGCATTATCTCGTCCGCCGATTTTATTCGCGCTTCCTGCCATTATCTGGTTGCTGTTGCTAAAGAATTCTAAACAAGATCTGACTGCGGGATTGATACCCTTGCTGGTTGCAGGACTTGGTGTGGGATTCTACAATTATTTGCGCTATGACAATCCGTTTGAATTAGGTTACAAGTTTATGAAATTAGAGGATTTATTGTCCAAGCGGGTTGTAGCAACTGGTTCTTTTAACCCCATTTATCTGGCTGAAAATCTTCAAAATGCGGTCTGGAAAATACCCAAGTTCATAAGCACTTGCCCCTATTTGGTTATGGACGGGTGGGGCCTTAGCATTTTGGTATCTACACCTGTTTTATTGTTAATCATTAATGCACCCTTGCGGGAGAGAGTTGTTCGTATGTCCCTGATTGGTGCATTTTTAGTGGCGATACCTTCTTTGCTATATTACAACACTGGTTACTTACAGGCCGGTTATCGCTATGCATTAGATTTTTTGATATTTTTATTTTTACCGGTGATTGCTGCCACGCGAGGTAAGCTTTCATGGATTACCATCATATTGGTCATATTATCAGTAGTTATGGGCTTTATATCATTAATTAATTTCTATTTGCTGCAAAAAGGGACGGTTTGATGGAGATATATATAAAAGTAATTTTTTGGGAGATAAATGAATACAAAGGAATTTGATATCCTGGTATGTGGTGAGATCAATCCTGACCTGATTCTCTATGGCGATGTGGAACCCGTTTTTGGACAGGTTGAGAAACTGTTAGAAAATGCTCAGTTAGTCATTGGTTCATCATCAGTAATTTTCGCCTGCGGGGCAGCGCGCCTTGGATTAAGGGTATCATTCATTGGAAAATGCGGGGAAGATGTATTTGGTAAATTTATGATTGAAAAAATGCAGACAAGCGGAATTGATACCAGATATGTTATTGTTGAGCCTGACCAATCGACTGGATTCAGTGTTATTCTCAACAAAGGATTTGACCGTGCTATCCTTACTTATCCTGGTCTAATCTCTTCACTAAAAGTAAAAGATATAAAAGACGAAATTTTGTCTTCAACCCATCACCTACATATAGCCAGCTACTTTCTGCAAACAAACCTCCAAAAAAGTCTTTCAGGGCTTTTTCAGCAAGCTCGCAAACTTCATTTAACCATATCACTGGATACCAATTGGGATCCATATGAGTCTTGGACTGGAGTGAATGAATTGCTTCCATATATAGATGTGTTCTTACCTAATGAAGCGGAAGTATGTTCATTAACTGGTTTGAGAGACCTTGATAATGCAATAAAAGAATTAAGTAATAGAGTTGATACATTGGTAGCAAAACAAGGTGTGCTAGGTGCAGTTGCTGTTTGTGAAGGAAAAAAATATTTTGCGAAGAGCTTGCCAGTAGCGGTAATGGATACCGTAGGCGCTGGTGATAGTTTTGATGCAGGTTTTTTATATGGTTATGTAAAAGGATGGGATTTGGAAAAAGCATTGCAATTAGGCGTAATTTGTGGCTCGCTTTCTACTCAAAAAATAGGCGGAACTGATGGTCAGCCTTCGCTTGATGAAGCAAAGGCATATTTATCAAATTATTAGTTATTTTTTATAAATAAAGAATATGGAAAATCAATAAAAACATTTGTGATATAGGAGATAAATCATGGCTAGTGTTATATTCGATAAAGTGGTTAAGAAATTTGGTGATGTTGTTGCCGTCAATGATCTCAGTTTTACTATTGAAGATAGAGAGTTCCTGGTGCTGGTAGGACCCTCAGGGTGCGGAAAGACGACAGCGCTACGTTGTCTGGCTGGGCTGGATGAAATTACTTCAGGGCGTATCCTGATTGGGGATCAGGTCGTCAATGATGTCCCCCCAAAAGACCGGGATATTGCCATGGTGTTTCAGTCATACGCGCTTTATCCCCATATGTCTGTTTTTAATAATATGGCATTTGGTCTGACACTACGCAAGATACCGGAAGAGGAGATCAGGCGGCGTGTGAATGAGGCTGCCAAGATTTTGGATATTGAAAAACTACTAGAAAGGAAGCCGCGCGAACTTTCCGGCGGCCAACGCCAGCGCGTTGCGCTCGGAAGAGCGATTGTCCGCGAACCGAAAGTGTTCCTGTTTGATGAGCCGTTATCCAACCTAGACGCCAAACTACGCGTGCAAACCCGAAAAGAAATCAGTAAACTGCATTTGCGCCTGAACACGACCTTTATCTATGTTACTCATGATCAGGTAGAAGCCATGACCATGGGCACACGCATCGCCGTCATTAATTATGGTGTGCTTCAGCAGATCGATACACCTCAAAAATTATATGACGAGCCCGCCAATCAATTTGTCGCAGGCTTTATCGGATCACCGGCCATGAATTTCTTCCAGGCCAAAATCCAGAAATCAGACGGTAAATTGGTCCTTGATACCGGTGATTTTCAGGTGGAAATACCGAAGGAAAAGGCAAAGACATATGCTGCTAACGCGGAGAAGAATGTTATCTTCGGCATCCGGCCTGAGGACATCTACAACCCCGAATTCCCCGCGCCCGGCATCAAGGCGGCCCCTGTCGAATGCAAAGTAGACCTGTTGGAATTGATGGGCGATGAAATCTATGTCTATCTTGTGGCAGGAAAAAAGGAATTAGTTGCCCGGGTTGATCCACGCACAAAATTTAAAGTTGGCGAACGTGTGCAGGTTTCGTTTGATATGAGCAAATTTCATATCTTCGATCCGGAAAAAAACCCCAAGAATCCATCTGCAATACGATAGCCCCCATAATTTTAGAGTCACCTTTCCCAATGCAATTTCCATGTAACTTGGTTGAAATAGAAGGGAAGCAATGGACACAATGGGCAGTTTTCACAAAGTCGCGTGTATTGTGTGGATACAATAGGCAAACTGAAAACCGACTATTATTCATTAGGTTTTATTCTGTTTCTTTAAATAATCCTGATATATAATAGAGCATTGGATTATTGAAAATTAACAACCGCCATATATAGGCTAAAAGTAAATAACTCAATAAAATTACCACCTGTGGGGGTATAGAAGGTTGGTTCAAGGGCATAGGACTCATAAGCCCTTGGTCGTGAGTTTACTGAGAAGAATCAGGATTTCGCTGCGCTTGTCCTGAGGAGAATCAGGATCTCGCTTCGCTCGACAAATCCCACTCTCGCCAAATTTTCTCCAAGGAAGATAAGTAAGTTATAATTAGCTTATACTCTTCCCTGGCGGCTGTGTTTCCTGCGGGGGAAAGACCATTTTCAAATCAAACAGGTAACCCGGGCTGACAAGAAGAAATTTTTATGTCGAAAATCACACTCGAACTGGCTGAAGGGGACTGGATCGTACATTCGCGCCACGGTCTCGGCCAGATCACCGGCATGGACAAGAAAGAGCTCTTTGGCGACCGCAAGGTGTTTTACATTGTCAAAACCGAGCTGATCACTTACTGGCTATCGCTTTCCGAAGTGGATTCCGGACGGGTGCGGCCGGTGGAAACGGCTGAGGTATTCAGCAAGGCGCTGGAAATAATCGGCAGCGAGCCGAAAACCCTGGATAACAACTTCCGCCGCCGGCTGATGCATATCCAAAGCCTGGTGGAGGATGCGACGCTCCTTTCCAAGGCAGCCCTCATCCGTGATCTGCACGCGCGCGATGTTCAGAAGGATATGCACGTCAACGAAAAAAAGATCCTTGAAAACCTGCAGCGGCAGTTTGTGAATGAATGGGTGCAGTCCTGCGATATTTCCCAGGAACAAGCACGCGCCCGGCTGCACGACGCGCTGGAACGCAGCAGCGCCAACTTGGTGCATAAAAAACCGGCTTTCTAAAAGTTTACCCAATAAAAAAGAGCGGCTATTTTTAGCCGTTCTTTTCTTGTATTAATTCAGGCTTGAACCTTGTACAGTCTACGCCTGCTCCTTGTACAATCTACGCCTGCACCTTGTACAGTCTAAACCTGCACCTTGTACAATCTACACCTGCACCTTGTACAGTCTACGCCTGCACTTTGTAGGAGAAATAGACTTCCAGCATGAATTGGCCGTCCGGATTTTTGAAGTACCAGCGCGTAATGTAAGCGCCTGGAGCGGCAGGAGCTACACTGGGTAAGTCAAAGCACCATGTACCACCGGGTTTGACCAGGTTGCCCACGTAGAAAGATTTTTCATTGTTCCACAGGCGGTTGCCGCTCATCCATTCCAGATAGTACGTGGAGCCCCAATCGGTGGAGCCGTTGTTGCCCAGGCAGACATGGAAGGGGAATTGCTCGGAGGGCTTAAAGACCTTGCCATCCATCGGGCTTTGGGTATTCCATTTGGCTGAGTCGCCAAAATGCTGGGTGGTGGGGGTGGGGCCGGCAGGCAGCGGTGTATTGACAGGCGCCGGGGGTTGCGTTGGCGCCGGGGGCTGCGTGGGCGCGGAGGTGGCGGTGGGTTCGGTCGTGGGCGTGGGGGGCATAGCCTGAGCGGTCTGGGTCATGCTGACCATCACCGTCTCGGCGACTTGCGTAAAGACCATGTTGGGGTCCAGGGTAGGCTCTGCGGGTGCAGCTTTGCCGCATGCGGAAAGCACAAGCGCGGTCAAAGCCAGGGCACTTACCAACGCAATCATTCGGATTTTAGTATTCATATTGGATCAACTCCCTTTCAGG
>Ga0315274_10015640_pt1 | contig 10740 bp, 2 predicted proteins | sample YL17G02_20_MG_FD_203700 | JGI IMG/M metagenome (GOLD analysis project Ga0315274, IMG submission 203700) | Sediment microbial communities from Yellowstone Lake, YNP, Wyoming, USA - YL17G02_20 | ecosystem: Environmental > Aquatic > Freshwater > Lake > Sediment | place: USA: Wyoming | collected...
CTGCGAGGACGTGCCGCGGCTCGCCGACGGCGCCGCCGCGTTGGCGCGCGAGGCCGTCGAGGCGCTGGTCGACGCGGCCTTCTTCTCCCGCGAGCTGCGGTCCTACTCGGGCACGCACAGGTACACGATGGCCATCCTGGCCTACATCTTCGGGGCCGGGGGCGCGACGATGGGCGCGGCCCCGAACTTTGGGAAGCTCATCAAGAGGCAGGCCGACCTCGAGGGCAGCTACCGCCACCTCCACGCCCGCCTCGCCGCCAACGCCGAGCCCGTCGCATTTTACGGCGGCGTCGAGCGCGAGGGCGTGCTGGTCCGCGGCGCGTTCTCCGAGGCCGCGAGGCACGCGGCGCACGTGATCCACACGCAGTGGCGCTTCGCCATGCTGCAGGACTTTACGACCAAGTACGCGGCGGCGACGGTGGCGGTCGTGCTGATCATCGGCCCGTTCTTCAGGGGGGACCTGCGGCCGGGGGAGGGGGTGACGGGCAGGGCGTCGATGCTGGCCAACATGCGGTGAGGGAAGGGGTTTTGAGTTTGGTCTTCGAGCGGAGCGGCAGCGGGGCGAAGAAGCTCTCTCCTGTTTCTTTCCCTCGAGTGGAGCGGCAGCGGGGCGCAGAAGCTTTTTCTCTTCTCACTCTTTTTCTTCAAAGGAAAAAAAACAAAAAACGTTCGACCTCAACCGCAGCTACCACACAAACGTCATCATCTCGCTCTTCACAGCCCTGGGCAACCTCGCCCAGGGCCCGAGGAAGGCCGCGAAGCTGGGCGCGCACGCGGACAGGGTCGCGGCGCTGCAGCGGGCGGCGGACGATGTCTCCGGCAGGAGGGGAGCTTCGAGGAAGAGCGGCGCGGGCAGGATCGCGGGGGCTTGTCCCGCTCCGCTCCTGCTCACCGACGGAAACGGCGCCGCCCCCTCCTCTTCCGACTCTTCCCCCGCCGGTCCCGCCGCTTCGCCGGGGGCGGGGGCGGGGAGGATCGAGGCCTGGGAGGGCGGCATTGAGTTTGACCACTGCGACGTCGTCACGCCCTCGGGCGCGGCCCTCGTCCGCGACCTCTGCCTTCGCGTGCCGGCGGGCACCAACCTGCTCGTGACGGGGCCCAACGGCGCCGGCAAGTCGTCGCTGTTCCGGGTGCTGGGCGGGCTCTGGCCGCTCTCGGCCGGGGTCGTCAGGAAGCCCGGGGCCGCCGCCGGCGCCGCCGCCGCCGCCGCGGGTCCTTCTTCGGGCTCGGGATCTGCTCCTTCCTCCGCTTCCTCGTCCTCCTCCTCCTCTGCCTCCGCGGGCCTCGCGTCGGACATCTTCTACGTCCCGCAGCGGCCCTACGTCACCGTCGGCACCCTGCAGGACCAGATCATCTACCCCCGCGTGCGCTCCCCCGGCGAGCCCGACGTTGTCCCCGAGCCCCGGCTGAGGGAGCTGCTCGACGCCGTCGACCTGGGGCACCTCCTGGAGCGCGAGGCCGGGTTCGGCGCCGACGCCGTCGTCGACTGGGGCGCGCAGCTGTCCCTGGGCGAGCAGCAGCGCCTGGGCATGGCGCGCCTCTTCTTCCACAGGCCGCGGTTCGCGATCCTGGACGAGTGCACCTCGGGCGTCACGACGGACATGGAGGCACGCTTTTGCGCCGCGGTGAGGAACCTGGGCTGCTCGTGCGTGACGATCAGCCACCGCCCGGCGCTCGTCGCGTTCCACGACCTGGTGCTGGCGCTGGACGGGGAGGGCGGGTGGAGCGTTCACGAAGGGATGCGGCGGAGGCAGGGGGGAGGCGGGAGCGGAGGCGTTTTGACGAGCGGGGGCGGCTTGGGCGGCGACGGCGACGAGGCCAAGGAGAAGCGCCGCGGTGACGACGCCGGGGCGTGCTTCGAAGGGATGCACGCCGCCGCCGAGGCCGAGCACGGGGCCTCCGGTTCTTCTCAAGCTGCCAACGACGGCGACGGCGACGGCGACGGCGCGCGCCTGGGCAGGCTCCTGGCCTCGTCGCCGCCGCCGGGCGCCGAGTCCGCGCGCGCCTTGGAGCTCGCGCTGCATCCCCTCTGCGACCAGCTCCGGCCCACGGCCGCGGACTCGGCCGAGGCGCTGTGGCCGCGGTGGAAGCGCGTGCTGGGACTGCTGCTTCCCGGCGGCGGCGGCGGCGGCGGCGGAGGGAGCGGAAGCAGCAGCGTCAGCACCAGGAAGAGGAGAACGGGCGGCACGCGGCAGGTCGCCGCAATCCTCGCCGTCGTCGCGGCGCGCTCGCTGCTCCAGGACCGCATGAGCGCCCTCAACGGCAAGACGGTCGAGTACGTCCTCCGCCAGGACCTGCGCTCGTTCACGCGGCTGATCGGCCTCTCGGTCGCGCAGGCGGGCGCGTCCGCGATCCTGGCGCCGTCGCTGCGCGCGCTGGGAGAGTCGCTCGCGCTGAGCTGGAGGGCGCAGCTGACAGCCGCCCTGCACCGCGGCCTGCTCAGGGGCCGCACCACGCTCTACACCGTGCGCTCGCTCTCCGGCATCTCGGACGTCGACGCGCGCGCCACGCGCGACGTCGAGCGCCTCTGCTCGGACCTCGCGGAGCTGATCCCGTGCCTCGTCAAGCCGGTCTTCGACCTCGCGTGGTTCTCGTCGCGGCTCTGGGCGCTGACGCGCGCGCGCGGCATGGCCGTCCTGTACCTCTACGCCGCCGTCGGCTTCGGCTGCCTGCGCGCGCTCACGCCGGACTTTGGGCGCCTGTCCGCCGAGGACCACAGGCTCGAGGGGGCGTTCCGGGGGTCGCACGCGCGCCTCCGGGCGCACGCCGAGTCGGTCGCGTTCTTCGGCGGCGGCGCGCGCGAGGCCGCGACGGTCGGCGCGCGCCTGCGCGAGCTGCTCTCGCACTCGCGCGCCCTGGCCCGCGCCCGCTGGGCGCACGCCGTCGCGGACGACTTCTTCTCCAAGCAGCTCCCGCACAACGTGACCTGGGCCCTGACGGTGCTCTACGCCCTGGACCACTCCCCGGAGGACGCGAGCGACGTCGCGGCGCAGGGGAGGCTCGTCAACGACATGCGGTACCTCGCCGGAGTCGTCACCGCGTGCTTCTCCGCGTTCGGGGAGCTGCTGGCGCTGGGGAAGCGGCTGGCCGAGCTGGGCGGAGGGGTCGGGAGGGTGGCGCAGCTGCTGGAGGCGGTGGAGGCGGCGGAGAGGCTGCACTCGAAGACGGGCGGAGGAGGAGAGCAGGGCGGAGGAGAGGGGGCGGGCGCGGGCGCGGCGGCGAGGGACGGAGGGCCTCCTCTCCCCTCGGCCGGCGCCCGGCCCTCTCCTTCCATCGAGTTCGACGGCGTCGACGTCGTCACCCCGGCGGGGAAGCTCCTCGCGCGCCGCCTCTCCGTCGCCGTCGCCCCGGGCCGGTCGCTGCTCGTCACCGGGCCCAACGGCTCCGGGAAGTCGTCGATCTTCCGCGTGCTGGGCGGGCTCTGGCCCCTCGTCTCGGGCACGGTGCGGTCTCCCGGCGGCGGCGAGGCCGGGAGCGCCGGCGGCCCCCTGGACACCGCCGACGTGTTCTACGTGCCGCAGCGGCCGTACACCACGATCGGCACGCTGCGCGAGCAGGTCACCTACCCGCTGTCGGCGCGCGCCGCCGCCGCGAAGCACTCGGAGGGGAGCGGCGCGGCGTCGGAGGCGGCGGCGCTCGCGGCCCTCGACGCAGAGCTCGACGCGCTCGCGCGCGTCGTGCGCCTCTCCTACCTCGTCGAGCGAGAGGGCGGCTGGGGCTGCTCCGCGGTCGCCGAGTGGGGCGAGGTGCTCTCGCTGGGCGAGCAGCAGCGCCTCGGCATGGCGAGGCTCTTCTTCCACCGCCCACGCTTCGGCGTGCTCGACGAGTGCACCAACGCGACGAGCGTCGACGTCGAGGCCTCGCTCTACGAGCACGCGCGCAGTCTGGGCATCACGCTGGTGACGGTCACGCAGCGGGCCGCGCTGCTCAGGCACCACGCCGCCGAGCTGGCGCTGTCGGACGGGGAGGGCGCGTGGACGCTGCGGGAGATCGAGCGAGGGGCGGGGAGCGGAGCGGGGAGGGAGGCGGGGGAGGAGGCGGCCCCCCCCGCGTCTCCGAGGCGAGGGCAGCAGCGGGGGCGAGGAGAGGCTCCGGCGGGGAAGAAAAGCGGCGGCGGCGGCGAAGGAGGGGGCACGCCGCGCGGAGGCGGCGAAGGAGGGGGCACGCCGCGCGGAGGCAAGCGCCGCGGCCGCGGGGGCCGGGGAGGAGGAGGAGGGAGCGGGGGAGCGGAAGGGAGTGCTTCTTCTCCCCGCTCCTCTCCCAAGGCGCCCGCCGCTGCTTCGTCGCCGTCGTCGTAGAGTGTTGTTTTTCTTTTTGCCTTGGCGTTCACTGCTCCTTGTTTCTTTTTCTTGTGTACGATTTTCTCGCCTTGTTTCTTTTTCTTGTGTAAGTTTTTCTCGCCTTTTCGATGGCCCTGCCGCACATTTTTTCAAAAGGAAGAGGAGAGCTCTCGAGAGGAACGACAGCTCTCTCTCGCTTCTTTTCTACTTTTTTCCCTTTTCGTTCTTCGAGGCCCCTGCTCTTCTTTTTTGACTTCCCTCGCGAGAGAGATGGCGGCCCCGACGCTCAAGCAGCTCTGGAAGAGGGCGCCGACCGCGCCCAGCGCCCAAGGAGGAGAAGGACAAGTTCCTCCTCCTCTCGTCGTCGACGCCGATGCGGCGGTGATGATGGCAACGAAGGAGCCTTCGCAGCTCATCGTCGAAGGCGACAGCGGCAATCCGCAGAAGCCCCCCGCTGTTGCTGCTGCTGCTGCTGCTACTGCCGATGCCTCGGTCACGGTCACGGTCGTCGATGATGACGCGGTGAGAGAGAGGAAGGAAGAGAGAGAGAGAGGAACAGAGAGAGAGAGCGTTGTTTTTCGAAAAAAAACGATTCCCAACAATTGACTCGTTTCAAGCAACTCACCCTTCTCATTCTACCTCCACTCTCCCCCTCCCTTTCTCCAGGCAAAAACCAAGAAGGCATCTGCTCCTCCTCGCCGCGGGCCGGGCGCGGGTGCAGCAGCAGAGAAGAAGAAGGAGAGCGCCGCCACAGAAGACGCGGCGAAGGGCGGCGTCGCCGCCGCCGCCGAAGAAGAAGCGTCAAAGCAGGCTCAGCATGGCGACGGTGTTGAGCCGATGGAGGAAGCGGGCGCCGCTGCTGCTGCCGCTCCTCCTCCTGCTGCTGTCAACGACGACGGCGCTGTGATCCACGAGGCTGCTGCCGACGAAGGAGAAAAAGAAGAGGAGGAGGAGAAGGTGCAAGCCGCTCCTACTGCCCTTGAGGAGGAGCGAGCGGCAGCGACGATGAACCTCGACAACGCCACCGCCGCCGCTGCCGCCGCCGCTCCCACTTCTTCCGCTCCTCCTTCGTCCACCACCGCCGAAACCACATCCCTCTCCGCGGCCCAGCGCCTCTCCCTCGTCGTCCTCTGGGACGCAGAGGCCTCCCAGCTCGCCGCGGCCTTCTCCGCGAGGCCACCGCTGACCCCCTGGCCTCGCCTTGAAGCAGCCCCTCTCCCTCCTCCTCGGCGCCTGGCCTCGCAGGGGGCGCCGACGCCGCTCGAGCTCGCGCCCTTCCTCGTCGACCGCGGCGATCCCCTCTCCGAGCTCTCCGCGCGCGTCTGCGCCGCCCTCGGAGGGGAGACTTCCGCCGCAACCCTGTCCGAGGCGGGGACGGAAGGAGGAGACGCTTCGACTGCCGCCCCAGCCGCTGCCGCCGCCGCCGCCCTCCTGTCCGTCGACGTCGTCAAGAGCGAGATCCTGGCCCTGGCCAAGAGGTCCCTCGTCGGCTGCTCCTCGCTGGCCGAGGCCGAGGTCGCGGCCTCGAGGAGGCTCGCCGGAGGCAACTCGCTCGAGGACGCGGCCCCCGGGCGCTTGTGGCACTGGGAGCTCCGCGAGCCGCGGAGGGCGCCGGCCAAGTTCAGGGCCGCCGCTGCCGCCAGCAAGGCGGCCGCGACGCGCGTCGCCGCCCGCCTCGGCGCGCTCGCGGCCGCTCGCTCGGCCCTTGCCGGGGACAAGCCGGCGACGGAGGCCAACGGCGGGGCGCTGAGCGTGAGGAGCAGGAAGGCGTTGGCCAGGCTCGCCGCGACGCCGAGGGTCGACCTCGATGCTTCCTCCTCCTCTTCCTCCGCCGTCGCTGCTGCCGCTGCTGCTGCTCCTCCTGTTGCTGCTGCTCCGCAACTCGACGCCGCTGCTGCCGCTGCCGCTGTTGGAGCTGCTGCCGCCACCGCTGCTGCCGCAACAGCAGCAGAAGCAGCAGCGTCGAAAAAGGCCTCGGCCTCCGCGGCCGCCGCCGCCGCCGCCCGCGCCGCGCTGGCCGAGGAGCGCGAGCGCAGAGAGCTCGAGAAGGAGCGCGCCAGGCTCGACAAAGAGCGCGCGAGAGTCGAGAAGGAGCGCCTCCTGAAGGAGAGGGCCGAGGCGGACCTGCGCCGCGTCCGGGAGAAGGCCGAGGCGGACGCCCGGAAAGAGCAGGAAAGGAAAGACAAGGCCGAGGCGAAGGCGAGGGCGATGGAGGAGAAAGAGCAGGCGCGGCTCAGGGCCCTGGCCGAGAAGAAGGAGCAGCAGGAGAAGCTCGCCGCCGAGCGCGCCGCGAAGGCTGCCGAGCGCGAGGCCGTCGTGGCAGAGAAGGCCAAGAGGCTCGCCGAGGAAAAAGAAAAGGCCGCGCTCAGCAAGGCCCCCAAGGGCAAGCTGGCCTCGGCGTTCGGCACAGAAAAGTCGCTCGAGAAGTCAAAAAACTTCTTCAAGACTTTCGTGCAGGCCTCGCCCAGGACGACGACGACGACCAAGGCCGCCGGTGACGGCGCCGCTGGAGGAGGCAGCGTCTCGGGCTCGCGCCAGCGCGCCGCTGCCGTCCCGTCCTCCTCGGCAGGGCCCGCGTCGGGGGCTCGCGACGACCGCAACGGCAATGGCGGCGGCGCGGGCCCCCCGTCGGCGGCCGCCGCCGCGGGAACAGGAGCGGGAGGAGCCCCGGCGACCGTCAGAAGGCAGCTCTGCTACCACGACCGCTTCCTCCCGCCGCCGCCGCACCTCTGCGCCAGGGTGCCCGAGCCCCTGCGGGCCGAGGCCCTCGCGGCCTTCGACGCGGAGCTGGCCGAGGCCGCGAAGAGGATGGCGACGGCGACCGAGGAGAAAGAGGCCAACGGCGATGCCCCTTCGCCTTCCTCCTCTGCTGCTGCTGCTGCTGCTGCTGCTTCTCTCGCCTCCCTGACCGAGGCCGCCCTGGACCGCTGGAAGTCCCAACGCCGCCCCAGGCCCCGGTGGGGCTTCCCGGCCGCCTGGGCGCGCAAGTCCGGCCCGGCGGCCGAGGCGGCGATCGCCGCGAGCCTCGCCGCGGCGCTCGAGGCCGCGGGAAGCGGCGCCGGCGACTCCGAGGAGGACCAGATGATGATGATGATCGATGAGGATGAGAAGAAAAGGCTCTCTTCTGCTGCTGCTGCCTCCCTCGTCCTCCCTCCCCTCTCCGCCCGGCCCCCGACCTGGCGCCGCAAGTTCATCTGGCACCCGGCCGACTCCAAGAGGCCCGCCTTCTGGGGCAGCTGGGCGGCCTCGGAGGAGGCGCGCGGCCGCGTCGGGCCCCGAAGGCCGCTGGAGAGAGCCCCCGGGATCGACTACGAGCTCGCGTCCGACGAGGAGTGGGAGGACGAGCCCGAGGGCGAGGACCTGGACTCTGACGACGAGGACGACGAAGGGGGGGGAGGCGGCGGGGGCAGGCGCGGAGGCTCCGTCATGTCAGGCTCGGTCGCCGGCGACGACGGTGACGGGTTCGTCGTCGACGACGGGTTCCTGTCCGACGGCGAGGGGATGCCCCTGGACGCCGATGCCGTGCTCGCGGGGGCCATGGACGTCGACGGAGGACTGGAGGGGGGCAGAGGCGCAGCTGGCCCCGGCGGGATCGGCGCCGCTGCCGCTCCCTATACTTACGCCAACGACGCGACCGCGGTCGACGCGCTCCCGCCGCAGCAGCTGGCTTCTCTCGCCTCCGCTGCCCACGGCGGCGGCGTCGCGCCCGACACGCAGCAGCGTTACCTGCGCCTGCTGGCGGGCCAGCTGGATGCGGCGCGCAGGGCCAACAGGCCCGTGCTGATGTCGAGGCTGCGGGACCCGGCGAGCGCGGCCGTGGTCGTCGCCGCCGCCGCGCCTGCGGCGACTGCCGACGCCGCCGCTGGCGAGGGAGGAGGAGAGGGCGATGAGGGAGCCAAGGAAAACGCTTCCGCCCCTTCCTCCGCCGCTCGCGCCGCCGCTGCTCCCCCGCCGGCGCGCAAGCACCTCGCCGCCGAGGCCACGCTCCTCGCGGCACTGACGGCGAGGCCCTGGACGGCCTCCGCGCGCATCTGCGTCCCTCCCGAATCGGCCGAGGACGGCGACGACGGGCTCGACGGAGGCGGAGGGGGCAAGGACGACGGCGACGAAGGGGGCGGCGGCAGCGGACGCGGGCGCTCTCCCGGAGGAGGAGGCGACGGCACCGGCTCCGGGCACGGCACCTCTCCTTCCGCCTCCCGCGGAGGCACAGGCACAGGCGCGGGAAGCGGAGGAGGCGGCGACGGCGACGGCGACGAGCCCCGCGCCAAGAGGGCCCGCAACCCGCCGGGCCGCAGGCCGACCGAGCGGCCCGTCGACCTCCTCCCGGCCCTCGCGCAATTCCTGCTCGACCACCCCGAGCTGAGGTCCGGCCCCGCCGCCGCGGACGCGTTCCTGAGGGGCATCGAGGGCGCGCGCGAGGGGCTCTCCCCGAAGTGGGTCAGGGCGCAGATCCCGCTGCTGGCCAAGCACCTGGGCAAGACCCTGGGCTGGAAGCTCCGCGGCGACGGCACCCCGGCCTCGGCCGCCGCCGCCGCCGCCGCCGCCGCCGCCGCCGCCGGCCCGCGGCCCCCCGCTCCCGCCCCCGCTCCCCCCGCCTCGGGGGCCTCTGCCGCCGCCGCTGCCGGCGTCGTCGTCGACCCCGTCGCCGCGGCGGCGGCGACAGGGAGAAGGGACGTCGGGGCGATGCTGGCCGCCGCGGCGGCGGCGAAGAAGAACAAGGGGGAGGAGGGGAAAGAGCACGCTCCCGCTGCTCCTTTGGAGCCGTGGCTCTCGGTCGAGGCCGCGCTCCGCGGCGCTCCCTCCCCTTCCCCTTCTTCGGCCGCAGACTTCGCGGCCGCCCTCAAGCCCATGTTCGACTCCCCGGCCTCGTCCGTCCCGCCCTCGACCCTGGCCGCGGCGCTGGCCGCCGTCGGGAGCTCGGGGCTCCCGGCGGCGCTGCGCGCCGCGGCCGCCTCGGCCGCCTCGACCGTGCTCGCCGGCGCCGGCGCCCCGCCGGCGCCGGCGGCGGCGGCGCTGCGCGGGCTCGCCTCGGCGGGCCTGCTGCTCCCGCGATCCCTGGCCGCGGTGCTGCTGCCCCCGCTGCAGGCGGGCGGCGGCGGCGGCGAAAAGGACCAGGCCCTGCGCGACGCCGCGGCCGGCCTCCTGGCCTCCGCGGCCAGGGCGGCGCGGCCGGCGGCCTCCGGCGGCGCGGGGGCAGGGGGCCCCGCCGCCGCGCTCGCCGCGGCGCTCGCCTGCTCGCGCTCCTGGCCCGCGGGCGCGCTCGCCTCGCTCGTCCGCCCCGCGGGGGGCGTCGTCCAGCGGGAGCACGGCTCCGCAGCGACCGCCCTCCTCGAGCTCCTGCGCCGCGCCGTCGAGGAGGAGGGGGAGGCGGGGGGGGCGGCGGGGGGGGGCGCCTCGCCGCTGCGCGCGCGCGCGGCGCTCTCGGCCCTGCTCGCCGCGGCCGACGCCTCGCTGGCCGGCGCCGGCTCCACCGCCTCGTCCTCCCGCGGCCTGGCCGAGCGCTCCCTCCAGTGCCTCTCGGAGCTGCTCTCCTCTCCCGGCGCGAGGGCGCGGCTGCTCGGAGGCGACGCGGAGGGGGTCGAGGCGAGGGGCGAGGTGCGCGCTGTCGCGGCGGCGGCGGCTGCGGCGAGCAACGGCTCTTCTGGAGGAGGAGGAGCGGCCGCCGCGGAGCACGCGGCGAGGATCCTGCGCTTGCTCGACGCCGCAGGAGAGACGGTCGTCATGGAGGACGACGACGACGACGAGATGGCGGAATGAACGACAATGGACCTTACTTTGGAGAGAGAGAGAAGGGGAGAGGGGGAGAGGGAGAGAGGGTTGGAGAGAACAAAGACAGAGAGGAACGCCCGAAAATAAAAAACTATCTGAACCAGAGGGGGAGAGAGCAATGCAAAAAACAAGAGATAACCTTATGACTTCAACACCGCTTCCTCCTTTTCTTATCTTTTGTGTTGGCGGGGGGCTGAAAAAGAGGAAAAGAGCGCGCAAGGCGAGGAAAGAAATACTGCAGTTCGTGGGGCGAGTTTTTACAAAAAAAAACAAAAAAACGAAGTTACTTCTTCTTCATCTTCTCTTCTCTTTCTTTTTCATCTCCTCCTTCTCCTCCAGGAGAAGGAGGAGATGAAGCCTCCTCAGGTCCTCTTCGTCGCGGCCTGCTTCCCGTCCAGCTGCGTGCGCTTGTCCCCCTCCCACCGACTGTAGTTGAGGATGAGCGTGTTGTTCGGGTCGCTCGGGTCGCGCCGCCTGCGCTCGACCTCGGCCGAGGCCTCCTTGTCCAGCTTCTTCCCCTCGCGGGACTGCTGGTCCGCCCTGCGCTGCAACTTTGACCTGTTCTTCTTCTTGTTGCTGTTGCTCGCTCCGCGGCCGGCTCCGGGGGGCCCGGCTGGCCGCGGGGCAGGCATCTTTTGTGAGAGAGAGGAAGAAAAAGGGGTCGAGGTTGAGAAGAAGGATTTAAAAAAGT
>Ga0315274_10015641_pt1 | contig 10740 bp, 9 predicted proteins | sample YL17G02_20_MG_FD_203700 | JGI IMG/M metagenome (GOLD analysis project Ga0315274, IMG submission 203700) | Sediment microbial communities from Yellowstone Lake, YNP, Wyoming, USA - YL17G02_20 | ecosystem: Environmental > Aquatic > Freshwater > Lake > Sediment | place: USA: Wyoming | collected...
AACTCAGAGGCGGTTATGAATCCCAACCTATCTGAAGGAGAAAGGCTTTTCCAGGAAGGCAAAATTGAAGATGCCAAAGTAATCTTTCAGAATCTCCTCCAAACTACACCCGACAATTCTGAAATCTTAAATAATCTTGGTGTTATCGCATTTTCAGAAAAAAATCTTCAAGAGGCCGAAAAATATTTTTTAAGAGCGCTTGAAGCGGATAATAACTTTCCGGACGCGTATTTAAATTTATCTAATCTTTATTCTATCAACGGACAATTCATTCAAGCCTCAATGTTCCTGGAAAAATATGCGGTATTAAATCCTAATGATTTTAAAATCTTCAATCAGCTTGGGTTTATTTATTTACAGTTAAAAGATGTCAACAAGGCTCAACTCAACTTTGGAAAATCGTTAGAACTAAAACCCGATCAAGATAAAATTATTGAAGCACGCAGAACACTTCTTTCTCTGGAATCGGATCAAAAGCAATCTAATATTCCTGTCAAAAATCATTATTATGAAAAGGACCACCCCATTGTTAGCGTTGGCCTGTTTGTTTACAATGGCGGGAAGTATCTTGCCGAAGCAATTGAATCTATTTTGATGCAGGATTTCGAAGATTTTGAACTGATCATTTCAGACAATAACTCAAGTGATCAAACAAGCGAAATCTGTGACAAGTACAGAAAAATTGATAAAAGAATACGTTATGTTCGCCTTAAAGAAAATATCGGTGGGATGCTGAACGGCTTGAATGCTCTCGGTCTCGCCAGGGCTCCGTATTTCATGTTCGCAACCCATGACGATCTGCATGAAAAGGCCTTCATAAGCAAATGCATCAAAGTACTTCAGGCTGACAATTCTGTTTCTCTTGTATATCCACAGACAAAGCTCCTGAATTCTAATTCAGAATTCCTTGGTATTGCCAAAGATCATGTCAACGCTGACCAAAATGACCCGGTTGAACGCTTTAGACATCTCATTTGGGAATTAGGTTTATGCAATATGGTGCTGGGGCTATTTCGCACCCATGTTTTGAAGACGGCTACTTCAGTGGGCATGTCTTTGTTCGGAGATACATTATTTTTGGCTGAAGTGACGCTGTCCGGAAAGATTATACAGATACCTGAGCCTTTATTTATAAGAAGATTTACTCGTGATTATAACTATAAGTCCCCGGACGAAAGAAACGCACAACTTATCTCGGATATTGATTCATCTCTATTTGAGCAAGGAATTTCTTTGCCTCATTGCAGATTGACCTATGCTCACCTTGATCTGATCAACAATTCTCATCTGGGGATTTCCCAAAAAGAAGTGTTAATACAAGAAACAATCAAATGCTTCAAGGCCAGATATGGAAAACAGATGAAATACGAGATTGACAGAGCCGTAAATCTGATTTCAAAAGGTATTTTTTATTGGAGCTGGCGCAACGATAAATCAGAAGCTGCTTCATTCAAGGAGATAACAACCCTCGGATATTATCGCATCAGCAACTTGCTCAAGACCCTCCAGGAAGCTCTTCTGATTTACCCGGAAAGATCAGATTTATTTCAGTGTTACATAAAATGCTTGAAGTATCTCAATTCGTCTGCTAGTAGTTCCGGCACCATGGGAGAATGTGCAAACATAACTATTTGATTTTGTGTAGCACTTTAGCGCTTTGAAAAAGCCTTCATAAAATCCCTCCCCGCCTCCCTTTGCCCTCCGGGCCAGAGGCCAAAGGGAGGAGAAATACCTCCCCCTTTGAAAAAGGGGGATTGAGGGGGATTTGAGATATTACGATATCTTGATCAGACCTCTTTTTCAAAAAACTAAAGTGTTACGATTTTGTTATCTTGACCAAGGTAACTGGTGGGAGGTTCTAAAATGAAAGTAATCATTCTTTGCGGCGGTCTTGGAACAAGGTTACGTGAGGAGACAGAGTTCCGGCCCAAGCCTATGGTCAACATCGGAGGTCGCCCAATTTTATGGCATATCATGAAGTATTATTCGCAGTTTGGATGTCAGGATTTTGTTTTGGCTCTCGGATATAAAGGGGAAATGATCAAGAATTATTTTTGTCATTATGAACTGATGAATAACGATGTGACTTTGGAGCTTGGAAGATCAGAGAATCTCTTTATTCACTATTCTCATGGCGAGGTCGGATGGAAAGTCACCCTGGTGGATACGGGTGAAAAATCGCTCAAGGGCGCAAGATTAAAAAAAGCGGGGAGATATGTCGCCGAAGATAACTTCATGGTGGCCTATGGAGACGGCGTTGCCAATGTCGATATCCACGCCCTGCTGAAGTTTCATCATGCACACGGGAAAATAGCCACGGTGACAGGGATCAACCCGGTGGGCCGTTTTGGAGAATTGAAGGTGGTCGGCGATCGGGTGGCCCAATTCGCCGAAAAACCGAAAAATGGAGCAACCCTGGTGAGTGGCGGCTTTTTCGTATTTAACCGGAAAATATTGGATTATCTAACGGAAGATGTTTCCTGCGATCTTGAGGTAGGACCTTTAGAGCAAATCGCCAAAGAGGGTCAGTTGATGGTTTACAAACACCGGGGATTCTGGGCCTGCATGGATACATTGCGCGACACGGAATATCTCAACAAACTCTGGGATGACGGCCAAGCTAAATGGAAGACCTGGAAGTAAGCCAACGATAAGATATGTTTAATCGCATTTATCATAATAAGAGGGCCATTATCACAGGGTACAACGGTTTCAAAGGCTCATGGCTGGCCCTGTGGCTCTTACAAATGGGCGCAAAGATCACTGGTTATTCCCTTCCGCCGCCGACAGAACCCAACCATTTCCACCTACTCGATATGGACATAAACTCCATTATTGGCGATGTTCGCGATGCAGAAAAAGTGAAACAGGTTTTTAAAGAGCATCGGCCTGAAATCGTATTTCATCTTGCCGCCCAACCAATCGTCAAACTTTCTTATAAAGATCCGGTTGAAACTTTCTCCACCAATGTCATGGGAACCATTAATATTTTTGAGTCATCACGGGAATGTGACTCTGTTTGCGCTATTGTTAACGTCACCAGTGATAAATGTTATGAAAATAGAGAATGGCCTTGGGGTTATCGCGAAATTGATCATCTGGGCGGATACGATCCATACAGCGCTTCTAAAGGATGCTCGGAAATCATAACCCGTTGCTGGCGTAATTCTTTCTTTAATCTCAAAGATTATGGTAGCGCACACAACACTCTTCTGGCGAGCGGCCGTGCAGGGAATGTCATCGGGGGAGGCGATTGGGCAATTGATCGGCTTATCCCGGACATTATCCGTGCCGCAAGCCAGAATGAAAAAGTAAAAATAAGAAACCCAGATGCCACCCGACCGTGGCAGCATGTTCTTGAACCATTGAGCGGATATTTGCTTCTCGGACAAAAGCTATTGGAAGGTCAGAAAGAATTTGCTGAAGCATGGAACTTTGGACCAACCGAGGATGGGAATGCAACGGTGGGCGAGATTGTAAGTCAGGTAAAAAACGCCTGGCCGAAAATTGACTATGAGATAAATAGGATTCCCGATCAGCCGCACGAGGCGGGTATGCTCAGGCTCGACTGTTCAAAATCCCGCACAAAAATGCAATGGACACCTGTATGGGATGGAAAGGGCGCAGTTGAGAAAACGGCTCTATGGTACAGGGCGTTTTATGAATCCAACGAAGTACTGAGCCTTGAGGACCTCCAAAGTTATATCGCAGATGCAAAAACCAAACATATTTCATGGGCGGAAGAATGAAATTTGTTGAAGCACCAATAGTGGGAGCTTATGTCATTGAACTTGAACCGTTCTTGGATGAGAGAGGTCTCTTTGTCCGAACCTTTTGCCAAAAGGAATTTGCCCAAATCGGCTTTCATAAGCAGATTGTTCAGATTAACCGTTCTATAACCAGGCAAAAGGGGACAATCCGGGGAATGCATTATCAACTCCCGCCGGCCTGTGAAACAAAAATAATCCGGTGTGTTCAAGGGAAGGTTTTTGATGTCATGGTGGACATCAGGACAGGTTCGCCCACCTTTAAGCAGTGGCATGGTGTGACATTGTCGAAAGACAATATGCGCATGGTTTACATCCCAGAGGGATTCGCGCATGGATTCCAAACCCTTACTGATAATGCTGAATTGATTTATCATCATTCCGGATTTTACAGCCCGGAATATGAGCATGGATTGAGATGTGATGATCCCGCACTGGCGATCAAATGGCCTTTACCCGTGGGTGCGATTTCCCCAAAAGATCAGAGTTACTCATTCACTGACAATAACTTCAAGGGGATCGAAATATGAACTGTCGTTTCTGTGGGAAAACATTGACCCATGAATTTATCGACCTGGTAAATGCCCCACCCTCCAACGCATTCCTAACCAAAGATCAACTTAATGAACCGGAAGTTTTTTATCCGCTAAAGCTTTTCGTCTGTGGTTCTTGTTTTCTTGTGCAGATTGATGAGTATAAAAAATCCAGTGATATTTTTAATTCGGGGTACGTTTACTTTTCTTCCTTTTCAAGAACATGGCTTGAACATGCAAAACAATACGCAGACATGATGATCGAGAAGTATGGTTATGACAAGAACAGTCTGATCATCGAAATTGCGTCAAATGATGGCTACTTGCTGCAATATTTCAAAGAAAGAGGAATACCCTCTCTTGGTATCGAACCGGCAGAGGGGACAGCTATTGAGGCCCAAAAAAAAGGAATTGAAACCGTTGTAGATTTTTTTGGAAAACGGCTTGCCCAAAGCTTGGTCGACCAGGGGAAAAAAGCGGACTTACTGATAGGCAACAACGTCCTTGCCCATGTACCGGATTTGAATGATTTTGTGGCGGGGCTCAAAATTGCATTGAAGCCGTCTGGCATTATTACGATGGAGTTTCCTCATCTGATGCAGCTTGTTGACAATTATCAGTTTGATACAATATACCACGAACATTTTTCCTACCTGTCATTTATGACTGTCCGGTCTATATTCAATCATCATGGCCTTGAACTGTTTGATGTTGAAGAACTCCCGACACATGGAGGGTCTCTGCGCATCTTTGCAAAAAACAAAGAGGATAATACACGAGCAATTTCTGAAAACGTGAACACGCTTTTAAAGAAGGAAATTTCGAGAGGTCTTAATACAATGGTTTACTATCAGGATTTCCAGAAAAAAGCAGATCAGATAAAATACCTTCTTCTTAATTTTCTGATCAAACAAATCAAAAATAAAAAGAAAATTGCAGCGTACGGAGCAGCAGCAAAAGGTAACACCATTCTCAACTATTGCGGTGTCAGAAAAGACATGATTGCTTTTATTGTCGATGCATCACCCTACAAACAGGATAAATATCTGCCAGGCAGTCATATCCGGGTTGTAACTGAAGAAAAGCTAAAAACTTATAAACCGGATTATGTCCTTATACTGCCTTGGAATATAAAAGATGAGATAATAAAACAGTTGGAATATATTCGTGAATGGGGGGGGCAATTTGTGGTGCCTGTACCCACGTTAACAATAACTTGAAGGAAAATGCGATGAAGGTTGCGGTAACAGGTGCGAGTGGTTTTATCGGGCGAAATGTATTGAATGCTTTGCTGGAGCACCATGTTGGAATCGTCGCCCTTACCCGGAATGCATCTCGATTATCCGGATTAAGCAAAAAGATCAGTATCGTTGAAATGGATATTTCTCATTCCTCACCGGATTGTTTTCATCAACTCGGTAAGCCAGATGTATTAATTCATCTGGCATGGGATGGCTTGCCAAATTACAAATCACTACATCATTTTGAAACGGAGCTACCACGGCAATATCAGTTTCTAAAGGCGATGGTCGAAGTAGGTTTACCTTCCCTGTTGGTAACAGGCACTTGCTTTGAGTATGGGATGCAATCGGGTCCGCTGTCTGAAGATTTAATCCCCATGCCACAGAATTCCTATGGTTATGCCAAGAACGCTTTGCGGCGACAGTTGGAATTTTTAAAGACAATCAAATCTTTTAACTTAACTTGGGCAAGACTTTTTTATATTTACGGTGAGGGACAGCCAAAGAATTCTCTTTACTCCCAAATCAAGGATGCGGTGTTGCGTAAAGAGCAAGTATTCAATATGTCAGGAGGCGAACAACTACGGGATTATTTATCAGTCGAAGAAGTTGCCCGACACCTGGTCCAGCTGGCAATTAGAATTAAAGATATAAGTGGCACCATTAATATTTGTTCCGGACAGCCGATTTCTGTGCGCGGTTTAGTCGAACAATGGTTAAAGAAAAACAACTGGAACATTGAACTGAATCTGGGTTATTACCCATACCTGGATTACGAACCCATGGCTTTTTGGGGGACCGCAAATAAGTTTAAAACTTTTTTTAAGGAGGATTAATTTATGGATATGCAGCTTGGAGCAACGCATCAACACGACAAAGAAATAATCGAAAGAATTAAGGCTTTAGCAGAAAAAAGAACATTCCAGGAAAGACAGCAGAACTTTCCCGCCTATACAAGCAGAATGCTCATAACTAGATTCCTTGCGTATTATGAACTATTCAAACTCATCCAATCCAAACCCGGTTGGATTGTAGAATGTGGAATATACAGGGGTTTTAGCTTTTTTTCGCTTGGAAGATTTCTTGAAATCTTTTGCATGGGAGATAAAACCAGAAAAATGTTGGGCTTTGACTCTTTTGAAGGATTTACTGAATTAGCGCCGGAAGACGGTGGTGAGAAAAAGTCGACAACCCGTATGAAAGGCGGTACAAACCCTTCCGATTTCGAAGAAGACTTTTTTGAGCTGCTCAAACTTAACAATCAAGATGCTTTTGCTCCTTGGGTAGAGCGAATGCTAGTCGTAAAAGGAGACGCACGTGTAACAATACCGCAATACGTAAAAGAAAATCCTGGGTTGAGAATTGCACTATTACACATAGATATAGACATCTATGAACCAGTGAGTGCCGCGCTGGAAAATTTTTATCCCCGAGTTGTACCTGGTGGTGTGGTTGTATTGGATGAATATGCACACCAGGAATGGCCTGGGGAATCGGCCGCGCTGGAGCAATATTTCAAGAAAAACAATCTACCGACACCAAAGTTACAGACTTTTGGGTGGTGCGGTACCCCGACAACTTATTTTATCAAGGAAACTTTTTAAATGGATCCGATAAAGATACTCAACGTGACAACCCATCTTGGCGGTGGACTTGGAACAGTCATTAGCACCTACATAGCACAGTCTGAACTGGAACATTCAGTTTTAGAACTTGAAAAATCTGTAAATCCTTGCACAGATCAATTTAAACTCAAAGTGATAACCTTGAAAGATAAAAAAGATCTTGAAAACATTATAAAATGCTATGATGTACTGCTGGTTCATTATTATTGTCACCCATTAACAGCATGGGCTCTTATGGAAATAAACCGTTTTTCTGGGAATAAAGTGGTGGTCTGGTGTCATAATAACGGGAAAGACAGTCTGCATCCTTTACCAGATAATTTAAACAAAATAACAGATCTAGTAATTCTATCGGGGTGTAAGGATGCTCGATTTAACGAATGTGAAATTATCCGTCCCTCAGCGCTTATGACGTTTCTGAATGAGGCAGCAAATTGTCTGTCTAAGGCAGATAAAAACAAAAGCCCCTCTTTTAGATATATTGGAAGCCTTGATAAATCTAAAATTCATGATTGTGCAGTTGAATGGTTCAGTTATTTGTCAGAAAACTGGAGGTTTGATATTGCCACACTGGATTTAGATCATCACAATTTTTCAAAGTTCAAGGTTCTGACAGGAGAAACAAAAAGAAGTTCACTTTATGAACGTTACTTTTGTCTGGTTTATCCCCTAAAAGAAAATCATTATGGTTGTGGCGAGCTCGGGTTGCAGGAATTATTAATGCTCGGATATCCTGTCATTATCCGTAGAAACAGCGTTGAAATTGAAATTGTAGAAGAACTTGCCGGGGTTTATTTTGCGGATTCATTGGATGAATTGTCTTTAGCATGTTCCGAGATAGCCGGGAAATGGAATTCGCTCGTAGAAAACTGGGAGGCTCGTTCTGAATATAACATTAAAAAAATCAACCTCCGAAAACCATACCATAATCTGGATTTGCAATTGCTGAATATATACAAACGTGAATCTTTGCGTAAAAGAAATGTCCAAAAAGCTGATTCTTTGGATTTGGTTAAATTCGCCTACAATCAGAAAACCGATGAGGATCTGAAAACATTTCTGTTTCTATGGAATAAAACCGGGTTTGCCAAAATTCCAAACAAAAGTTCACCCGCTCAGTTTGTGAAATATTTTCCGGATCTTAAGGACGTACCTATATTCAATGAAGTCTTGCAACAGTCATGAGTAATTCTATCGCTCACTTCAAATTCGAGATTAGTAAAAACATGTTTAGCCCGTCACCTGTTTCTTATCGCCATGCTTTTTCGAGCCTGTGGTTTCGGATGTGGAACATTCGACCGCCAGAACTAAAAATTACGAAAAAAAAGATCCTAAGTTATTTAACTGTCACCATCAAGACAGTGGTTTGCTAAACGGAGGCAGTATGCTGAACATCAATCTTTTGGGAAAGCTGGCGGTTGTAACAGGCGGAAGTGGTGAACTTGGGCGTGCCATTGTGCGTACATTGGCGCAGGCCGGATCCGACGTGGCTATTCACTACCATAAAAACAAAGAACAGGCAGAGAAGCTTCTCTCTGAGGTGCGCGCGATGAACGTACATGGGATGATCGTAGCCGCAGACATCACAAAACTCGATTCCGTTATGGCTATGCGAGACCGGATAGGCCAGACACTCAGGGAACCAGACATTATCGTTAACAATGCTGTTATTCAATATAATTGGACCCGTATTCTTGATCAGTCAATAGAGGATTACGAAGACCAGTTTCGCTCCAGTGTGCTGCATTGCGTTTTAATGGCCAAAGCCTTCGTCCCAGCAATGATTCGCCGGAAATACGGTCGAATCATTGGCATCAATACAGAGTGCGCAATGCAGAACATGCCGAAACAGTCGGCCTATGTATCCGGGAAACGAGGCATGGATGGCGTTCTGCGGGTATTGGCACACGAAATAGGAGAATATGGAATTACAGTGAATCAGGTCGTTCCGGGCTGGACAATTACCGAAAACAAAGGGGCTACTGCCACGCAGGAAAACTACTGCAAAAATGTTCCCCTTCGACGACGGGGAACCGCTTTCGAAGTCGCGAGCGCAGTTGCTTTTCTATCATCCGACCTGGCCGGATTCATTACGGGTGCATATATTCCCGTATGCGGTGGTAACGTTATGCCAACCATCTGATGTCTTATTCCCGAGAACCAGATTCACAAAAGAAGTATCTCAAGTATGAGTGGTGTTTTAAAATCCATTGGAGGATTTAATGAAAGCAGCATATAGAAATTGTCCAATATGTAAATCGGGACAAATGTCTAAACAGATTGAGTTAGATGTTTATGATTTTGACGATGTGTCCCTGGAAAGAAATCTCGTTATTGTATCATGTGAAAACTGTGGAATGATCTATAATGGTTGTCGGGTTGATGACAACGACCTGGATTCATATTATGAAAATGACGCAGTATACGATTCGGTAGAAGGAGTTGGATCGGGAGGTTTAACACAATGGGATGTTGACCGGTATAATGGATATCTGGAGTTTTTTGAGGCCATCCCTGTTAATAAAGATATCATGCTAACCGATGTAGGATGTGCAAGAGGGGGGTTTTTGGCCTATTTGAGAGAGCATGGCTTTACGGCTGTGAGTGGTGTTGAAATTAATCCCCGATGTGCCCAATATGCCTTGACTAATTATTCTGTACATGTTGATATTGGAGCCGCAAACAAATTGCCATTACCAGATAACAGCAGAGACTTTTTAACCTATAATCATGTTTTTGAGCATGTAAATGATCTGTATCGTGTTATTAAGGAAGCGAATCGCGTTCTGAAAAAGGATGGAATGTTGTTCATCGATGTACCGGATGCATCACGTTATGGCGATTGCTCAATATCAAATTTTTATCCGGCAAGTATTCGAGAACACATAAACCATTTTGATGTATATCATCTCCAAATGGTACTGAAAATTGCTGGCTTTGATTGTGTGAAGTGTGACCAACGGTTAGCATCCTACCAAAGTCGTTTTGTTCTTCCTACAATAGCCGGTGTATTTAGGAAATCCACTATTATACAACCTCAGCATCCTGTTAAAATTGTTCGTAATGATGCATTAATTAAATCCTTTGCGAAATATATAGAAGATGGTCATTTCGCTTTAAATAACAGTCGCAAATTGGTCAGTGAGATAGAGCGAAGCAATAAACCGGTTTATGTATGGGGACTCGGGCTTGAATTCTTTGGGTTATACGGTATGGCCGGCATAAAAGACTGTAATGTTAAAAAACTGATCGATAAAAACCTCCAGAAACAAAGTAGAAAGGTGGATGGTCTGGAAGTGGTAGGTCCTGAAATACTCCTGAATGTTCCTGACAATTCCTGTGTTTTTCTGACATCAGCACAACATAAAGACGATATGCTGACCCATCTGAAGAAAATCCAGTTTAGAGGCGAAGTAATTCCGCTATCCTGATTTCTGAATGAATAGGATACAAAAACATTAAGAGCTTATCCGTAAATAACTATTGACCTCCGAAACGTTTCATGATATACATTTTCTATGAGCGCGATAAAATCATGGACCGTATCCGAGGAGCTTTGGAAGAGGGTTGAGCC
>Ga0315274_10015642_pt1 | contig 10740 bp, 8 predicted proteins | sample YL17G02_20_MG_FD_203700 | JGI IMG/M metagenome (GOLD analysis project Ga0315274, IMG submission 203700) | Sediment microbial communities from Yellowstone Lake, YNP, Wyoming, USA - YL17G02_20 | ecosystem: Environmental > Aquatic > Freshwater > Lake > Sediment | place: USA: Wyoming | collected...
CGTCGCGCGGGCTCTGCAGCCTGCGGCTAGTGATGTACACATACGGGTGCTCAAGCGTGGCCTCATGCCGGATCTCGTCGGTCTCGAAGTGAGGGGAGACCATGCCCCAGCCAATGCGAGCGCCCTCTACGTACTCCCGCTCGAGGAAGGGCGCCGTGAACTCCTCTATGGTGATGGCGCCGTCGGGGCCGACCAGGTCCATGACTTCTCCGACGACGCGGCCGAGGGTAGGGTCCCCCAAGATGGAACTGGCCAGGGCTACGTAGTCGTCCTCCCCTTGAAGAGGAGTAGCGGCCTGCCCCAGGCGCTTGGAGACCTCTGCCACGGCACGATCGATCCCGCGCCGGAGTTGCTGAGGGTTGTAGCCGGCGCCCATCAGGCGGACGGCTTCGTCGAGCATGGCACGGGCGAGCACCGCCGAGAGAGCGCTGCCGTCCCCAAGGTCTTCTCGCACCTTCCAGATGAAGTGTCTGGCGAGCATGGCGCCCATGTCCCGCGGTCGACCCGGCATAGCGATGATTCTCCGGACGATTGTGGCGGCATCGCGAAGCAGCTCAGGCTCGCGATGCAGGTCTGGCAGGTTGGCGACGGTGCCACCGCGGGGCCCGTAGGTCACCGCGGCGAGCTCCGCCATGTCAGCGAAGCCACGCCGGAACTCGGCCAGGGCGCGGCGGCTGAGCAGTACCTCGGGGCGGTACTCCCGTTCTTTGGGCCGCTGCATCCTGGCTTGCCTGGGGTTCATGGGCCTGCGGTTGGGCACTGCCTCTCCTCCTCTGGCTGATCGCCAGCAATGATAAGGTCATACCTATGGCGGGTACAACTTAAGGCGAAGGCGGCGCGGCCTCGCTACAGTCTCGCGTGCGGCGCCGCCCTGACGCTCGGCGGGCTAGTGACAAAGCGACGAGAGCAGTGAGCGAGGCGAGCGAAAGAGCAAGCGCCGCGCGGAAGAGCGGCGGGCGATAGACAAACTCGACAACGTGCTCTCCCGGCGGCACAGCAACCGCCATGAAGGCCAAGTCAGCATGCCACACGCGGACGAGCTGCCCGTCGAGCCGCGCCAGCCAGCCGGCGGAATATGGAGTCGTGAGCAGCACGTAAGCGCTCGCACTCGCCTCAACGCCCAGGCGCACAGCGTCGGTGCCACGCTCATCGAACCATAGGCGCTCAGGGCCAGCGGCCGCCATCACGGGATCGGGCCTGCCTTCGAGGACGATGGCGGTGTCGGGAAAGAAGTCCGGCGCGGCGAGGGCGGCGGCTGCCTCATCGGGCCCGGCCACCGCCACCACCTCGTGCAGCAGCAGGACGAGCGGCAGAGCCTCACGGTTGAGGTAGATGTCGACCGTGGGATCGTCGCCGAACACAGGAACTAGCTTGGGCTCGGCTGGCGGCGCGCCCTTGGACATCACGACATACTTGGCGCCCAGCAGGTCATAGAGGCGTGAGCTGCGGCTTTCGGCCAGCCCGGCAAAGCGATTGTAGCGCTCCAGCTCCATAGGGTTGGCGACGCCACGCACGTTCTCTATGCCGTAGAGCATGCCCATGTTTGGCTGCCACAAGCTTGCGGCAGCCGGGTCCACGTCGATGCGGTGCGGGCTGAGGTCGGACTTCAGGAACGCCACTGCCGCGTCATGCTGGAAGCCGGCGGTCGGCGGCCGCGGCGCGAGGTCGAGGTTGGCGCCGGCCGAGGCCAGGTCGAGGTAGCTCACGAGGACGACGCCGACGAGCCAGGCAGCGGCGCGACCGGGGCGCGTGGCCGATGAGGCAGCGCGCAAGGCGACTATGGTGGCGCCCAGCACGATGGCGGCGCGGCTGATGCTGCCGGCAGCCAGCCAGGCCCGGCTGAAGATCACCGGGTCGCGGTCTTGCAGTAGAAGGATGGCGAAGAAGCTGGCGGCGAAGAGCAGCGCCAGCGCCGGCAGCCCGTATCGCGCCAGTGTCGCCGCGAATCGGCGCGCCTGCAGCCCCAAGGCCGCCGGCCGGGCTGCTTGGGATAGATGCGATGCGGCTATGGCCGCGAGCGCCGAGATGGCGAAGTCGGCGAGGTAGATGGCACGCGAGGGCGCACGCAGCAAGCGGAAACCGGGCACGAGCGAGTACAGCCATCCGTGCAGTGGTGTCGTATCGCCGAGCGAGACGAGCGCGAGGAAGCCGGCGGCCAGCGACAGGAAGGGCACCCAAGGACGGTCGCGCAGCCTGAGAGCGGCGAAGAGAGCCAGGGCGAGCGGCAGCATCCCCAGGTAGCCGCTCTCCACCCGGTCGCCCAAGCCCCAGTAGACGGCCGGGTCACGCCCGAAGAGGTCCGGCAGCACGACGCCGATCAGCCGCAGAGGCGACAGTGAGAAGCGCGAAGCCTGCCAGTAACTGAAGTCGGCCCGCGCAGTCTCGCGGCTGACGACGAAGGCCGGCAGCGTCGCGGGCAGCGAGACTAGGGCGGCCGCGACAGCGGCAGCGACCAGGAGAAGCACAGGTCGCCACGCCCTCCGCCAACCAAGGCCCGCTAGAGCCCTTTCGGCCACGAGCCAGGCGCAATAGCCCGCAAGGAAGAGGCTGTTGTAGAGGGTCGGTTGGACGTGCCCGGCGAGCGCGGAGATGCCCAGGGCCGCTCCAGACCAGCCGGCGAGCAGGAGCGACTGGCGCTCCGCTGCGAGCGCGAACAGGAGGAAAACCAGGGGAAACCACGCCGCGGCGGCGATCATGTTGAGGTTGCCGAAGTGCAGGACGAATAGATCCGAGAACATGAAAGCGACCGCTCCGAGCAGCGCGGCGCAAGGAGGTAGTGCCAGCCGTGGCAATGCTCGCAAGCATAGGTATGCGCACATGCCGGCGAGCAGCACATGCAGGATGGACAGGGCCTGCATGTCGGAGTAGCTGGGACGACCCAGGGCGAACTGCAGCAGGTTGATTGGGTACAGGTAGCCGCTCTGTACGTCCGCCAGGAAGGGCATACCCGAGAACACGTAGGGGTTCCAGCCGGGGAAGCGCCCGAGGCTCAGCGACTGCGCGGCAAAGACATAGTAGGGGTAGAGGAAAGACGCCAGATCACCGCCGCCGGACGGAGCGAAGGCGTCGCCGGCGAGCAGGCGCCAGTAGAAGCCTGCCGCAAGGGCGCAGAGAAGCGCGAGAGCCGCGGCCTCTCGGGCCAACGGGTGGCGCCGTGCGGCGGCTGCTAGGGCCACAAGGGCTGAAGTCAGGAATACTAGCGTCAGGAGGGCCAAAGCTCCGGAAGTCTCACGAGCCGGTGTGGCACGATTATAGCCGTGCCTGGCCATCGAGGCAACGAGCCTACACGCGCCAAGAACGCGCCGGTACGAAGCGATGGTTGTCAGCACGGGCTAAGTGGACTATAAATGAGCCGTTACAGCATTGTGCCTGTCGACTACTTGCTAGCGCAGGGCTGCTGGGCCAGGAGCTCGAGTTGAACGTCGACCTGTCACAAGCGGTGAGAGGTAGAGTTGGTTTCGGCAGTTTGGTCTTGCAGTGGGTGATACACACGGAAAGGCAGGCCTACCGCCTCTCTGGTCTCGAGTCGAGCAGCGATGGGTCTGGCTTAGTCCTCACCACCTCGCAAGGCGAGGGTTGGGATGGAAGCTTGACTGACGCCATCCGGGCCAGCATCCACCTCTTGCCCAGAGAACGCTCGCTTCAGTCTCGCGTCCAGGTTCGCCATCCCCAGAGGGTCAGCGTCGTCAAGACCGTCATGCAGGGTCTGCCTGACGGCGTGCTCCGGACAGTCGGCGGTGAGGGCGGCCTCCGCGTCGGCGCCAGGCACCGCGCGATGGAGTATCCCTCAGAGTGGGCGACGCCCTTTCTCTGGCTACAGCCTGACGATCCCGGGTCGCCGCGTTTCGTCGCCCGTTGCGTCGCCGACCCGATTGCCCGGCGCGCGTTCTCGGCCCGTTGTCGACCGGCCGGCGATACGGAGCTGATCCTCTACGAAGAGACGCACGCGCCGCGCTACGGTCACGGCTTCGAGGGCAGCCTCTGGCACCTGGGCCCAACACAGGCGCTGCTCGGGGAGTTGGACGCGCACGGACGCGAGCTTGGCCGGGTGAGAGGTCTGGTCCCCGTCGAGGAGCGGCCTGAGGCTTCGGGTTGGGTCAGGAGCTGCAACCTGGTCGTGAAGATGCACGGCATGGATTTCAATGGCCTGGTGCATCTGGACTTCGACGGCATGGCGCGGGCGCTCCGCGAGCTGAGCCGCCATGGTGACCTGCATCGCACCCTGGCCCACATTGTCGGCTGGGACGGAGCCTACATGAGGGACTGTCCGAGCCTTTGCCCGGCTCCCGAGCTGGGTGGAGAGGCGGGGCTGAGACAGTTGGTGAACACCATACATTCGCTTGGCGGCAAGGTCATTCTTCACCTGAATCCGGTGGCGGCGACGGCGGCCCGGGCCAGAGCCGAGGGGTACGCCGCCGCGCAGGCCGCTGGCCTGGATGGGGAGTCCGATACTTATCCCGCCGTCGACATAAACAACGATGGTTTCATTGAGGGCGGCTGGGTCTTGCTGAACCCGTGGTTTGCCGACTACCGCGGGCATCTGGTCGGCCACTGCCGAGAGCTCCTCGAACGCTACCGGTTGGACGGCTTCTACCTGGCCGACACGCACCTCTTCGTGGGCGATCCGCGCGGCGACTATTACTGCGGCTGGCGCGCGCTGGTGGATGAGCTGCGCCAGATCCGCCGCGGTATTGTTCTCGTCGCCGAGGGCGGCGCCGACTACGTCCCAGCTCTCTCCCCGATCTTTGAGCCGCGTTGCCGAGCGGACGCTCCGTTGTTTCAGCTAACGATCGGGCGCTGGGGACGCAGCGTGGCCTACTCAGGTACCGCCGACGCGCATAACCGCGCCGGCGTGCGGGAGCTGCGCCACGCGCAATACCGGCCTCTCAAGGGTGTCAGCCGCAACATCATCCCGGCTATCGCTCTGGTGCGCGAGACGCTAGATGGCGACCTGAGTGACGTCTTCATTGGCATGGAGTGGGCGCGCAACTGGGACGCTCTCTACGGAGAGGACCAGCGAGAGGTCGTCCCTACGCCTGGTGCGGCCGAGGTGCGCTAGCTGGCGCCGCTCATACCGCCGCGCGTCGCCGTGACCAACCTGCGGATGGCGCCCGCCTGCTCTTCCAGCCAGCGCAGCGGCTCCAGCGCTCCATCTGTCAGAATACTCAGTCTGTCCTCGGGCACGACTTTGCGCATGGCGCGAATGTGCACGCCCAGCCAGGTCTCAAGCATGAAGAGCGGCAGCGCCCCCGACTCGTCGTCGTCGAGCGGCCAGGTGGATTGGTAGGCGCGCAGGAAAGCGGCGGCCGCCGCTTCATCGGGTTCCCAGGCCTGCACCAGGCTCCATATGCTGTCCGGGTCGAGAGCGGAATTGCGCCTGAAGGCGAAGAACTGCAGTGCCTCACCCACGTCCAGGACCCTCGGCTGCCGGCTCACCCAGTCCAGGTCGAAAACGCCGCCGACCCGGTCGCCGCGGAAGAGCACGTTGGCGGGGGTATAGTCGCCGTGCACTATGACACGCGGCAAGCGCGCCACGAGCGGGTCGCTCAACACTCCCGCCAGACGCTCGGCCGAGGCCAGCATCGCTCTGGCTGCCGGCAAACGAGCATCGCGCTCCGCCGCGCCAGCCAGTTCCTGGCGCAGCGTTCCGGTCATGTCCTGGATGCAGTGCTCGCGCGGCCAGTCCTTCCTTCCTGGGGGCATCAGACTGTCCGTCGCGCGGTGCAGCCTGGCGAGTGTTCGGGCTGCTGCCTCCAGTTGCCGGACGTTCCCCTGGGAATGGGCGACCAGCCCACTCACGAAGGGAAATGCCTCGTAGGCATGCTCGCCGAGGCGCACCCAGGTACGACCGTCGGCCGCGGCGATGGGCCGCACGGTCGGCAGCCCAGCGTCAACCATGGAGCCGATGACCCCATGGTCGAAGGAGATGACCTCATCGGCCGAGGAGGTGGGCCGCCTGCGACGCACCAGGTAGCTGCGGGCCCCCACGCGCACCAGTAGCTTGGGCGAGGCAGTGCCTCCGGCGGCCTCCGCGTGACCAGGCTGCCCCAACCCGTAGTTGGCAAGCACGTCGAGCCAGACCGGGTCGATGCCCGGGCCAACACCCGCGTCAACGGCTCGCCTTACCCCGTCCGCCTTCACTCGATGGCCACTGCACGGCAGGGAGTGGCGCAGAAACCTTCGATCTTGAGCGGCAGGGCGATCAAGTCTACGTACGGCTTGCGTAGACCGCGCAAGTTGGCGAGTGGCGCGAGGACAAGGGCTCCGACATCGAACAGCGGCAGGAGCAGGCCTTCGGGCGTATAGGGGTCGTTGGCGCTAGGGATATCCAGCCCGAGAACGGCCGGTCTGCGCCGCACAACCCAATCCATGGCCTCGGCCGTGAAGTGCGGGCTGTCCCAGAAGAACGTGTCCCGACGCCACATCCGATCCCAGCCGACGGCCGCTAGCAGACCCATGCCGGGCCCTACCTGGACTCCCGCCGCCTCGAATTCGGCCGCGGTGATGTGCTCCCGCGGTCCCTTCTCCGGCAGTTGTAGCACGGCGCAGCGGATGAAGAAGCGCTTTGGCGGGAGCTGGTCAATCGTCGGGTGTCCGGCCAGCAGGTGAGCGCCGGTCTCGATGGATGTGCCTTGGACGTTGGCCATATGCAGGAGGTGGGCGTCCCAACCTTCGTTCTCTCGCTTAGCCAGGCGCGCCAAGCGCACTTCGGGCAGTGGCGGGCCGTACGTCCACATGCCTTCGTAGATGGGGCCTGTGAGGTCGACGATGGGCATTTGTACCGCTCCGCGATGGAAGTGAGAGGGTATTCTCTCACACCGACATCACCACGGCTACAAGCGCGCCTGTGCTTGACCGGTACAGTGCCGCGTCGCTAAAATGGGTCACACACTCGAACCAGGGAGCCAGACCATGCTGCGGAACACCGAGGCGGTTCCGGCTCAGCTCGCGGTTGCCGTCGGCGTTGACGAAGAAGCCGATGCTAGGTCGGCGGTGCGCAGGGCACTAGGCGTCGCCTACGCCGCGTTGCCGCAGGACCCGGGGCTGGTCATCCTCTTCTGCACTAGCGCCTACCCACTGCCGGTGCTGCTGGGAGCGGCCCGGGTCTTCACCGGCCCGACACCTCTGATTGGCGGCACATCGGGCTCAGGGCTGATGAGCGGTGCCGGTGTGGTCGGAATGGGCGGCAAGGGCACCGCTGTAGCGGCGATGGCCATCGCCGGCGGCGGCGTCGCGGCCGGTGTCGGGCACGCTGACCTGGATGCCGACCCGCGCGCGGCGGGCGAATCCGCCGCTAGAGCCGCCATGACCTCGGTTACCGGTCAGTCCGACCGCCCGCGCGCAGCCATCATTGTCTCGCCGCCCGGACACGAGGAAACGCTCCTGCAGGGGGTGGCTGCGGTCGTCGGCCGCGGCGTTCCCCTATTCGGGTGCACGGTGGCCGACGAGCAGGTGGCCGGGCGCTGGGCGGTGTTCGCCGGCAACCACGTCCTGCCGAACGCGGTGGCCGTGGCCGTTCTCTACGGCGAGTTCCTGGCCGGCACCGCTTTCAGCGGCGGGTACTGGCCGACGGCGCGGGCGGCGCGGGCCGAGAAGGCGAGCGGCCGCATGCTTGAGGTGATGGAAGGGCGCCCGGCAGCGAGCGTCTATGCCGGTTGGCTCGGGGTGGCCAGCGAGGCGCTAAGGGGTCAGGGCGTGCGCAGCTACGCCGCCGCCTCGCCTTTGGCCGTGGAAGACGCCCGTACCAGTCGCTTACTCATCAAAGAGCCGGGGACAGTTGCCGCCGACGGCAGCGTAGGCTTCTTCGCCGACCTCAACCAAGGCGACTGCCTGCGGCTGCTGACGTCGACACCGGAGTCTCTGGTGGCAGCGGCCGGGGCGGCGACCTCTGAGGCGATGATGCGCGCCGGGCTGCGCGGCGATCAGGTGCGCGGCGTGCTGGTCGCTCAGGGCGCGGGGCGAGTGCTGGCCCTGCGCGAGAGGGCGAACGAAGTGCCACTGCAACTGAGGCGGCTGATCGGCGGGGCGCCTATGCTGGGCTGCGCCACTTTCGGCGAGCAGTCAGCATTGGCTGATGGGCGGCCGGTGCACCTCAATCTAACGGCCTCAGTCTTGGTGCTTGGAGGCTAGCCGGTCTGGATATCCCTCCGGCGGCGTGCCTGAGCCATGTATAGGGCGCGGATGCGCTCGAATACCGCCCGGACTGCCGGCGACGCGTAGTCGGGATAGGTCCACGGCCAGGGCTCGAAGCGACCTCTGACGAAGCGCAGCGTCACCTCAGCATAGATGCCTTCCCCGATGTAGACGCGGTGGGAGTTATCTCTGGTGGTGGCGAGTACCAGCTTGGCCGCGGTCACGTAGCCGGGATCGAGGTTGACGGTTCGCGACCCCGCCAGCGAGAGCTCGGCCTCGAGGCTGTTCGTGGTTAGCTTAGCCTGCGCCAGATCCCCCACCTGGAAGAGAGGCTCGAAGGCCAGGAACTGCCGCGCCAGCGGTGCACCCAACTCAGCAACGTAGTAGTCAGTCTGCTCGAAGGGCAGAAAATCGCCGGCATAGTCCACGGAGCCAAAGCGGCCCTCTAGGAGTTTCCTGGCCAAGTGCAGTCGGTCGGCGCTGGCGGACAGCATGCCCACGACAAGCTTGGCCGGCTGAGGCGGCCTGGCGCTACCCACTCCGCCTGCCTCCCGCTACTTGAAGCCCAGGTCGCGCTGCTTCAGGCTGACGAAGCGCCCGCCTGCCACCACGATGTGGTCGAGTAGCTCGATGCCGAGTACCTGTCCTGCCTGCCAGAGCCTCTCCGTGGCCCGCACGTCCTCCTCGGAGGGAGCGGGATCACCGCTGGGGTGGTTGTGCACGACCACGATATGGGGAGCGTTGCGGCGCACGGCCTCGCGGAAGACCTCGGCGGCCCTCATCGGGGCGCTGTTCACGGTGCCGCGATAGACGCAGTTGATGGTCAGCACCTGGTTCTTGGTGTCCAGGACGAGCGTTCGCAGCTCCTCTTCGGTAAGCAGGCTCATCTCGGTAAGCACGAGATTGGCCGCGTCGGCCGGGCTGCGCACCACCGGCTTCAGGTCATCCACCGAGGCGGCGAGCCGTATTCCTAGCTCGAACGCCGCCTTTAGCTCGCAGGCTTTGGCCATTCCGATGCCGTGCACCTGCGCCAACTCCTCAGCGGCGGCGCGGGCCAGGCCGGGCAAGCCGCCGAAGCGGCCGACCAGGCGGGTGGCCAAGGCCACGGCGTTCTCGCCGCGGGCGCCGGTCCTGAGGATGATGGCCATCAGCTCGGGGGTGCTGAGCACACTGGCGCCGTGGGCTTGCAGCCGCTCGCGCGGCCGTTCATGCTCTGGCAGCTCCTTAATGCTCGGCACATACGGCCGGTCGGATTCCTGCGGCATGACGCCTTGTCCTCGAGGTGAACTGCGCCGGGCATTGTAGCAGCGAGGCACGACCCTGACCATCTCAAAGGCGGAGGCCGAGGCGTGCTGATCGTCGGTGGCGCCCGCGAGCCCCGCCTGGCTCCGGTGGCTGGAGCATTGGTGCTGAGACGGGCTCGAGATGGGGCGCCCGTTGGTGGCGCTTATGGACGACTACCCGGAGATGCCCTCCAGAATCGTCCGAGTGCGGACTAGTGGCCGGATCGAAGAGGCCGAGCCGACCCTCTCTGTCCGCATCGAGGCGGAGTCGCCGCGCCTCTCGCGGCTGGAGTCAGGCCCGTTGGTCGCGGAGGCTGGTCGGCCTCGACAATAGGCCACAGTTGGCTTCCCTTGCTGGCTAGACCCTTGTGGTGTGGGCGGCTAGACTCGCCTCTTGCCATTCTGCAAAGGAGGTACCATAGTGGAGGTCAAGCTAATTGCGATCACGAAATATCTGTCGGGCAAAGGAACGGCCGAGGAGTTGATCGAGCACGCCGGGAGGGTCTGCTATCGCAGCGAGGGCAAAGGCTCTCCGGGTGGCTTTGTCCGGCGACGGGTGGCCGAGGGACACGAGAGCATAATCGAGCACGCCGTCGCCACCTTCGAGATCAGCGGCATCTCCCGTGCCTGTAGCCACCAGTTGGTCCGCCATCGCATCGCTAGCTACAGCCAGGAAAGCCAGCGCTACGTCGAGATGTCCCGGCCTGATTATGTGCTCCCCGCGTCGGTGGCGGAGAACGCGGAGGCCAGTGCTGCCTTCGACAGGTTGGCCGAGGCCGTATCGTCGGCGTACCGTGATCTCCGCGAGCTGGGCGTGCCAAAGGAGGACGCGCGCTTCGTCCTGCCCAACGCCGCGGCGACTCGCATCGTGGTCACCATGAACTTCCGCGCTTGGCGACACGTGATTCGAGAGCGCGCCCTCAACCCTGGCGCACAGTGGGAGATCCGCGACCTGGCGAGTCGTGTGCTCGACGCGCTCAACGAGGTCGCGCCTAGCGTATTCGGGGATTTGGTCGATGAGCGACGAAAGCTACGAGGCTAGGGACGCTGTCGCTGGGCGGGAAAGCGAAGCGCCCGCCGCTTGTGAGGCCGAAGGGTCACACCGCCGTCCGGACATTGACACCTACTTCATGCGGATAGCCCGCCTGGTGGCTTCGCGCGCCACTTGTCTCCATCGCCGGGTGGGGGCGGTCATCGTCAAGGGCAAGCAGATTGTCTCTACCGGCTATAACGGCGCCGCTGCCGGCCATCCGCACTGCCTGGAGATCGGCTGCGCCCGTGACGGCGTTCCCTCGGGGAAGAACATGGAGCTCTGCCGCGGCGC
>Ga0315274_10015643_pt1 | contig 10739 bp, 9 predicted proteins | sample YL17G02_20_MG_FD_203700 | JGI IMG/M metagenome (GOLD analysis project Ga0315274, IMG submission 203700) | Sediment microbial communities from Yellowstone Lake, YNP, Wyoming, USA - YL17G02_20 | ecosystem: Environmental > Aquatic > Freshwater > Lake > Sediment | place: USA: Wyoming | collected...
AACCTCATCCGTCCGGACCCACTCAGGCATCCCCCCACGAAGGACGTAGTGCAGGTGATTGGCCGTAGCATTCAGAGAGAAGCCATTAGCAGCAGCCACACAGAAAGCTTCCACGTCCTGACGCCTGGTGATTGCCTCAACTTCAGTGACTTCGACCTTGAGGGTCCGCTCGTTCCAGCACTGAACGTGCAGCTTGTCCCCCTCTTGACTCTCTACCCACAGATCCTCGATGGGCTTTGAGGTACCGTCCCTCAGAGTGATCTCTGTGTCTCCGGTCACGCATGGAGCAACACTCTCGATGATCCGGATGGCCCGGTAGACGTTGGCCTCGGACTCCCCGACACCGGAGGACCTGAGCTTGCCCATCTCCAACTGGACCACGGGAAGCTTCCAGGCATTGCCCATGGCCTTGATGGAGAGAGACTTCCCGCAACCCCAGACCCCGACGGCGAGAACACCCCTCGGAGGCTTGAGGCCAAACTTCTGACCCTCCTCCGTGAAGGAGGAACGGGTCTTGACAGCCCAGTCCTTGAACCGCTGCTGTCCACCCACCTGGTCAAAGGTAAACTTGGACGTGTCCACATGGGTCACGAGGTCAGTCTTCTGAAGCTGACGACGACGGAACTCAGCGATGAACTTGGGGTCGATACGACGCCCATCGGAGTCCTTCCGGGTGAGGACCATGCACTGTGCAATGGCGGACTCGATTTCGTAGCTGGTCAGCCCCTTGAACGTCCGGGGAATGTCCTTCGGAGGCGTGATCTTGAGGTGCCCACACGTCTCACGGACCAGATCCTCGGCCCGCTCCTCGGAGAGCCCCTTGTCATGGATGACCTCCATGTAACGAGACAGCTTCTCGGGAACCACACGACGGGTACCCACGAAGATCAGGATCTTGACCGTCCGGATGTCGTTGTGGAGGTGGTGCAGGATGTTGAGCAGACGACGCTGGATGTTAGGGTCCCCCAGCCACCGCTCAGGGTCGGTGATGATGTAGAAGTTCTGCTCGGTCCGAGGATCGTCCCGGTAAATCTGGTCCAGGGCAGAAACGATGTCCTGGGACTGGGTGGTCATCGGTGCCCTGGAGGACCAGTTGGAGATGAGCTGCGCGAGAGGGACCATCCCAAAGGCCCCGTTGAAGATGAACGTGCGATCCTCATGCTTCTTGAGGGGTCCAGCGAGGGCAGCCTTGAGAAACTCGTCTTCCTCGTCCGTGACGTAATAGATGAAACGGCTGAGGGACCGCAGGTGAAAAGTGATATCCGGGTTCATGGTTGTGAGTGATCCTTACACCGTACCTGGCCGATTTGCTGTGACTTTCGGATACGTTCTTGGCTGACCTGGGATTAACCTGAAAACATCACAACCCGTGAAAACACCACAACCCCGCCTCCCTTACGAGAGGACGGGGTTGCAGGCGGACTCACCGAAGATTGGTCTGGGTCAGGAGACAGCGCACATCAAGATGATGTCGCCATTCTTGTCCACGGCTCGGCTCTCGATGTAGCCGCCATTCTTGGCCAGCTCCTTCTTGTACTTCTGCTCAGAGTAGTACTGCCGAAGAGCACCGAACTTCGATTCGCTGTGACGGTAGTCGGTGTCACCCGAGATTTCACCGTTGTCGATGTTGATGCTGGCGTTCTTCAGATCACCGGAGGTGATGGTGAGGTGGCTGCCGTGCTCGCTGAAGGCGTAGCCTGCCTGCGTGAGAGCAGCCTTGGCCAGATCCTTGTCCTTGATTTCCGTCCGAGTCGTTACCCTGTGAGACATTTTCTTTGTTCCTTGGTGAGTGGGTGAGCCTCCCCTACTGTACACCGGCTGGAGTCAGTAGGCGAGAGATTTTTCGGGTGGGGTTCAGCTCTGGATTTCCTCGACCTTGTCGCACTCCGGGCCGATGTTTTCATCGGAGAGCTGCTTGCCTACGGAGTTGGTGACCTTGAGGATGTTGGAACACAGGTGCTCCCCACGATCCATCACCTCAGTCACGACGGTACCATCCTTCTTGATCACAGCCTTGAACTTCATCGCCATCTGTTTGGTTCCTTCCCTGACTCTATACACCGGTTCTCAGGGTCGGCCCCCAAATTTTACTTTGGCTCCCGGTTTGACCACCCGCTCCCCAGGCTTGAGTGGAGCTGGTGCCGCCCAGGCATCCTTCACAACAGGCGTATTTTCGGGGGAAGAAGCCAATGTCATGGGTCCTGCATAGGGCGTGTTGAGTCTCGGCTTACCGAGCAATCCTTCAGGTTCCGGCTCCCTACTTACTGAAATAACAAGTGAATTAGGCTGCGGCTGTTCCTTCTCGGGCTCCTTCTGCGGCTCGGGAGGGGGCTCTTGTCTCGGCTTACCGAGCAATCCTTGAGCTGGCGGGGTGACCACCAGTACGGGGGAAACTTGGACCGCTGGAGGGCTCACGTCAAGGTTCTGAGGGTCGATCCATTCCCTAATGCTCGGTGCAGGCCCCGAATTCAGGCTTAGGAATCTCTTGGCTGAGATCAAAGGAAAGCGGGGATCTGTCTTGGCTAACTGAGGTGCCTTGAATAGCCGCTCTTCCCAATTGTTGACCCTGGCCTCAAATTTGCTAGTCCCGAACTGGCTCCTGGTACAATCCGCCTGGAAGCACCTCACGCAGAAGGCTAACCGGAAGTCCTCAAGGGGGATCTTCTGAGTGTTGCACTCCCCGAGGAAATCGAGCTTCTTGGTCATTCGTCTACGATCTCGAATCGCCCAGGGCCGAGGTTCCGGCTCCGTAATTCATGTCCGAATAGCACGGGGTCTACCTTGATTTTTATCGAGGGATCGATGAGCACGTTACCCGTCTCGTCCGTCAACCGCAACAGCTTCCCCTGGTCATCCCAAGCCAAGTAGCAAGCCGCCGTGACGATTCTCCGTGAATGGGTACCCATGTGGATCGTTGAGAGGGAGAAAACTGCTATGGAGGAGTCATTGTCCCCAGCCAGAGCCTTGACCACCCTCTCTGGGGTCGGGGCGTGTTCCACTAAAGGAGGGGGTGTCGGGGTCGGTGCCCTTGGCGTTGAGGGCTTCTCGGCTTCTGCTGGAGCCTCCCCTGGCTTCACGTGGTCCACTAGCCACTCGGGGACCGGTTTTTCCCCTGACTTGATCTTGGGCCAGTCATACTTCGCTGCCCAGTCGAGCCCGACCAGAGGCTCCACGATGAGGGGTACCTTCCAGTTCTCCTTGGTGGGCGACTCCATGACCTTGAGGATCAGGGGGATGGCCTCCTCAAGCCGTTCGTGCCTAACCTCAAACACGATTTCGTCGTGGACCGTCATCAGCATGCGGACACTGTCATCCCCACCCATCCGGAGCCAGCCCTTCTTGTACAGCTCCTTGGTGAGCCGGACCAGGCTGATTTTCATGATGTCCGCCCCCGCACCTTGAATGGGGAAGTTGACCGCTTTGCGTTCACAAGAAGCCTGAATCTTCTTCGCTAAGCCCACATCAACCGGCATTTCCTTACCATTGCTGGTAAGGAACGTCCCCCCTGGCTTGATGTTCGCATCTGGGATGGCAATCCATCGTCCGTAAGCCGTTCGGATACCGAGGTTCTTCTTGACAGCCTCGTGTTGGCCCTTCAGCCACCTGGTGAACGTGGGGACTGACTTGTCGAAGGCTTGCTTCTGACGAGCTGCCTCATGCTTGTCCACTCCAGTAGCCCGCCGGACAGCTTGAACACCACCACCGTAAACAAGAGCGAAGTTGGCGACTTTTCCTTGCCCTCTTTGAATCTTCGTGACGGCTGTGCCTTCAGGCACGTTGAAGAACGCTCGGGCCGTCAGGGTGTGGAGATCCCCTGACCCCTGCTTGAACTCATTGATCCACAGGGGTTCCAGTGAGACGTTAGCCACCACCCGAAGTTCTTGTCCCGCGTAATCGCACTTGACGAGGGTGAAGCCTGGACGGGCGACGAATGCCTTTCGGAGAGAGCCAGCGACCTTGGGTTTCTTGGGGTCGTCTCTTGCGGGGATTCCTTGGATAGGTCCACCAAAGAACCCATGGTCAGGTTCTCCCGCTGGAGCCGTGAACCGCCCCGTCTGTGCCCCCGTCTGGTTGAAATTGAACCGAAGCTGGTCCAGCTCATCAGAATCAGAGAGGAACCGGTTTAGGTACGTGCCGATGATGCGCTGAATCTGCCGGAAGTGCAGGATCCACTGGAGCACTGGTGGAGCGTCTGGGTTGTCCTCCAGCATGGATTCCAGGGTGTCCGCATCAGTCTTGTACTGGCCCCCCTCAGTCATTGGGGGCTTAGGGTCGATGTTCAGGTACCTGTCCCCGAACAGGAACTCCGAAAGTTGGGCTGTCGATGCTGGGTTGAAGTCGGGGAAGTTTCGAGACTTCGCCAGATCCTTGATTTTCGTGTCGAGGTCCAGTAGCTCCTTCTCAGCCTCCTCAAGAATCTGAGCAACCATCACACGATCAATCTTGGTCCTCGTTCGCTCCATCTGGCGAATGACCTGAGCCGTGTGCTTTTCAAGCAGATAGGTGAAGCCCGCCTTGAGGGGCGCTAGTTCTGGAAGGGACAGATCAACCAGTAGCTCTGTGCAGATGGCATCTGAACACCCATAGCGAGTGACGTTCTTGTTGAAATGCGGGTGGATCGTCTGGATCTTACGGTCCGCCTTCTTGGTCTCTTTCTTGAAGAGGTCCGAGAACTTGATCATCTCGTAGGGGTAGGTCTGGCCGGTTTTCGGGTCTTTGACCTTGAGTTTAGTCTTGGCGTGGTACTTGAGGCCCAGCATGTCATCCGTGTAGATGCTGTAGGCGATGAGCATCCCATCCTCAAAAGAAGCTGGATGCCAGTAGTCAATCCCCGTGACGGGGTACAGGAACTCCTGGTCAAATTTGGCGTTCCAGAACTTGATGGTGACTTGCCCCTTCTTGGCAATCTTGGGAGACCCTAAGGGATCCTCCTCCATGCCCTCTGGAGTCAGTTCTGGCTGGGCTGCCCGACACAAGCGAGAGATTGCCCGTTCAAAGGCTGGGATCGGGATGTTCGGGTCCGGCTCATCATAGCCTGTGTTGAACTGGTGCCTTACAGGTACGTAGTAACCCACCCCTTTCACGGATAAGCATGCACCAACGATCTGATGTTTCGTGTGAGGTTTTCCCTCGGGGTCGTAGTCGATGCGGTTGTCGAAGCCTTCGGTCTCAAGGTCAAGCGCACAAGACCCGTGAGCTATGGCCTTATCCACGATCTTCTCTAGCTCTTGAGCTGACTCCACCAGATGGAACTCGTGGAACTTCATCCATGGTAGGAGGATCTCTCCAGAGTCCTCTACGGTGTCACTGGTAGAGGCCAGGACTAACCCCGTGACGGGGTCCACATCCTCGTCTGTGCTGACGCTGACAGGTAAGACAGGGGCGGGGACGGGGACAACGTCGTCCTCCGGCCCAAAATCGTCGTCATCGTCAATCGGCATGGGTCACCACTGCATACACCGACTCGTGCCAGACCTGGATCAGGCGAGACACAGCTTCTTTCACAGGACTCTCAAGCCCTTCAGGCTCGAAACACCAGGGGAGTTCCTTGGCTATAGGATGGCATTTCTCGGATTCGTACAAGGGACACGGACCCCTCTGCATGCACTGACGATGCTCCACTGGGATTTTTCGAAGGCAGCCTTCTGGGGGTAGACCTAGGGCTAGAACCAAAGGCCGACTCCACCCACGCAAGGCATGTTCCATCACCTCTGGGTGTACGATGGTCAGGAGCTTGGCCCAGGGTGTCTCCCTCAGAGGTTCCCACTCAGATTCCCAGAGACCCTTGGCACTCCAGATAATCAGGATCTCCAGAGGCCCCTTCTCTACGGTCAGTACCCTCACCCTGCGGGACAAGATCGGGCTCGTTTCCCTATGCTGTCCAGGAGAGCCCTGAGTCTCTGTTCTCCCTCGACTCTTGTCATTCTTAGGTCCAGGACTCTAGTAGTCACCCGCTCCAGTAGAGAGGCCGCCATCAGATACCCCTTCAGATCATAGGCTGGCTTGGATTCAACAAGCCTTCGTTCACAAGCGGAGGCCAGCTTGTTGAACGGCTCAAGGTCATCCTCAGCCGCCTGTGCCTCTACAGCTTCCTGGGAGACTGTCTGGAGGCCGTCAGGGAATGCTGGCTGGTCTAGCCCGAATGCCTGCTCAATCTCGGCCAAGATCCGAGTGAACTTCTTGTCCACTCCCCCATTGAACTTCTTCCAGATTGAGATGGCATCCCACCTCTCCTGGCAAACGAAGCACCAAGCATGGCTAGGTCCAGTCCCACTTTCAGGGTAGGCTCTGGCGGAAGGCTTATTGTCCCGTCCATGAAACGGACACGCGAACTGGGTGGGTCTGTCCTCGTACTCTAGCTCTACGCCGTTCCTACGGAGTACATCGTGGAGAGTCACCTTCTCGTGTATTTTGCCGATCCTCTGCTGAATCCACTCCCGGAGCAGCTTCCTCTCAATGGATTCCTGCTGGGCCTCCTCCTCGTACTTGGAGGCCATCAGACGGACGCCTGCCCGACCATGCCTGTCAGGTCAGTATCGGTTACGACGCTCATTCCGTCAGCGGATACCATCTCGATATTGCTGATTCTACGGCACGTAAAGTTCACCCTGGCCTCGAACGGCTCGAAGAGGGGGTTGTCTCGGTTCTTGAGGTTACAGAACAGGGTTGTTCCCGCTTGTCGATGAGCATCGTTCAGATAGGTCGTCGTGATCACGTCAGCAGACCTCTCGGCCTCATTCGCGTAGGAGATCGCGTTCATCTTGTAGCGACCCTCTGCCTTATCAGCTTCGGTTCGACCTTGGCGATTCAACTGGAACAGACATAGGACAGGGATGCCCTCCCCATGGTTGAACTGGAGTGCTAACTTCTTGGCATCCCGTAAGACGGAGTTCAACGCAATCGTGTACTCCTTGATGAACTTCTTCTGGGGTTCCAGCAAACCACCATGATCAATGACGATCATGCCGATTTCCTTCTTTTTGTGAGCAATCTCGGCTGTAGTTTTGACGTCTGCGACGGTGATCTCTCGGTCAGGGCACCAAATGTCAAAGGAGCAATACTCTTGGTTGGTGTCGAAGTCCTCCAGGGCTGCCTGGTAGAATTTTTCCTGCTCCGGTGTCAGCTCACCATCCCGGGCTTTTCGGTAGTCTATGGGGTCAAAACCACGGTTCTCGAACCGCCGATTGGCCGTGTGCATCACCTGGATGATCCTGCGAATCTGTGTATAGGGCATCTCCAGGGAGACGTAGAGAACGTTGGTGCGATACCTTGTGACCAGGTTGTAAGCCCAGTTCTGAGCGAAGGTGGACTTGAGGTCCCCTGTGAAGGCCGCGTGGAGCCATAGTTCACCCCGCTTGTGCCCGTGGCATGTCTGATCAATTTTGTCCAAGCCCGTGAACCGACCCCAAGCCTTGTCCTTGTTGTTTTTGGCCGACTGGTAGTCCTCCCAGCCCGCCTTCGTATCTGTGCGAACATCACCTCTCGTCTGGGAAGCGTTCGGGTCGATGATGAGCGGACTGAGCGCCTCAGATGCATGAGCAACAGCATCCCTGATGCCTTGTTTGCGGACCTCGGCCTTCCCCTTACCGAAGGTGACACCCTTCGTGATGATGTCCTGAGCCTCCTTCAAGGCCGCAATCGCCTTGATCTTGTTCTGCTCCTCCAGCAGATTGCTCAGAAGGTGGATGTAGTTCGTCCGGTCGTAGACCTCGGCTGACTGGATGTCCCCCAGCCGCTCGATGACCTCTACGTCGTCCTTTTCATTGAAGTAGTCCTGGACGACCTGAAGCGAGGGGCAATCCAGATGATGCTGGAAGTAGCTGAGAACGAACTTGTAGACCAGCTTGTCGGCTGGCTTGTGCCACTCAAAACCGGACTCTGAAAGCCGCTTGAAGTTGAGCCTCAAGTTCTCCAGGTCAGTAGAAGAACTGTTGATGCTGATGACGGACCGGAGTAGACGCTTCGGCATATTACAGGATACCCCCGCCGCCATTGTCGTAGCGTTTCTTCTTGGGGTACTGCTTGGGCCTCCTACGGGTCTCGGCTCCCATCCCAGGCAGATCCATGGAATCGTCTGGCTGTCCGGTTACCGTTCCCTCATAGGTCTCCTCAGGAACCAGTGCATTCTCATCCTGTGGGGGTTCGTCTGAATCAGCTATAACAGCCAACGCCTCAGCGGACTTCATGGGATTCGGATCAGACGGGAACGCCGACGAGTCAAAGTCGATCTTGCGATAGTATTTGTCGATGTACATGTCGAGTTCCGAACTGTAGACGTGTAGATTCGAGAACGCCTCGTCAGGGGGCATGAGTAGCCAGGTCGCCTTGTTGAGTACCGCACGCATTCTCAATAGCTCTAGGTGGCAATTGGCGGCTGCCTTGTTTGGGTGGCTGATCACCCCTAGCTGGATGATGGTGAGGTCATAGTTGGACCCGGCCAGTTCATCCAGGGAGTTGTTCACCTCCACGATTTCTCTCTGTTCCACTGTCAGGGACTTGAAGGAGGTGGCTCCTACGAAAACCCGTTTCACTTCCTCGTCCGTGGTACTCTTTGTGTAGAAGGAGAGGCCCTTGTTGGCCAATGCTCGTTTGAAATGCGGGGCAGCGGCGTTCCATGATGAGTTAATGAAGAGGTTGACCTTGGTGAGGTCCTCCTCAACCTTCCCGTCCTTGACTGCATACAAGGGAGTGGATGGGATCAGTGCGGCATCAGCAATAGCCGCCCCAAGATGCTGGGCAATCTTTTTGTTTCGAACGCAGCGACAAGGCCGACTGTATAGGTCATCCCCAGTGGTGAACCAACCCTTCCCACCACAGTCTTTACACCCAGGGATGCCAGTCATGCTTTCCCCGTCATCTCCTTGACCAGATCCAGAATTGACCCCTTGTCACCCTTCTCGAACTTCAGGGCTCCCACAGCGGACTCCCCCAGTACCTTGTCAATGAAACCCTTCTTCTTACGGAGCATCTTGAGGACATGGTGGTCGATGGTCTTCTTGTCACGTCCAGCCGGACGTTCAGCTACAAGGTGGTACGCCACCACCGCTGGATGGGGACTCCCGATGCGAATCATCCGGCCCAGGGCTTGAACGTAATCCCCCCAGGACCAGGGAGCGTCGAAGTAAATCATGGCCGCTGCGGCCTGGAGGTTGATGGCCTCCGTACCAGCAGCCGTCACGAAAATGACCTTGGTGTCCGACTCTAAGTCCTGAAAGGCTGCTTGGTTCTTCTGACGAGCCTTGTCGTTCTCCTTGCCCGTGATCCTGGTGGCCTTGATGCCAGCCTTCTTCAGGATATCCACGAGTCGGCCTACGAGGCTCTCAAATCTCGTGTAGACGATGACCTTCTCTCCGTCCAGCTCGTCACTCAGGAGGTCTACTAGAGCTTGCTCCTTGGTCCCCAGTGAGCCGACCTTGTGGCTACCCTCGTCCTCCAAGGGGGAGAAGCTGGTCACATCGTCCCCTTCCTTGAACTTCAGTAGAGCCAGGGAGTTCACGACCTGCTGGCAGTACATCAGACTCACGAGGGCCTTGTTTTCCTCGAAGTCCTTCACCACCCCATCACCAAGCTCCAGGAGCCCGTTCAGAGCCTCCTCGTACTTGGCATCCTCCGCTCGGGATATTTCGAATGGGATCTCCCTGGTGGTGAGCGTGGGTAACTCGTCACTCACAGCATGTCGAGGGCGACCTAAGAAGAAGGGGTCAATGGTTTCCCTGAAGCGGTCCAGATTCTTGTACCCCAGGATCATCGGGATGCGTGCCCGAGCTACCTGCCGCATTTCGATGAAGCAGTAGTCGTCGTAGAACTTGGTCTTGGTCCCGAACAGGTCTGGCTTGATGGCCTTGTAGATGCAGAACCCCTCCATGAGGTTGTTCTTCAGGAGGGTAGCCGTCAGCCCGTAGCAACGACCCGCCTTGTCAGCCAGGAACCGAGCGACCTCCCAGGTCTTGGTCCGCATGCTCTTGAAGGCCGTTGCCTCGTCATAGATCACAACCAGGTTGCTCCCGATCTCCGTCGTCAGCTTGTCGAGCAACCCTGGGAGCACAGGCTTCTTCGGATCGGGCCTACCGTTGGGCAGCGTGGGCTGGAAACCATCCTGGTTCCAGTCACGGATCAGGATAGCGTAGTTCATGATGAGCACGACCTTGGGATCGTTCGGCCCTGTGGGAGCGTGCTGGAAGGCCATGTAAGCCGCCTTGCGCTCATCCAGAGTCCCGGTAGCCACGATGGGCTTCACGTCGTTCGTGAACCGCTTGATCTCGCTGGCCCACTGTCGGAGTGCCGACTTGGGTGCAATCACGATGACCTTGTTGTTCGGCTCCCTCTCCCAGAGGTAAGCCAGGGCAGCGATGGTCTCGATGGTCTTACCGAGTCCCGTTCCGTCACCAAGGACCAGACGCTTCATGAGCATCAGGTGGTACGCCCCCTGGACCTGGTAGTACCGTAACTTGAAAGGCTGGGGCTTCCCGTCGAACCCCGTGATGGTCTCCTTGAGTCGAGCGATGGGCTTCAGGCTCACCGTCTTGGAAGTCCTGACCTTCTTGAGTTGCTCGTGAGCCTTGGTTAAAGCTTCTGCTCTAGCCTTCTTCGTGGGATCCTCGGCCATGGGGGTTTACCTTACACCGGGCTTCTTGCCCCGTCGCTTGGTCTTTCTCTGAGCCCAGAAGTCTGTCATGACGAAACCCACTTCCAGGTCGATTCTGGTCTCAAACTGCCTGAGCAGGTCCGCAGCCGCAGCT
>Ga0315274_10015644_pt1 | contig 10739 bp, 15 predicted proteins | sample YL17G02_20_MG_FD_203700 | JGI IMG/M metagenome (GOLD analysis project Ga0315274, IMG submission 203700) | Sediment microbial communities from Yellowstone Lake, YNP, Wyoming, USA - YL17G02_20 | ecosystem: Environmental > Aquatic > Freshwater > Lake > Sediment | place: USA: Wyoming | collected...
CAATTTTTGGACTTGAGTGCTATATCTCTCCTTTTGAAACGACCTTAAAAGGTCTTACTGACGAAGAGAAAGCTGACGAAAATAAAGACTATAAAAATGAACTGAAAGTTCGTTCTAAAAATTTCCACTTAGTCCTACTTGCCAAAAACAATACAGGTTTAAAAACTTTATATAACGTAATTACTACAGCGAACATGGTCGGCTTCTATAGAAGACCTCGTATAGACTACGATTTTCTTTCTAAAAATCATGAAGGATTAATCTGCACATCAGCATGCCTTGCTTCTAAATTAAACAACTTTATAATGGCAGGGGACGACAGAGGGGTTGAAAGTGAGATAAACTTCATGAAGTCTGTATTTAAAGATGATTATTATCTCGAATTAGAAGCCCACAATATGGAAGAACAAAAGATAATAAACAAGAAGTTGATAGAACTTTCTAAGAAACATGGAATAAAAACTATTTTCGCTAATGATGCTCATTATATAAATGCCGATTATAAAAAAGCTCACGCGGCACTAATAAAAATTAATTCTGATAGCGATTGGACTTTCAGTGCCGAAGATCTTTATTTGATGAATTACGATGAGTTTTTTAATCACATTAAAAAGAATCACGGATATATGAAAGATGACATTATAGAAGAAGCATTAAAAAACACTAATGAAATAGCTGATAAATGCAACGCTATTATTGATGTCAAATCTAAGAAAGAACCAATATACACTAATACTGATAATATAGAAAACATTGACTTTTTGATTAAATTGATGCTTCAGGGATCTGTAGCAAAAAAACTAGACAGACTTCCTATAGACGTGGATAAGGCTCTAGAAACAGAAAAAATAAGAAAGTTTAAATTTTATTATCCAGAAGTAAAGAACATGAGAAAGTTTTATTTTGATAGGCTTCAATATGAATTCAAAATCATCAAAGATAAAGGTTTTATAGATTACTTCTTGATTGTCTGGGACTTTATAAAGAATGCTAAAGACAACGGAATATTAATTGGTCCTGGAAGAGGAAGTGTTGGAGGAAGTTTGCTTGCCTGGATTATAGGTTTAATTGAATTAGATCCAATAGAATATAAGCTTAGTTTCGAACGCTTCCTTAATCCTGCTAGGTCTAAAAGCCCTGATATTGATACCGATATCGAAGACGAAAAGAGAGATGAAGTAAGAAACTATCTGTCTAAGAAGTGGGGAGAAAACTGCATTGCTCCAATTGTCGCTTATTCAAGATATTCTGCCAACAGTCTTTTTAGAGATGTCTGTAAGCTCTACGGAATGGAATTCATGGAATATAACGAAATAGCTAAGACTATAGATACTGGAGATATGGAAGCAGGATTAGGAAAACTTAAATCATTTCAAAGAAATCTCGAAGAAAATGAAAAATTACAGAAGTTTATAAACAAACTTGACAAGGGTGAAGAAATAGTCGATCTTGTAACTAAAATGGAAGGTCAGATTAAAAATACATCAATCGCAGCAGCTGGAACGATTATATCTAACCAACCTTTACAAGAATTACTCCCGCTGAGAAGAGCTAAAGATAAGTCATTAGTTACTGAATGGGAAGGAACTAAATTATCTTCATGCGGATTTTTGAAAATGGACTTACTCGGGTTAAGAACGTTGACCGTTTTAAAGGATTGTTTAAAAATGGTCAATAAAGATATTGACTTTTTATACACTTTACCGATGAATGATCCGCAGGTGTATAAGTATTTCGAAGATGGGAAGACTTTAGGGATATTTCAGTTTGAAAGTTCAGGAATTACAGGACTATTAAAGAAGGTTTGTCCAAAATCGATAGAAGATATTGCTATCTGTTCTGCCTTATATAGGCCTGGTCCTATAACTCATGGCCTTCTTGCAGATTATATTAATAGAAGATCAGGAGCCGCTCAGGTGAGCTATATCCACAAAGTTACTGAAGATATTTTAAAAGATACACTTGGCATCCTAGTTTATCAAGAGCAAATTATAGACGTATTTAATAAGTTAGGTTTGACGTATGGAGAAGCAGACCTTTTAAGAAGAGCGATAGACTCTTACAATTTTAAAGAAATGGACGAATTCTCTAAGAAGATCAGAGAAAAGAAATTGTTGAGAGATGATGAACTTGACATACTTATCGAAGATATTAAAACTAGAGCAGGTTACTCTTTCAATAAATCTCATGCCATAGAATACGCGATTGTGAGTTATTGGTGTATGTATTTCAAATACTACTATCCGTCGCAATTCTGTCTCGCTAACTTAAATAGAAACCTCGACGACAAAGAAAAAGTAGATTTGTATATCACGATGGCTGAAACTGAACTTAACAGGCAGGTATATTACGGAGATATAAATGATTTCAGATCGGTATTCGAAATAGTTGACGGAACAATATGTTATGGATACGGTTCTTTAAAATATCTGAGTTTAGATATACTAGAAAAAATAATCTCTATAAGAAAAGAAAAGCCGTTCACTTCTGTAGAAGATTTCTTGGTCAGATGCACAAAAATTAAAAAGAACGTAGTAAAGATACTTATTGATATAGGGATGTTAGATAAACTAAAAATATTTGAAAAATCTGAAAAAATGTTGGATAGATGCAAATTATATAAATATTATGAGCTCTACCAAAAATATCATGATAAAACTAAAAAAGATCTTGCAAGTGATACAATAATCAAAGGAAACTTCAATAACATATTTACAGAAGAATTTCTTAATTTTCATAAAGTATTCGACGTATGTCATGATGCTGCTTTGATAAGAGAAAGAGAAGAAACTGCAGGATTCCTGATAAGTAAAGTAAAAATGATGAGAAGCTTCAAGACGATCAAAGATGATGCTGAACAGGCAGTAAAACAGAAATATACATCTACCAAAAAAAGTAATCCTTATAGGCCTAGAAGAAGTGGAGATGTTATATTAGCGTTTGTCGATTCTATAACAGAACAAAGTTGGAAAAAGAACGGTAAATCAGGAAAGATGTTTACGATCAAGCTCATAGACAAAAAAGATGCAGTTTATAACGCTTTAGCTTTCGATATAAAGGATATAGAATTATTCGACTTATTAGTAGCAGAACTAGAAGAAGAGTCAGATAAAAGCAGAAGATTATTGCTAGGACATAAAAAAATATGAGAATAGACTTCAACGTAATGATGATGCTTATATGCGATATAATATCTAAAAGATCGCATTGTTTTAAGGCAAAGATCGGATCTGTAATAGTCAAAGATGGAAGAATTATATCTATGGGGTATAATGGAATGCTTCCTGGAATTAAAAACTGTGAAAGCATCAATGGGTGCCCAAGAAAAGATATCGAATCAGGGACACACTACGAAGTTGGAGATTGCCAGCATGCTGAAACTAATGCTATAATATTTTCTGCTAGAAGTGGGATTAGCGTTAAAGATGCAGACATCTACGTCAATTCTTCAATCTGTCGGATGTGTGCTAGAAATATAGTCTCTGCAGGAATAAAAAATGTTTATTATACATCGATAAAGTATTATAATGGTATAGACTTACTTAAAGAAGCAGGAATAAATCTCATAGATATGAGACAGAAAATGGAGGACTATGTTAATGAAGAAACAAATTTGTGCTAAATATGATACTTCTCATATTAAAATCGAAAGTGAATTGCTTCATGGCATCGCTTATATCCTAGAGAAACAGAAGAAGTTCAGTAAAAAATGGGTAGATTATGATAAATTGAATCTCAAAGAAAAAGAGAAATGGACATGGGAATTTTTAACATGTCTTACTAACGAAATAGAAGAAATAAGAGACTGGACAAGATGGAAACACTGGAAAGACTATAAGGATTTCAAAGTAAATGAACATGAGATAAAATACGAGATAATTGACCTGATCCATTTTGTATTTGATTTATGTTTAGTTTGGGGAATGGATGCTAAAGAGATCCTGACAATTTACACGTCTAAAAATGAACAGAATCACAACAGACAAAACAATCCAAAGTTTGGATACGTTAAGAAAGGAGAAAAAAATGGATAATCAGTATGTTCACAGCTCAACGTTCAGAAATATTTATGCTGATCTAATGAAGTTCGGAAAGGAAATATCTCCAAGAGGGACGAAGTGCATCGAAATAGAAAACTATGAATATTTCCTCCCTCCTTACGTCAGGTTCGCAAGTTTTGATATTAGGAAATTAAGTATCAGCTATATCAAAAAAGAATTCAAGTGGTATTTGAGAGGCGATAAGTATGATACTTCTATTGGTCAAAGTGCATCTTTATGGAACACATTAATCAATAGAGACGGATCAATAAACTCAAATTACGGACAATATATTTTTGGGATTATGAATCAATTTGACAACGTGGTAAAAATACTTGCAGGAGACAAAGATTCTAGAAGAGCGTCAATCATGATTTTAAAGGCTGAGCATCTTCTGTCAGATAGTAAAGATTTTCCTTGCACATATTCAATGAATTTTAGAATAAGAGATAACAAATTAAATATGTCAGTAAGAATGAGAAGTCAAGATTCAGTTTACGGGATGGGAAATGATGCTCCTGCATTCTCGTTTATTCATGAAATGGTATTCGTATGCCTCAAAGAAGTATATCCTGAACTAGAACTTGGAGAATATTGCCACTCATCTGATTCTTTCCATGTATATGAAAAACACTACGAAATGGTAAAGAAAATAGTTGACCTTGATAACTATACGCTCGTAGAATGCCCGAGAATTAGTTCAAAGAAAGAAGTAGACTTTTTGAGAGCTGGAAAATTTGAAGAGATCCCTGCTGAATTTGAATTCGCAAAATGGCTAAATAACTGAAAATATTAGTTTACAAAACTACTGATCTGTGATATAATAACCTTAGATACAAAAAACTAAGGAGGTCTAATGGTTGATTATATTGGACTCGCAGATAAGGTGACAAAAGAATACAATTTAAACATTTGCTACAGAGAAGGAAACTGTAGAGGATGGGCCTACCGAAAAGCTCCCAACGGACTTACCAATTTTATCATTTGCTCAAAACCAAAAGGAAGGTCTAGCTTCTTTACTTTTTTGCATGAAGCTGGACATTTAGTCGAACAGAACTGCTATGGAGAAAATGGAATAACCAGAGCGGAAGCTGAAACTAATGCGACTTTATGGGCTATTAAAAAATCTAAAGAGTTAGGTGTCTCCGTCAGGAGAAAAGATATAGGTAAATATAAGAAGTATATAAATATGAAATATCAAAGAGCTTTAAAACGAGGACTTAAGAAAAAAATAAAATCTAAACTTTATATATGAAAGGAGGATAAATGGCAAAAGTAATAGTCTGCGATATCTGTAAAAAAGAAGATGGAGTTCTGAAGGAATGTAGGACTTACATGAGTGTTAAAGGAAAACCGTATTTAAGAATAGATTATTGTAACGACTGCAGAAGTAAAATCCCGGACAACATGACAGAATATAAAAGATTTGTTGCAGTTTTACACGGTCTGGATAAAGACGCATATTTAAAAAAAGATTACTAAGGAGGAAAAATGGCGCATAATTTAAACGAAGAAAGAATGTTTTATGTTGGTGCTACTCCGTGGCACGGTCTTGGAACAAAACTTGACAACCCTGCAACAGCCGCAGAAGCGATCACAGCTGCGAATCTAGATTATAAAATCCAGTTGAAAACGATTTATATTGAACCTCACAAACAAACTCAAGTTTTTAAACCTATTCTAAACAAAAAAGCGACTGTAAGAATAGATACCAACGAACCTCTTGGAATAGTAAGCGATAAATACAAACTGGTCCAGAATGTTGAAGCTTTCAATTTCTTTGACGTCGTGGTCGGCGAAGGACAGGCAATTTACCATACTGCGGGAGCTCTTGGAAAAGGTGAAAGAATTTGGATTATGGCGAAACTTCCTAAAGATATAATTTTGTCAAGAGAAGATGTAGTTGAAAAATATCTTCTTTTGACTAACTCCCATGATGGAACCTCAGCTTTGAAGATGTATTTTACCCCTGTGAGAGTCGTTTGCCAAAACACTTTAAACATGTCTTTAGCTGACTCTGGCTCAGGCATCTCAATCAGACATATAGGTAATATACATGATAAAGTAGAAGAAGCAAGAAAAGTATTAGGAGTAGCCGTAAATTATTATGACCAGTTCGAGAATATCTGCCAACAATTGGTAGACTTAAAGTTGGATGGAAAACAGGTAAATTCTTATTTTGACAAGCTTGTTTTCTTAAAAGAAGATGATAAGAACTCAACGATATTCCTGAGGAAGAAAAATGACTTGTTGGTCCTCTTCGAAAGAGGAAAAGGTAATGATACCCCTGAAGTAAAGCATTCTGCTTGGGCAGCTTATAATTCAGTGACTGAATATGTTGACCACTATAAGACAGTAAGAAATGAGAAGAATAATCCTACCAACAGATTAAAAGATATGTGGTTCGGAAATGGTGCTAGGTTAAAAGAAGAAGCATATCTCAATATTTTAGAAGTAGCTGGGATTAAAATATGAAGAGAGCAATATACGTAAAAGTTATGGCTTGCCCAGATTGTAATTTTTCTGAAGCAGATAATGTCGCTAAAGCTATCGGAATTCCTCATGAGTTTATCTTGCTTGAAGATGTTAACGGCAAGAAGATCTGGCTGTGTCCGACATGTGGAACAGAGTTCAAAGAGTAAAAATAATAGTTTACAAATATGCACTTTGGGTATATAATAGTTATTAGTTAAAACGTGAACGGAACGCATACGAAAGGAGAGAATATGAAGCCAATATTCTTAATGAAGGCTACAGAAAACAAAGACGAATGGTTCATGGGTAAGGTGTGGAACGACTGGAACTGGATCGCAGAAAAGAAATTCGATGGTGGCAGATATCAAGTTTTAGTTGAAGGAAATGATATAAAGATATTCTCAAGAAGAGTTTGGGTAGAGAGAACAGGCAACGTTCCTCACGTAATTGAAGATATAAAGAAATTAAATCTGCCGTCTGGAACTATCCTCGACGGTGAGATGATACATCCTACAGATTTCAATTCAGTAATATCAATAATGAACAGCCTTCCAGCAAATGCTCTAGCAGTCCAAGAAAAGATCGGATTAGTTGAATTTAAAGTTTTCGATATTCCGATATATAAAGGCGAAGAGGTGAAATTAAAGCTCGTCGATAGGAAGAAGTTATTAGAGAAACTATTTGATAACAAGCACTTAAATTACGTTGAATTGATTAAGGGAACAGTAGAGAATAAAAAAGAGTATTTCGATTATATAATTGATGATGGAGGAGAAGGGGTAATATTGAAAAATCTCAATTCTGAATATATGATCGGAGAAGATGAGTCTTACAGAAGTTCAGCATGGATTAAAGTTAAAAAGCTCTCCACATATGATTGTGTAGTTATCGGTGGAGAAGAAGGAAAAGGGAAATATCTAGGGTCTCTAGGAGCTTTAAGAATAGCCCAATATAGAAATGGTAAATTGACAGATATCGGAAGCGTTTCTGGAATGAACGACAAACAAAGAGACGCATGGTGGAAGAAGATAAATGAAAACAAGTTTAATGCTACGATTATCAACGGTAAGAAATATGTCCAGCTCAATCCTAAGGCATATTGGATAATTGAAATTGAAGCTCAGGAAAAAGCTAAAAATGCTTATCGTTTTCCAAGATTTTTACACGAGAGGTCGGATAAGAAATTGGAGGAATGTGTATGGTAAAAGGATTAAAATATTGCTGTGTAGCTGATTTTATCTTATCGCAAGCAAAAGATAAAAACTATGCGATGACAATTTTAAGCAGGATATACGACAAGAGGAAAAATGAAAAAAAGAGAAAAACGAAGACTATTAACAAATAAGGTAATAGAAAAGAGACTTCAGAAAATTAAAAAACTAGATTACAACTGCAACTTTTTGAAGAATCTAAAACAAGAACCTCATAGACTTGCTAAAAAGGTTGACTGTGGGGACTTGGGATGTGTAGAAACTAAATGCCCGTTTTACAGTGAGTTAAAACATGAACGAAAAGTGAAAAAGACGTATAGGATGATCGACATGAAAAGAAAGGAGGGATAATAAAATGGGGAATAGGGTGAGTGTATCGTTTAAAAACGGAAAAGAAGAAAGCGTGACGTTATTTAGCCATTGGGGAGGAATGGAGTTTGTAAAAGAAGCAAAACGTTATTTAGTCGAGTTGAAGAAGATAATTAAGAAAAGAAAGAATAACATATCAGATCCGATAGGACGCTTGGAACCTAATACAGTTATGGTTGACTTTATTAGGTATATAACTAAAGAAGAAGAATTGATTGAGAGCGACTTGTATCTTGGAAAAGATGGAAATGATGGAGATAATTCAGACAACGGACATTTTGCAATTGACGTCAAGAAAGGAGGAGCATGAGACAAGGAGTATGGAGCTTGCCAGGGAAAGAAGGTTATTTCATCTGCAAGATTCAAGAAACAAGGATACAAGTAGTAGATTTTCTGGATAAGGATTATGATAAAGCAGTAAAGAAACTTAAAATGAGGAGGAAAAAAAATGGTTAAGAATTTAGTTCCAACATTACCAGACGGCGTAAGAATCGTAGATAAAACTGCTGATTTGGAATTACTTCAAAGAAGCAAAAGCAAATGGAACGTTTACGTTGAAACCTTAAAAGTTATTGATTCGACTAAGGTTATTCAAATGGACGTAAAAAGTTTTAGCAAGAACAGGATAACTGGAGTAAAACAAGGAATAAGAGGAGCGGCCAAAATTTTAGGTTTCAAGCATATTATAAAGTTCTGCCAAGATAACGGAACTTTGAATATTTGGTCGAACAGATAAGCGGCCGTGTGGGGGTTGTGAGTAAGCGCGTTAAATGGCCATCCCGTAGTGGATGTAAATCTGATGTAAAAAACGCTGCTGAAAGCGACCCCCGCTCTAATCTGAAATAAAGGAGAGCCAAATGGATAAGCGATTGGAGGAGGGGATATGAAAGTAATTTACAATGAATCCGAACAGAAGTTACCGATAAAGTTATGGCTTGAGGATATTGAGGATGGGGCAATGGAGCAAATTATGAATCTTGCGAACTTACCCTTTGCGTTTAAGCATATAGCTGTTATGCCTGATAGCCACCAAGGATATGGTATGCCAATAGGGGGTGTATTAGCTACGAGAGGTTATGTAATACCAAATGCGGTGGGAGTTGACATCGGTTGTGGGATGTGTGCGATAAAAACTTCAATAAAAGATATTACTTTAGACCAAATAAAAGACATTATGGGCGAAATACGAAAAGCTGTGCCGGTGGGGTTTAATCACCACAAAGAAAATCAAGATGAATCTCTTATGCCACCAACAGCACCTGCTGGGGTTTGTAATAGAGAATATAGTAAAGCATTAAAACAACTTGGCACTCTTGGGGGTGGAAATCACTTCATTGAATTACAAAAAGGTAACGACGGTTTTGTTTGGATAATGATACATTCTGGAAGTAGAAACTTGGGTAAGCAAGTCGCTGATTACTATAATAAAATAGCGGTAGATATAAATGAGAAATATTATAGTGTTGTTGATAAGAAACAAGAATTAGCCTTCTTACCAATACACTCTCCCGAAGGGGATAGTTATTTAACTGAAATGAATTACTGTGTTGATTTTGCTTTAGCTAATCGCCAGTTGATGATGGAGAACATTAAGGCGTGTGTTTATGATTCTATTAAAGAAGTTACCTTTGAGCCAATGATAAACATAGCCCATAACTACGCCATAATGGAACACCACTTTGGCACAGAAGTAATGATACACAGAAAAGGTGCAACCTTGGCGAGAGAGGGAACGATAGGTATAATTCCTGGTTCGCAGGGAACCAAAAGCTATATTGTTAAAGGTTTGGGGAACCCAGAAAGTTTTCATTCGTGTTCACACGGGGCAGGTAGAAAAATGGGGAGGAATGAGGCTATAAAAACCCTGAACCTTGAAAATGAAATAAAGAAACTTACCGACCAAGGGATAGTCCACGCAATTCGGGGAGCAAAAGATTTAGATGAGGCAAGTGGGGCATACAAAGATATAGATATTGTTATGAATAATCAAAAAGATTTAGTAGAAATTATGGTTGAATTAACTCCACTTGGGGTTATAAAAGGTTGATTAAATAATCGGCAGAGGGATTGTGGCGTGGTAGCCTGACTATGGTCTATTTTGATTATAGCCGAAATCGCAGTAGAAGTATTAAGTAACATTAATATGAACCAACTGCCAATCCCTTTGCCACTAAACTTGGGAGGATGAGATGACTGTAAAAGAAATTGTGCGTGAGTATCTTATTAAAAATGGTTTTGAAGGATTAGTTAATCAGGATTCAGAATGTGGGTGTGATATGGAGGATTTGATTGTATGTGATGAACGATGTAATAATTGTGAACCAGCATACAGGCATAAATGTCCAGAAGGACACGAAGCAGATTACCTAATGACACTATCAAAAGAGCCACCAGATGAGTTAGAACAAGGAGAGCCAAATGGATAAGCGAGAACGGATAAAGAATATAATTTGGGGTAGTAAGTTTGTAAACAGAATAGGTGGAGCAGGATTTGTTGAAGTAGATGAATTAGCCGACCAAATCCTCACCGCCCTTGAGCCGAGTGAGGAGGAGATTGTGAAGATATTAGAAAATTACAAAACTTGCGAAGGCAAAACCTTGATTGAGATATTTGAGAAAGAAGGCTGTAGCGGCGGTGCATTGG
>Ga0315274_10015645_pt1 | contig 10737 bp, 8 predicted proteins | sample YL17G02_20_MG_FD_203700 | JGI IMG/M metagenome (GOLD analysis project Ga0315274, IMG submission 203700) | Sediment microbial communities from Yellowstone Lake, YNP, Wyoming, USA - YL17G02_20 | ecosystem: Environmental > Aquatic > Freshwater > Lake > Sediment | place: USA: Wyoming | collected...
CCCAGGCAGCGCCAGCAGCAATTTCAAAAGCAACCTTCTCATTTACACTCCATTCTATATGAATTCCCAGATCTTTTGCCTGAGGCAACAAGGTTTGAATTACCTCGGTTGAGGGAGTGCCTGGATATCCACAGACCACTTCTACTCCTGACTCAATGATCCCTTCAGCAATAGCCTCATTCCCGGTTAATAATTCCCTCAATGTTCATACCTCCTAATATAATAATTATTATAAATTTTAAAATAACATGAGATTATTTATTCTATTGGATATCTTTACTTTATATGATATTTTAACACTAAGAACTCATTATTTCTTTGAGAGCTTGAATAAACTTTTTGTTTTCGTAAGGAGTCCCTATAGTAACTCGAATAAAATTCGGACAACCATAGATATTTCCTGGTCGAACAATTACTCCCTTTTTTAATAATTTTTCAAAAACAATCTCACTATCTTCTTTTAAATCAATAAAAATAAAATTCGCCTCCGTGGGAACATAAAAAAGTCCTAATTTTTTTAATTCCTTATATAAATATTTTTTTCCTTCTTTATTTGAATTTAAAACTTTTCTACGGTATTCTTCATCATCTAAAGAAGCTAAAGCTGCTACTTGAGCTAACCGATTGGTAGTAAATGGATTTACTACTCGATTTAAATAACCAATTAACTCTGGTTTGGCTATACCATAACCAATTCGAACTCCCGCTATCCCAGCTATTTTAGAGAAAGTACGCAGAATGATTACATTCTTTTCCTCTAGAACATAAGATAAACTATTAGGATAATTCTCATCTTCCACATAATCATAATAAGCTTCATCAAAAACTACAATTACATTTTCAGGAACTTGTTTTATAAATCTATCCACTGATTCCTTATCAACGATTGTCCCGGTTGGATTATTGGGATTACATAAGAAAACAATTTTAGTTTTCTCATTTATTCTTTGGGCAATTTTTTCTAAATCAAAACTAAAATCTTTAAGTTTAATAAGAATTAATTTGCCTCCCATAATTTTAGTTGTAGTTTCATAAGCAGGAAAAGTAATTTCTCCGGTAATTACTTCATCACCTTCATTAATAAAAGCCATGCCTATAAGATCAATAATGTCATCCTCACCATTGCCAATAATTATCATTTCTTTATCAATACTTAATCTGTGAGCTAACTTTTCTCTTAAGAGACTGCTTGATCCTTCGGGATAAAGGTTGATGTTCTTTATTTCTTTTTTTATAGCAGCCACTGCTAAGGGCGATGGTCCAACTGAAGTTTCATTAGAAGCCAATTTTATGACTTCTTTTAGACCTAATTCTCGTTTGACTTCTTCAATTGGTTTACCGGGAATGTAGGGTTTTAAATCTAATATTCCCTTGCGTATCAAGCTCTTCTCTTTTTTCATCTTTTTATCCTCTTATTTATCCTATAATATTTTAAAAAAATATCTTTAATTTGCTTAATTTTTACTCAAGAGAAGTCTTTTAAATTTAAGATATAGTTATTTTAAATTGGTTTAAATTATTCCTTAGCTTTACTCCATGCCAATTCGTATAATAAATCTGCAAGTACTTCTGTTGCTAGTGCTAAATCCTGTGGTGAAGAATATTCTTCTGGGCAATGGCTCTTTCCTCCACTACAGGGTACAAAAAGCATAAGTGCTGGTATAAGGCGCCCAAAAACTTGAGCATCATGTCCGGCACCACTATTCATTCGCAAATAAGAAATATTACGGCTGTGAGCTATTTTTCCTGCCATCTTTATCAAACCCGCACCCATAGAAGTAGGCTTCTCATAATAAATACGGTCTATTTTTATTTGATAACCCTCATTATCTAACTTAAGTACTCTTTCTTTCACCACCTGTTCGAGTTTGAGAAGTCGGCCCTCGTCCACTTCACGTAAATCTATAAATATTTTTACTTTTTCAGGAACTACATTGGTCATACCGGGTTTTACAGATATAACTCCTATAGTTGCTCGAGCGTATTTTGAAATGTTCAAGGCCAGGGAAGGAAGTTCTTTTAAGAAACTCGCTACACCAACAAGAGCATCCAATCTTAAATCCATAGGCGTTGTTCCAGCGTGATCTGCTCTACCTACTACCTCTATTTCTAAAAGCATAAGACCGGTAATCTTTTCCACTATTCCTAAATTAATATTAGCATGTTCAAGAATAGGTCCTTGTTCTATATGTAATTCCAGAAAAATCCCAATATCATCCCTTTTTGCAGAATCTAATTTATTTGGATCGAGACCATCATTAATCATTGCTTGACGAAGAGTTATACTTTGTTCGTCCCTACATAACAAGTCATCTTCTAGAAGTCCTTCCACTATAGCTCTACTTCCTAAATAACTGGCTTTAGTATATCTACTACCTTCTTCCTCACAGAGGGCTACAACTTCTACTGGTACTAGCGGCGCTCCGAATTGTTTTTGAAGAGCTGAAACTGCAGCAAGTGAGCAGATAATCCCTGCTGCCCCATCATATTTCCCACCATTTCTAACTGTATCAAGGTGAGAACCGGTCATCACCACTTTTTTAGAAAATTTCCCCTTTGAGGGTGGATTAGCCCGCCCAAAAAGGTTGCCAACAGCATCTTCTTTAACAACCAAGCCTATATCAGACATCCAATTTTTAACCAAACCCTTCGCCTCCCTATAGGCAGATGTATATACTGGTCGCCACAATTGTCCATTCATAAGCCCAATAGACCCTAATTTATGGATGTAGTTTTCTATCTGGTTCGAATCCAAAATAACTTTTTTCATTCTTTCTTCTCCAAGCCAATATGTTTTGTATACCAATTCTTTAAATTAACCATATTGGGCTGTCCATTAAAGATATTAAGAGTAGGTCTTGAAAACATGCCCACCTTGCTCGTTTTTAAACCTGCTCTACAGAGGATTTCGGCTAAAAGTACTCCTTCTTTAATACCATCAATAATTGGCACTTTTATATTTCCTAAAATTAATTTATCTATCATCCCGGTCATCGATGCACATCCAAGACATATAACATCAGCCCCATATACCCCTACAGCATCTTCTACAGCCTTTTCTACTAAAATGGTTATATCCTCATCCAATACACCTAACACGCTAACCGGCAATACCTGTACCGAAGCACAACGGGATTCTAAACCATAACGACGAATGAGGTCCCAAGTAATAGAAACATCTTTTGCTCCTCCTGTAGTAATCACTGAAAATTTATATCCAATAAGACAGGCGATATGAAATGCAGCTTCACCAATACCCACTACAGGTACCTCTAAAATCTCTCTAGCAGCCCAAAGACCCTCATCCCAGGCACATGCAATAACTGCAGCATCGTATGAATTTATATGTTCAATAAGTTTCTCCAATACTGCTATCTGAGCAATAGCACCATCTAGATGACCTTCGATAGCTGTTGAACCAAAAGAGACATTTACTACTTCAATAAGTGTTTCATGCGATACATATTGCTCAGCTGTATGTCGTATCCGTTCTGTTATCGATACTGAGGTATTAGGGTTAATGATTAAAATTTTCACCTTAAAAAACCTCCTCTTATCAAATTGTTGTTAATCTGCCATCCTTTAAATATTTTAACGATTTCAGGTTTATCTTCTAGAAAAACCTTTTCAACAAGCTGTCATATATGCCGGTAGCAATTTTAACAATAAATTATTATATTTGTTGATCTAGAAATTTGTTTTAAATATCTATGATTGACAATATTCTGGTGAAATGAAACGACCTTGCCCGCCTGGGGATATAATTGTTTCATTTTGATAAACAACCTCTCCACAGACAATAGTCATATCGACACGCCCCTTTATCTCTTTACCAATAAAAGGACTCCACTTCTTTTTATATAGAAGATCATCTGAAGCCACTATCCATTTCGCTTCCGGATCGAAGATCACCAAGTCAGCATCCGACCCAGGAGCAATAATCCCTTTTCTCGGATAAAGACCAAAAATCTGTGCAGCCCTGGTGCTACATAACATTACAAATTTGGAAAGCGGCATCTGTCTGTTATGAAAACTTTCTGAAAAAAATTGTGGGACCCAAGTTTGAAGGCTTGTTATTCCTGAGGGAGAATCCCAAATTGAGCGAAAACCCGCATCTTTCTCCTCAAAAGTATAAGGGGAGTGGTCAGAGCCCAAGCAGTCAATTGACCCATTCAGAGCATGCTTCCACATTCCTTCCACAGCTTTTAGTGATCTAAAAGGAGGAATAAATTGTCCATAAGGTCCGAGCTTTATTATTTCTTCCCTGCTAAAGGTCAGATATTGAATACATGTCTCCACACTAACTTTAGCTCCTTGAGAGCGAAACATCTGAGCTATTTCGACTGCCTGAGGTGAACTGCAGTGAACAATATGTACTTTTGCATTCTTCTCCTTAGCTAGAAGTGCAACTCTGCAAGTCGCTTCATATTCAGCAATTTCCGGTCTGCTTTCCAAAAAGTCTTCCGGTTTATTTCTTTTTGCTTTCTTAAGAGAGTTGGTATATCCTTGAATAATTGAGTCATTTTCACAGTGAATACCAATGACTCGGTCTTTATCAGAAAGAAATTCCATCGCCTTAACTAAGCTGTAATCATCAACTGCTGGTATTTCAGGAGCCCAGGTAAGAAATGCCTTAAATGCAACTGCACCTAAACGTATCATTTCTTCTAGATCGGATAGGTTGCTTGGGGTAAGGGCACCCCATAGCCCAAAATTTACTACCGCTTTTGGTGATACTTCATTGAGCTTGGAGCGAAAGGTTTCCGCTGTAGCCGGTAAGGGGTCAGTAAGAGGCATCTCCAGCACAGTAGTAATACCTCCCGCTGCTGCTGAACAAGTTCCAGTATAAAAATCTTCGCTTTTTGTAAAGCCCGGATCGTTAAGGTGAACATGTGGATCGACTGCTCCCGGCATAATATATCTTCCTTCCGCATCAATAACACGTTTTGCTTGTGGTAACGGCATTGAATGATGCACTAATGCTGCCACACGCCCATCCTCAATCAAGACTGAACCATAAAAATTTTGATATGGAGTTATTATAAAACCATTTTTAATACATAGATTATACAATTAAATTCCTCCTTTTTTATTGCTTGTCTCGTTAGAGCATGGTTAATATCTATTACCTACTTAATATTAATCCATATACTTACTTATTTTACCAACAAAAGATGAGCATTAAAATCGATATCTTATACCATACTGATATAATTCTCTTCTCTTCTATTCAGTTGTTTCTATCCCAGGTTTAATGGATTTTTGCATTTTATCAGTCAGCAATTTCAATTTTTCTTTTTCTAAGATGGATATCCGAATATTAGATTTGATTGAATCCATAATAATGGCGAATAGAATTAAAGTCCCTTTAGTTACAGCTATCAGAAAGACATTTACAGCTAGAAGGTTTAAAAAATTATCAAATATACTCAAAAGTACAACTCCTCCTAACATTCCAAAAACTGTACCCTTGCCCCCCTTTAAACTAACACCTCCTAAAATTGCGCCAGCAATGGACATAATACTTAAATTTAAACCCATTTGATTACTAACTAAACCTTGCCTACCGGTAGTTAAGATGCCTGCGGATGCAGCAAGGACACCGCTTATAATAAATGAATAAATAATCATCTTGTTTACATTTATTCCGGCTATATAGCTCGCTTTCAGGTTACCACCTGTTGCAATCAAGAATCGACCAAACCGAGTTTTATGCATGATAAACATAAAAATTAAAAAAATGCCAAGCATAATTAAAACAGCTACTGGTATATTACCAAAAGTTTTAGCATCACCAGCAAAAGTATATCCCGGAGAAAGTTTGGTTATGGAAAAAGGAATTAAAAACAAAACTAAACCTCTCAGAATGATGTTCGCAGAAAGAGTTTCAAGTAGCGGGTTCATCTTTAATTGCATGATTAGCATTCCATTGATTAATCCAATAATCATGCCAATAATAAGGGTTATGGCTATCTGGATAACCGGACTTATTCCGGGAAATAATGCTCCGCATAACAATATTGTAATCCCAGGTGCAAAGGCTAAAGTTGATTCAATTGAGAGATCAATGTTACCAACTATTAGGACAATTCCCTGTGCTAATACCAAGAGCCCCAAACTTGAACTATGGTAAAATATATTGATAATATTACGATAAGTTAAAAAATTTGTCACAAAGATGGAATTTATAAAAACTAAAAAAATAATCATCACCCAAATTAAATTATCTAATATAATCAGTTGTAGTTTTCTTTTTACTCCAGACACTTTTATCTCCTTTCAGTGATTTTTTCATTTTTCTATTCAGCGTGCTTTTTCAGTTTTCTTTACATTTAACCCCTGTACAGCTTTATAGATCTCTAATTCATTAAATTCTTCCCTTTTAAATTCACAGGTAATTCTACCTTCAAATAAAACCAAAATTCGGTCACAGATCACCAAAAGATCATCCATCCCGGGAGCAGTAACCATAACTCCGGCGGACAAACATAATCTTTCCCTAATTTCTCTTAAAATGCTTACCTTTGCCGCAATGTCAATCCCTTTTGTAGTTTCGTCTAGAAGAAAAACCTTCGCCTTAGTGGATGCCACTCGACCAAAAAGGACCTTTTGTCGATTACCCCCACTCAAATTTTGTACTTCTTCTTCAGGTGAAATTGTATCTATCTTAAATCTATCTATTAGTTCATTTACAAGTTTCTTTTCTTCTTTAGCCTTGATTACAAAATCTTTGGATAAACGAACGAGGTAAGATAAAGTTAAATTTTTTAGAACACTTAAGCTGTTAATTAATCCATCCTCGTCTCTATTTTCGGTAAGATATACAATCCCACTCTGAATGGCATCCCAGCTGTTTATAAACTTCCTTTTCTCTAATCCTTCTAAAATTATCCCACCTTTCTCGGTAGGTTCTATACCACTAATAGCCTTTAGGATTTCAGTCCTTCCGCTACCAACTAACCCTGCTAAACCTAAAATTTCACCTCTTTTTAAAGTAAGATTAATATCCCAAAAATATCCTTCTTTGGTAAGACCTTCAATAACCAAAACTTCCCCTCCCTGCCTATTCTCCACATCTTTCTTACGCCTTTGCATAGGGGAAAATTTATTTATTTCGCGCGTCTGATCATAATTGTCTATACCAACAATCATTGAGCAAATCTCTTCTTTATTTAGGGCGCTTCGCTCAGCAGTTTCAACTACTTTTCCATCCCGCATAATGGTAACACGGTCGCAAATCATTAAGATCTCATCTATTCTATGGGAAATAAAAATAATGGATTTTCCACTTTTTTTCTGCTCCTCTATCAGCTTGAAGAAAAAATCTTGTTCTTTTTTAGAAAAGGAACTAGTTACTTCATCCAATATCACTATATCCTGATTATCAACATAAAAAACCTTTAGTATGAGAAAAATTTGTTGTTCACTTAAAGTTAAATCGCTCATTTTCCGAGTTAAATCTAAGTTAAAACCAGCTTGTTCAAAAACTTTCTTAGCTTCGGAATACATTTCTTTCCATTTAATGGTTTTTATCTTGGTTTCTTTATATTGGGGTAGAAATAAATTTTGGACTAAGTTAAACTCTGGAACTATTTCTGGCTTTTGGGTAACGATAATAATGCCTTCTTTTTTGGCCCTTTCCGGGGTCAAAAATTTAAATTCCTTATCCTTTTCTTTAATAATAATTTTACCGTTAGAAGGAAGAATAATTCCGGACAGAATATTCATCAGAGTACTTTTCCCAGCGCCATTCTTGCCCACAATGCCATGCACTTCACCACGTTTAAATTTGATATTTACATCTTCTAAGGCAATGGTACCAGAAAAAACCTTTGATAAAGATCGAACTTCCAAAATTATATCATTAGTGTGGTCCAACACTCCATTCCGAGCTATTTTCTCTTCTTTTTCGAGCTTCAACAGATTATACCTCCTCCACAAAAACTGCTACTTTATATTTTACTTTTTATAAAATTCTCTATGAATTACCTCTTTTAAGGGACGCTTTGAACACTTTATAATATTACCTTTTATATAGCCAATTGGTATAAAAGCTACTGCCTCAAGATGAGGAGGAAGCTTTAACGCTTTGGCTAATTTATCCTCTTTAAAACCACTAATATAACAACTACCTAATTTCAGGTCAACAACTGCTAACAACATATTCTCAATACATGCTGAACAATCTAAATAAGCTAATTTTTTCACACTTTCTTCACCTTCTTCACCATATCTGGATGATATTCGATCCTTATCAGCACAAACTACAATAAAAACCGGTGCACCTATCAACCACTGTTGATGTTTTAATGAATTCTTTTGATTCCCCACAAATGTTGTATTAATAATTTTTTTCTTCATAGCAATATCTTTAATAATTATAAATTCCCACGGTTGCAAATTTCCTGCAGTAGGAGCAGCATGCCCGCATTCAAGAATATAATCTATTTGGCTGTCATCAATATTCTTTTTTTGGTATTTTCGGATACTAATTCTTTCTTTTATAACTTTATAAAATTCCATTTATTTAGTCCTCTTTTTGGTTTTTAATAAATTAAATAAAAATTTATTTTTAAACAATATTTTCTACTTCAATTTCAAAAACGTAATTCAAAAAAATATATCTTTTTATCATTTATTTTTTAATTGCTCCATATATTGATTGGAGATCAATTAAGCCACGAAGGTCGATCGAAAATACTTCGAATCTATCAAGTTTATGCTATAAGCAAATAGCATTGCTCTGTACGTGGAAACCCCACAGGTGTTCGTATGGCGCCTTTCCCAACTTTCGCGCCGCGCTCGACACGCTTCTAGCGAGTTTACATTCATCCACAGGTAATCCAGTGATATTCCACCCTTCGGATTAATAAAGCGGTACAATAAAGAATTCTTCAATAAGTTCTTCTTGTAATTTAGTTACCCAATTATGAATTTCATTGGGATCGATCACATCTGTAAAACTCCGCCCCCTCAACTTATTAGAAAGTCATGTTTTCCCACAAACGAGGATCATCTGGTAATACCTCCTGGGGTACCAAAGGTCCTAATAATTTTATATAAGCACCTCCAGCATATGGACTTTTTATTACTTCAGCAGGAGACCACATTTCCCCCTCTTCAATGATCGTATCACCTATCTTGGGCAGGCCGGGTTGTTTAGTGATAATTTTGTAGAGTAAATCCACAGCCATTTCAGCCATTACAGCCATTGGTTGTTCGACAATAGTAGTAAATTCACCTTTCTTAAGAAGTTCAATCCCCTCAGGGCCAATACAAATGCCGGCGGTAACAATCTTCTTCGGATCCATTCCAGCTCGTTTAATAGCATTTATAGTACCAGTACCCATACAATCTGGAGCATGAACATAAACAGCTACTACTTTATCTCCATAACGGGTTATAAAATCAGATACGATACGAAATGCGTCGTCATTATTCCACTGAGAATCACCTTGCACAACAGTTAATTCCTTATATTGATCGATAACCGAGTGAAAACCTTTTGAGCATTCGCTCGCAAAACCTTCAATTAATTCCCCCATTACTTCGATTACAACCCCTGACGGAACTTGACCGTTATTTCTACTCTTAAGCTCCTGCATCATCACTTCAGCGGCTCTTGCGGACGAGTCTCTAACATCAAAATCGATATAGTATTCTATCTTTCCTCCCAATGCTGCATTATCAATATCAATAACCGGAATGCCTTCTTCATTCAACTTCTTAATACCAGGGACAATTGCATTAGGATCAGGAATAGTACCGGAAATGACACCATCTACTTTCATGGTTATGAAATTGTCAATAATATCTAAGTGACGTGAAGCATCTCCAGCCGATGAGAGGACAATCAGTTTGATGCCAAGTTCATCAGCCCTTTTTTGAGCAGCTTTAATCATCACCACTTGATATGAAGCAGTCATATCTTTTGTAACCAGACCAATACTAATTTCCTTTTCTTTTTCTTTTTCTTGTTGACCTATTGCCAAATTACTCATAGTCATCATCAATATTAGGATAAGTAAACAAACCCATAATGAATATTTTTTCATTTTTTATCTCCTTTTTTATATTAAATTATTTTCTATATATCCCGAAGGACAGAATACCACTGGATTACCCATGAATAAATGAAAAACTCACCCGAAAGACATCGAGCGTTGTTCAAAAAAAACATTCTTTTGATCTTCCAAAAATGAAACTCGCATGGAAATCTTTAATACTTCTTTCCAAGATTCTTTTCTCAGTAAAAAATATATTTAAAGTAAAAAATCCTTTAGAAAAATATGATATTTTATTCTCTTTTCTTTTATAATATCTTTCCTCCCTAATATTTAGTTTTCTCAAAGAGTGAGTTTTATAAAAGTCTATATTAATAATTTAGAACCTTCTTGTTTTTCAAAAATTCAAGTAATGTTCTTTCATTTATTTCATTCTATCTCCTAAATAGAGACTCTATTCCTGAGATAAACCTCCATAAAACTTTACTTCCGACCTAAATTTGTCACAAACTTGATAAAATCCCAAAGATACCTTCTTGTTTTAAAACTTAAATCTTATAGTTGTTAAGTTAAAATAAAAAAAAGAGAGTGATATAAAATATCTCTCCCCCTATTATCTAATGGCTATGGGTCTTTATTTAATATATATATTATTTATATTTTTTAATTATTGAAACTTATTAGAAATTAAATTATAGATAAATAAAGAATTTGTTACATAAAACAAACTTTT
>Ga0315274_10015646_pt1 | contig 10737 bp, 8 predicted proteins | sample YL17G02_20_MG_FD_203700 | JGI IMG/M metagenome (GOLD analysis project Ga0315274, IMG submission 203700) | Sediment microbial communities from Yellowstone Lake, YNP, Wyoming, USA - YL17G02_20 | ecosystem: Environmental > Aquatic > Freshwater > Lake > Sediment | place: USA: Wyoming | collected...
AGCCTGGCCCGGAGGGGTGAATCAGGCTTCCGGCCCAGAGGGCTCTCCAGCCCGGCGGGGCTAAAGCCCTGAGTTACATATTTGCCGTAAGGATTTACCATTCGTAACTGAGGGATTACGGCAACAGGAATATATTTGACAAATTATGTTGGAGACTTTATTATTAGTGCTAATTTTCTTTAAAGAAAGGAGAGTAAGATGGGTAGAAAAACTTTATTTTTGGGAGCAACGATATTTATTCTGGGCCTATCTGTTGTTTTAGCAAGCCAACTTTTTTCTGAATCGGAGATCGTATTGGCAAAGGTTGGAGAGGCGCTGATTACCCAAAGGAATCTGGATGAGTTGATCAATAAATATACCCAAATTAGAAAAGGTAACCCCTTAACAGTTGAAGACAAGAAGATGTTACTCGATAATTTTATCAAAGGGACAGTTCTTGCCATGGAAGCGGAAAGAGAAAAAATGGATCAGAGGCCTGAGGTAAAATCAAAATTAAAAGTTTATCGCGCTGAAGTCCTTATGCAGGAGTATGTCAACTCAAAGATTCAACCCTCTATTACCGTCACAGAGAGTGAGGTAGAGGAAAAATTGAGGGAAAATCCGAATCTCGTTCCCAGAGTGACGGTCACATTAAAAGAGATTTTAGTGAAGACAGAGAAGGAGGCTGCGGCAATCTATGAGGATCTGAAAAAGGGCAAAGATTTCTCAACGATTGCGTCAGAAAAGTCATTGGCTCCTACAGGTGTAAATGGAGGCCACAAAAGACCTGTATCACCAGGGCAAATGTCTAAAGCCCTGGAAGAGGTGGCATTCAAATTAAAAAAAGGAGAATTGAGCAAACCCATCAAAACCGATGAAGGATATTACATTCTCTCTTTAGTGGATAAGAAAGAAAGAGCTCCTGAAGAGATTAAGAAATTAGAGGGGGTCATCAAAGAGAAAATTAAACAGATTGAGATAGCAAAGAAGACTCAGGAGATGGTTGGAAAGAAAGTGGAGGAGCTGAAGAAAAATACGAAGATAGAGGTTTACTACGACCGTATACAATGATCGATATTGAAAGGGTTCGTGGGGTCAGGCGCCCGAGACTGGAAAGCTATTCCACTCTCTACCTCCGAACCCATGAATCCATCAAACCTTGAACCCTTAAATCATGCGCCAATCCGTTAAAGATTATCTGGTAAAGATTATTGGCCGTTTTCCTTTATTAGAGCCCATCTATGAAATTGGATCCTACCGTGTCGAGGGACAAGAGGAGTTTGCGGATCTGAGGCCTTTTTTCCATGGAAAGGTATATGTGGGATGTGACATGAGGCCCGGCCTGGGGGTGGATCGGATTGAGGATGTCCAGTGTCTAAAGAGCAGGAGCAACAGCGTCGGGACGATCTTGATCTTCGATACCCTCGAGCATGTGGAAAACGTCCACAGGGCGATGGAAGAGATCTATCGGATTCTGAAACCGGGAGGGATGGTGATCATGTCTTCGGTGATGAATTTTCCGATCCATGATTATCCCAGTGACTATTGGCGGTTCACGCCAGAGGCCTTCGAGCTTCTCCTTAAAAGGTTTGAAGTACACGAGGTGGAATTTGACGGCGACCCTGCATTTCCGGAAGGAATCTATGGGTTTGGGATCAAGAGGTATCGCAAGGGTTTCCTGGGTTCTTTTGTAAAAAGAATTAAATCTCTGAAGAAACGATTCAGGTATCCTCTTTCGGAAGCCTCTTCAACCTTATTCTTTCTGACCGCCTGTGCGCCCCTGCGTAGTCACGCCCCTTTTCCTGTCCTTGTGGAGGCCCCACGGGCAAAGCCCGTGGGGCCCTACTTCAGGCCCCAGTGGGGCGACATCCCGGCCAAAGGTTGGCGCATTCATCCACGGGCAAAGCCCGTGGCCTTCTGATGCCGGGGTAAATCCTTTGGCGTTATGGTAAAAATTGCTGAGACTGGGAGCAAGAAACGTCGCAGATGAACGGGATTGTTCAGATTCTTTCCTACAGAGATCTTCTGAAAAACCTTGTTTCGAGAGATTTTAAAACTCGTTACAAGCGATCCTATCTTGGAATCCTATGGTCCCTGTTGAACCCCCTCTTAATCATCATGGTCTACACCTTGGCATTTGATTACATTATGAAAATTCGAGTGAAAAACTTCCCCATGTTTTTTATGTGTGGATACCTTCCCTGGAGTTACCTTGCAGCGAGCCTTTCCGCTTCTCTGACCTCTCTCTCAGATAGCGGCTATTTGATAAAAGCTGTTTACTTTCCAAGGGAGATTCTCCCTCTTTCAACTATCCTCTCTTGCCTTATACACTTTCTCATCACTTTCATTTTCGTTTTCCCATTTTTAATCCTCTTCGGATATTTCCCTACATGGGTCGTTTTCTCTCTCCCCCTGATTATCCTCCTTCAAAGCCTTTTTATCTTTGGTCTGAGCCTTTTTCTCAGCTCCATCCACGTCTTTTTCAGGGATCTCCGGTATATCCTGGATGTTATTCTGATGGCCTGGTTTTGGCTGACCCCCATTGCTTATTCGGCCTCCCTAATTCCGGAAAAACTCCTTTTTTTCTACAAACTGAATCCCATGACCCTCTTCGTGACGGCCTACCGTGAGGTGCTATTGAATGGGGTATTACTGGAGCCTAAATATTGGATGGCTATACTCCTTGCGACGGCGGGTTCACTTGTCCTGGGGTATCTTTCCTTTTTAAGGATTAGGAAGAGGCTGGCTGAGGAGATTTAAGTGATTGAGATCATCAATGTCTCCAAGAAATTCAGGATATGGGAAGACCGGAGCCGGGATCTGAAAGAAACCACCGTCAACTTCCTGAGAGGGAAGAAACGTTCCTTTAGAGATCTCTGGGCTTTACGGGAGATCAATCTCAAGATCAAAGGGGGAGAGACCCTTGCCTTCATCGGAGAGAATGGCTCCGGGAAGAGCACTCTGCTGAAGCTATTAGGCGGCATCTATGTGCCGGATGGAGGGAAGATTGCCACCCAGGGTAAGATTTCGAGCTTGTTGGAGCTCGGGGTTGGATTTCACCTGGATCTGACAGGAGAAGAAAACATCTATCTCAATGGAGCGATGCTTGGTTTCGATCGAAAAGAGATGAAGGAAAAATTCGACGAAATTGTCTCTTTTTCAGAAATCGGGGATTTTATCTACTCTCCCATCCGCACCTATTCATCAGGCATGGTGATGAGGCTGGGATTTTCCGTTGCCATGTGTGTGGACCCGGATATCCTGCTCATCGATGAGGTCTTAGCTGTCGGGGATGAGGCCTTTCAGAAGAAGTGTTTCCACCGGTTACAGGGCTTCAAGACCTCTCAAAAGACCCTTGTCCTCGTCACCCATAGCTTGGAGATAGTCAAAAAGTTCTGTTCCAGGGCGATCCTATTGCATCAGGGGCGTTTGGTGGAAGATGGAGACCCGGCAGCAGTCATCGACAAATACCATGCGATCCTCTCCACGAAAGAGAGAGACCATGATCTGGAAAAGGAGCCCGAAAGAGAAAAGATCGCTGTCCAGCCTATTGAGGATATAGAGCCGCTAGAGAAGAAAGAAGAAGAGCAAGGGGAAAAAGAGGAGATCCAGCAAGAGGAAAGGGCTGAATTAAAAGAAGTTGCTCCTCAACCCACTCAGTATCGGCGGCATGGCACCCTTGAGGCCGAGATCACAGAAGTGTTGATCAAATCATCCGAACAGGGTAAAAAGACAGATACTTTCCTTTCAGGGGAGATGATCTCCATTTGTCTGCGCATTCGATTTAATCAAGACATAGAAAACCCCAACGTTGGGATGGCTATCTTAGGGCACGAAAACGGCAAGACGATTGTCGTTTATTCTACAAATACACTTCGGAAAAATATGAACCTTGGTTTCTTAAAAAGAGATACTGATATTGAGCTTGAATTCATTCAGAGGGTTTCCCTACGAGAAGGGGAATATTATCTTACCGCCGCAATTACCAATTCCGATTCTTCAAAATTTTATGACTGGCATGATAATTTGAAATCCTTCTGGATTAAAAAGGTAGATCCTCGCTGGGAAGAGATGGTTGATTTGAATAGTCAGATTATAATTCATTCGCAGATAGGCACACAGAAATAAATGGATTGGTCAAGAACATGATGCAACCCCCAAAGCACCTCTACTGTGTCCACTTCGACATCGTCCACGGCTGCCAGCTGCGGTGTGTCGGCTGCCCGAACTCGACCCTACAACCCAGCATTCAGTTGATTTCCATTGAGGACTTTGGCCGCTGCCTCGGTAACATCGACGTCGAACGGATTCACACCTTTCGCCTCTTCAATTTCGGCGAACCATTGCTGCACAGGCAGCTCTCGGCGATTGTCGCAGAGATTCCGAAGCAGCGGTGGAAGGCGTCCGTCGTCGAGATCAGTACGAACGGACAGTGGGTCGACTGGGACGAGTTCGAGGCGATGGTGAAGCTCGAAGTCGTAAACAAGCTGATCGTGAGCTGCGACGGGGACTGCACGGCAGAATCTTACGAGCGGCTGCGTCCCCCTTCGAAGTGGGGGAAGCTTGTCGAATTCCTTGACCGTGCGCGATGCATGCGCGATCGGTGGGCGCCGGCGATGCATTTGTGCACGCGCACGGTGATCCACACGCGCGCCGATGCGCAGCGATGGGAGGACTTTCTACGGCCGAGAGGCTGGATGCCGGAGTTCCGCCGCTGGATGCTTCTGCCTGAGTCGAAAGAAAACCTGACCGGCAGGGTGGTGACTGTTCCGGCTGGCCCGTGCTTGTTCCTCGCCGATGCGAGAGAGTTCACGTCGCACACGTGGTTCGGCGAAATAAACCTGCTCTACCTCGACGCGGACGGTACGGTCGTGCCATGCTGCATGCACCCGCAGGCAGGCGTCTTCGGCAACCTGAAGAACCAGAAATACAGCGAGATTCTGAACGGCTCTGAGCGCCGGGCGATGAAACAGGCGATGCAGGAGAACCGCGCCACGATGCCCGTATGCGGTGATTGCGACGTTGGCGCGGTCGGCAACGAAGGACCGTCGTTCTTCAGTACGATCACCTACTGGAGGACGAACAAGGAGGAGCTGAGCAACGATTGAATGCGCGTTGCTCTCCTCGCTTCGGGTTCCGAGAAGGACACCTCACTTAAGATAAATAAGAGGCATGTTTCTGGCTCGCCAGGGTCCTATTTACCATTCAACAGAAAACTGGTCGAAGTAGACGGGATTGTTTTGAAAAATTGCTCCGAAAAAAGAGTTTTTTCCAGTTACGATTGGGCAATATTCTTCCGGGTTACCCATCGTATCGGTTTCACAAGTACTGTTCTCATCAGAGTGTTCGATGCTTGCCACTCTATTCCAACCAGTTCCGGGAACCCACTCCTCCACCCGGGCATCAATGAGTACGGTTATGGCATCAAATGAGGCCACAATAACCAGTCTGTACATTCTCTTGGGGTTAAACGTAAAGGGAACTCCCCCGTTCGGATAGGCCCCTGGAAATAACCAATTGGCTGTAGGAGTGGCTTTTTCGATAGCAAGCCTATATCCTGGACCAAGTCTATTGTGGTTGCGTCCGACCACGGCGAAATATCCAGTAACCTGCACAGCCGGAATGTTATCTCCCAATACACCAAGATCGATGTGATCCGAAATTCCGTTAGGGGCGTAAAATTGAACAGAAGCCTTTTGGTGTCCGGTCAGGGGTATATCTTTGCTCGTTTTCACTCCACTACTTTGTCGATTTGACAAATCAAGTTTGAGTTTGCGCAGTAAACCGTTATCCGGCCATGTCTGACCAAGATCCCACCTAATAACAAACACTTGATCACAAAGTTGACCCGGACTCCACGCTGGGGAAGGGCAACTTAATATGCTTACCCCATTCGATTCAACGTTATAAATGTCAAAAGAGGTTGAAAGTGATCCTGCAATGCCCGAAATGGGAATTTGCAGCCCAACCACTACCAAAACAAAAAATAAATCTCTCTTTATCTTCATATTCTTTTCCTATTAAAGTAATGATTTATAAATCTTTCAATTTCTCAATGGTCAGATTGAGCTGAAAGAGTTGAAAACCCAGAAATTCTATTTTTCCCTTTATCTATCTTCAATAGAGGATCCAAGCGCATTTATAACTACGAAGTCCTTATATTTGACTTTGTTGTATAGGCTAATTTATCGGAACTGAATGAATCTAATATAATATTGAACCTCTCCCCATTGTCAAGGCAAAGAGTGGTTCTATGGTTTAAGAAGTGGGTTTAAATCTAACTTGTTGACAAAATGAATATGAATGTCCTAAAGTTTGCATATCATATCGGCATACGATTTTAAACTCCCTATATGAAATCGGAGAACGCAAGGATGAGGATCTACGGTAAACCCCGTTAGAAATTCCAGTCCCGCTATAGCGGGACTCGAAACCGAGCGGGGCATTAAATCCCGTTAGAGATTTATCTCTAAACGGGATAAACCCCGCCCTCCGGGGTGGAACCCCCTACGGGGTGGAACCCGGAATTATTCTAAAATCTAACCCCGCTGCAGCCGCCGGCCCAGAGGGCCTCTGGCCCGGAGGGAGGGCCTCTGGCCCAGAGGGCCGCCGGCTTGGAGAGCCTCTGGCTCGGAGAGAGCAGCGGGGCATTATTTCTAACGGGGTAAATTTCGGATTGAAGCCCATTCCGCAGGAAAGAAAGGGTAGAGCTGAATAGTCAAATGATTACCCGGTAAATAGACGAAAAAAGATGACTTCATGGATTGAAAATATTTGGTTAGGACTGAGGTATTTTTTTTTCTTCCCGATCTTTAGCCTGTTTCCTGCTCCTCTCCCATACCTTCTTTCCCGGTATTTGTCCCGTTTAGAGTATCGGTATCATCCGACCAGAAGGGAATCCATTAGAAGAGGGATGGCCCAATTCCTCAAGGGTGTTCCTTGCTCAAGGGAGGGGCTGGATCTGGCGACCCGTCGCTATTTTGAAGTGATTTTTTGCGATGAAATGGACCTTTTCATCTATCTATTCGGGTTTTCGAGAAGATTTATCAGAGGAGTTAAAATAGAGGGGGAGGAAAATTTGAAAGAGGCTTTAAGAAAGAGGGGAGGGATTCTTCTCTCAGCCCATTTCGGAGGAGGTTTTTGGATCCTTCCTTTTTTAATGGAGAAAGGGGTCAAGGCTCATTTTTTTTCCGCTGATATCAAGAGAGAGCATTATCCTTCTAAAAAAGCCTTATATTTCTACCATCGATTAAGAAATTGGGCAGTTGAAAGGGCTTCCGGCGGAAGGGTCTTATTTAAGCAAGATGGGAAGAAAGACCTGATTAAGGTATTAGAAAAAGGGGGTTGGGTGATTATCTTGTTTGATGTGCCTCCTTTTTTAGTAAAGGATGTCATAGAAGTGCCATTTCTAAACCAGAAAGCCATGTTCCCTAAGGGAATCATTTCTATTGCCAAAGAGACACATGTTCCTCTTCTTCCTTTTTTCTCTTTTCTCGATGGAGGAAAGCGGCGGAGAATCTTTTTTGAGAAGCCTTTTTTTGTCGACGATGTCGAAGAGGGTGTCAAAACGTGTGTAAAGCTTATTGAAAAGGAGGTGGTCCAGCGGCCAGATCATTGGCATTTATGGCCTGTTGCCCACCAGTTTTTCATTAATCCAACATGAAAAGGGAAGGCTTAAAAAAATCCAGCCTAATGAAAGATAAGGATGAGCAAGAAGAAGCGTCATTCGAAATCCTCTGTGCGGCCAAGACCTGTTCCAGCACCCCCTGAAGGAGAGAAGAAGCTTCCAAATGCGTTTCGTCGCAAGGTGGTTCTGATCGCCCTTTTTCTCTTTTTCATCTCCTTTCTCTATTGGAACTCCCTAAAAAATGACTTTACCAATTGGGATGACCAGATGATCTATGGTAATCAGGCCATTCGAAGCCTGGACTGGAGAAATGTCCTCCAGATGTTCGTTCCCGGGAAAGGCACTTATCAGCCCATCCGGGTCCTTAGTTACGCCATCGACTATAAGTTCTGGGGGCTGAACCCCCTTGGATATCATCTGACCAGTGTCTTTTTCTATCTTTTGACATGTATCGTCATTTTTTTTACAAGCCGACTACTTTCAAAAAATATATTGCCTCTGCTTTCAGCCGGTTCTCATAATCGGATTGCTTTTTTTACGGCCTTTCTTTTCGCGGCTCATCCGGTCCATGTTGAAGCCGTGACTTGGCTCGCCGCAAGAAAGGAGGTTCTCCAAGGATTTTTCCTTTTTTTATCATTCTACCTCTATCTTCAGGTAAGAGAGAGCCAAGAGGCAAAAAAAAGATTGATTTATATCGGTTCTGTGCTTCTGACCTTTCTGCTTGCCATTCTTTCGAAGCCTTCCGCTGTGGTATTACCAGGTCTCCTGATACTCTATGAGGTGGCACGACAAGGAAGCACGGTGAGATCCCTGATCAAAGAACGTTGGCTTTTTTTCTCCATTTCCGGAGCCTTTTCCCTCCTCTTTAGCTTGATTTTATTTAAGGCAGTGGGAGGGGCAGGTTCATTCTTGCCCTTCTATGGAGGGTCCCTCTCCACTAACCTGATTGTCTCGGTCTACCTCATCCTCTACAACATCAAATTGTTGGCTTTCACGACAGGATACTCGGCTGCTTACACGATTACCGCATCCTTCAAGTTTTTTTCTAAATGGACCCTGGCAGCCTTTGGACTCACCTTCCTCTTGTTCGTAATCGCCCTCTGGTCGAGGAAGAAGACGAGCGTCTTTTTCTTCACCTTTTTCTGGTTCTTCATCGCCGTCCTTCCGTTCTTGAATATCATTCCCATTACCATCCTCTTGGCAGATCGGTATGTCTTTATCGCTTCTTTTGGCTACTGCCTCCTCTTAGGTTTCTTTTTTAACTCATGCTATGAAGTAAAGAAAGGTTCTGAGGCTTCATGGTTCTTTAAGGGAATCGCAGTTTCCCTTTTCATTCTTCTCATTTCAGGATATTCCTATCTGACCTTTTGCCAGAACAGGATTTGGAGAGACAGTTATACCCTGTGGTCAGATGCCGTCATGAAATATCCGGAGGGAAATCTGGCCAATGCGGCGATGGGATTAGTTTACATGGAGAAAGGGAAAGATGAGGAGGCTGTCAAATATCTTAAAAAGGCAGTAAGAATACGCCCTACAGATGTGCTATCTCTTAACAACCTTGCAATCACCTACTGGAGATTGGGGCAACCGGAGGAGGCTTTAAAAGCATTTACAACAGCGGTTCGATTAAAACCTGATGATGATTCCATTAAACTCACTCTGTCTGTTTTTTACCAAAGTCAGAAGGAATATAAAAGATCCGAAGAGATTTTAAAGAATTTATTAATGAAAGATCCTAACAATGGGAATTTGCGTCTTCGTTTGGGCCATCTTTATAAGAAGGCAGGTCAATTTCGTGAAGCCATAGCTGAATTTGGTAAATCTGCGGAGTTGATTCCTCAATCCGCCAATTCATATGAAGAACTTGGAGATATTTACTTGAATGTATTCGGAAATTCGGAAAAAGCAATCTATAATTATACCGAGGCGATAAAGGCGGCGAAAGAACCAAATTCTAAAATCGATGAACTAAGGTGGACCATTCAGGATTTAGAATGTTATAGGTAACCCCATGCTATTTTTCATTGGGGATTTTTAATTTAAGATTGTCACGAAGATTGGAAATTTTGTGGCCGCTTTTCTAAATCTTTCACCCGTTTTTTCAGCAATAAGACTTCTTGGGTCAGGACCTCATTTTTTTTCGGCCAAACGCGATGTAATCAAACTCAAACCCAGGACGATCAAGAAGGGAAAGAAGATTCCACAGAAGGGGATATATGGGGGCAGGCAATCGTAATAAAGTATTTTCGCTTTCCCTGCGATGGCTGACTTCGCTTCTAAAGTTTTTTGCCGGGTTGGCGCTCGAACGTATGAAGAGGACACCGCCATATCTTGTGGTCGATTTTCCTTGACATACTACTCCCTTTTTCGTATATTCAACTCATCCAAAAGCAAGTTCTTACCATTTAATAGCTTAAAATCATCAATTAGAAAATCTCTTAAGTGTTGACTTTTTACATTGCCAACAATAATGATCTTTGAAACAAAGGAGCCGGTTTGAAACTAAAAATTCTAATCCCCTTGATTGCCGCAAGCCTTATAGTTATTCTGGTTATTTGTTTTTGGTTTTACAAAGGCTATCTTAGAAGGCAGATCCAAGAAATAGAAATAACCCTCCCTCCTGCACAAATCGTTCCTGAAAAGCTTCCTCAGAATCCTTTTACAACCGAGCGTGACGTATTCAGGACAAAGAAACAATATTTTTATAAGGTTAAGTATCTCGGCGTATCTGCTGGAGATGCTGAGATAACCGTTGATCCCCAAAAAGACAAAAACGAAATAGTTATCTCGGCTAATATAAAATCATCTTCGACTATATCTTCTGTATATACTCTAGATGCAGAGCTTGTTACCCGAATGGACGCAAAAAGCTTTGTACCCTTGATATCAACTCTCAGCCTGGTAGACACTTTCTCAAAAAGAAAACGACAAACGGTTTTTAATTACATGGACAATAAAATCCAATATCTTGAAAAGGGTTTTAGGGTCAACAAGGGAGACTACACAAAAGAAGAATCCAAACCTTTGAATACCCCTATTTTTGACGAGCTTTCCGCGCTCTTTCTCTTGGAGTTTGTTGAATTGACCCCCAACAGCACCATCACCATTCCGGTTGTTTCAAATATACGCCT
>Ga0315274_10015648_pt1 | contig 10737 bp, 9 predicted proteins | sample YL17G02_20_MG_FD_203700 | JGI IMG/M metagenome (GOLD analysis project Ga0315274, IMG submission 203700) | Sediment microbial communities from Yellowstone Lake, YNP, Wyoming, USA - YL17G02_20 | ecosystem: Environmental > Aquatic > Freshwater > Lake > Sediment | place: USA: Wyoming | collected...
GACCGGCCCGGTGGCTGGGAACGTCCGGGCGAGATCCCGGAGCCTCAAATACCCTCCCCGGCCGGATTCAATGGGGAGCTTATCAATATCTTGGTTCGATTTGAACCTATTCTCTGCGACCATGACCCGGATGTTGTAATAATATTCCCCGTCGCGCAGTCGCGTGGCCACGGTTCCCCCGACGAGGGTGCGCAACATGCCGGCTACGTCGGCCACCGACACCCCCAATTCCGCGGCCCGCGTCCGGTCCACCTGGATTCTATATTCGGGCTTGCTCAAATCCGTCGCAATGTATACATTCGTAACCTGGGGAGATTGGCTAATAATGCCGGAGACCTGCTGGGCCAGCGCGAAGAGCCGGTTCATATCTTGCCCCTTGATCTCCACCTCAATGTCGCCCTTGCCGACCTGTCGCAAGCCCTTGATTTTCATGGGCATGACCATGGCCTTTCCGCCGGGAATGGAAATTTGGTTGACGCGGGGGCGAATTTTTTTCACATAAGCCTCCGTCCTGATTTTGCGGGCATGCCGAGGGATGAGCTGAAGATTCAATTCTCCTTCATTGGCGACTTCATAGGTGTACAACCCCTGGACCCTTCCTCCCACGAGAGTAAACATGCTCTCGATCAGCGGATCGCCGGAAAGTTGGGCTTCGATCTGGCTCAAGACCCGGTTGGTCTCCTCCACGGAGGATCCGGTGGGGAGCTTGACTTTCACCATGACGCGCCCGTCGTCCATTCGGGGCAAGAATTCGCTGCCGACCCGAGTGATAAGGATTCCCGCCGCGATCACCATAAGCCCGAAGGCTCCAATTACCATCCAGCGGGACCGGATTGCCCAAGCCACCGATCGGCCATAGAGCTGGATAACTCCGTCGAAGAATTTTTCGAACCGCGTCCGGGAATGGTCCCCGGAGGCGGCCCCCATCAGCCATGCGGTGAGCATGGGAGTCATGGTGACCGCTACCAAGAGGCTGATCACAACAATGCCGGAGACGACCAGGATCAGCTCTTTAAAGAGCAAGCTGCTCAGGCCGGGGACCAGGAGGAAGGGTAAAAAGATGGCCAGAAACGACAGGGTAGAGGCAAGAATGGCCGGCCCTACCTGCCTCGTTCCCTCCACCGCCGTGTCATTTATCTGTGTTGGCCGGCTCTTTCGCCACAACCGGCTGATATTTTCCAAGACGACGATGGAATTATCCAGAATGACGCCGATGGCCACCACAAGGCCGCCCAGCGAGAAGATGTTAATGGAAAAGCCGGCCAGCTTCATCAGGATAAAATTGAGAATCAGGGTGATCGGAAGGACCACGGTCATGACCAACACCTGCCGCCAGCTTCCCAGGAATAGATAAACGACAAGGAGGACCAAACCGGCGGCCTCCAGGGCTGCATTCCGCACGCCGGATAGGGCTGTCTCGACATAAGTGGCCTGATTCTCAACCACGATTAATTGGACGCCGCCGGGCAGGGCAGGTTGAAGCTCTTGAATCTTTTTTTGGACGGCCTTGGCGACTTCTACGGTGTTGGCGTCGGCCTGCTTGACGACGCTCAGCTTGATCCCCGGTTTGCCGTCAAGGCGGGTCATCACCCGAGCTTCTTCGTGCCAATCTTCCACCTGGGCCACATCCCGCACGTAAACTTTTCCCCCCTGCCCCTGCTGCGTCAGCGCAACGGATTTGATCTCCTCCAGGTTGCGATACTCGCCCATCGTTCGGGCGATGACCTCCTTGGGACCGGCGGTCACCCGCCCGGCGACCTGCTGCAGATTTTCCTGATTCAGCTTTCTGATGATCCCCGCCAGGGAAAGGCCATGCTTTTCCAGAGAGTCCGGGTCCAGGTGGATGCGGATTTCCCGCTGGAGGCCCCCCACGATCTCCGCACTCGCCACTCCGGGAATCGCCAGCATTCGATCCTTCAGCCAGTTATCCGTCCAGGTGCGCAACTTCACGAGGTCCCACTGGTCCGATCGGATGACAAGCTGCAGCACAGGCAATTGGGATGGGTCCGCCTTAAAGAGAATGGGCGGGTCGATGTCCTTGGGAAGCTGCCGGGCCGCGCGACCGAGCGCCGCCAGGGCATCCTGATAGGCCACATCGATATCCCTCCCATATTGGAAATTGACCTCCAGGATGTACATCCCCTCAAAGGAGGTGGACTCTAAATAATCCAGCCCGTCAACCGAAGCCATTTGACGCTCGATCGGGTCGGCTATGTTGGTGATGATCTCCTCGGGGGTAGCTCCGCGCCAATAGACGAGGAGCCGGGTTAAAGGATGGGTGATGTCGGGGAGGAAATTCACCGGCAGGCGCCAGAGACTGTAAAAACCCAGGACCATCAAAGCCACGGCGATGACGTTCGTGGCCACGCGACGGCGATTGGCAATGGCCGTGATTTTCATGATTTGCCCTCCCCTTTTTTCCCACCGCTGGGCCCCCGCTTTTCTTCTCCCGCGATTTGAATGGGTGCCCCATCTTTCAGCCCCTCATGCCCCGCCCAAATCACCTGTTGACCCGCCTGAAGGCCTTCGACGATTTGTACCCGATCGCCCTGGACAATGCCCAATTTGACTTTGACCCTCACAGCTTTTCCCTCCTGGGCAACCATGACCACGGATTCGCCCTTGGGGCTTGTAAGAACGGAATCGGTTGGAACGACCAGGGCGTTGGGCACGCTTTCCAATATCACCCGGACCCGGGCGAACATTCCCGCAAGCAGATTCGCCGGCTGGGTCAGCTTGGCCTCCAGAATCTGGGTGCGGATTTTACGATCGATCTCCGGATATACCCGAATGATCTTCCCCTGGAAGCGTTGATCCGGATACGCGTCCAGGGAGACCTGGACAGGCAGGGAGGCTAAGCGCATTCCGCTTTCGGCTTCCGGGACGGTGAAACGAATCACCAAGGAAGAAGGGTCCGATATTTCCAGCAGCGGGGTTTTGAGCGTGGCCAGATCACCCGGCCGGACGTAAACCTTCGTCACCACTCCCGCAAAGGGTGCAGCGATCATCCCTTCGGCCACCTTTTTTTTGGCCAACTCTAATCTTGTCTCCGCCTCCCTAACAACGGCTTCCTGGACGGCGATCGCCGTCTTCGTCGGCCCCGTCTTGAGCATATCCAGACGCTGTTGGGCAGAAGCCCGTTGGCTCTGTAAGTCCACGAAGGTGACCCGGGCTTTTTCAACGGCCTCGCCGGGAAGCCCCCCTCGCTCCACCAAGCGGGCGATGCGTTCCAGGTCCGTTTTGGAGAAAGCGAGGGCTTCTTGAAGTTTTTTCACATTCTCTTCGGCCTGGGCGATCTCTTCCGGACGCGTCCCGGCCTTGAGGTCGACGAGTCTGGCCTGGGCCACTGCCAATGCAGCGGCCGCGGCATTCACTTCTTCCCGGAACAGGGCCCGATCGATTTCAATGAGTTTCTGCCCCGCAGCGTTCACTCGATCTCCCTCACGCCAAGGGCAGAAAACAATGGGGCCTTCCACCGTAGCGGAAAGGGTTACGGTATTGGTCGCAACCGCTTCTCCCGTGGTTTCCAGGATTCGGGAGATGCTTTGCGGCTTCAGAACCTGCACTTTTACCGTTCTGGCCGTGGCTTTTTCTTTTTTGGGGTTGGCGGGAGTTTGATCCTGGCCACAGCCTGTCGCGGAGGCCAATCCCCAAAGGGCCATAAGCACAAAAGGCGTGAAATTCCGGTTCATGATTTTTCTCCTGTCGCCAATCGTAATTGGGCTTTGGCCGCTTCATAATCGGCCAGGGCCCGGTAATAGGTGCTCTGGGCTTCGAGCAAGGCGCCTTGCACGTCCAGGACGTCGGTAATCGTGCTCTTGCCGAGGGCGTATTTTTCTCTTTCGATATCGAGGCTCTCTTTGGCCTGTTCAATCGATTTTTCGGTGGTGATGATTCTCTGCCGGAGGGAATTCACATTGGCGGCGGCGGTCTCCACTTCCAGGCGAATCTGCAGCTCCAGTTTCCTCAGCCGCTCCCGCTGAGCTTCCAGCCTCGCGAGTTCATCCCGGATCCGGGCATCGATCTGGCCTCCCTCAAACAGGGGAATATCAACGAACAACCCAACCGCACCGACGTCATGGGGATTATCCATTCCGCTCGCATTACTGGCGATACGAGTCGGGATGGCCGAGGGGGCGTACCGCCAGCCATACGAACCCCTTACGGAAAGGGTCGGCCAGTGACCTCCCCGGGCGACCTCCACCCTTCGTTCCTGGGCCTCCAGTTCCGATTTTGCGGCCAGATAATCTTCCCGCGCCTTATAAACACCGGGCAAAAGACTTTCCGGCTGCGCCTCCAGAGGCAACAAGCTCAAATGACCCTCGACGGCCATCGGACCTTCCCCTTCCTTCATCCCCATCAAGTTGGCCAATACCCGCTGCTGAATCAGCAGGGTATTTTTATCCTGCAGGAGACGCTGTTCCAGGTTGGCCATGCGTACCTCCGTCCGCAGCAAATCTACCTTGGTGCCCTTCTGGACGCTGATGAGGTCCTTGATCCGAGCGATTTGTTGCTGGAGAACGTCGATCGAGAATAGGAGGGAGCCGATCACTTGCTGCTGGCCGAGGATGGCATTGAAGACGCTGGTGACGTTAAAAACCAACTCCTCTCTTGTCCGGGCCATCCGGCGTTCGGCAGCGGCAAGAAGCAGCTCGGATGCTTTGATCCGGTTGGTGATCTGCCCGCCGGTAAAAAGGGGCATGGATAATACCAGGTCAGCGGAAGTAAGGGTGTGGCTGAAAACCCCCGGTTCTCCGTTTTCCCTCGCCGGGATGAGGCGCTGAGCATCGAAATAAAAATAATTGTACCCTCCCGCGGCGCGAAGAGTGGGCCAGCGGGCCCCCAGAGAGCCGTCCTTTTGGGCCTCGGCCTGGGTCACCTCCCACCTTCGGACGGCGATGTCGGGGTTACTGGCCAAGGCGATCTGAATACATTTTTCCAGAGAAAGAGGAACTTTGTTCGCCTGTCCTGCGGATGGCGGATCAGGTTGTGAAGCAAACGCTTCGGCTCGCCATTTCCCAGGCAAGGAAAGGGGATATCCTTCCTGGAAGGCCGAAATGCCGCAAGTCATGGCGAAGAACACAATGATTCCAAGGCATCTGCTCAATAGAAGCCTTTGGGTACTTTCGGTTTGTCTTTTTATGAAGGTTGAAAGGATCCCTTCGGTTTTTCGCAACAAAAAATCGATGAACGGGTTTTTGAGAATTCGATTGGCTTGCATATTTCTCTCCTGATGGTTGAAAAAAAGGATTGAGCGTTAATAAGCACCTCTTTTCCCCTTTGATAGAACGGGTTTTTAAAAACCTGAATCGACCTGTCCCCTTACCGGAAGCTGCACCATACGGTCGGTCCCCCCGATCAGAGGGCTGACATCATTCAAGGATGGATTTGTTTTCTTAAGAGCCGATAGCGGAAAGGGAAAAAATCAACAGCGCATGGGAATGGGCTTCAGGAGCGAATCGGAAGGGGTGATGCTCGGGTTCAATAAGGCGGAGTCCCCTAACGGAACCATTTGATTTCCGGCCTCGGAGGTGGGGTAAATAAAAAAATTCATATCGTTCTGGGAAGGAAGGGAATAACGAAAAGAAGGATTGCCTTTAAGAATTGGTTTGCTTTTCGCAAAAAGGCAGCCACTCGATAGCTTATGGGCGAGGTTCAAGGGGGGCATCCCGATAAAAAGGAAAACCAAAATAATCGCAAAAAAAATATAGAGTAATTTTGTTTTGTTTACCATTTCCAACCTTTGAGAAATGGGAGTTCTTTTTACAGTCTCTTTATAAAGTCAAACAATTTGAATGTCAAGTGCCTGATTTAAGTCGTCAGCCATCTTCTCGGAAAAACCGGGCAACTTGCTGATGAAGCAGCTTGTTCAAACCCCATTAATCCGAAAAGTTTCCAACGCCCAAGATACTCGGGCCTCGGGTTTATCGAAGACTTCCGGGGGAGCTTTCTCCACCCTTTCCAGGCGCCCGCGCAGGCCGACGCGGTTCGCCAGTTGAATGGCCAGGCCCGGGCGGGCATTCAACTCCAGAAGCAGAGGTCCCCGATCTTTGTCGATGATCATGTCTATCCCCAGGTAACCGAGGCCGGTCATTTCAAAAGCCCGGGCCGCCATGAGGAGCATCTTTCCCCAATGGGGCACCTGAATCCCGCTGACCGGGTTCCCCGTATCCGGATGATGGGTGATCACCCGGGACCGGTGGACCGCGGTCAGGGTCGTTCCGCTTTCGATTTCGATGCCGGCGCCGATGGCCCCCTGGTGAAGGTTGGCTTTGCCGTCCGAGTCCTTGGTGGGCAGCCTCACCATACCCATCACCGGCACCCCGCGAAAAACGATGATCCGAACGTCCGGGACTCCCACGTAAGTCACGGCGGCAAAGACCGGGTCCGGGTAGATGAGGGCTTCGAAAATGGCCTTATCCTCCTGCCCTCCGAGGGAATAGATCCCGGAAAGAATCCCCGAGATGTGATAGCCGAATTCCCCGCTGGATATGACCTCGCCGCTCTGTTTCACGAACCCCGCCGGGGTGCGATCCTTGATGAGAACGATGCCGTTCCCCCTGCTGCCCCGGGCAGGTTTCAGGACAAATTCGGAATGCCCCTGGAGTCTCTCCTCGAATCCGGCGATATCACCGTGATGTTCGACGACGTGGTAAAGGGGCGGGGTGGGAACCTGGTGTTCAAGGGCCAGGCGTTTGGTCAGCACTTTGTCATCGGCCATGGGGTAGAGCGAGCGGGCATTGGAGGCCAGGATAAAGCCGGCATTCCTGCCGTTCATTCCCAACACCCCGGCCTCCCGGAGCTCCCGGATGGCTCTGAAAATCATGATGGTCTCCTTAACTCGCGGAAGCGAAAAATCTCCGACAGCCTGAAGCCGGTATATCGGCCGAGTAGCAATTGCACTCCGGCGACGCCGAAAAGAAGCTCGGGGTAGAAATAGAAGATGAACTGAATGGGCTCCTGGTTGATGATCCAATAGCTGATCGAGGCGACCGCGGCGCTTCCCAGGACGGTCCGCACCGCCTCGCGCAACCCCGCCTCCTCGATGAGGATGAAAAAGCGCTCAATGGTCATGGTCAGGATCACGATCGGCAGAAGCCCCACCGCCATGACTCCCTTAACATCGAATTTACTTCCCAACAGCGCGGCAAAAGACAGGGCCAGGATGACGAAGGTGAGAATCATGGACAGACGGGGAACCAGGAGAAGCTGAAGCTTATCCATCCCAAGGCGAAGCAGGTATCCCAGGAGCATGATGCCCGTAAAAATCCCCAAGCCGTAATAAAGGCCGGTATTCCGGAAGGCCAGGGCCATCAGGACCGGCATGAAAATGCCGAAGGTGGGAAATCCGACCACATTCCTGAGGATGCTGATGATGAGGGCCGCGATCGGGACCAGAAGAAGAATCCGAAAAGCCTGCTGGAATTCGGCGGGAAGATGGAACAAAGACAAGCGGTCAAGTAAACGGGAGGACCCGCGGACATGTTCAAAATGGAGCATCCAATAGTCCTGTATTCTATGGCTGATGGTCCAGCGGAACTCCGGAAGATCCGCCCCGGTTATAAGAAAGGGGGGGTACCCCCCGATGACCAGGGGGAGAAGTTTGGATGAATCGCCGTAAATTTTTCCCGTTTCGAGCGAGAGGCTTTCCCATTTTTTCCCCGTCCATACCTCCATCCAGGAATGGAAATCTTGGGTTATGGTATCTTCAAGGAAGAGGCCTGCAACAACCCGCGCCGGAAGATCGGCGGCCCGGAGCAAAATCAAAAAAGCCATCCGGGGGCCGATTTTTTCCCGCATGGCCCCCCATTCCTGCAAGTCGGAAGAAGCGGGCGGGGCATTTCCCCATTCTCCGGATGCCGCATCGGCCGCGGCACGAAGCCTTTCCGGAGGCGAGAGGCCTTTCCATGACGCTACTAAACGTTCAGCCAGGGCTTGTTTTTGCCCATCAATGCCCGCCGGATAGGGTTCAAGGGCCAGCGGGTTTTCCCGGGGTTTTCTGGAACGAACCAGAATTGAAGCACGGTAAGAGATCGTTTGCGCGTCCCCGATATCGACCGGGCCCGACCAATAGCCGAATCGGTTCGGCGGTTCATTGAAGAAGTTGAAATCCAAAGTCCCGCTCGTGATTCTTTCCCCCATCACCCGGCGGCCCCCGTAATTGGCGGGGAGGCCCATTTCGATGGCGATTTCCTTTTCTTTCGGGACCACTCGGGCCTCCATGGAGACATGCCAGATCTTTCCAAAGGCTACGGGGAAAAAGGGATAGCGAAGAACAAATACCCGGTAGGAAATAACCGATACCGGGATGAGGAACAAGATAACGGCGAAAATAATCACCGAACGTTTCATGGTAAATTCCCCTTGGTGCAATTCGGGGTTAAAGTAAAGGAGCGGCTGACGTCGACGATAAAGTTCGCCTCCGGATTTCCCCGGAGGGCCTTGCGGCCGATCAGGAGAGGGAATTCCATGTTGGACCGATCGCAAAGAGTCACCTCGGTCCGAATCCGCACATTGCCGAGGCAAAGGTCCATTTCGACGGCGGGCCGGCGTTTACGTGGACTGCCCGCTTTTTTAATGCCCCGCCAGCCGGCAAGGGGCAATCGAATAAGCAAGTCGCCGTATCTTTCCGGCAATCTGAATTCCACCATCTTCCCTTCCAATTTTAAATCGCGCACGTCCAGGGCGGACATGCCGGCCCCGGTATCGATCCGGGCAGGAAGGACCACCCCCCACGGCAGAAGGGCTACTTTTTCCACCCCTCCGATGAGGATTTTCTCCGATGCTTGAATTGGTTGTATTGAAAGTCCCATAAAAAACAGTACTGAAAAAACCACTATCATCTTTTTTATCTGCATTTTGTCTTCCTGGAGGCCCGCTGTGCTATTTATCCCGTATCCGAATTTTTTCAAATTTTCCCTCTTCGCCTCTCTTCGGAATAAGTCTTATTCCTTCAAAGTTTCCCGATCCCGCGGTTCCTTACTTCTTTCTGCTTTCCCATCCCTCCCGGGTTTTCAATGATCGCGGCCTCACTCAATAATGTATCATCTTTTCGGCATGAGATAAGATATTTTCTTTGCCAGACAAGCCGGAATGGGCTTGATCCTCTCTCGCCATGCGGGATAACCTTTCTAGCCTTTTCAAATAATCTTTGCATCGATTGCAGCGAGAAAGGTGCCCCAGCAAAACCCAAGCCTTCCTGCCTCCTATGAGGTTGTAATGGTAAAGAATCAGATCGGCTTCAAATCTTCGGCAGGGATACATCCTTTTCTCCTTTCGTTCCTTCCGTTTTTCCGCTTTGACGCAGGTCTCCGCCGCAGTGCGGGCAGAAAGTCCACCCCTCCTCCAGAAGCTGTGATGGACGTTCAGAGGTTGAAGAAAGCAGGCGCACCAAGACAAATCCAAAGAAGACGAAGACAAACAACCCGAAAAAAGGAAGAGCCGGCCACATTCGCGGCCCGAAGGAACGATACCCCCACCCCCCGAAAAAGTAAGGAGGCCGGAAGGGAAAACCGAGATAATAAAAGGTTAATAGTAAACCTGCGACGACAATCACCAGCCATCCCCAATGCCTTCCATTTTTCATTTTCTCATGCTCCTCTCCTCACTTCCGCGCTTAGCCAAGGAATCCCAGGGGCTCGCCCGTTTTTGAGCGGTATCCTTTTTTGCCTCAAGGGGATTCATCATTTGAGGATTTAACCAGCCCTTTCCGCGCTGAATTCCCCCGAACCCTGCCGTTTCATCCGGCATAAACTTTCCAACAGGAGAGACAATTCCTGCCAGTCGAGAGGCTTGGAAAGAAATGCATCCAGCTTCGATTTTTTAAGCCGATCGCCCAAATCCTCCGGGGGAACCCCGGTCACCAGGATCATCGCCATGGTCGGGTCCATGTTTCGCGCTTTCTCGATCAATTCCAGGCCGTCCATTCCCGGCATTTGAAAATCAGTGATGAGAATGTCGAAGACCTCCTCTGCCAGCCGGGCCACGGCTTCTTTCCCACAGGAACAGGAATGGGTTTCATAGCCTAAACTTTGCAGCAAATGCTCCATGGCTTCCCTGCAGAAAGCATCATCTTCGATGATCAAGATTCTTTTGGCCCCCATGGCTCCTCCCCGGTTACCGCTTGGAAAGGTGGGAGGGAGAAGCCTTCCTCCCGCCTCTCCCCCCGGCGCAGCCGGCTACGGGTTTATCACCTTGAAAATATCAGCCCGGAGTTTGATCGACTCCTGCTGGAGCTGATCGACCAGGTTGAAAATCTCCTGCCGAAGGGCCCAGAAGGAGGGGCGGAAAATTATCCGCTCCTCCTTTCAATTACCACCGCCCCATGCGGCCCCCCATCTTACCCATTCCAGGACCCATGCCCATCCCTGGCCCGTAGAAGGCTCCAAACTGGGCTTGCTGCTCAGGGGTCAGAACCTGGCGCACTTCAAGCCGGTAATTGGTGGCCTCCTCCTGCATCTGAGCCTGGAGATTCAAAATCTCCTTCTGCTTGGCCAATAACGCAGGCTGATCCGGATTGGGAGCCAGATAGAGACTCCGAAGTTCAAGCCGTTTGTTCAGGAGCGCTTGCTGAAGCGGCCCAATCTTCGTAAGATGGGCCTGTTGCAAAGCTTGCATCTTGGAGGACTGTTCCGCTGTCAGATTGGGGATGGCTGGGGAACTATACCCCCCACCATATCCCCGGCCGAATCCTGGTCCCTGCGCCAGTGCGAACGTAGCCATTAGCGCCAATGCCAA
>Ga0315274_10015649_pt1 | contig 10736 bp, 7 predicted proteins | sample YL17G02_20_MG_FD_203700 | JGI IMG/M metagenome (GOLD analysis project Ga0315274, IMG submission 203700) | Sediment microbial communities from Yellowstone Lake, YNP, Wyoming, USA - YL17G02_20 | ecosystem: Environmental > Aquatic > Freshwater > Lake > Sediment | place: USA: Wyoming | collected...
CACCGGTGAAGGCGGCGGGAAGCTCGGCCCCCTGGCCGATTTCTTGCTGGATGTCCCCTCTCTGAGCACGCCGCGCATCCAGGAGGTCCATCTGGTGCTCCTGCACCTGATCGCTCAGGAGTTGGATGATCGCTTAGCCTAGATTCGGGAGATTGCTTCGCCGCGCTCGCAATGACAGGGGGGCGATTACCCTTCGCCTAAAACGATCCTTTTGATTTCGGCGGCGCCGGCCGTCCCGCTGTTGAAGAGATAGCAGGACACGCTGTCCAGCAGCCGGCCGAAGTAGCCCTTCTGGAGCTCACGCCTCTCCTCTGTGGCGAACAGGAGATGGGGGTTGTAGTACGGCTGGGGCTTGGCCGGACTCAAGGCCTTCTTAGCTCCACCGCTTTCGCCGGTCTCGAGGATGCGGAGGGCTTCATCCTTCCGCAGCTTGATCGCTGCCGGAGAGACGGGGTCGTTGCGGAGGATGAAGACCCAGCTCAGCTCGGTCCGCTTGGTGTGGGCGTCCTTTCCGCCGATCCAGTAGGGGTCGAGCATGGCATGGGCATCCGAGGAGGCCTTGTAGCAGAACAGTGATCCCCGGTCGAGCCGGCAGTCATCCTGCCTGAGGCATTCGGCGTTCTTGCAGTCGTCCTTGTGGATGATAACGTTTTCACACTTGCTGGAGTCGAAGAGAGGGGCCAGCCGCGGGAACGACTCGACGGTGTTCGTGGGAATAAAGAGCTTCCTCTCGACGCAGTCGGCTAACGCTCTCCCGCCCGACTGACGGACAAAGACAATATCGTTGGAGTGAAGGCGGAAGCGCTGGTCCTCGAGGATCTCAAAGAAGAGCTCGGTCTTGCGCGTTCCCGGAGGTCCGACCAGGATCAGCCCCTTCCCCCCGGTGTCGGCCGACATACCGCGCACGCCGCAGACGCCGAAGAGCCTCTCCGAGACATCCATGACCAGGCCAAGGGCCAAACTCCTTAAGGGGCCGTAGTTGTCGGCGTTGACGATGACGCCGGTCTTGGTCTCGGAATTGTAGAAAGCCCGAGGCTCCCGGCCGGCGATCCCATCTACGGCGTAGATGATCCCGTGCGGCTCGAGTTCGGCCTCGAGCTGGGCGGGGTACCAGTTCTCCACCCAGAAGTCGTTCAGGTGGGAGACGTTCGTCCGAAGCTGGACGATGACCCCCGAGATATTGGCGTTCCACTCGTAGTAGTTCTCGGGCGTGAGGTGCCCGTCCATCTCGGCCACCAGGGCGTCCCTCATCTTGGCCGTGACCGTCGCCTCCACGGGAACGGATTTTTTCACGCGGGTGACGGAGTTGCTGAGGGCGACGCGCTTGACCTTCCTCGGGGTCTTGAGCTTGGCCATGGCTTCGCTGATCCGGTCCATGCCTTTTTCCAGGTTTTCCATGGAAGTGGCGTAGGAGAGGCGGATGTTGGCGTCGGAGCCGAAGGAATCGCCGGGGACGATGGCCACCCGGGCCTCCCTCAAAAGATAGTAAGCCAGCCCGTAGGAATTGCGGATCTGGATGCCGTCGGCTTCTTTATCGTAGTAGGCGGAGAAATTGGGGAAGAGGTAGAAGGCGCCCTGCGGCTTGAAGCAGGAGACGTTGGGGATGGCCCGCAGCCGCATCAGGCAGTAGTTCCGCCGTCGCTGGAACTCGGCGACCATGCGCGAGACCTCGTGCTGGGGGCCGGCCAGAGCTTCCAGGCTGGCATACTGAGAGATGGAGCAGGGGTTGGAGGTGGAGTGGCTCTGGACCTTGGCCATGGCGTTGATGATCTCGGCCGGTCCCAAGGCGTAGCCGATGCGCCAGCCCATCATCGAATAGGACTTGGAGACGCCGTTGACGACGATCGTCTTCTTTTTGATGTCCTCACCCAAGGAGGCGAAGCTTCGGAATTCGAAGTCGTCGAAGATAAGCTTTCCATAGATCTCGTCGGCGATGACAAACACGTCCTCGCCCCGGATGACGTCGGCGAGCGCTTCGATCTGGGCCTTGGAGTAGGCCGCTCCGGTCGGGTTGGACGGGTTGTTGAGGATCACGATCTTGGTGGACGGGTTGATCGCCGCCTTAAGCTCCTCGGGAGTCATGACAAATCCATTCTCCTCCTTGGTCGGGACGACGACCGGCTTGCCCTTGGCCAGGAGGACGGCCATCGGATAGGTCACCCAATAGGGAGCCGGGATGATGACTTCCTCGCCTTCGTCGACCAGGGCCTGGAAGATCAGAAAGAGGGAGGCCTTGGCCCCGGGTGAGACGATCACCTGATTCAGCTCGTAGCTGAGCCCGTAGTCCTCCTTCATCCGCGCGAGGACCGCCTTCTTGAGGGCGGGGATGCCTTCGTTCTCGGTGTACTTGGTGAAGTTCTGCTGGATGGCCTTGATCCCGGCCGCCTTGGCGTTTTCGGGTGTGGGGAAATCGGGCTCGCCGACGCTGAGGTCGACGATGTCGATCCCCTCGGCCCTCATGGCCTTGGCCTTGGCCGAGATCTTGAGGGTCGGCGAGGCGCCGATCTGGTTGACTTTTTCTGAGATCATGGCGGACCTGTCCTTCGCCGGCGGCTATTTCTCTTTCTTGTCTTCGGGCGAGAGCTTCTCTTGGAGGTATTTTCTCACGTCGACGCCCGTGAGCGACTTGACGACATCTGGCAACTGGGAGAGGACTTCGGCGACCTGGGCCGTGATCTTGCTGGTCCCCAGGCTCTTATCGCCGCCGCTGATGACCACGATCTTGTCCACCTTGGACAACGGCTCGGAGACCGCTCTGGCCAGGTCCGGGAGAGTCTTGAGGTATATTTCCAGGATGGCCGCCTGGTTGTATTTCTCCCAGGCCTGGGCCTTCTTGAGCATAGATTCCGCCTCGGCCAGGCCTTTTTTCTTCATGATCTCGGCCTCGGCGTCTCCCTCTAAGCGCAGCGCTTCGGCCTTGCCCCTGGCCTCGGCCTGGATCCGGAACTCCTCGGCTTCGGCTTCAGCTTTGATCTGGTACTTGCGGGCGTCGGCCGGCTTGACCACAGTGGCATCGAGCTCTTTCTCGCGCCTCGAGATCTCCAGCTCCTCGAGCTTGATGGCCTCTTCCTTCTCGATGGCCTTCATCTTGGCCTCTTCTTTTTTAATCTGCTGGCTCAAGCGGTACCGTTCGAGCTCGTAGGAAAAATCGGCCTGGGCCTTCTTCTGGTTGACGGCAACTTGGGACTCGGATTTCTTGGCTTCGTTCTCCCACTGCGCCTTGGCGATCAGGGCCTCGGCGGCCAGCCGGGCGACCTCTCCCTCCTTGCGGGCCTGGGAAGACTTGATGATGGCCTCTTTCTCCGTCTCGGCCTGGGCGATCAAGGCGTCCCTTTTGGCGGCCACGATCTGCGGCTTGCTCAGGGATTCGAGATAGCCTTGGGTGTCGCTGATGTCTTTGAGGGCGAAGGAGAGCATGACCAGGCCCATCCGGCTGAAATCCGGCCTGACCGCCTCATTGACGCGGACCGAGAACTCCTGGCGCCCGCGGTAGATCTGCTCTACGGTCATCGTCCCGATGACTTCGCGCATGTGTCCTTCGAGGACGTCGATCGAGACGTCGCGGATGCCCTCTTTGCCGAGGCCAAGGAACTGCTCGGCGGCCAGGCGGATGGAGGAGTCGGAAGAATCGATCTTTACCTGGGCCGTGGCCTCAGCCAGGATCGGAACCCCGCTGTTGGTGAGGACTTCCGACGTCTTGATGTTCAGGGTGATGACCTCCATGGGCAGGCGGTAGACGGTCTCGACAAAGGGGATGACGAAGGTGCCGCCCCCCAAACGGTAGCGGTAGCCGACCTTGACCTTGGTGCCGTCGGGGCCCGTGACGGCCTTCTTGCGGCCGCCGGCGATAATCAGGACCTCGTTCGGCCCGACCTTGCGGTACTGCTTAGCTACGACGATCAGGATGATGGCGATGATGAAGATGATGGCGCCGGCCAAGATTAATGAGGAGACGAGACTCATGATAACCTCCTGTCCATCGGAAAGCTCAATCGGAGATGATACCCAGGCACACAGTTCAGCTAAATTGAATAAAAATATTATATTTATAAGGCGATGAAGTCAAGTCAGTCAAAGAACCGGAAGCGGATGAGGTGGAAGAGGGCGGCCAGGCCGTCCTTCCAACCGATCTTCTTGCCCTCGGCATAATCACGGCCCGAGTAGGAGATGGGCACCTCGTAGACCCGGCATTTTAGCCTGGCCAGCTTCATGGTGATCTCCGGCTCAAACCCGAAGCGCGGGGACTTGAGCTTGATCTTCCCGAGGACCTCGCGCCGGAAGACCTTGTAGCAGGTCTCCATGTCGGTCAGGTTGAGGTTGGAGAGCATGTTGGAAAAGGTCGTCAGGAACCTGTTCCCGACGTAGTGCCAGAAATAGAGCACCCGGTGCGGCCCGCCCAGGAAGCGGCTCCCGTAGACCACGTCGGCCCGGCCGTCCAGGATCGGCCCGAGGATCCGGGGATACTCCCTGGGGTCGTACTCCAAGTCGGCATCCTGGACGAGGACGATGTCGCCGCCGGCCTCGGTAAAACCGGATCGCAGCGCCGCGCCCTTCCCCAGATTTCTCTCATGGAGAACGACCTTGAGCTCGGGGAGGGCGAGCGCCTGGAGGATCTCGCGGGTCCCGTCGGTCGAGCCGTCATCGACGACGATGATTTCCTTGCCCATGCCGACATCGACCGCCTGGACGCGGCGGATGATCTCTGCGATCGTCTGGCGCTCGTTGAAGACCGGCACGACCACAGAGAGCTTCATCGGACGGCCAGCTTTTCCCGGAAGTATTCAATGGTCTTGCCCAGCCCTTCCTCCAACCCTACCCGCGGTTCCCAGCTGAGCTTGGATTTAGCCAGGGAAATATCCGGACAGCGTCTGACTGGATCATCCGATGGCAATGGCTTGAGGGCGATCCGGGATTTGCTCCCGGTGAGCGCCAGGACCTTCTCGGCCAGTTCGAGGACCGTGAATTCCGCGGGATTGCCGATGTTCACCGGGCCGACGAACTCCTCGCTGTTCATCGTCCGGACGAGCGCTTCGATGAGGTCGGAGACATAGCAGAAGGATCGGGTTTGGGTCCCGTCTCCGTAGACGGTCAGGTCCTCACCCTTGAGCGCCTGGACGATGAAATTGCTGACCACCCGGCCGTCATCGACGGCCATCCGCGGGCCGTAGGTGTTAAAGATGCGGGCGATCCGGATATCGACGCGGTTCTGCCGGTAGTAGTCCATCATCAGGGTTTCGGCCACGCGTTTCCCCTCATCGTAGCAGCTCCGCAGGCCGATGGGGTTGACGTTGCCCCAATAGCCTTCGGTTTGCGGATGGACCTGGGCGTCGCCATAGACCTCGGACGATGAGGCGAGCAGGATCCGGGCCTTGATCCGCTTGGCCAGGCCGAGCATGTTGATCGTGCCCATAACGTTCGTCTTGACGGTTTTGATCGGGTTGTGCTGGTAGTGAATAGGAGACGCCGGACAGGCCAGGTGGAAGATCCGGTCGACCTCGATGAAGAGCGGGTGGATGACATCGTGTCGGATCAGTTCGAAAAAGGGATGATAAGACAGATGGCGGATGTTGTCCTTGCTGCCGCTGAAGAAGTTGTCGATGCAGGCGACGTCGTTCCCCTCGCCGAGAAGGTGCTCGCAGAGATGGCTCCCCAGAAAGCCGGCTCCGCCGGTGACCAGGATTCTCCTCATACCACACTCCTTATCGCCCGTAGGCCATGAACAGGAGGCTCTTCCGCTTGAGGGCGGTCTTTTGGGCCTGGATGATCTGCTGGATGCCGGTGTCTGCCAGGCGGAGAAGAGAGGAGAGGTCCTTCCTCGAAAAGGGCTCTTTTTCCGCCGTCGCCTGGATCTCCACAAGCTGGCCGCCGTCGGTCTCGATGACGTTCATGTCGAGCGCGGCCTGGGAATCCTCGGCATAGTCGAGGTCCAGGAGCTCCCGCCCGCCGACAACCCCGACGCTGATGCCGGCGACAAGGTGCCGGAGAGGCATCTTGTCGATCTCCCGTTCGTCCAGGAGCTTTTTCAGCGCCAGGGCCAGGGCCACGCAGCCGGCGGTGACCGAGGCCACCCGGGTCCCGCCGTCGGCCTGGATGACGTCGCAGTCGATGATGATCGTCCGCTCGCCCAGGACCTCCAGGTCGGTCACGGCGCGGAGCGACCGCCCGATCAACCGCTGGATCTCCTGGGTCCGCCCCGAGATCCTGCCCGGAGTCCTCTCACGCTGGCTCCGGGTTTCGGTCGAACGGGGCAGCATGGCGTACTCGGCGGTCACCCAGCCGGCGCCCCGGCCTTTGAGGAAAGGCGGCACTTTCTGCTCGATGGTCGCCGCGGCCACGACCCGCGTCCGGCCGATCTCGATAAAGGCCGAGCCATCGGCGTAGTCGAAGTAGTCCGTCTGGATCTTGAGGGGTCTGAGCTCGTCAAAGACGCGTTTTTCCCTCATCGGTTTGTCCTTATCTTTCGGTTTTCCAGCCGGCCGGCGGCTCCTCGTTCTTTTCCGTTTCCGGCCGCGTTTTCCAGCGGTTGTGGAACCAGAACCAGAGGCCCGGTTTCCGGCGGATCTCAGCCTCAATCATCTTAGTCGAAGCTTGGGTGATTTTCAACACGTCCTGGTCGGACTCGCCGCCGGGCTCGAAGAGGAGCGGTGGCCCGATCCTGACCAGGTAGGAAAAGTGCGGCGCCGGATGGCAAAAGACCGGGATCAAGGGCGATCGGGTGCGAAGATAGAAAGACGCCAGGCCGGGTGTCGTGGCGGCCGCGAGGCCGAAGAAATCCACGAAGATGGCCTCCCTGCGCAGGACGTTTTGGTCGATCAGGATGGCCACGATCTCGTTGCGGCGGAGCGCCTGCAGGATCGGCTTGGCCGCCTGGAACTTGGGGATAACTTTCGCTCCCAGGCGGTTCCTGAATTTGGCCAGCCTGGCCTCGATGAGCGGGTTGTCCAGGGGCCGGGCCACGACGTTGAGCGGTCCGAGCTTGGCGATAGCCTGGGCGGCGACTTCCCAGTTTCCAAAATGGGCGGAGAAGACAATGACCCCCCTCCCTCCACGGAGGGCCCGGCGGATGTGCTCGTCGCCCTCGACCTTGAGGAGCTCTTCGCGCCGCGCGGCCTTGAGACGCGTCCATTTAAGAGTGTCCGCAGTGACCCGGCCGAAATGCCGGAAGGAGTCACGGGCGATACGACGGCGCTCGGCAGGTCCGGCCTCCCGGCCCAAGGCCTTTTCCAGGTTGGCAAGGGCGAGCCGGCGGTGCTTCCGGTCGACCCAGAAGGCCAGGTTTCCCAGCGTCTGTCCGGTCCATAGACAGGCGCGCCGCGGGAGGAGCCGGGTGAGGAGGCCGAAGAAGCAGAATAGGCCAAACTCTATAAAATCTATAAAATTTATATGTTTTATCGACATTAGCCCATCCGCGGCTTATCCAGAAAAGCCCGCCAGCGATCGTCGAAACCGGGTTCGATGGTCAGGCCGATCTCGAGGACATAGACGGGGGTGTCTCCTAGCTCCTCGCCTCGGTCGGCCATCTTTAGGGCGTCCTTCGCGGTTGTGATCAAGGCGTCCGCGCCTTGGCCCCGGCAGGTCCGGATGATCTTTTCCCAAGAAACAGAGGGGTAATGATGGTGGTCGGGGAAGGGGAGAAAGGAAACGACCCCGATGCCCATCCCCCGGAGCTGCTTCAGAAACCGGCGGGGGCGGGCGATCCCGCAGAAGGCCAGGAGCCTCTTTTTCGCCAGGATTTCTGCGGGAACGCGCTCCCGCGTGCGGAGATCGGAGACACTCCGGGCGACTACAGAATAGGCGAAAACGCTTCCCGTCCAGCGGCCGCGCATTCGGTCGATCGCACGGACATTTTCCTCCCCGGCCTTGAGCAGCAGGATGTCCGACCTCCGGAGGGCGGAGAGCGGCTCCCGCAAGGCGATTTTTTCTTCCGACGAATAGAGAACGATGTCGAAGTCCCGGGCCAGGCGGCGGTGCTGGAAGCCGTCGTCGAGGACGGCGATATCGAACCCGGCCTCCGCGGCCCTCCGGCAGGAGGACAGCCGGTTCTTTCCCACATAGACGCCCACAGCGGGAAAAGACCGGGCGATGAGATAGGGCTCATCACCGCCGTCCTGCCATGTTCCGAGGATGGTTCGGCCGTCGGCGAGTACACCCCCCGTCTTTTCCCAGCGTCCTTTGTAGCCGCGCGAAATAAGGGCCGGACGGCGGCCGAGAGCGAGTAGCCGGCTCAAGAGCTCCATGGCCAGGGGTGTCTTCTCCGTGCCGCCGAGCGAGATGTTGCCCACGCTGATGACGGGGAGGGGCGCCCGGCGGGCCTTAAAAACGCCGCGGTCATAGAGGATGTTCTTGATTCGGGACATGAACCGGGAGAAGAGGGAAAAGACGAGCAGCGCCAGCTTCATCTCTCCCGGACTATACATCAATCTCCCCCCGCCACGCAACCCATCCAAAAAACGGGGACGGCCCTATTTCTTGTTTTCTCGATGATCCTATGCTTCCAAAAAAACAGGACCGTCCCCATTTCTTAGGGGCGGTTGTAAGGCGTTCTGTGCTGTGATAAGAATGGACTCTCTGCCGCATTCATATCGAGGAGGCGAACCCATGAGGAAACCCGTCCTTTCCCGAGTACTCATTATCCTGGGCATCAGTTTTGTCTCTATATTCGCGGCTGGAGCGCAGAAAAAAGAGAACCCTCAGCCGGGCCCGGCCATCCCGGAAAAACTGCTTGACGGCCTGACGTGGCGCTGCATCGGCCCCGCCAACATGGGCGGCCGGATCGACGATTTCGCCGTCGTCGAGGGCAATCCCGATATCCTCTATGCGGGTACCGCTTCGGGCGGGCTGTGGAAGACGGCCAATAACGGCGTGACCTGGGAGCCGATCTTCGACGGCGAGACCACGAGCTCCATCGGCGACGTAGCCGTCGCGCCCTCGAGCCCGGACACCGTCTGGGTGGGGACGGGCGAGCCCAACAATCGCCAGAGCTCCTCCTGGGGCGACGGCGTTTATAAATCAGAGGACGCCGGCCGCACTTGGAAGCACATGGGGCTCCGGGATACCCACCACATCGGTCGGATCGTCGTCCATCCGGCCAACCCCGACATCGTCTATGTGGCGGCGCTCGGACGGCTCTGGGGGCCCAACAAAGAAAGGGGCCTTTTCCGGACCACGGACGGCGGAAAGACTTGGCTGAACACCCGGTTCATCGACGAGAACACCGGGTTCGTCGACGTGGCCATCGACCCGGAGAATCCGTCCACGCTTTACGCCGCTTCCTACCAGCGGCAGCGGACGGCCTACGGGTTCAGCGGCGGCGGGCCGGGGAGCGGGCTCTACAAGACCACCGACGCCGGCAACACCTGGGTCCGCCTGACCAACGGACTCCCGGAGGGAACGACCGGCCGGATCGGCCTCGACATCTACCGCCGGAACCCCAGCATCGTCTATGCCGTCATCGAGAACAAGGAGGGCGGCCTTTTTCGGTCCGAAGACAAAGGCGCGACCTGGAAAAAGATGTCCGCGACCAACCCGCGGCCGATGTACTACAGTCAGGTCCGCATCGACCCCAACAACGACCAGCGGATCTGGGTGCTGGGCGCACCCATGTATGTATCCGATGACGGCGGCAAAACCTTCCGCACGGATATCGTCCAGAAGATCCACGGCGACCACCATGCCATGTGGATCAACCCGGCCGATTCCGACCATATGATCCTTGGTTCGGACGGCGGCGTCCAGATCTCCTATGACCGCGGCCGGACCTGGGATTTCATCAACACCCTGCCGCTGGCCCAGTTTTATGAGGTTGGGTTCGACATGCGTAAACCCTATTTCGTCTACGGAGGCCTTCAGGACAACGGGAGCTGGGGAGGTCCGAGCGCTACCTGGACCTCGGTCGGCATCACCAACGATGAGTGGGTCCGCATCGGAGGCGGAGACGGGTTCTTCACTCAGGTGGACCCCAGCGACCACAACATCATCTACGCCGAGTCCCAGGACGGCTTCCTCTTCCGTTTCGACCTGAGGTCCGGGGAGAGCAAGTCCATCCGGCCCGCGCCTCCCGACGAAAAGGAGACCTACCGATTTAACTGGAACAGCCCGATCCTGGTTTCACCCCTCAAACCAAACAAGGTCCTCTACGGGGGAAATCGGCTCTTTATCTCCCGGGACCGGGGCGATAACTGGGAGGCCACATCTGACCTGACGACGCAGGCCGACCGGGACAAGCTTTCGATCATGGGGGTCGTTCCTGATGCCAACACCCTTTCCCGCAACGATGGAGTCAATCATTACGGGACGATCACGACGATCGCAGAATCGCCCCTCCGGGAGGGCGTCCTATACGCCGGGACCGATGACGGCCTCATCCAGGTCTCCCGCGATGAGGGAAAGACCTGGAAGAACGTGACGCCGCCGCCCTCCCTGGTCCCAAAGAACACCTATGTCAGCCGGGTGGAGGCCAGCCGTTTCAGCGAGGGCCGGGTATATGCGAGCCTTGACGGCCATCGGGGCAACGACTTTAAACCCTATGTCTTCGCCTCTGAGGATTTCGGCGGGAGCTGGAAGATAGTCTCCGGCCGGCTGCCCGAGTTCGGCACTGTGAGCGTCATCCGTGAGGACCGGCGTAACCCCGACCTCCTTTTTGTCGGGACCGAGCGGGGCGCCTTCTTCTCCCTGGACCGGGGAGTGAGCTGGAACCGGATCAAAAGTAACCTGCCTCTCGTCCCCGTCGATGACAT
>Ga0315274_10015651_pt1 | contig 10735 bp, 7 predicted proteins | sample YL17G02_20_MG_FD_203700 | JGI IMG/M metagenome (GOLD analysis project Ga0315274, IMG submission 203700) | Sediment microbial communities from Yellowstone Lake, YNP, Wyoming, USA - YL17G02_20 | ecosystem: Environmental > Aquatic > Freshwater > Lake > Sediment | place: USA: Wyoming | collected...
CAGGCTGGACGACATGGTGGCCATGGCCACGGCATCCACTTTGGGATCGAAGCTGAAGGCTTCGAAGAGGGATCTCCCTACGAAGCGCTTCTTGATCTTGTTGACATCCTCCTGGTCCCATTCCTCGTTCCCATACTTGGTGATCAAGAGAGGGGTGAAGTTCCGGATGATTCCCTCTTGATCCAATACATAGAAATAGTGGGTATCGTGGCAGACATCGCAGAGGGTGATCTTGCCGACCACCTTGGCCAACAGATATCCCTCCCTCTCTCCCTGAGGGAACTTCCCCACATAGATCTGTTCCCCACTCTCCAACTTCGCCGGCTCCACCGATGTCAGTTTGGGATTCACCTCCAGCATGGCCCCTTTGATCTTCTCCCGGACCTGCTCCTCGGACATATCGAGGCGAGGAGGCTCCAGGGCCTTTCCCTTGACGATCCCGGAGGCCACATCCAGGGTGACGGAGGGCCCCCGATAGGGGATCTTCCCCGCCTTATTGACCATGAGGATCAGGGGCTCCCCCTTTGCTCCCATCGCTTCACGAAGGTCCCGCTTGGGGTCCAGCAGCAAGCCTGCTGAATCGCCCAGCCCATCCTGGATGTCCTTTTCCGAAAGGGAGGCGTTGGGCAGCACCCAGGCCATGATCTCTTCCTTCAACTCGCCCATGATTTTCTTCAGTTCCTGCACCTGATTGGGGTTGTTCCGCAGGTCCGCGGCCCCAGGATAGGTCGTGGCCGCTGGCAGATAGAGCAGGAGGTACCCTTCGCGCAGATCGCTCAGGCGGAGATTCCGTGATTTCAAGGATCCCTCCAGGCCCGGGAGTCTATTGCCCAGATCGTAGCCGGTCAACTCCCCCTTCAGGGCCTTCCGGATCTCCCGCAGGTAGGGCTGAGGAGATTCGACCCCTCCTCGGTGATAGTCGATGACGAAGCGACCCCCCCCTTCACCATAGGCAATGATATAGGAATGGGGGGTGGCGGGCGGGGCGCCGATGGAGGCGAAGGCCTTCTTCTCCGGGTCAGACAGGACCGGGTAGGACGCCCCGAAATCCTTCTTAAAGTCGATGATCTCCTGAGGGGTTCCCTTCACCGCAATCCCTAAGATCCTGACCTTCTCCGCCAGCACCGGGTCCTTCTTCAGGGAGGCGAGGAGCTCGTTGAAGATGGGAACCTGTTCGCGGCAGGTATGGCAGTAGACATTGAGAAACTCGACCAGTATCACCTCTTGCTTCAGGTCTTTAAGCGAGAGGGTGCCTCCGGGAGAGACTCCTAAGTAGGCAGAGTCCTCAGGGGAGAGGTTGTTTTCCAGGGTGAAATCCGGGAAAGGATCCCCCGGCCCCACGATCTTGTAAGCCATTTGCGCCCCGCAGGGAGGGATTGAAAGGAGAAGGAAGGTCAAGGAAAAAATGGCCCAAACCCCGATCTCACCCCATGGGATGAAGCGTTGCTTTCTCATTGGAACCCTCCTTTTTCGAGGTCTGGGGATCGCTCCGGATCGCACTCCGTCCAGCCCTCATTTAAACAGGAATGATCATTCAAGTCAACGAGGTTTGCCCTCTTGCCGGTCCATTTTCTACATAGATGATCCGCCTCCGCTTCGGTCGCACCTCTAAAGCAGCCTTCCCTTGCGAATCGTATGTCGCATGGCCAGCCTTCCCTTGCCCTCCAGGGTGTGCCCATAATAATCCCGGAAGGCGACTGGACCCTCCTCCCAGCGGAAGATCGAGAGGTCGGCGGGCTCATTTGGCTGAAGCCCCTTTGCTCGATTTCCTTGGCCTGCTGCCCGCAGAGGAGTCCGCGTGACCATGGGCAAGGCCTCTTCCATGCTCAGGCCGAAATTCAAGAACTTGGAGACCGTGGTGGGCAGGTCAATGACCAGCTCCTTGATGTTCCGGGAGCTCAAGTCGGTGCTGATGATATCGGGCAAGAACCCTGCGTCCAGGGCAGCCTGGATCACAGAGAAATCGGAGTGAAACTGGGCCAGGCCCACATCCATCCAGACCCCCCGCTGGCGGGCCTCCAGGAACTCGACCCTCACCTTTCCCTGCTCGTCGATCAGAGCCTCGGGGCCGGGATGGTAGATGTGAGTCAGGATGTCTCCTTCCCGCAGGTAGGGGAGGATCTCCCGGAGGGATGGGGGGGAGGGCGCCAGATGCACCATGAGGGGAAGATGCGTCTGGTCCGCGGCGGATCGTGCCAGCTCGAGCGGGGCCAAGGAACTGAGGCCGTGATAGGCCCGCATCTTCACCCCCACGACGAGATCCCGGTTTTCTTCGATGGTCTCTAAGGCGGAAGGCAGATGGGCCAAGGGGGGATAGTCGAACTCCTGCACAGCCAATCCCTCGATCCCCACGGTGGCCAGGCCGATGCAGGAGATGTTGAGGAAGGCGAGAAGGCGAAAGGCCGATGGCTCGATGACCGATTTCCGGAAGGAGTGGAAGTTGCACGAGCCCGCACTGCCTCCATCGATCAGGGTGATCACCCCGGACCGGGCGGCCAGGGCCTCCGGATCCACGCTGACATGAGTGCCGGGCCAGAAGATGTGGCAATGGAAGTCGACCAGGCCGGGGAAGACCCAATCCCCCTGCAGCTCCAGCGTCTCCTTTGCCTCCGAGGCGGGGATTTCTTGCTCCACGCGGGCGATCCGTTGCCCATTGATTCCAATGTCATAAGGACCCATCAGGCCACTGAGTGGATCCAGGGCCCTCCCTCCCTTGATCAGCAGGTCTAATTCCCTTTCTCTTTCCTCCACGATTGGCTCCTTTCTCGGTAGGCTGCCTCGGGGCATATTACCCCATTTGACCTCGGAGGGAAAGCCCCTTTCTCGGAGACATAGGAAGGCAAGCGGGGCACCTTTTTTGCTTGACACCCTCTCTCCCCCGTGCTATGAAACCATCAATCGGTCCAAAAACCTTGTCTTCAAGGAGTTTGAGGCAACGGTGGAAAATCTTAGCGCTATCTTCGGGCTCGGCTGTACCTTTTGGTACTATTACTATAGCTGAGGCTGCCTGCGCCCGTTAGCGCCTGTCAAGGGCCGTGGGTAGGTAAAAAGACCCACGGCCTTTCTGTTTTATTTGAGCCGTGGGAGGTCATCTTCCGCGGCTTTTCATTTTACGGTCAACCTTCCTGAAAGGAGGAGGAGCAATGATAGGAAAGCAGATCAGGATGGAACGGATCATCGACCGCAATTCCGGAAAGACGGTCATGATCCCCATGGACCATGGAATCACCCTGGGGCCCATCCCCGGCCTCATCGACATGAAGCAGACGGTGGATGCGGTGGCCTCGGGGGGTGCTAACGCCATCATCATCCATAAGGGGTTGGTGACCGCTGGCCATCGGGGGCGGGGCCAGGACATCGGTCTCATCATCCATCTCTCCGCAAGCACCGCCTTGGCGCCGGACCCCAACTCCAAGGTGTTGGTATGCGGGGTGGAGGAAGCAATCAAGCTGGGGGCAGATGCGATCTCCATCCATGTGAATGTGGGGGCCAACGACGAAAAGGAGATGCTGAGGGACTTTGGAATGGTGGCCCAGAGGGCCTCGGAGTGGGGATTCCCCCTGGTGGCCATGGTCTATCCCCGAGGGGCCAAGATCAAGGATGAATACGATCCCAAGGTGGTCAAACACGCAGCCCGCCTGGGGGCGGAGTTGGGGGCAGACATCGTGAAGGTCAACTATACCGGCAAGGCAGATACCTTCCGAGAAGTGGTGAAAGGTTGCTTCGTCCCGGTGGTGATCGCCGGGGGTCCCAAGATGGAGAGCGACCGTGATATCTTAGAGATGGTGAAGGGTGCCATGGAGGCTGGGGCGCGCGGGGCGTCCATTGGCCGCAATGCCTTCCAGCATCGCAATCCCTCCCTGATCGTCAAGGCCATCAGCTTGATTGTCCACGAGGACGCCCCGGTGGATGAGGCACTGGCCCTCCTGGGAGGCGGAAGATGAAACGAGTCTGGGCCAAGATTATCCCCTGGAAGCCGGAGTTGGCCGCTGCGGCGTTGGAGGCGGGGGCGGACGCCGTGCTGATTCCCGCAGGCCTTAGCGAGGAGATGAAGCGTATGGGGCTGATCCAGGTGATCGCGCCCGACGGGGACCTCCGCCTGGGAGAGGAGGTCCTGGAGTGGGAGATTAGGGGGAAGGAAGACGAAGCGGAGATCTTGAAGCGCAGCCGCTCCGCCTTGGTCATCGTCCGTGCCAGAGACTGGACGATCATCCCCCTGGAGAACCTGATCGCCCAGACCGGGAATTTGGTGGTGGAGGTGGCCGACCTAGCCCGGGGCCAGACCATGCTCTCGGTCCTGGAAAAGGGGGTGGATGGCGTCCTGCTGGATATCCCCGATCCAGCCGCCCTGCGCTTCGCCATTGCCGCCCTCAAGGAGCCGGAAGAGAGGATTGCCCTCACCCCGGTCCACATCCTCCGCCTCGCCCCCCTGGGAATGGGCGACCGGGTCTGCGTGGACACCTGCACCCAGATGGGGATTGGTCAGGGGATGCTGGTCGGCAATTCCGGGCGCGCCCTATTCTTGGTGCATGCGGAATCGGAGGAGAATCCCTTCGTGGCGCCCCGCCCCTTCCGGGTCAATGCCGGGGCGGTCCATGCCTACATCCGGGTGCCAGGCGGAAAGACCCGCTATCTTTCGGAGCTGAAGGCGGGATCCGAGGTCCTCCTGGTCGATTTTGAGGGGAGTACCCAGCGGGCCATCGTGGGCCGGGTAAAGATAGAACGAAGGCCCATGCTCCTGGTGGAGGCAGAGGCGGAGGGTCGGCCCATCTCTGCCATCCTGCAGAATGCCGAGACCATCCGCCTGGTGAACCCTCAGGGCGAGCCCATCTCCCTCCTGGAGATGAAAGCGGGACAGGAGATCCTGGTGGCCCTGGGGCAGGAGGCCCGGCACTTCGGGATGGCCGTAGAGGAGACCATCGAGGAGAGGTGAGAGTGGAGACCCCCGCCTCGCACTTCGTTTGCCATCAGGAAGCCCGCTGCATTAGGTGGTAGATTAGGGAGTAGAATTTCGCCCCCTCGGGCAGATAGATGAAGAGGAGATTGGAGAGGGTAGGTCGCGGCAGGCTGGGCCGCACATGGGAGAAGATCCGCAGCAGGGTGAGGTGGGCCCTTTTCTGGTCGGGGAGGGCGTCATAAAGGTAGAGGCTCTCGGTGTGGGGGATGAAATCATCGGGCACCCCATGGACCAGGAAGAGATATGCCTTCAGGTCACGGAGATAATGGCAAGGGGAGAGGATCTCGATGGTGTGCTGCAACGGGAAAGGCAACTGGGAGAGGAGCCCTGCCGTCTGGTCCGGGTCCTTGTTGTTCAATAGGCGATAGACTGCCCGGCCCTCCGGGCTCAAGCGACGGAGGAGGTCGGCCTCCTCATTTTTTCCCTTCCCGCCAGCGAGCCTTTCCAGAATCTTCCTGTCCTGGTCATGGGTGAGGAGGTCCAGATTGTAGCGGAGGAAGATCCAGCGGGTATAATCGTTGGGGTGGCGGTGGAAGGACTCCCCCTGATAGGCATGATGCCCGGTGGTCGCGAACTGAATGATATTCCTCAGATCGTAATAGCCCCCAAAGGAGATGAGGAAATCAACCTGGTGGCGGATGGAGGGATCGCAACCGGCGATCAGGGTGGGCCCGGCCCCGTAGCTGAAGCCGGCAATCCCCACGCGGTCTCTCTGCACCAGTTGGCCCCGGGAAGCGAGATAGAGGAAGCTGTCCGCGATCTCTCGGATATCCGAGGGTCGTAGCCGCAGGGACTTGAAGCCTGAGAAATCGGGCACCAGCACCGCGAAGCCCGCACGGCAGAGGATCTGCGCCGCCCAGCAAATGCGGGGGTCCGCCTTTCCCACCTCATTCACCCCATGGACCAGGACGAGGCCCGGGTGGGGCTGGCCATCCTTCCGGAGGTAGAGGTCTGCCTCCATCTCCTCCCCCCCTCCCGCATAGCGAACCTGCTCCACCGAGGGCTGGGGGGTGACAAACCGCAGAAGGGGAGGTCTCCCCGCGCGCAGGATATCCACGACGATCAGTCCAGAGAGAGCGGCGGTGCGGATCTCTTGTCTGAAAAGCCCCGCCAACACGGCGAGGAAGAGAAGGGTGATCAGGGCCTTTTTCATTGGACATGCTCTCCGCGCCCATGCTACCATGCAAGGCATGGCGTTGCAAGCGCCCATTCCATTTCCGATGAAGCTCGATTCGACCTGTCGGAGGCCGCTTCAATCAATCAAGAAATCCCGATGATGTCCAGAGGATCTTAGAAAGGAGATCAGAAGAGATGAGATTGGCAGACAAAAAAGCCATTGTGACCGGGGCCTCGCGGGGGATCGGGGCGGCGATCGCCCTGGCCCTCGCGAAAGAGGGTTCGGATGTCCTGATCAACTATGTGAGCCGCGACCAGGAGGCACAGGAGGTGGCGGCCGCCATCTCTGCTCTGGGCCGATTCGCCTTGGTCTTCAAGGGGAATGTCGCGGATTCCGCCCAGGTGAAGGCCATGGTGGAGATGGCCTTGGGGCAATGGGGCCGCATCGATATTCTGGTCAATAACGCGGGCATCACCCACATTGCCAACCCCTTCCAGACCACAGAAGAGGATTGGGATCGGGTGATGGCCATCAATCTCAAGGGCGCTTTTCTCTGCTCCAAGGCGGTGCTGGAGACCATGGTGAAGCAGGGCGGCGGCCGCATCATCAACATCTCTTCCGTGGTGGGCAAATCCGGGGGCATTGCGGGGTTGACCTATGCCACCTCCAAAGCGGGCATAATCGGCCTCACCAAATCCCTGGCCACCCACTTGGCCTCCTACAACATCCTGGTGAATGCCATCGCCCCGGCGTTGATCGATACCGAGATGCTGCGCTGGCGCACGGAAGAGCAGTGGAAGGAGACTATCGAGAGCATCCCCCTGAAGCGGCTGGGGGACCCGGCGGATATGGCCGAGGCCGCCGTCTTTTTAGCCTCCAATGGGGGCAACTTCATCACTGGTGCCACCATCGATGTCAATGGTGGGCTTTACATGGATTGAGGCGAGAAGGAGAAGGCCATGGAGGCGGACATTCCCATTCGAACGACCTGGAACGAGCAGGAACTGCACCTGTTGGAGTCGATCCAGCGCCGGGTGCTCTGGTTGGCAACCTATACCATCCATTATGCCAATGAGATCCGGCCCAATTCGGATGGCACCAAGACGGGCGGGCATCAGGCGAGCTCTGCCTCGGTGGTCTCTATCCTCACTGCGCTCTACTTCAAGCTCTTGCGTGCGGGTGACCGCATCGCCATAAAACCCCATGCCTCCCCGACCTTTCACGCCATCCAGGCCTTGAGGGGCAAGCTGCCTTTCGAGGCCCTCAAGACCCTGCGGGCCTTCGGGGGGCTTCAGTCCTATCCCAGCCGGATCAAGGATCCGGACGGGGTGGACTTCTCCACCGGGTCCGTGGGATTGGGCGCCGTCGCTCCCAACTTCGCCGCCCTTACGGAGCAGTATATCCTCGATCACTTCGGCGGCGGCTCGCCGGGGCGTTTCATTGCCCTGGTGGGAGACGGGGAGTTGGACGAGGGCAATATCTGGGAGGCCCTGGGTGAGGATTACGCCGGCAAGCTGGGCAACGTCCTCTGGATTGTCGACCTGAACCGCCAGAGCCTGGATCGCGTGGTCCCGGAGGGCAAGGCCCAGCGCATCCGGGCCATGTTTGCGGGTCAGGGTTGGCATGTGATCAATCTCAAGTACGGGTCGAAATTAGAAGCGGTCTTTCGCCTCCCCCATGGGCCGGCGCTCCGCAAGCGTATTGATGACATGAGCAACACCGAGTATCAGACCCTCCTGCAATTGGATGGGGAGAGCATCCGCCAGGAATTGATCGAGGGAGATGCGAGCCTATCCGACGATCTGGCCGCCCTGTTGCAGGATCGCCCCCCTGCCGAGGTGCGGGAGCTGCTCTTCGATTTAGGCGGACATGACCTGCACCGCATCATGGAGGCCTTCACCGAGGCGGATCAGGTGACGGACCGGCCCGTGATGATCCTGGCCTATACGATCAAGGGCTGGGGGTTGCCCTTTGCCGGAGACCCCCTCAATCATTCCCTCCTGCTCACCTCCACCCAGATGGAGGCGCTGCAGGCCGAGCTGGGAATCCCTGAGGCAGAGAAGCTCTCCGGGTTCGCCTCGGATAGCCCTGAAGGCAGATTCATCACCCAGCACCTCGCGCAAGTGGAGCGGAGCCCGCTCCAGGGCAAGACCGACCAGCCCATCTTCCTCTCCATCCCCGATACCTTGTCGGTGCGCTTCCGTCAAGTCACCTCCACCCAGGAGGCCTTCGGAAACATCCTGGTGGCTATCGGTCGCCATCCGGAGCTGGCCAAGTATGTCCTGACCGTCTCCCCGGATGTGGCCATCTCCACCAACCTGGGGGGCTGGATCAACCAGATGGGGGTCTACGCCCACAGCGAGGCGATTGACTATTTCCGTCGGCACAAGCTGGCCCGCATCTTGGATTGGCGTCAGGATCCCACTGGGCAGCATCTGGAGCTGGGGATCTCCGAAAACAACTTCTTCTTGCTCCTGGCGATGTTGGGCCTCTCCCATGAGATGACCGGAAAGTTGTTGCTGCCGATCGGCACCCTCTATGACCCCTTCGTCTGCCGGGGCCTGGATGCCTTGATCTATGCTGCCTATTCCCACTCCAAGTTTATCTTCGCCGGCACCCCCTCCGGGGTGAGCCTTTCTGCGGAGGGCGGCTCCCACCAATCCCTGATCACCCCCTCTATCGGCCTGGAGCTTTCCCAGGTGAGCTATTATGAGCCCACCTTCGCCCAGGAGTTGGAGTGGATCCTCCTCTCCTCTCTGCGGAACCTCCTGGATCGGAAGAAGGGCCAGATCGTCTACCTCCGGCTCTCCACCAAGCCGGTTGATCAATCCCCCTTCACCGCCATTCTCCCCTCGGATGAAGCCCAGCTAAAGCTCCTGCGCGACCAGGTCAACCTGGGCGGCTATCGGTTGAAGGATTACTCGGACCGGCCCACCTATCGGCCCGGGGAGAATGTGGTCCACCTCTTCGCTGCCGGGGTTATGGTGCCGGAGGCCCTGGCCGCCAGCGAGCGGCTGCGGGGGGAGGGAATTTATGCCAATGTCCTGGTGGTGACCAGCCCGGATATGCTCTATCGGGGATATCGCCACGCCCGTCGCATGGAGATGACCAACCCGAGCCAGCGCATCAAGTCCCATCTCGGTCGGCTCATCTCCCATTCTGAGCGGGCCGCCCCGGCGGTTACCGTCATGGACGGCCATTCTCACACCCTGTCCTTCATTGCCGGGGCCTTCGGGATGAGGATGATCTGTCTGGGGGCTGATGAATTCGGACAGACCGGGACCCGGGCCGAGCTTTATCGGGCCGAGGGGATCGATGTTGATTCCATTGTCGGGGCGGCCAAGCTGGCCCTGACACGGTTCGGGCATTAGGCTCGCTCTGCTGGCTTCGCCTCCCCTGAAGAGACCCCTCGCCTATGCGGGATTGTCAGTGGCTCCTGCCCCCGTCCTGACTGAGAATTGCCATATGGAAATCCGTGAAGCTGCTCCCAACGACAACGCCGAGCTCCAGGCATTGCAGGCGCAATGCCCGCAAGGCAGAACGGTCATCGTCTCCATCGTCAACACCCCTGACTTCTTTGGTCGGGTCAGGGCCTATGAATCCCACAAGGTCTTCGTTGCCTGCGAGGAGGATCGGATCATCGGTTCAGCCGCCCTGGCCATACGGCAGGGCATGGTGAATGGCGAGCTGAGCCGCATTGGGTATCAGTTTCAGTTCTTCACCTCTCCCCAGCACCGCCGCCAGGGGGTGGCAAAGCAGCTCCATCGCCAGGTTGAAGATCACTTGATCCAGCAGGGCGCGGCCTTGTCTTACTGTTTGATCATGGAGGGCAACCTACCCTCGATGCAGCTCGTTGAGGATCAGGGGTTCAGGCGGCATCAGACCCTGATCATGGCGAGCCTGATGGTTAATCGGGAGATGGAGGTGGCATCCAGGGGCACGGTCTCGCCGGTTGCGGCAGAAGACCTGGGGGCGGTCGCCAGGCTTCTCAATGAGACCTGGCAGGGCTACGACCTTTACGAGCCCACCTCGGCTGAGGTCTTAGCCCGATTCGTCGATCGCACGCCGGGATATGGTTTTGACCACCTGTTCGTCCTAAAGGATCAGGGAGCGATCCTGGCCTGCCTGGGCTTCTGGGATTGGAGCCAGATCATGCGGATTAGGGTAGAGGCCCTCAGCTTGAAATGGCGTTTGAGGGGATTGCTCCGGGATGTCGTCCGCAGATTCAGACCGATGCCGAGGATCATCAAGCCGGGTGAGGTGTTGAGGCAGATGATGCTGACGCCAATCGGATTCAAAGAGCCCCGGCACCTGGGCGCGCTTCTCAGACATATCAATCATCAGGCCTTGCAGAGGGAAATTGGACAGATCTTCTGTGTCTGCGAGAAGGGGCATGGGCTGTTAGACAGTATGAAGGGATTCACCCGCATCGAGACCGGGCTGCACTTGTACATCAAGCCCCTCCAGAGGGCGCTAAGGGATGATCGTCCGGTCTTCATTGATGGGATCGACCTGTAGCGAAAAGTGATAAATCAAGAAGCTGTCCAACGGTTGACAATTTCAGGACACCGATAGTGATCAAGATTATCTTAGAATGTGAATTGTTCAAGAAAGGGAAAGGCTGAGTCTTTCCAGTCATCCCTCTTTGGTCCTGGTGTTTA
>Ga0315274_10015654_pt1 | contig 10734 bp, 15 predicted proteins | sample YL17G02_20_MG_FD_203700 | JGI IMG/M metagenome (GOLD analysis project Ga0315274, IMG submission 203700) | Sediment microbial communities from Yellowstone Lake, YNP, Wyoming, USA - YL17G02_20 | ecosystem: Environmental > Aquatic > Freshwater > Lake > Sediment | place: USA: Wyoming | collected...
GCCCCAGCGTTGTGCCGCAGCGGGTGCATACAATGAGCTCGCCACACGTGATGCACGTGTACGCGTGTGAACAGGGCGGCTCCACGAGGGGAACCACCCCGAGGCGGGCGCTCTCGCGCTCTTCAGGATCTACACCGACCTCTGCCTCCCGCACGAGCGCGTAGTCGCTCTTCGGTTCGGGAGGAGCAGGAGCCTCTGGTATTGGCTCGGGGTAGGGGCGCGAGACCCACCACACCCCAAGCCGCAGAAGGCCTAAGAAGAGAACAATCGAGAACAGTACGAGGGCGCCCATGCGCCGATACTACGAGAGAGAAGGACGAAGAAGAAGAACTACAACAGACCCTGCGCCTTCTTCCAAACGCGCAACGTCTCTGCTGCATCCTTCGTCGAGTACCCCAGCATGTCCGCGAGCTTCCGATTCGTCATGCCGTAGCTCTGACCGAACGAGAGCAGCTTGGAAGACTGCCGTTGACGAGCCGATTCGTAGTCTTTCTCGAGAGCACGCTCCATGCGGGCAATGATGTGCCCCTCCTCGTCGAAGATCTCGAGCAGGAGCACCTTGCAGATGAGCGGGAGCGCTGTGGCGCTTTGAGAGAGCACGGTCATCGAACGATATCGTAGATGTCCGCAGCGCCCCAAGTGGCACGCGCCTGCGCCACGATCTCCGCAGCGTGCTTCGGAAGGTCCACGAGCGCGCGAACGAACGACCCGGCAACGATGGGACTCGCGAAGACCGCTGAGCTCACGCAGGTGAGTGCGTGAAAAGCGAGCGCGATGTCGTTGCTCGAACGGTCCTCGAGGTCCGGATTGAAGCGCATCATGTTCCGATACGCGTACGTCGACTTCAGCCTCTGAAGCTCCTGCGTGAATAGTTCGAGCTGTTCATCAATGGATGCTGCCGGATGATCTTTCGTGGCCATGTAGAATCCCCCTTCTTCAGCGAGTGACGACGGTAAGCTTGTCCGAAGATCGCGTGACCGCCGTGTACAACCAGCGACCGAACTCCTCGTTCGTGATGTTGTACGGGCGCTCGTAGAGGACGAACGTGTCCTTGAACGAGGAGCCCTGCGCCTTGTGGACCGTGAGGCAGTACCCATAGTCGAAGAGAAGGCCGATCGAGAAGGTCCAGCCGCGCTCACGCAGTTCGGGCATGTGCTGCTTGGCGTCCTCGTAGGTGGAGATGGTCTTCTCCCGTCCGAACTGGTGCATGCAGAGCTGGCCCTTCATCTCGAGGGCGTCCTCGGTGAAGATCACGTGGGTGCGGTAGAAGTGGTCGCTCTCGGGCCTCGAGGACACGATCGAGCCGCGCATGCCGTTGAACACGAGCCCGTGCGCGTTGCGGAGGCAGATGACCTGGTCCTCTTCCCTCGGGGGCGTGTTGACGGTGACGTTCTCCTTGAAACGGATGCCCCGAATCAGGTTGTTCGCCATCATCCGCTTCTTGTTCGTGTAGCAGAGCACCCCGATGTCCGAGATGTCCCGGGGCGTGAGCGGACGCGAGTAGAGCTCCTGCATGCGATCGGGGAAGGCGTTTGGATGCAGGAAGTTGACGTGCTCGTCCCTGACGTAGCGGTCGGGGAGCGCGCCGGCCTCACGCACGTATTGCGCGAGCAGGATGACGGGGTTGCCCTCGGCCTGGCGGTGGATCTTCTCGAGAGTGAGGTCGGGGTCCTTCATCAGCCCTGCACCGCCACCGACGGGCGTGAGCTGCCCGTGGTCACCGACAGCTAGGATGGGGATGTCGAAGGAGCGCAGATCCGCGAAGAGGTCGCCGTCGATCATCGATGCCTCGTCCACGATGATCAGGTCGTAGTCGAGCGCCTCGAGAAGCTTCCAGCCGACGGGTGAGCCCTTGATGAAGACGGGCTGGTAGATGAGCCGATGGACAGTGGAGATGGGCCGGTACGGCGTTTCTCGAACACCCGCCGCCTCGAGCTTCTGCTTCAGAACGTTCGTCGCCTTGCCCGTGAAGGCGCAGAAGGCGATCGAACGGTCCTTGTACTCGTGGGCGAGCACCGAGATGAGCGTGGACTTGCCCGTGCCCGCGTAGCCCCCGAAGCGAAGCACCTCGGTGGCCCTGTTCTCATCGTCGAACCACCGCTTGATCTGCCCGTACACGTCCTCTTGATCGGTGGAGAGGTCCTTGCGCGTGACGACCTTGATGTCGCGCTTGTAGTGCTGCTCAGCGACAGGGACGCGACGGAACCGATGGCGCCCTTCCGCCACCCAGCCGTTCTGCATCGACTCCTCGACCTGATCTGCCTTGTCCAACTCCTCGTTCTTCATTTCCATCTTCTTGTCCTTTCAGAAGGAGGATCCTTCTCTCGATCTCTCCGAAGTCGATCTCGAGGCTGTGCTTGACCTCATCGTCGATGACGATGTCGAAGCAACGCCCTTGTATCGGGTGCAAGAACTGCGGGGCCGGAACGCTAGAAGAAAAGCGACCGCTCTCAAACGATCGTCGAGCTAGCGCAGCCTCCATGCGCTCTATGGTTTTCTCGTCGTCCTCGGCAGCGGAAAGGACTTCGAGCCCAAATGCTCCAAGGGCGGTGTGGGGTTGAAGCCGCACGTGTTCTTCCTCCATTCTCTCTCGGCCAAGAGCTCGAGGTACTTGTCGTAGCTGCGCTTGGTGAGGCTGCTCAAGCTCGCCTCCATCACGGCGATCGATTCCTCGGAGGTCTTCGGCTTGCGCCCAGCCAGGCGCGCCACGATTCCCACGGACACGACTCCGCGGCCCTCCTGCCACTTGATGGCGTTCTCGAGGTGGGAGTCGTCCATCTTCTCGATGGCGATCGTCTTCCCATCCTGAGTCATCCACTCGCGGCGGGAGAGCGACTCGGTCTTCTCAAACAGCGCTTCGAGATCTGCTTCCTTCAAGGTCGTTGAGGACACGAGATCCCCCAAGGTTCAGCGGTTCTTCTTCTGGAACGAGTCGATGATGTCCTGGTACGAAGCACGAGGGACTCTCCTCTCCTTCGCCGCATTCCGGAGGCGCTCGGTCCACGTGAAGACGAGCTCCTCCATCTCTTCCCTGGACGAGGTCTTTGCCGCCTCGTCGTAGAACTGCTCGAAGCAGTCGGCCGCGAACTCGAGGTCCGCCACGTGAGGGGAGAAGTGCTGGGGCGCGTAGTCGTGCATCGCACTCCTCAACGTCTTCGCAGCTTCTCCCATCCCGCGCGTGTCACCGTCGTCGAGCTGCTTCAAGAATGCCCAGCCTGCGTTGGCAGCGCGGGTCACGATCATGTACGACTGGAGCATCAGCCAGAAGAGCTGAGAGCCCTTCTGCACCCCGAGCTTGAAGAAGACCGAGCTCACCTCCGCGGCTGTCAGCTCTTGGTAGGCGATGATCTCTTCGTGCGTCAGATGGCTCTTCTTCATGAACGTGGCTCCCGTCGCGTAGAACGCGCTGTCTGCATCTCGAAGCTGCTCGGCGAGGTCACTCATTCTCAGGCCTTTCTTTCCCCTTCGATCAGGCGTTGAAGCTCTTCAATCGTCAGGTCATTCTTGCGCGCTGTCGAGATAACGTGGAGGAAGTACCGGCGCTTCTCGTCGTCTTGCTGCAGGTTGAGTAGTACCTGCACCATGTCGAAGTCCACCTTCTTCCCCCTCGCCTTGTCGAAGGCAAGGAGAAGATGCAGCGCCCACGCAGTGCGCTCCCCCTCGTTCTTCTTGGCGAACGCCATGTTCTCTTCCGGGGTCTTGAGCCCGCCGAGCACTTCGACGAGCTTCCGCGTAGCAGCGGGGCCCAGCCTGCCGATACCCGACATGTCCCGCGCGATCGAGTCGATCTTCACCCTCACTCCGCCCGTGAGCGTCATCTCGGGCTCACGGGCGTTGAGCGTGGGCGCGTCGGCCGTTCCATCGTCGAGGTTGGGGAGGATCTTCTTGATCGCCGTGAGCCTCTCAGGAGGGATGGGATTCACCCCGCGCTCGTAGGCCAAGAGCGTCGGGATTGTGACCTTCAAACGGTCCGCCAAAGCAGAAGAGGACATGTTCTTCGCCTTGCGGGCTTCACGGACTGCGTTACCGAGCTTCACATTGATGGACATTGTGTTCTTCCTCTTGCGGTTCTGAAACGAACTTGCCCCCGGTACCGTGAGGCGCCGAGGGCAAGTGATGGGGTAGGTGTTGTGTTACTGCTTCGAGTACTCGAAGACGTGGATGACGATGTCCATGCCGGGCATGGCGTTGGGCACCATCGTGGTTCCGATGAAGGTCACGTAGCTCGTGCCCTTGTCCGGGAGCTCGTGTCCCGTGCCGACGGTGAAGAAGTGACGGTCGATCTTCTCCGCGTCGGAGTCTACGAGGGCCCAGAGAGCGAGCTCTCCTTGTGCGCGGCCGACGTGAAGGATCTTCGCCCCGACGGGCATCTGGAATGTGTTGTCTCTGGGACCGAGGACGTACTTCCAGACCGTCTTCACGAGAGCCTCGACTGGATGTTCGCACGGAGGGCCTCGGCGATCTTCTTGAACGTCGCGCCGATGCGACACTCGTCCTCGTTGCCGCAGTGGCTGTCGTGCTGTTCTCCCTCAGCGAGATACTCCTTCGCCAAGGTCTCCATCTCGTTCGGCTGTAGCGACTTCATGTGCTTCACCACGAGGTCCGTCGCCTTGCTCTCAGCGGCGCTCCACGTTCCTTCAGGGACGTCCTCGAGCAGCGTCGTGAGCCATGTTCTGGCCTTGGGACTCAGCTTGTTCTCGTTCCCTGTTCGAGGACCTAGACCCAGCATCTGCTGGAGGCCAGGGGGGAGGGCGATGCCCATGGCCGTGGGCTCCGAGAGGTAGCCGAAGAGCATGTAGCCACTCCGGCCGTACTCCTTCGGGTTGATGGGTTCCTTCTCGACGCGGTAGCCCTCGCGCACCATCTCGTTGATCGCGCTCTGAAGGCGCGCGGCGAACTTGTCGATGGCTTCCCTCTTCACGAACGCGACAGCGACGATGCGGCAGGGGGGCTTCTCTTCTGGTTTCACTTCATTGGTCATGGTTTCTTCTTCCTCTCTGCGCCCTGGGACTGAAGGGTGAAAACGATCGTGGACAGCGGACGCCGACTGCGGTGCATCTTCCACGCGGCATGAAGCGGATGCTTCGGGCCGAAGATCGACCGCATCTGCGTGGCCTCGATAGCTACGGCGTCAGGGACGACGCCGTCCTTCTGACTCTGTCGTCGGAACACCACGATGCCCACCCCGTCCTTGGCCATGCCGATGAGGACGGGGAGAGCAAAGTCGGGGTCAGCCAGATGCTTCGAGCCGTGAAGCTCGATCAGCTTGGCCAGCCATTCCTTCGGGATGTCGAGGCGGGCAGACGTGCCGTAGATCTCGGCGCGGACGAAACTGTCCGCTTCGGGGAGTGACATGCGAGAACCTCCTTCAAGGTTCTTATCCCACCTACTCCCCTCGTTTTCCAAGGACCAGAAAGAAGAAGGTACGAGCGCTAATTCAGCAGGTTGTAACGGGTCTCGCCGAAGCCCATCTGCTGGAGCATGGCCGCCATCGTTGTCGGCTTCTGCGCTTTGCTCCAAGACACGGCGATCGGTGTCTCCACGTGCTGCGTCTCGAGCAGCTCCTTCGGCACGAGGATGTACCCGCCGCGAACGTCGACGGCGGCGCCACCACAGTCGAGCGTGTGGAGCGTGTAGATGATCAAGATCCCGTCACTACAGGGAGCGGCGAAGGGAGGAGGGCTGAAGATCGGCTCGCCTCCCAGCTTCGTCGCGGAACGCGTGAAGATGTCCCTGGGGCAGTAAAACGCGTCGTCTTGTGTGCCCAATACACTGACGCGAACAGGTGCCGCCATCGAGTCGCCTCCGGCCCTCCAGGATACCGTCAGCTCGAGACTTTGCCCAAACGGGCGGGGGGAACAACTAGTCAGTGAGGTGCCCATCAAACGGTGCACCTCGAGGTCCAAGAAGTACGGCCGAATGTTGTCGGTGCGATCTGCCATGGGACAGTTCTCCCCTCTCCGCATTGTGGTTCTTGTTGTTGTTCGAGAACGGCGCAGTGACCCGCGCACGCCGAACCCGAAGCCCTCTGTTGTAAACCAACCATGAGCCGTGTCGATCGAGACAGCCGTGCAGTAGAAGGGCATCCGACACGGACCCCCTCCACAAGGCGCGCGATCTCCTCGAGGGGATTATCCCAAGACGAGCTCGCGATTACTCTTCGTAAGAGTCGTCCACATCCGCCCACTCAGCCGCGAGGACGCGACCGCCAAGAACAACGGAGGCCTCCTCCGGCGCATGCGGCGCAGACTCACGCCTACGGTACTCGGCGGGGCGCCCCACGGACATGACGTTCTTCGGCGTGAGCCGGCGGACGTGGGTGCGCACGGCGTCAGGGTCGAGGTCGAGCGCGCTGCAGATCGCCTCGAAAGACGTGATCTGCTTGCCGCTCTCGTTCCGCTCGCGCGCGTCGGGGTGGCTGTCCGTCTCCTTGAACAGCCACGTGAAGGCTTGCTCGGCTAGCTTGTGCTGCAGAAGACGCCCGCTCGAACGATAGAGCACCCAGTCGTACGCCGCGCGCCGGATGATCTCCAAGAGCAGCGACTTGCAGCCGTTGATCTCCTGGAGGACCAGCGCCGGATCTCGATCGCGCCGAGGCAGGCTCAGGACGCCCCCGTCGGGGTCAAGAGCCTCGACCACCCCCGATGCGTCCTCAGCCTCGAAGACCACGATCGCCGCCGGCGGTGGGTCGTCCCGGAGAGCCAGCCCCACCTTCCGCGCCGCCGCCAGCATCACCCGAAGGTTCTCCTCCGGCGAGCGCGCCCTCGAGGGAACGAGGCGGAGATGCGCGGCGCGAAGGGTGCGGCGAAAGTAATGCGGGGAGGCCATGTGCATCAGGAGACCGTGATCGCCGGCGGTAGGCCTCGAATGGGGAGGTCGGGGATCCGAACGATGCTCTGGTCCGCGCGCACCGCCGTGAGGCTCGCCGTGCCCGGCCCGATGCCCCGCAGCGTGATGACGCCGCCGGCGAGCAGGATGGCGAGCACGCTGTTGTCGCTCGAGCTCCAGAAGACATCCCCCATCGCCCCACCCGACAGGAGATTTCCGTCCGTAGCGTAAACCGAGGGGGTGATCTGCACCTCCTGCCCGACGATCAGCGCCGTCGGAGGCGTGGGGGTGAAGAGCACCTGATCGACGACGGGGAACAGGAGGTCGGGCCAGTTCACGTTCGGCGCGTCCGGCACCGAGATGCAGCGCTGGTAGTCCTCGATGCCCTGGACCGTCACGTCGTACTGCCCGCAGCGCACGAGAGGCATCTCGACGTAGCCCTTGTCGTCGGTGCGCACGGCGAGCTGCTCGGTGAGGATCGCGTTGCCGTCGAGGAGGAGGGGGTTGAACTTCGCGATGACGTGGATGTCCACGTTCGCCGCCGGCGAGCCGTCGATCCGATAGAAGTACCCGAAGGCCACGCAGAGGCGCGCGCTCCTCGACGTCGGGGGCGTGAGGACGTCGCAGGTCACATCGAAGCTGTTCACACCAGGAGACGCGGCGATCACGATGTACTGCGGGTTCACGAAGCCCACGTTCTGCTTGAAGAAGCGGAGCTGGAACGTGAGGCCCGAAGGGAGCAGAAAGCCCGCGTGCCCGTCAGCATCGGTCGTGGTTTGCGTGTAGAAGATCTTCCCGTTCTCCGAGAAGGCGCGAACCACAACGCCCTCGGCGGGGTTCTTCGCGGGGGACGAGTCCTTGATGTAGATGTCGACGGGTTCGTAGGACATCAGCTCATCGCCCTTCCAGCGAGCTCGACGAGGATGGTCTCGCCGTCTTTTGGTTCATGTGCGTTCGTGAGGCGTTCTCTCGTCTTGGGCCGCATAACAGTGTGCCGCATACGCAGAGACTCGAGCCCCGCCTCCTTGAGGTAGAGACGGAGCGGCTTGCCGGTGACGTGCGCGAGCTTCAGCTCGATGCGCCCGACGTTCGCTTTCGGATACGAGATGGTGATCACAACGACCTCCGCGCGGCGAAGGCGATGTCCGGCCGCTGCACGTTGAAGAGGTCGTCCTTGCCGTAGGCCGCGTCGAGGAGGCTGAAAGTCTGGATGGTCTGGTCGGTGGGGACCACGACGTCCCGAACGATGTTGGTGCCCGGAAGCGCGACGGTGACCTGCGAGCCTCGAAGAAGAAGGAACTCCGCATGGCCGTCGTTGTTGGTCGAGGCCTCGAGGGGTCCACCGACGTTCGTCTTCCCCTCGATCTGCACGCCCGAGAAGCGGTTGTAGACGAGGATCTTCTGCCCCGAGACCGCATTCCCGTTCTGGTCCACGACATCCACGACAGCGCGCACGAGGCTCTGCGGGCTGACGCTCGTGAGGAAGTTGCCCGTGAAGGGGAGGCTGAAGTCCGAGGCAACACGGGTGAGCGTGTTGAAGAAGCGCGTCTTGTAGAAGAACTCCTTGTCGCCGTTCAGATCGGTGAAGAGGTAGTTCCCGATGCCACGCACGAGGGGGATGCGCGCGTCACGGCCGAAGCCCAAGCTCCCCGGCTCGGTGGTCATGAGGCCAAGGAGGGGCGCGGCGTCGCCGCCGACCACGCGGAGGATCGTGCCGGAGCCGGGTTGAACCGTCTCGATGACGAGGTTGTTCGAGCGCACGAAGGACTTCACGAGGGAGAGGCCGCCCGTCGTGATCTGCGTGGCCGCGGAGCCGAAACTAATCGGGTCCATTCCAGTGAAGACGACCGAGAGCTGCGTCTTCTCGTTGACCAAGAGGAAGAGGGTCTTGCCGGCGAGCGCCACGCTGGGCCCCGTCTCCGGAACCGCCGGCGCCGCGCCGCTCACGCCAGCCGGCACGCGCGCGGACGCCCACCCATCACCCGTCAACGGCTCGTAGGGCCCGCCGTCCGTGATGCGCGAGCGCCAGACCTCGAGGGAGTCGAAGAGACCTTCCCACGCGGCCGCGTCTACGAAGATGTCGAGCTGGAGGGCCTGCGCTGTAGCAACAGACAGAGCTGCGGGAGACGGGGCGCCACTCATTGCGGGCGGACCTTCGGAACGATCGAACCGTCGAGTCCGATGTCACAGTACTGCAGGTCGACGCCGTACTTCTTCGAGAGAGCGAGTTGAAGGAGACTCATCTCCCCCTGGAGCTTCTGCCGCATCTCCACCGAGGTCGTGATGTCCCTCTGAAGCTGGAGCTGTTGGAGCTTCAAGTTCTCCACCTTCAAGAAGAGGTTCTCGATCTCCAGTCGGTCTTCTTTCGACAGCTTCGTCGGAAGGGGAACATCAGGAGTGGGAGCGGACGCAGGGGTCACGTAGGGCAGCGCCACCACGTTCCCGTTCGACGATTCGTTCATGGGTAGGTCTCCTCGAACGCTACGCTAAAAGAAATTCGTCGATCGCCGCAATGACCAGGGAGGACGTCGCTTGGACGCTCGCCTGGGCGAGCCGCTCCGAGCCCGTTCTACCCTGCAAGATCTTCTTGCTCGACGCCACCCGATGGTTCAAGGCGTCTCGTTGTGTTTTGGCCCACGACTGGGTTGCTTCAACCAGCTTGTCGAGCCGGGCGTTACGTTCAGCGACCTTCGACATCTCGCGAATGTACCACCAGTTCTCCGTCAAGGGAGAAACACACCGACCAGAGCGAAAGCGTCCAGCTCGATCTAGGTGTGGGAGGGAGTACGCGCGAGGAAAAGAGAAAGGGGCTCGCAGAGACCTCGATACTTGCCCCGCCGATGGCGCCATCGCAGGGGGTTCGCAAAGACTGCTGTCCGCCCCTGCTCCGAAGGTTGGACTTGAACCAACGACTCTCTGGGGATTTTGGCCCCTGATGCTCTGCTACTGAGCTACTTCGGAATGACTACTTCTTCGAGGCGGTCCCCTCGAAGAAGTAGATGCGTGTCTTTCCACGCCGTCAGACCCTCATCGATACGTCCCTCGTGGTGCCGAAGCACCTTCGGAGGAACAACCGAATCCGTAGGGAACTCCCTACTCCGACTTTCTCGCGCTGGTCTTCGCCGTGACTACCTCTGTCGGCTTGAGGTGAGAGCGTGGGCGTCGTGAGCTCTCAGAGAACCGTCATACCCCGAAGGGCAGTGGGCGCCGGTTCACGTAGAAGAAGTACTACCCCTCGTCCTTGCCGGGAGTCAAGCCCATCTCGCGCTGAAGAGTCGTTCCCATGTTCGTCTTCATCCGGGAGATCTGGGACTGGCTCTTGCCCATCTTCTTCGCGAGCTCGCTGGTAGAAAGGATCTGAGGGTGCCCGTTGGTCCCGAATGTAAAATTGAAAAGTTGGTGCATCTCTGGCTTGTTCGGGAAAATGTGCGGAAGGAGGTTCTTCGCGATCTCCAACTGCTGCTCCTCGTAGAGAGTCTCGCCGCCTTCTGACCCCGCCTCGCCACCGAGCATGGAGCCCGGGATGTCTCTCCGGATGGCGCGCTGCACAACCTCGACGCGCTTCGCCGTCAGCCGCTTGTTCGGCGCCGCCGTCTCGTTCACGTGGTCGGCGATCTCCTGCGGCGTCGGATCCCGGCCGAGCTCCTCGGTGAGCTGGTTCTTCGCCTTTGCAATCGGGGAGATGCTCCCGATCTGTCCCTCCGGGATGTACGCGAGGTTCTGGTTCTTGGCGTTGTACCGCTTCGCCTTGTGCAGTCGGTTCTCGACGTGCGTGTTGAGGGCGACTCCTCTGTTCGGGTCGAAGGACTCGAACGCCTTGATCAAATGCGTCTGCAGCTCCGCCTTGAACGCGCTCTCCGGAATGGTCGGCGCCTTCCACTGCTTCACCTTGAAAGAGATGTTCGG
>Ga0315274_10015656_pt1 | contig 10734 bp, 10 predicted proteins | sample YL17G02_20_MG_FD_203700 | JGI IMG/M metagenome (GOLD analysis project Ga0315274, IMG submission 203700) | Sediment microbial communities from Yellowstone Lake, YNP, Wyoming, USA - YL17G02_20 | ecosystem: Environmental > Aquatic > Freshwater > Lake > Sediment | place: USA: Wyoming | collected...
TAGAAAAACTACAGTCCCCAGCACTAGCAGCCCTAGGGTGGTGACCAGCACTATCTTGCTGTCAACCGATAGCCTGCCAAAGCGTCGCATCCTGCCCATATCAGCCACAACCACAAAGCTGATGCCTCCGAGAATAATCAGAGCTGCGGTCGTCAGTATCACCGTCGTATCCGTCTGATAGCCCAGCAAGCTTCTAAAGTTGCCAAATACGTCCAGCCCGCAATTGTTGAAGGCCGATACAGCTTGAAATACAGCCTTCCATACGGCTGTCCCTGTCGGATTTTCTAATGAGAACCGGATATAGAAGATTGCAGCGCCTATGGCTTCACATATTAAGGTGAAAACTAGAATCCTTCTCACGAGCTTGACCATGCCCCCCAGCCTCTCAGTCCCTAAAGACTGCCCTATTAGCCACCTCTCCCGAAGGCCAAGCCTCCGGCCTAACACCAACAACAACAGAGTGGCGCTGGCCATGAAACCCAGGCCGCCGATTTGAATCAGGACCAGGATAACCCCCTGGCCAAAGCCGCTCCAGTAATTCCCGGTGTCCACTACTGCCAGCCCCGTGACACATACGGACGAAGCTGCAGCAAAGAGAGCATTAACAGGAGAGGTAAATTGCCCCGTTTTGCTCGCTACCGGTAGCATAAGCAGAATAGTGCCCAGGATAATTACGCCGGCAAAGCCATATACCACTATCAAAGGGGACAAGCCGGCCTGTTTAGGTCTGGGGATTACCGGCAAGGGGATTCGCCACGGGCTGACCCTGGCAACACGAAGTATCCTGTCTCCGAGCTTTCTCTCTACTGGCTTTCGCTTCCAAACCGGGGGTATCTCTGGCAGCTCCAGTCGAATCTCTTCTTCGGAAGATGACCTGAGCTTATCCCTTATCCACCTGACAATCCGTCCAATTTTCATATTGCCCACTATTTTACCCCTTTTGTCCACCAGAGTCATCCATCAGACAATGTCATCCGCCAAATAGCGAGTGCAGCGTGGTCATTCGCTTATGAAGAGCAGGTGTCCCCCTTTTTTCGAAATCTCTTGACAGCCAGCGAGCAGCAGTCTAGCATGTTACTCAGTATCTATGAACAACATCGCTTGGGATGCCCTCGGCGCAGTGGCTGCTGCCCTCACCAGCTTCGGATTCGTGCCCCAGATTGTAAAGATGTGGCGCACCAAGTCAGTGAAGGACGTAAGCCCTATCATGATATGCCTGTTCCTGGCTGGCGTCGTGCTCTGGACAGTCTATGGAGTGCATCTCGGAAATCGCGTGATAATAATCGCCAATCTCGTCTCCCTATCCACCCTGGTCGTCAGCCTGGCCCTCTATTTCCGCTTCTTTAAAAGGGACAGCACTGAAAACTGATAGCTAAACGCCCCTGCTAGACCCCCTCCTCTCTGAGAGCGTTCACGATGTACTGAATCTCCTGAGTAGTCAGGCCAAAGCGGTGCAGAGTATGGCGGATGATCTCCAGCCCCGCCTCCAGCTCAGGGCGCACCATCTCGGCAACACCCAATTCACGCAATGCCTCCGTATCCTCATCCCGATGCACCCGGGCCACTACGTCGAGCCTGGGATTTATTCTGCGGGCATTCGCCATTGCCAGCCTTGTAGCTATCGGGTCGGGGAACGTAATAACCATCACCCTGGCCCTTTCCAGCCCTGCCCGCGCCAGGATTTCAGGATTAGCAACATCACCATATATACAGGGGATACCCCTGGCACGCACCGGATCTAAATTCCTGGGGTCTATATCTACAACCAAATAAGGGAAGCTTCTACGTTCAAGCACCTTCCCCAGATTTCGAGCCACCTGTCCGTAGCCGCAGATTACGACATGCCCGGAGAGACGCTTCCTTTCATCCGATCCGCCCGGGTCAGTATGGGCAGCAAATAGCCGCGAAACCCCTTTCACCCGAATCAGTCGTTGATACAATCCCGATACCAGCCCCATGCCAAAGGGGGTCAGCAGCATGGTGATGCCTGCCGCAGCCAGGGTTAAAGAGTACAGGTGGTTGGAGATTATGCCCATGTCCAGGGCAACAGCAGCTATTACAAAGCTGAACTCACCTATCTGGAACAGGCCGCCGCCCGCAAAGAAAGTGGTCTTGCCGCTGTAGCCAAAAGCCCAGACGATGACAGATACTATGATAAACTTGCCTACCACTATTGCCGCCACTACAGCCCCAACTTCCGCCGTATGCGCCACTATGAAACTGGGGTCTGCGAGCATGCCCAGAGAGACGAAGAAAAGAATGGCGAATATATCCCGCAGAGGCCCGATATCCGCACGAGCCTGGTGAGCGTACTCAGCTTCGCTTACCAACAGCCCGGCCAGGAATGCGCCCAGGGCTACGGAGAGCCCGACATAGTAAGCCCCGAAGGCTGCGCCGAAGACCAGGCACACCACTGTGAGCACGAAAAGCTCCCTGGAGCGTCCCTCGGTCACCCTTCTCATGAACCAGGGCAGCACCCAGAATCCCAGCACGAATATCGCCGCCAGAAACGAGAGCGCTTTTAGGAAATCCCATCCCCAGGCTTTAGTGAATACTCCCCCCTCATCACCCAGAGAAGGGAGGATAAGCATTATAATGACCACGCTGAGGTCCTGCACCAGAAGGATGCCGGCCATCACCCGCCCGTGCGTGCTTCCCAGTTCGCCACGCTCAATGAGCGTTTTCAGCACTATGATAGTGCTGCTCATAGATATGAAGAGGCCGAATAAAAGAGACTCTTTGACCGGCCAATGAAGCAGCCAGCCCACACCGAAGCCCAGCGCCGTAGTGGCGATTATCTGGGCAGCGCCGCCTAACGTGGCGACCCTGCCTATCTGCCTGAGGGTCTTCAGGGAAAACTCCATCCCCAGGGTGAACATCAGAAGCACGACGCCGATGGTAGCGAGGGTTTTAACATCCCCCACATCGCGAACCAAGTGCAGCCCGTAAGGTCCGATGGCAACGCCCACCAGGAGATAGCCTACAATGACGGGCAGCTTCAGGCGGTGCGCTATCATGCCGCCAACAAGGGCAGCCGCCAACACTATGGCCATGTTCGCCAACAGGCTCAGCTCAGTCATCTCGCTCCCTAGAGAATTCGAGCACTGTTATGGTACCCGGGCAGGTCCGAAAGCATGATGTACAGTAGCCGTGTTCAAAGTTACCGGGAGGAATACTAAAGTGCAGCCAGGATAGTTCGTGGCTAAAACAAATGACTCGGGCTCCACAGACATACCATCAGTCATTTCACGCTAGGACAACCCGTGTATGGCGATACGGCGTATGGTTGAGGCGGGTATAGGAACACCCTTCACCATAGCCCCATCATAGCCCCACCTCCGCCACAGGCGTGGGTGACGTTTAAGCTCCCGCCGGATGAACTCTATTTCGCTATCCGAAAGCTGGCCTGCCCACCCCGGCTGAAGCAGTTTCCTATCTGGGTATATCGCAGCAACTGTCATATCGTTCCTTCGGTGCTCCCCGAAAGTTTTATTCTCCTATCCCAAATAGCTCATCTTCGCCCACAATAGAATACAGCGCAACACCCATACCCGAGTCAGCCAGGGTATAGACTGCCCCCCCATGCACGATCCCGGCAGGGTTCAGCAACTTCTTATCCACTTCCAGGAAGCACATACTATAACCCTCATCGACCTTGGTGAAAGTCACGCCTACCAGCTCGCGGAAGGTGCTCAAGCCTTTTGCTGCCATAGGGTATTGCCTTGCCATAGATACGCCCTCCACGTCAGGCTGTCTTCCCATGGTATTGCCCGCCGACTTTTTGTGCTATTATACCATCGGTCGCAGTGGAATACCGCAAATGGTAATCCAGTGAGGTTTAAAATATCAGATACCGGGTGAAGGGTAAGTGAAGCTCGTTAAACGCCAAATGGGATTTTTTCTATACGGCGTGATTTTCTGGCTTCCTATTGGTATAACGCTTACTATTGGCGTTTACATCTTCGGGGACTTTGAAAGTCTGGGAAAAGGATTCCTCATTTCCTTTCTTCCTGAGCGGTTTGTCTACCCCGGTCTCGGAATAGCTTTCTGGTTGGTGCTTTTCTTTGTGACCGGACTTATGTTAAAAAGAACTAACATCGGCAACTTTTTGGGGGGGATACCCTTTATAGGCGCTTTCTTCAGAAGCGGGGGAACTACGATCTCCATAGATGACTTGCTGAGTCTAAGCCCCTGCCTGTGCCTTCGTTCCGAAACTTGTATCTCTTACGCCTTCATACTCTGGGAGGAGAAGGTCAGGCTGGGTAACGAGAGCGCAGATTTCGACTTAATAGACCTATATCATCCTCATGCACCTGCTATATTGACCGGCCGTGTATTCTCGGTAAGGAAAGGAACGATAATCAAACTGGGTAACAAATCCGGGGAGATAATCGATATTTTACTGTACGGATTGAGAAGGCCAAAGGAACTTATATATCTCCCCTGGGAAGATGAAACTGAAGAGGAGTTTGGAGAAAGAGTCAAGCATTTTGGATTAGATATCGAGCCCACGCCGCTGGTGGAATCTGCACTGGACAAGATTGAAAGAACGAGGAGGCCGCGATGAAGGCGAGTGAAGGAAAGCTGGGACGGGTTTTCGTGATACGGCTTGAGGATGGTGATGTGCTCCCCGGATGTATCGAAAAATTCGCCGAGGAGAAAGGCATATCTGTGGGACACGCCATACTGGTGGGCGGCATCGGGGCGGGACAAATCGTGGCCGGCCCGCGATATTCCCACAAAATGCCGCCCGAGCCCATGCTGCTGCCCATCGACGGCGCTCACGAGGTAGCGGGCGTGGGTGTGCTCGCCCCCGGCGAGGATGGCAAGCCCGTATTGCACATGCACGCAGCCCTGGGCCGTTCCGGACAGACCATGACCGGCTGCCTACGTCCCGGCGTCACCACCTGGATGGTGGGAGAGGTAATCCTTTATGAAATCCTCGGCGCCAGAGTAGCCCGTATCAAGGATAAAAGGAGCGGCTTCGCCCTCCTCCAACCTGTAAAGGGCAAACCATAAATTAGGGGCGGTATTATTTCCGCAGTACTTCCCGGGTATAGCACGGCCCGAGTTTTTAGATTTGGAATTATTCAATTTTTGGAGCCGCCGGGATGGCTGAACAGCGGGCTCCGGGCAGCTTCGCTGGAACGTAAGGGAAAACCCGCAGGTAAAAAACGCCCCTACGCTCAGGTGTAACGACGCCTGCAACGGAACTGTGAACCCCAAGGCATAGACTCGGAATAGCTGTTCAGCGGTTCGCTTAGCATTCATGGATCTTGAGCAACCGCCACTGGCGAGTGCCCCTACAGAATGCTCTCTGATATTCAATTTCCCAGGGGATGTCAAGAGCTTTGCGCAACCAGCAATCAGCTTCACGCTATCAGCCCACAAATGTGCGGCTCAGTAGATGCTGTTTGCTGCTCTTGAATTTGATCGGGAGCTGTGTACATTCAGTCCCGATGTTATGGGACAATAATAGAACACAAGTTCTTATGCTGTCAAGGGGAAGATGTCGCCGGGGAACGGTTCACCGCAGAGGGCGCGGAGAAGAGGATAGGATTGGGACATGCAATAGGAGTTGCGTTTGGGGGGCACCTAATCCCCCTTGCCCCCTTTAGATTCTTCTACATTAACACCCATCTTGCGCCATTATGCGAATCGCTGTAGAATGTCGCCGGAAATTCAAAGTTTAATGGCCAACCTAATTCATCAGAAGAGGGGGGAGACAACATGACCACTTTAATGTTACTAAAACATTATTCCCTCGAAGATGCTGAAGCAATCATCGCTAAATTCAAAGAACATTCCTTTGATGACTTCCATAAGCTATTTAACGAAGGCAAGGTACCATCTTTCGATGAGATTGAAGGCGATACCTTCGGCAGTTTCCTAGCTTTGAATCCCAAGGCCGGATGGTGGAGAAAGGCAGCCTTAGCTATTGCCTTTGACAACCCTCTAGCCCACTGGACGGGGAAGAGATTCATCTCTACTTTTGACGGAGAGAAAAAGGGTGAAGGAACCAACCTATTTCGCAATCGCCTTTTCCCTCAGCGCTTCGGAATAAATATCTCTATTGAGAAATCACTATTTGACCAGAAACCTTGCCTCGTAGTAACCTATCCCCATTTCCCTTCAAGTGTTTTTGGACTGCGTGACGAACTGAGAAGGATCGATGACGGTGTTTTTCTTGGCCAAGGGCATCATCGGCTTCCACGGGGTAAGGAGTACTCGCTTCAAGGGTATTTCCTCCTTTGCGCTTTGAAGAGGTCAGGGTAAGAGACGGTCAGCATCAGCTACCCCCACCACCGCCTGTAGTGCTTCATGCTTTCCCCAAGTCAATACCAGGCAACCTGAACGAGAAATGTAGGGGTGTAGTATCCACTCCAATAGGGTGTGCTGGATACAACACACCCCTAGTTTTTAGCTTCAACTTGGCGGTAAGTGGCAGGAGCAGGAAAGCATGAAGCACTACAAAGCACCGTTGTCAGAAGACAGGCAGTCAAAATCTGAGTGGTTTGTGGGCTGGTAACACTATCTGTACCGCTGCAGCAGCCTGTAGATAGCATCGGCGCCGAATGTTAGAGCTTCAACGGGTATGCGCTCATCCGCTGCGTGCATGAGTTGCCAGAAGAGGAAATCAGATGGTAGGTTCATTGGTAGGAATCCATAGGTCTGAATACCTAAGCGCGAGAAAACCCGCCCGTCTGTAGACGCAGGTAGCACCAGAGGTGTAGGAATGCCTTCTGGGTCGGCCTCCCGCAGTATATTTGACAGAACCCCGAACAATCCCATGTCTGGTTCCATAGGCAACTTCTCGTAGTAGCTTGTATCTACTACCTTAACTTCCGCGTCTTTCCCTACAAATTGACGTAGCTCAGAAATTGCGTCATCAGGAGTATATCCCGGAAGCAAACAAAAGACCAGATTAACAACGATTCTATCTGGAATTCTGTTCGGAACGTCAGCCCCTGTAATTGTGGTGGCGTTAACGGTATTGTGCAGTAGCGGCTCGAATTGCTCAACCTGCTTTCCTATCAGTCCTAGCATCCAGTCCGTCAGTCTAGGATTTAAGAGTTGGCGTAGAACTAAGTTAGTAGGAAATGGCAAGGCACTACTCATCGTTTGTATCATTTGTCGTGTCGCCGGTGTTATATGTACCGGTAGATGCTCCCTGTCGAGCTGTTGAAGTAATTTGCCTAACTTGGCCATTGTCCCTGCATGATATGTTTCTGTAGGATGACCACCCGGTCCGTGTAAAGTCACCTCTATACGGCAGATCCCTTTCTCGGCAACCATAATAGGATAAAATTTCTGTTTTCCAACGTAGAAGCTAAAACCACCGAACTCTCCTATAGCATAGCGAACACCCGCGAACTGTGCCACGTGGTTTTCCACTAGGTACTTAGCGCCGAACTCTCCACCTTTCTCCTCGTCACTTACAATAACCAGTATCACATCCCCAGGGGGCTTAAGCCCTTCAGCTTTAGCCTCCAAGAAAGCAGCCAGCATCATGGCGACACCGCCTTTCATGTCCATAGCACCCCTGCCCCAAACACAGCCATCAGCCAATTCACCTCCAAATGGTGGATGCTGCCATCTCTGATTTTCTACTGTCACCACATCAGCGTGTCCATAGAGTAACAGTGGTGGTGCATTGCCCTGCCCCTTCAGACGTGTAATCAGATTGGGACGTTCGGCAACACGCGATACGAGAGTGGTCTCAAAGCCAGCCTGAGTCAGAAGGTTGTTTATGTAGGTGATGCACCCAACTTCATTGCCCGGCGGATTGGTGGTGTTAAAACGGATGAGGTTCTGTAATAGCTCAACTGGAGAAGTGGTAGACATAGGCCCCCCTTCCTCGCGATTGCGTTTTACAGCAGGTCGCAGCCATGAATCAGGATGGAGCGTCCATGCGGCATACTTATAGCATGCGACACAGTGAGCGTCAAGTCCCGTTTCCATCCACTCCGTCTGGGCCTCCCAGCATTTCCCCATCCCCACCCCCCATGCAGGCGCTTGTAAGCTCGTAAGCTTGGGGAGGCCAGCCCTTGCTGGCGGTCTTTTTTTGTGCCTCATTCCGTCTAGTCACCCCACTTCATACATCCGACCAGAAAAGGGGGGATGAAATAGTGAGGGTGCTTTTCACTGCGGAGGCGCGGAGAAAAGGATGAGATAGGGAAATGCAGAAGGAAAATTAAAGAGTGCAAAATGAAAACGGAGGGGTGAGATTAAGCTATGTAGGGGCGCGGTTTCCGCGCCCGAACCGTGTTAAAATAAGATTGTCATGTCTATCATCCAGGCCAGAGGCGTCGTCAAAAAGTTCGGCTCCATCGTAGCTGTGGCCGGTGTAGACCTCGACGTCGAGGAAGGCGAGTGCTTCGGCCTCCTCGGCCCCAACGGTGCAGGCAAGACCTCCCTCGTGCGCATGATCACCGCTGTCTCCCCCATCACCGCAGGCACTATCCGGGTGGACGGCAAGGACATTACCAGGGAACCACGCCGGATCAAAGCCTTAATAGGCGTAGTGCCCCAGGAGGACAACCTCGATCCCGACCTTACCGTGCTGGAGAACCTGCTCGCCTTCTCCCGCTACTTCGACATACCGAAAAAGGAGGGCCGCGAGCGTGCCCTGGCCAATCTCCAACTATTCGAGCTTCAGGAAAGGCAGAAGTCCAAAGTCGAGGAGCTATCCGGCGGCATGAAACGGCGTCTGCTCATAGCCAGGGCGCTCATGAGCCGTCCCAAGCTCATCATCCTCGATGAGCCCACAGTGGGGCTGGACCCCCAAACCAGGCATCTCATGTGGCAGAAGCTCGACTCCCTCAAAAAGCAGGGCGTGACCCTGCTTTTATGCACGCAGAACATGGATGAGGCCTGGCGTCTCTGCGACCGCCTGGCCATCATGAACGAAGGCAAGATCGTCGCCCTGGGCACTCCGCAGGAGTTGCTCGCCAAACATGGCGGCATGCAGATTGTGGAGGCTCGTCCCCGCCTGGAAGCGAGGAAGGACCTGGTGCTGGCTATGCTCGCTGAGCGCGGCTTCCAGTGGCAGGAGATCGAGGGACTGTTTTACATTTACCAGGGCGATAGCCAGGTATTGGAAGACGAACTGAAGAACGAGCTTGCCATCATGAGCCAGCACACACCGACGCTGGAGGATGTTTTCCTGAGACTGACCAGGAGGTCGCTGCGGGAATGAGAACCCCTTCCTATCGTTCCCTGCGTGTCTGGCAGCGCAACCGCGATGTCTTCTTCAAGCTGTGGCACACTGAGGTGCCCGGCTTCTTCGCCGAGCCGGTGCTGATCCTGCTGGCTATGGGCGTCGGCCTGGGAACATACGTCGTGCTGGGCGGGAGCTACCTGGAGTTTATCGCCCCCGGCATCCTGGCAGCTTACGCCATGTTCAGCTCCGCCTCCGAATGCACCTACGGCAGCTTTGTCCGCATGAAGTACCAGAGGACATTCGAGGCCATCATCGCCACGCCGGTGAACATGGAGGACGTAGTAGCGGGGGAGATATTCTGGGGGGCCACCCGCTCCCTGCTCACCACCCTGGCCATACTCATTGTCATCGCCGCCTTCGGGCTGGTGCATTCCCCCTGGGCGCTGTTGACCATCCCTATATCCGTGCTGGCAGGCCTGATGTTTTCTTCCATAGCGCTGGTCGTCACCTCGGTGGCACCCACCATCTACACATTCAACTACTTCTTCACCCTCTTCATCACGCCTATGTTTTTCTTCAGCGGTGTCTTCTTCCCGCTCGATGCCTTCTCTCCCACCGTGCAGAAACTCTGCTGGATCTCACCGCTGACGCCTGTGGCCAACCTATCCCGGGCTTTAGTCAGCGGCCATCCCGGCGATGGTGCCTGGTGGGGGCTGGCCATCATCATCGGCCTCACCGCCGTCTTCTTCCCCCTGGCGCTGTTCATGATGCGCCGCCGCCTCTTGAAATAACGATGTCATTCCTGCGCAAGCAGGAATCCAGGGGGCTGTGGATGATAACATCCATATTTAGCAGAACAAAGGATTTCATGGGTAGGTTGGAGCAGGTGCTCCAGGCTACCCCCTACCCCCTCGGTCCTGTCCAGTGGCTTGTCCAGAGCCTGTCCAGCCATGCGGTTTACCTTGAAATGTCAGGCAAAATTCTCCCAAAAAACCATTAACATTCCCTGACTGTTGGTACACTTTACGCTTTAGTTGTATAATGATTCTGGCTGCATAATGATGTCTGATTCAACGAGCTTCATTCTCTAGGGGGTGACATGGCGAAGCAACAACAAGAGGTATTTGACTATGTAGTCGTGGGCTCCGGCTTCGGCGGCAGCGTCTCGGCCATGCGTTTGACCGAGAAGGGCTATAAGGTGCTTGTGCTCGAACGCGGCAAGCGCTACAGCAACCGGGACTTCCCCTTCAGCAACTGGCTGGTATGGAAGTTCGTCTGGATGCCTATCTTGCGCTGTTTCGGAACCTGGGAATTCACCCCCATGGAGTTAGGGCTCGTCTTGCACGGAGCGGGAGTAGGAGGAGGAAGCCTATTGTATGCATGTGTGCTGGAAGTGCCAGACGATGCACTATTCCAAAACCCATCCTGGCGCAACCTGGCTGACTGGAAGACCATCCTTACCCCTCATTACAAAACCGCTCAACGCATGCTGGGCGTAGCACCCAATCCTAAGCTTTGGCCTGCGGACGATGTTTTGAAAGAAATCGCTGACGAGATGGGGCAAGGTCATA
>Ga0315274_10015657_pt1 | contig 10734 bp, 10 predicted proteins | sample YL17G02_20_MG_FD_203700 | JGI IMG/M metagenome (GOLD analysis project Ga0315274, IMG submission 203700) | Sediment microbial communities from Yellowstone Lake, YNP, Wyoming, USA - YL17G02_20 | ecosystem: Environmental > Aquatic > Freshwater > Lake > Sediment | place: USA: Wyoming | collected...
AGGGGTCTTGACCACCGAAACGGCAGAGCGCACAATCCCGCACCCAACAAGCCATGTGCCATGAAGGTCATACGTCACTCCGCCACAATTTTGAATTCAAACTCATACACGTATGGTCCGTTGTTTGTGGTCCCCGAAAGGCCGGCAAGGATATAGTACCTGTACCCCGTTGTGTTTGCACTTGGGGTCGTGATGGTTTGCGTCGCTTCCCCGCCGAGCGTGAAGGAGCCGCCCACGTCGTCCGACCCGCCGCCGTTGTGCGCTTGAACAATCCACGTGCCGTGTTCCGCCGTGTTCTGCTGGTAGAATTTGATTTCGGTAATAATTTGCGGAGCGCCGAAGTCAAACGTAATCAGTAGCCCGCTCGTGTTCTGCGCCGTGAACCATGTTGTAGCGTCCGAGCGGTTGCCGTCAATGAGTGAGGCAATCCCGCCGCCGAACACGCTATTGTGCGATTCGTCAATGGCCGCTTGCCGGTCACCCATACCCATAGGGTTGTCGTAGGATGGGACCGCCGCCGCAGCAACCGGCGCGGAGTAGTGCGGGAATTGCATTTGGCCGTAAGCCGCACACGCGCATAAGGTCAGTATGAGAATCCGGACCTTCATCTGTGTCCCCAGATTACTGCCATCCACCTGCGGGGCTTCGTTGTGCAATCACCCCAATTCACCCAGACGTCGTTTCCCTTTGGGATTGTAGTTCCCTCCCCCACGGCAGAGGTCACGTGGCTTGTCGTGATGGCGGAGAAGTCCCCGAGACTTGTCCCCGTTGCCGTGATGCTCGTGCCATAGGAAATGGTAGGGTCAAAGTTCGGCGCCGTGGAATACGAGGCGATGAACCGGACGCTGTCCACAACGACGTCGAACGGTTGCACACCCATCGGGAACTTCTCCGAGGTCAGGGTGTTCGCGGAGTCCGCACCCGCGCCAAAGTACGCTATACTTGACGCCGTTGAGTTGGTTTTCATAAACCCGTACACTCGCGACGAATCGCGCACGAACTCAAATACCCCGACCGTATCGGTGAGTGGGGGGGGAGTTGTAAGCCCCAACCAAATGATCTCCTGCGGCCAGGTAACGGCGTACCGTGACGGATTCCTGAGCACGAGATGTGTGTTTACCCTCTGCACGTTCTTCATCACCACCCGCGTGTTGCCAACCATCGTTTTTGACGTACTGAGAATGTTCCAATTCACTACCGTCGAATCCGTCACCGACGAGGATGCGCCGATATTGCTCGAGAGCGATCCGTTCCTCCAGAAGTACACCCGGTCCCCGATGGCCGTCGTGATCGAACGATTGACCGTCAAATGCCCGGCCGTATAGTCCACCGAATCCACTCTGACCAGGTCATCGCCGATCATGAGACTGTCACCCAGAACCGTGATCCCTGTCCCCCAGGGTGAACCGATTCCGCAGTCATCACGAAAAAGGCTTGCGTCAAGCATGACATCAACCTTCGTTCCGGTATTGTTTGAGTCCACCCGGCAGAGAGCTACCGCCGCGCCGACCGCGGGACTTCCCGTGGCGGGGGTGAAATCATTCGACGCGCTGTACGACGTTTGGTAGATGTCCGCGCTCAAGAATAATGGGTTGCCCTCCTTGCTTGAATCCTCTGCACCGGCGAGGATCGTTGCCGTGGTGTATGCCCGCCACGCCGTAAGGCCCTGGTAAATCGTGTTGACCTCCCCGCCGGAATAGTCCGTGTACCCGACGAATCGCGTACCGGAGGCCATCGAATCTGATTTCTCGTAGTAGAGATTTCCATTCAACGCTACCGTGCAGGGCGTCCCCGTGCCGAATGATGAGGATGTGTTCAGATCCGGGTTCGCTCTGATTGCTCCACCCGTGATGGCTGCGTTTGTCCCGCCCGAGTTTCTGATCCCGACCATGATGTTGTTCACAACCCAGATCCACACTTGCCTTGAATCTGCATAGGAAGATGTTGCGTCAATATTGTACGCGCCGGTGAGTGTCGCCGCCGTGTTCCAGCGCCTCCGGTTATTGACTAATGTGTTGTGGTAAATCGCCGCGTCACCGGAGACATCAATCCCGTCGCCATTACTGTACAGCGTGTTGAACCGGTAGACCATCCACCATTCCCTCTTCCCTGGCGTTCCTTGGCAGAACGCCGCGCCGGTCGAAGCGTGGGCATCTGTCGAATCCGGGACAATCGTTTTATCGCCATCATCGTCATTGAGTGTACCAAACACCGTATTGCCCTCAACAAAGCACCGCCACCCCCCTTTCGAATCGAAGGCATTTTCTCCAGCGTTTTTCATAACCGTATTTCTCACCACAATCTGCACAGAGGAATCGGCAGCATCACCGTTTAGCTGGATGTTATCCTCATCCCACGAGGTGTCGAGATAGCATTGTTCAATCAGAATCCCCGAATACCCCGCCCCCGCGTTTTCTCCCGTAAGTACCACATTACTTGAACCCGTGCTTTGTATGGTGTCCCGGTAGAGCGTTGCATTGTTTGAGGATGACCCACCCCAATCAATGACAACCCCCATAGAAGTCCCACGGATAAAACTGTTCATAACGGTGACGTAATCCCCGAAGATGCCTATAGCCCGATTGTCGATATGGTCAACCCAATAATCCATATACGGTTGAGCCGCGCCGGTCGTAAACCGGCACCGATCCACAATGATCGAATCCCCGACGAGATGCACCCAGTATTCCTTCGATGCGCTGTACGATGAGTCCTCATAGTCGTTGCTCGTAAAGGTCAATCGTTGAAGCCGGACATTTGCACCCGTGATGTACCCGATGATCTGCGCGTCAAGGGAATAGTCCGACCCGCCGTTATTCCCTGCGATTGTCGGATATGAGGTATCTGTGGCCGCCATGTAGACGAGCTGCGCCGAGCCTGTGCCTGAGTTGGCTTGGTAGAGATCAAGGGCATACGTCCCCGAATAGATTTTGATTGTGTCGATCCCCCCGGTGCCGAGTGAGTCGTTTGCCGTGAGAAGATCCCACGCCTTCGCTTTTGACGTTCCACTGGAATCACCAGAGCCGGTTGTTGTGACATACCGCACACCGCCCGAATAGGCAAGGGGGGCAATCAGTAGTAGTAATATGACGGCAAGCCGTCTCACGGTTTTACACCTGCCTCCATGTGCCGCCGAGTTTTCTATATTCTATCTGTCCACCTTCCGCCGCCGACCTGGTATCCCACGACGTCTGCCCGTTCGATCCCATACTGTCCGGGGGCTTTCCGGGATATGTCATGTAAAGTGCCGGGAGCGCCGCTACCTGTGCCGAGAGAGTTGAAATCTGCGCCGAAAGGGATGCAATGGCCGCCGTGCTCGTATCTGTTGTCGTGGTGACGGTCGACGAAATCTTTCCGCCCGAAAGCGTGAAAGACGCCTTTTCCAGTTCGTGAATCATGTAGAGAAGGTCCAGGAGAGAGAGCTTTTCCGTAGTCTCATAGACGTTCCTTTCCTCGCGCGTTTGCGTGAAGTTGAAATTATCAACCCTATCTGGAAAGGCTACTCGTGCCATTAGTCCGCGTCATCAAATTCAACATCAAGAACCACGAGGATCGGAGCCGCCTCTGCTATCCCGGACAGCGATACGTCCATGTGCGTTGCTGTCCCAACAACAGTTACAATGATCTGGTCATTTCCATCATCCAGATATACCGTCAAGCGTTGATACTGGCTGAACGGTTTGGCCGCGTATGCCGCCTCCCCATGCACAACATTCCCGCCAGCCTCAACAGCCGTCACTTTCATCAAACTCCCAGCATGCGGCATGATGATCCCGATATTGTTGGCGAGAGTCGCCCCGTGAAATGATGCGTACCCGTCCCAGCCCACAGTGTTGATGGCACAGGTAAAACACACCTTAGTCCGATTATTGTCGTGTGTAATCTTTGTCGCGTCGACCGAATCGGCTGCCAGCTTTGCGAGTGTCACGTTCGCATCGAGGATCTTCGCGGTGATCACCACATCGGCGGCCAGCTTTGCGGCGGCATCGATACAGGCGTCGGCCAGCTTTGCGGCCGTCACCGCATCATCGGCGATCTTCGCCGTGGCGATTCCCCCGTCCTTGAGGTTGAGCTTCAAGGGGGTTCCGGTGAGCTGGATAGCTACGCCATCGGCCACGGTAGTTTTCAAGTTCGGCCCGTCGATCACATCAGCGGCGTGAGCCCCCGCTACAGTGTGACCTATACCCACCGCCGTATCGAGAATCAGCCAGTTCCCGTTGAGCCCGGTGTTTGCCGACACCACCGTTTTTGATCCGGCACCGGGATTATCACCCTCATCCCATGCACCGAGCTTGAGAATCGATGTTTCTACTCTGCTCATAGTTGTGTCCCGTATGTGTAACCGTATTGGAAACCGTAGCCCGATTGTGGTATCGGCCACGCGACATTTTCCTTACCTGAAAAGCCGAACTGCACGCCCTTGTGCCCCGCACCGGCACCGAAGCGCGCAATCGAGATCCCGCCTTCATAGATCACGTTGTACGAGTTCCCGGGCTTGTCCACCCGGGGGATGAGGATAATCTTGTCCGTCCCCGAGAGGTTGAGGGCCGGGTACATATCGATCAGCGTGTCCGCCGCAATCCAGGCAGAGTAATCCAGCACGGCCGAATACTGCCATCCATAGAACAGGGAGGATTTCCTGGATCTCCAAAGGTTGTGGATCAACTGATCCGGCGTGAATGTCTCTGTCAATCCCTGGCAGTATGGGAGATCGATCACGTAGCCATCCACCACAAATACGGCCGCGGCCGAGGGTGTTCCACCGATCCACTCCGCTACAGTAATCAAGTCCGAGGTGTCATTGACCGCCGTGATGCGGGCGTATACCTCGAGATCCGGAAGGCCGGTGCGCGTCACGCTCGAGCGGATTCTCATACCGGCCCGGACCGCCTTGAGTGACGGAGATCCGGTTTCACTTGCACTTGTAGCCGTGTAGGCGGTTGTTCCCGTAGACGTGTAGTGCGCCGTTTGCTTGATCACGAGTATCCGGGGCTTCCCTGACCCGCTCAGGCGGGTGGATGTTGGTAGTATGCTCATATTGTCATCAGTGAGAGTCGGGACGTTTTGCTCAACAGTTCACTTTCAGCCTTGCGGAGAATCATGCGGTTGTCCGTCGTGAAGTCGTTCGGGAAGAGATTCTTTGCGCTGACGAAAGAATCCCCGATGTCAAAGGCCGTCCCGTTGACCTTTGCGCCTATGATCCTGCGAGTCCTGAAAACATCGACCCACCTTGTACGTGTCGCTGACTCATCGATGTTGAAGTTCGCGAGAAAGTGCTTATAGACCGACCCACCATCATATTCAAGGACCTGCAGCGGATTCCCCGGTTCGGTGAAAAGGAGCTGAGGTGTAATGTCGAGAATTATCCCCGTTGGCTTGTTCACACCCTTAGGGATATCAATAACAGGATCGCCCCATATATTTGTTTTTTCATCAAAAGAGTACCATGCGTTCTCACCCCATACCGTGTTGACGATGTACGGCATTACCGGAGAAACCGCCAGGAGTGCGATACCCGTGGTATCATACGTCGAAATTGTCGTGTTGTCATTCCAATATTTTACCTGACGGAATGTACCCGTCCTGTCGTTTGCGTCCTTCCGATAGAGCCTCCTGCCCGTACAACCTACTGGACCAAGAGGGATGTCGAGCCATACCTTATGCGGCGCCCCGGCCGATGGTAAGGTGAATTCTACTCGTTCCGTTCGCAGGCACTCCGATCCGCCAATAACAAAAGTAATAATCCACGCATGCACACCCGCTGCGAGTCCATTTCTCCCCCCAAACGATTCCCCGGCTGGCTCGTACCGAGCAATAGCGGGCGGAGATGTGGGGAGGGACCCGAAGCTGTAGATATAATCACACGTTTTCGAGTCCAACAGCCTTACCGTGACTTCTTCATCATCCATCAGAATAACGTCGAGGTCAGTGAGGGTGTTACTCAACACAGTCCCACGTTGGACCATCCGGAATTCATACGTCTCGGGGTCAATGTAAAATTCCGCGTTGAAGAAAAGCGCCAGAGCATTCAGATATTCAAACCACGTTGTCCCCGGTTTCAAGTCCTGGAACCTCCCCTGGTTGCCATAATCTGTGCTGTTCCTGTATCCACGGACCAACACAGAAGCATAATCTCCGAGATTGATGGCACTGAATGTCGTACCACCATCTCTGATGGGAGTATATACTGCCTGGTAGTTCAAGAGGTTTGACAGTGTGACGGTCGTATCAAACCACCCACCTAGACCAACCACGGAAGGCTGGTAGAGTTCTGTCAGTTTTGCCAGTTCCCAGAACCGTTTCATGGTCGAGAAGGCATCGAAGTCCACCCATTTATCCCGGAGTCTGAATGTGACGCTTTCAGAATCGACATGGCCCCAGAACCTCCGCCGGTTGGTGTCATCGTACACACAAACCTCCAAGAGGTCTGTTCTCGCAAGGCTCCGGAAATATGTCGTGAACGTATCTGAGAGATTTGACAAAGTGAAATGCAGATCGGCATACATTCTCTGGAAAGCTGTCCGCTCCAGTTCTGACGTCACCGTTTGCTGTGCGCTGTTGTCCAGAAATGGTAAACATTCCAAAATTGCCCCAGAGGAGGGCCGGACTTTTTGAAGTGTTACCTTCATTTCAATTCCCCGGCACCTTTTTTAGCGCGCCACGCCTCATAATCAGGCATCTCCCGGCGGAAAAGAATCTGCCCGCTGGCGAGATCAACGGTTCCAGAGATGGGAGCAAGGGCCAGCTTTTCAATCGCCGATACTATCTGTTCCATGCCGGACCCCGTCGACTCCCCGCCAGTTTGTCGTAACCCAATCAGCCCCGGCAGCCATCCGATCCCGAGAACATCGAAGATCCCACCTACAACCGCCCTGGACGCCGTCATCGCCAGCACCTCCATAATCCCGGCCATCACGCTTTGGAAGAATTTCTCAACCAATGAATTTGCCTCACCAAACATCTGTTCCCAGGCGTCAGTCACACCAATCATAATACTGTCAGCCAGAGAGTTCACGCCTGCCTGTGCGCCATTGATTACGGCATCCCACCCCGTTCCGATTTCCATTTGCTGTTCCGTGATACGCGCAAACTCGTATTCGTCAATCTCCCAGATCTTCCGGGGGAGAGCGGCGCCCGTGACCCCTTCTCCTCGTCCGGCCATGTGCTGCACATCCCCAACAGCGACCGCCAGTTCCTTGACCGCCTGCGTGGTCTTCTTAATGTCTTCCGCTTTGTCGTACCAGCCCATGCCAACACCGGTGCCAAGGCTTGTTGAATCCGTCCGGATACCACCCGTCATAGCGTCCCAGTTTTCCTTTATATTCTTTGCCGCCTCAGCGGAAGACTTCTGGAGTTCAACGAATGTATCTCTCGCCCAGGTCGTGCCTCCCAGCCCGAGCTTTTCGGCAATTGCCTCAAAAACAGAGATCACAAACATCACGCCCCGGCCAGCATCCAATCCGGCTTTGTAGATAGCCTGGGCCGCCATCACGACGCCGAGAGCCCCCCGAACCAATTTCTCGCCGCCCCAATCCTTGATGTTTTCCCACACAGCGGCCAACTTTTGTATCCGCTCTTGGAGCGTGAGAACATCCATGTTCTGCCGAGCAAGTGCCACATTCCCTGCAATCATCACCGCATTGACAAGGGCCTGTTGCTCCTCCACCTTCGTGAGCTGGCCAGCGGTTTTGCCGAGAGACTCTGCATAGGCGTCCTGTGCTGCCTTCGCGTCAGCGTTGATCCCAAGAGCCTTCAAACCCCTCTCCCGGCCGGCGCCGATCGCCTCCAGGAGCTTCTCCCAGGACTCCGTGACCGTAATGTTCATCTCACGCGCCTTCGCCCTGGCGATTTCCATCAGCTTCGGGAGATCCTTGTAGGCAATACCCATCTGCATCGCATAGTTTGCAGCTTTGTAGAGATCCCCGTCATCGACCAGGCCCGCAGCTGCGGCGTTGATGCGCTCAAAGACGGCAGCCACATCACCACCTGCATCAACCACCATCCGGCGGAAGTTACTCGCGGCTTGTTCCTGGTCCATCCAACCCTTCGCCCAATCGATCCCGGTCGATACGAGCTGAGACACGGCCAGCCATCCAGCCGTGATCGACGCCCAATACTTCTGAAACGTTACCGCTAGATCCTTCGCGGAGTTCTTGATGTGAGCAGCCGTAGAGTTCCACTTCGCTGTCAGTTTGTCTTTCAGCGTGAGGATAAACTCAATTTCCTTGTTCGATGGCATTGGCTTTGATTTCCGCCTTCACGTCTCTGACTATCCGGAGCAGGTCCAAGAGCACGGCGGGGAGGGTGAGATATTCCAAGTACGATATTGTGAAAAGCCCCGCCTCCAAATCCACAATAAACTGTAACGGCACTCTGTACTGTCTAGCGACCGCAAGGGCTTCGTCATCAGCACACTGACACAGATCAGGGTGCAGGAGCTGTTGCAGCGCTAGGACAATTCTTTTTTTTCCTCTGCCTCGATCATATTGTCGCCCGTGATCTCCTTGGCGAGTTCCTTGATCCATTCCATTTTGAGCGCACGGAGAGATACGTCACTGGCAACATTCCGGTTCCCGATTCCCGGCACCGCCTGAGAAACGCGGTCGAAGGCGACATCTTTCCCGGATGAGTCCTTGAAGTTCCGCCATCCACGAAGGCCGAACCGTACCACCTCTACGGAACGTCCGCTCATGTTCATCGAGACGTTGGCCGGAGCATCCTTCGGAGCCGATGCATTCACGGCGTAACTGGTCCCCTTGTCCTCGATGTGAGCCCGGAGCGGCGCGTCAAGAGTCCCGATCTGAAATACCGTTTTGTCATCCCCTTCATCACACTTGAGTGAATACTCCCGCACGGCGTTGACATCTACTGCGATGAGTGCCATGTTATCCTGCCGAATAGTGCCTGAGAATGATTGCGGCAATGTCCGAGGGTAGCCCGGACGCGCCGAAGTTGTAGACCCTGAACCCCTTCACGTCGATCTGGCCGTACCCCGTTGAGAGCTTGCCGAGTTCCAGACTCAGAGCGTTTGTCATATCCCCGACCGCGGCGAGTGATACCGCCGATCCGTCCGTTGCTCCGTCGATGTAGAGCTGTCCATTCCCGGCACGGTTCGCAACAAGGGCGACGTGGTGCCAGGTGTTTTGCAGGACGTTCGTTCCTCCCGTGACTTCCGGGTGATCTGTACCGTCTGCGAGCTCCGCCTCGATCTTATTGCCCGTTGTCCGGACGAGAGAGAATCCCGCCCCCGATCCGCTTGCAGCCTTCTTTGCCAGGATCTCCTGCAAGCTCCCGTCAGCACCCACAACCCGGAGCCAGAGTTCGATCATGAAGTCATCCGTGGCAGCGAGGTTACAGACGTCTCCGAACGATACCACGCCATCCGTCCCGTCCAGCCGGAGCATATCCGCCTGTCCCCAGGTCGCAGCAATATCACCAACCGGGGAAATCGTGCCGTGTCGCTGGAAGCCCGACATGTCCAGAACGTAGGCCGTCCCGGTATTGAAATCGAACTTCGGATCGATGAACAGATGGAGGCTTTCACTCCTGATCTCTGCCGCGTATTCTGCCATCATGTACGGCGGGAGATCATAGGCGAGCGTTGTGTCAACCAGACCCGTGAGTTTCAAGGGGAGAAGTCTCTCACCGACGACGTAATTGAGCGCAACCGAGGAATTGATTTTCGCATTCGGGAACACGAAATACTGGAACTTCCCTCCGTTTGTCACCCCACCGTATCTCGCGGCATAGATCTTCGGCACCGCACCCCTGATGAGATTCCACTCGTCATAGGACGTCTGCATGAGCTGTGTTTCAGCCGTGGCAACCTGGCCCTTTGAGAGCGACTGTACGACCGCTCCGGTTTCATCCTGGAGATCTTCCATTTGATGATCGTCAGAGATGGCCGTCGATTTCAGATACCCGACATTCGAGAAATCGGAGGCCGGAGTAGGCTCCACCTCCCGGACTTCCATCTTGCCGAGGCCACGAGCATAGATCTTTACACGACTTTTCCCGAGTGACATATTGCCTCCTTAAACTGCCGCCGTGTAGACCGTTCCGTTCGTCGATGTGACCTGTCCGAGTGCGGTTGTGGCCGTATCGACCAGGACGTAGTACAACCCGGCTGCAACGCTGAGTCCCGCAGGAACCACCGTCACCGCGCCCTTCGGCATGAGTGCCGTGAAGATGCACTCGATTGTGCGCTCCGTACCGGCCTGATATGCCAGAGCCAGGGCCGACGTGATTTTCGCCAGGGGAATGTAGATCTCCTGCCACGTCACGGTCGGGTTATCTTCCTTGATGAGCAGATAGACGTGGTAGAATTTGTCCGCCGCGCCTGTCATCAGTCCGATTTCATCAGCCGAGGACTGTTTTAGGACGGCTTTCAGCGTCACCTTGCGCTGTCCTTCGTTCGTCTGGACCATGTCACCGGCAGCGTCGACGTGTTCGACCGTCCCCGGATCATCAGAAAACTCAACGCTCGTGATGTATCCGAGATCCGTCATTGTCGCCTGCGACCCTGCAGAAGCCACCTCATACGCTTTAAGGGTGATACCACGCCCCCGAGCGCTGATTTTTACACGACTTTTCCCGAGTGCCATATTGCCTCCCTATGAAGTTTCGCCCCAAAGCGCTGTGAGATACCGAACATTGAATTTCAGTGTTGCACCGACAACAATCTTCTCGTCTTGATCCGCTTCCATCGAATCCCCGACGGGCGTGATGTCATAC
>Ga0315274_10015658_pt1 | contig 10734 bp, 9 predicted proteins | sample YL17G02_20_MG_FD_203700 | JGI IMG/M metagenome (GOLD analysis project Ga0315274, IMG submission 203700) | Sediment microbial communities from Yellowstone Lake, YNP, Wyoming, USA - YL17G02_20 | ecosystem: Environmental > Aquatic > Freshwater > Lake > Sediment | place: USA: Wyoming | collected...
TAAGTCAATACCGATATACATGACAGCTACACCTCATTTGAAAGGATTGATTGTTGGTTATTAATACATATATCTAATTATACCACAATGACTCTTTCGATAGGTGTAGCTCTTTTTCATTATATCACTCCCGTGAAAACGGGAATCCATAATTTTCATTGTGTCTGAATACTAGTTGGCTGATCCTAACCCATTTAGCCTTGTTTCAATCTCTTTTAGTTTACTTTTTGCCTGCTTGTCATTGGGGTAGTTTTTGAGAAGCTCCAGTAGAATATCTCTTGCCTTACGGGGTTTTCCCATCCTTTCATAGTAAGCTGATAGCATATTCAAGGCTGATTGATAAGGCTCAAGCATGTTTATTGCACTTGAATCTTCGTTTTTAGGTCCTAAGTGCCTTATTTTTTCAAAATATGCAATAGCTTCCTCACGCTTCCCGTTCAGTCCAAGTACCAGACCAAGATTGAGCAGCGCATTTCTGTTCTCCGGGTCTATTGTTAGCATCTTATTATAAGTTTTAATAGCGTTTTCCCGATCGTTCTGCATCTTGTAGCAGTATGCCATCCAATTCATTGACTTAAGGTCTTTATTGTTGAAGAATATCGCCTTCTTATACTGTCCTATGGCTTCCTTATATAGTTCGTTTCCTATATAAGTAAATCCCCTGTAGCTTACCTGTCTAGCTATATAGGGTTTCATAAAGAAGATGCACAGTGGAATAAAAAGCAGTGTGAAAATCCATTTGTATTGTGCTTTGATCCCGCTTTCATGGTTGTGATTATGATCGTGATCGTGGTCATGGCACTCATCAGAATGTATGTGGTTTTCTTCCATAGTAGATTCTCCTGTAAGTTGCTTCAAGCTATTATAACAAAATAAACTCCGATAATGATAAGAATATTTCCGGCTACAAGCCGAATATACGTCTCAAATTTCTGTATTCTAGGTGTTAAGTATTTGACGAGTGCTGTTGATGTCCCTATTAATAGTGTGGGAATGCTTTGGCCTATGGCAAAGCTTATGAATACAAGTATGGCATAAAGGTATGACCCGCTTACAAATACTGTGCTTGCAATAATCAGAAGCACTGGAGCGCAGCAGGGACAGGACGGCATCTCCAAAAGCGCAAGGACTATACCGAAAACGAATGCCCCGAATAAATTTGTATTCTTAAATTTTTCGCTAATATGAACGTGAAAATGTAGTGACCTTAATCTGAACAAACCGGAAAGAAATATCCCGGCGATTATCAGCAAACCTCCAAGCACCCAGAAGATATATTTGCTTGTGTTGACAAGTTTTGATGTGAAGTTGCCAGCTATGCCCAGTAAGATACCAAGAACAGTGTAACTAAGAATTAATCCCAGAACAAAGAAAATCAGCAGAAATATAGCTCTTCTCCTGGAATTTGAGTATCCGACGATATAGCTAAAAACTACCGGTATCCTTACCAGTGTGCAGGAACTTAAAGAAGCGATTGAACCTGCGATAAAAACAATAAATATAGCGAGAAAAGGTGATTCTATAAGGAATCGCTGAATATCGAGATTCATCTTGATACTACTCCTATTTTATCTCAATTGACGCAATTTAATTCAAGCCAATCAGTTCAGGCATCATATATTCAGTATCAATGTCAGGTAATATAGGAGGGTCACGAGAGAAACCATTGAATGAGGAAGTCTTCAGTGATAATGGTATTTCATGGAGTGTAATAATCTTATTAGATTTTAATAAGAAACAAATAATATCCTGAGTATTGTGGAAAGCGGATTTCGACATTACTTGCCAAAGACATACTAAACATGAATGAGTTGTTTGTGAACTGGTAAGATCATAAGAAAAAAGTTTGAATTCATTGATTTGTCTGTATTTTTCTCTGGCACTTTTACTATTATAGGAATTAGAAGCATGTTGATGGCAGAATGGTATCGTATAGCAAACTAAAAGCCATAGATATACACATATTAATAAAAGAAGAAATATTCTACTTGATCCCACAACTGAATTGATTGCTTGAATGATTCCGTTACCATTTTTCATGTTTTTAGATTCATATCATATTGATGTAAGAAAACCCCAAGCTTAATCGGACGTACCACGTTGTCATAACGAATCTTCAGCTAGCTTGGTATATTATTCAGTAACTACCTCTATATTTTACTCACAATAATCAAGTTGTCAATCCCTGATATTTATTACGCTTATACTCTTAGTGTTTTTCGTATCTTAGTGTAAGGAAAGAAGATAAAAGCCAATCATTTTCTGCTATCTGTAAGGTAAAGGAAATTCATTTTTTATGAAAAAATAATTGACTATTATGTATATATATATTATATTATAGTTGAATATATTTGAAAAGAGGTGAATAAGTTGAAATGGAGCTTAACAATAAACGGTGATGAATCTGATATAAAAGACCTGGAAAGGATCACTAAACTGCTTCGAGAAACAGCTAAACCAGAGGAACTCGAAAGCAAATACAGTCCACTTCAAGATTTCCTGCTCAAGAAAAAAAAGGACGATATAACTAGATTCAAATTAACCATCGAAGAGATTGAAAATATCATCAAAACTAAGCTACCCCGTTCTGCGCAGAAACATGATTCATTCTGGCGGGATCGTAAACGAAACATTGGCGCACATATTGTCAAAGCTGGTTGGCACATACAATTAATCGAACGAAATCAAGAAAATAATCAGATTGAAAAGATCGAACTGCATATTTGCACCAAGTAACGTAAAGGAGTATTCAGGTATGATCACAGAGATTAACGATCAAGGAATGATCATACAGACAAAGGAGGATAAAGGATGAGTTTACCTTTGTCACAAGATTGGCAAGTGCTAGGGCCCAAAGAAAAATTACCGAAAGCGGTACGAGAAGAATTTGAAAATATATCGGAACAAAAAGAGGCGATTCGTGTTGCTGTTTCCAGTGATATGAAATTGGATGGCAACTTCGATGACTGCTGGCTTCTGGCAACAGATAATCGAATATTAGTTTTTAACGGCAATCATTCTAAGCGTCCTGAATTAATCCATGAAATATCAATAGCTGATGTAAAGGGTGTGGAACTCAAAAGCTACGTAGGACATGGCATTCTGGAAGTAATGACTGATGATAAAGCCATAGAAATCTTGAGATTTTCTAAAACGGCTTTCCGTGAGAATAATTTAGCTGAAGTCCCATACGCCATCGATCTCCTGAGAGAACGAAACGGACAGGAAGTTGACAAGCGAAAACGTCATGGTTATGGGGAAGAACGTGGTTATGGAGAAATAAGCCGTTGTGAGAAGTGCGGGAGAATTTTAAATAGAGGTACGTGTACCCACTGTCTTGAAAAAAGGACACTCCTTGCCCGATTATTTGGCTATCTTAAACCTTACTGGTATATAGCAGTCATAGCCTTTGCTCTGACTCTTTCTACCAGCGGATTGGGTCTTGTCCCTACGTACATAACAAAAATGCTCACTGACGACATTTTTGTTCCCGCTGTAAAATTAATAGCCGATGGTTCCGTACCAGGTGCTGAGAGTTTTACCCGTTTAAACTGGTTGGTTCTTGCTCTTATAGGGGTATATATAATTGAAACCGGGTTGGGAACTACAAGGGATTACATTACTCGCTGGATGGGTAACAAGGTCATCTATGATCTTAGGACATCAGCATATGAGTATCTGCAAAAACTTTCGCTAAGCTTTTATAATAAGAAAGAAACCGGCAGGCTCATGTCCCGTATATCGAATGATACAGAAAGATTGCAGGATTTCATTGTCAGCGGTATTCAGGATTTTTTGATGGATATATTAAATTTACTGGGCATGTGTATCATCCTGTTTGTCGTCAACTGGAAACTTGCCGCTCTAACTTTGCTCCCGGTACCAATTATGATTGTAGGTTCTTATATATTTGGTAAGAAGATGCACACAGTTTACCACAAGGTTTGGAGACGTATGGCAAGCATATCAGCAATATTGGCTGATACTATTCCGGGAGTTCGAGTAGTTAAGGCTTTTGCCGCAGAGGAAAGGGAAGTTGACAGATTCAACGATGTGAATGATGATTATTTCAGGACGAATATGCACGCCGCTAAATTAAGCACCATATATTTCCCTATCATGGGATTAGCTACATTCGTAGGTGGTATTGTAATAAGGTTTTTCGGTGGTAGAAACATCCTTACCGGTGAAATGAGTCTGGGTGACTTGACGCTATTTATGGGATATATGTGGCGATTTTATGATCCAATACGAGGGCTTACAAGGTTGAATCACATGCTCCAGAGGTCAGCAGCAGCGGCAGAAAGAGTTTTCGAGATCATGGATGCTCAACCAGATGTCGAAGATAAGAAGGGTGCTATCGAACTTCCCACTATACGCGGAGATATAAGATTTGAAAATGTAGTGTTTAGTTACGAGGGTGAAAAAAACGCTTTGGATGGCATTAATTTTGAGGTAAAGGCTGGACAGATGATCGGCCTTTCTGGTCCTAGCGGAGCAGGAAAGTCCACTCTGATCAACCTGTTAGGCAGGTTCTACGATGTGACTGAAGGTTCCATAATTGTTGATGGTTACGATATTAGAGACGTAAAGATGAAATCACTGCGTAACCAAATAGGCATTGTGCTACAGGAGCCCTTCTTGTTCTATGGAAGTATAGCAGAAAACATAGCGTATAGCAAACCCGGCGCTTCTATGGGAGAGATAATTGCCGCTGCGAAAGCCGCAAATGCACACGATTTCATCATTGAGTTTCCAGATGCTTATGATACTATTCTGACTGAGCGCGGTAGTGGTTTATCCGGTGGTGAAAGGCAGCGTATATCTATTGCCAGAGCCATATTGAAGGACCCCCGGATACTTATTCTTGACGAGGCAACTTCTTCTGTGGATACCGAAACGGAATCTCTGATCCAAACTGCTGTTGAGCGTCTGGTTGAAGGGCGAACTACCTTTGCCATAGCTCACAGGCTTTCTACGCTAAGGAAAGCAGATAAGCTCATAATTATGGACAGAGGTAAGATCGCTGAACAGGGAACACACAATGAATTACTGGAGAATAATGGTCTTTACAAACGTCTGGTTGATTTGCAATCTGAACTTTCAAAGATAAAGACTATATGAAATATACTTACTGAAATTTTTGGCAACTATCATCAAGCAATAGTCAGTGCTGTATAAGGATGGCTATAAGCTTTGCATAAACTATCCAGCTTGCTAACTGTAATGCTCTCTCACTAACCTTTTGGCATTTCTTCTTTACTTTTGATTTTAGCTTACCTCGCCTTATCTCTGCTACTGTCTCTAAAACTAGGATGGATTCTGGAACGAGTATAAGACTGCTTAATCCATTTCCGCCGACGATAAATTTATGCTTTGATTTTGGTAAAACACCTTGCATTTTGTCAGCGATTTCTGTTAGAATATCCATTGAAAAGTTTCTTTTGTTTAGACTACTATAGAACGAACTAGCACGAGTCGTTAATTTGGTAAAAACACTATGACAACAAAAAACCTTAGAAACATGAGTTTCTACTTCATTACAGATAGAGAAATTTCTGAAAAGAATGAAATAGAACAGGTAAAGGAAGCTTTACGAGGCGGATCCAATATTATACAATATAGAGACAAGAATTCATCTAAAGAAGTGTTATTACAAATCGCAAGCACGCTTAAAAGAATCTGTGATGAGAAAGATGCAATATTTATTGTAAATGATTACACCGATATTGCTAATGCTGTTAATGCAGATGGCGTTCATATTGGCCAAGATGACGTGGCTTATGAACAAGCAAGAGATTTGCTAAAGGATAAGATTATTGGTGTAACTGTCCACAATATCGAAGAAGCTGTCAAAGCCGGGATGATGGGAGCGGATTACCTCGGTGTAAGTCCGATCTTCTCGACAACCACAAAAAAGGACGCAGGAAAACCTATGGGCGTTGAACTGCTTATGGAAATAAAGAAAAGTGTTAGCATACCTATCGTTGCTATCGGCGGAATAAACACCGATAACGTTGATTTAGTTATAAAATCTGGAGCAGACAGCGTTTGTGCAATATCTGCAACTGTAATTGGTGATATTGCCGATAACGTTAAATTCTTTGTAGATAAGCTAAAGAGGAAAGGAAATTAATATGAAGGAAAAGAAGAGATTCCTCGTTGACGTGGGGATAAGAGATTTACCTTTTCCGATGAAAGTAATATCGAGAGAAAACACGGATGGCCAGCAGACAATTGCTAATATATCTATTTCAACACGAATCATGCAGGAATTTGAGGCACATTGGATTGACAAATTCATTCAGATCGTCCACGAACACCGTGAAAGAATAGGGACAAAAACTCTAAGAGCCAACATATTCGATTATCTTCATGAGCTTCAGGCTACAGTAGTAAAGATTGACTTCGATTATCCTTTTTTCACCGAAAAGACAACTCCGGTATCTAAACAAAACTGCCTTGTCAGGCATTTATGCACTTATTCTGCAAAAGTTTCTACGGTAGAAGACAATCCCAAAGTGCTTTTCAAAGTCGAAGTACCTGTCGTTACTACTTACCCCGGTTCAATCCCGGACGAACCAGGAGGGCTTTTCGGACAATTGAGTATAGTGATCGTTGAAGTCGAAGCTAAGGACGATATTTACCCGGAAGATTTAATTGAGCTTGTAGACAAACATGCTTTATCACCAATCTATTCGTTTTTATCTGAGGAAGATCAGGCATTTATTATTCAAAAAGTACACTCAGAAGAAAAGTATAGCGTTATGGTATTAGACGAGATAAAAGAGGAACTTGCCCGTAACCCTCTTATTGGATGGTATTCCGTCCGATGCTCTAATTATGGTATGCTTCATTCTTATAGCACAATCATCAGCACAGAGAAAAGCATGTGGGTTCCGTTCAGCAGTTATGAGTCTTAGTACACTACGCCATAAATCCTTAACGAGTTACAGGTAGGTTGGGTTGAGGAACGAAACCCAACTAAAAGTCTCTAACCATGTGAGAATTTACGGTGCAATATACTAAGTGCATGAAGATCATAAAGGAATAAAAAGAAATTGAATTAAAAATCTTTGTGCCTTCGTAGTAAAAAATATACAGCGTCGTGTAAACAATCAACGGAGGAAATAATGAAACATTTGAAATGGGGAATTATTGGAACAGGTATGATCGCCAATAATTTTGCGAGAAACCTTAAAACTACCGACAAGGCAACGTTGCTTGCCGTCGCTTCAAGAACCCTGGACAAAGGAAAAGACTTTGCAGGTAAATACGATATACCAAAGGTCTATGACTCATATAACAAGCTTTTGAAGGATTCTGAGATTGACGTCATTTATATAGCGCTTCCGAACAATCTTCACGCTGAATGGACTATCAAGTGCGCCGAAGCTGGAAAACACATCCTTTGCGAAAAGCCTATCACTGTAAACGTTGGTGAGCTTGAGAGATTGCTCGAAGTTGTCAAAAAATGTGATGTATTCTTTATGGAAGCGTTCATGTATCGCTGTCATCCGCAGTGGAACGTAATCAAAAAGATAATAGCAGATGGAACCATCGGTGAAGTTCGTGCCATAAAGTCAACATTCTCGTATAACATGGGAATGGCTCTTGAGAACATCCGTATGTCGAATCCTGCCGCAGGCGGCGGGCTTATGGACGTTGGGTGCTATTGCGTGTCTTTTTCAAGGCTTATCGCTGGTGAGGAACCAATCAAAGCGAATTGTGTCGGATATATCGGTAAAGAAAGTAGAGTTGACCAGCAAACAGCGGGAGTTCTCATGTTCCCATCGGGGGCAGTCGCATCATTTGAGTGTGGTACTCAGGTTAATATCCCGACAACAGGCAATATTTACGGCAGTAGAGGTTCAATTTCGATAGAGAATCCCTGGTTTGCTCCAAAGGGATCCACAAAAGTGTTTGTGAGAACCGATAAGGAAGAAGTTATAACCGTAGAATCGGATGAAGAGCTTTACGTAAAAGAAGCCCTGACAGTAGCAGAATACCTCGACGCAAAACAGGCTCCTGCGATGAGTTGGAATGACAGTCTTGGTCAGATGTACACTCTGGATATGCTGAGAGCGGATATGGGTCTTGTGTTTGACGTAGAAAAATAGATATTATACCAACCAATTCTATTTATTGATTGTGCATTAGAATTAACCGTAGGGACACGCTGATGCGTGTCCTGTGTATAATAGTTATGCACAAATAGATAGCAGAAATGATATTATATCAGTTCCTATACTTTACAGTACATAAAAGGCCCACAAAACTGTGGATCTTTTATACTGTGCCACTGGCAGCTTGTCTGCCAGTGCTAATGCACTATAATTATTGGGAAATGATATAATATATCGTTTCCGCTGATCTGTCTATGCTGAACGTCAGATAACCATCGTCCATCCTTGCATCTATCCGCTTTTTACGCTCACCGTCACTACCAATCGCCCATACTACCAGATCAGGAACAGAAGTCTTGAGTTTAACTATTGCCTCGATGGGTTCAATTAATATGGGACCATGTCCTTTGTCCAGCGTTTTAGTATGGGTAATGTTGTATTTGAATCCTGTGTTCTCTGCTCTGCCGACTGCGGTGAGCAACAGTTTTGATGATCGCTCTATTGTCTCATCTGTCAATGAACTAACTGCAATCGTAGCAAACGGAGTCTTTACGTTAAGTTCTAATCCATTCAGTTTTCTTTCTCCGACGAATCCATAAACTGCTTTCGTTCTCGGCGTGTCTATCGTGCCGATGCGGTCTTTCCAGCTTCGGTACAACTCACCAGTATCTGAGGATACATCTGTCGCATCCTTGTCAATCAAAGGCTGATCGTAAGGCTGTATCACCTGATCTTTGATAACTGCATCGGGTAACGCCATTGCAATGTGGTTTTTTTCTGCGGATGCGAGCAATGCCTGCATCTGCCAAGCTGTCGGATTTGGTGACTTGAAAACAACGTCTTGTGGAACTTTGATGGCGACAGATTGTTTTCCTGTAGTAACGTCACCTCGACGGAAAATTAAAGAAGCATGATAGAACAGACCAAACCTTGTCGGATCATTGAACGTCTCAAATTCACCCGATAGATAATCAATCGGTGTCGCTGTGCTGTGACGGTAAGTATAGGTAGTCAGCCCATTCCATCCCTGAAAAGAAGCCACTGAAGCCATTGCCAAAGTATGCTCTGCACGCCACTCATTTGCCCACGGCTGATCCCATTCCGAAACGAAAAACGGCTTACCAACAACCCTATTGAATGATAACCATTCGAACACATTGGCTTCGGAGCCTATCATCAGGCGATTGCTGAATTTTCTGTTGGATGGATGATCCCAATAGCTGTGGGAATCAGTGTAATCGTTGACAAGCAGGGACGAGAGCAACGCCATGTTTTGGCTCCAGTTACTTCCACTCATCGGAACCCTTACGCCTATGCTCCTCAGATAACCGCTCATCTCCTTGTAATATGATCGCTGGACTTCGTGAAGGAATCTCAGTATTGGCTCAGTGTAATTCGTAAAATCAACCGGTTCTGAGCCGAAGTCAACGTTGTTTTCCTTCGCCCACTTTCTGTACATATCTTCAAGTCGTGAACGGTATGGCTCAAGGGTTATCTTAAACGTAAACAGGTCGTTCTCGTTGGTAAACTCCATGAGAGCAATCGCAGGATCGTCCTTATAAGCAATACCTGTGTATGGATTAACGTGTGTCCAGAGGTCGTGGCTGAACTTTTTCTGCAACTCTATCAGTTTTGGGTCAAAGTTGCTGTATGGCTTTGCGGCAAAATCCAACTGGTCAACTGCGTCTACGCCATCACCAGCTTTGAATTTTCGATGAACAAGCTGATCTAAGTATACGTATATGCCCTCACGCTTCAGGCAGTAGATTAGATAATCGTATCGGTCAAGACTCTCCGGGTCAAAGCTCTGTGTGTTATCCTTCTGATTGTCCCGGTCAAATTCAAAAAAGTTTGGGACAGACCATCCAGCATCCGCATGGTGAGTACGGACTATGTTGACTCCGAATTTAGCCAATCTTCGGGCAATCTTTTCGCTCTGCTCGTGTGTGGGGTAATTCGCTGATGCTGAAAAGCACGTTCCCCAGAATCTAATAGGCGTACCGTCTTCAAAGGCGAATTGATCGCCCTTAACTATGAGAAAGCCATGTTTCCCTGCTGGCTTCTCATTCAAAAACGAAAGGTCAATAGGCGCATCATCCCACGGCAGAACGAACGGGAACCACTCTGACGTATCATTCCAACCGGGTTGTGTTTCTTCATTGAGTATCATGAGGAATGGCTGATTGTATTTTATCTTGAAACCTTTCCCTACCGCTGTTTTTGCACCAACCTCGCCTTCTCCCTGAAAGCAGAAGCGCAGCTCAATATCAGATGAACCATAAGCACGATTGTCCTGAACTTGCAGAACGGTAGGCTTATCAACCTCTATACTGAAACCCTCCGGGTTATCTTTAGCGACCCGTACTTCATTTATCTTATTATTCGCAAGGAACGAAGAATTATATTCAGATGGTATCACAACCTCTTTAATCTCATCGCCGATCAGTGAGATGCTCTTGCCCTTCATCCATTCGATATTAAACAAAAGCGAAACTTGGTAACTGTTTAGCTTAACATTTTCTGGAAAACGGAACCTGTAATAAAGCTCATATCCACGTTCTTCTATATTTGATATTAATTCATAGAATTCTGTATACTTATTATCTGA
>Ga0315274_10015661_pt1 | contig 10732 bp, 9 predicted proteins | sample YL17G02_20_MG_FD_203700 | JGI IMG/M metagenome (GOLD analysis project Ga0315274, IMG submission 203700) | Sediment microbial communities from Yellowstone Lake, YNP, Wyoming, USA - YL17G02_20 | ecosystem: Environmental > Aquatic > Freshwater > Lake > Sediment | place: USA: Wyoming | collected...
TCTATCGGGGTCCAATGCCGTTTCTCCGGCTGGCCAAAGATCTGGCCCAGGTCGCGGCAGGCTGGGCTGGTTTCGGCGGCGACCGCCGGGGTGGTTGCGGGGGTCAGGACAGAGTTGACCGCCACAGACCCGGCCTCCGGTGGCGCTGTCGATGCTGGCGCCAGGCCAAAGAACAGCGTCGGGATCCCGGGCGCGATCGCCGCGAGCCGTTTGGGTCTGCCAGGCTTGTGCTGGGCCAGGAACAGCGGAACGATTGCGCTCAACCGCAGCTCCAGGGCAAGGTCGTCGTGGACGGAGGCGACCGGGGACGCGGCGGCCGGGGCAAGCCAGGCGCGGACCTGCTTCCAGGCGACCACGACTCGGCCGCGCCGCAGGGCGGGCTCAATGTCCAGGACGGGCAAGGACACCGTGCAACAGGCCAGGTTGCGCTCGGCGATCTCTTGAAGCACAGGTTCGGGCCACTGTCCGATCAAGACTTCAAGCGGTGCCTGGATCACCCCGTTTCTGATAACAGGTTGAAGTGGTGGCGGAGTGGTGGAGCCCGGAGACGGCAGCGGACCGTGGGACGTGGGTACACTCGGCCTGGTCGCGGGCTGAACCGGCGTGGCAGGCGCCGCAGGCCGGCTGATCGACGCAAGCGCAGCCGGGCTGGCAGGTGCTGCCGGGGAGATGATGGCGGGCTCACTGCGCGGTGGGAAACCGTTGACCGAGGCCGGCGTGGCCCGGGAAGCAGCCGGCAGGTTCCTCCGAACTGACGACGCGGCCCAGTTCCGGTTGGGGCTTGGCGCCAACGGGGGAACCAGGTGTTGCCCCTTGGTCCCGAAGATGGGAGTGATCTCGGCCGGAACCTGGACTCGCTTTTGATCGGGCCGGCGGCTGAGTTGGCTTGATTTGAGGCGCGGCAGGATTTCCTGCAAGGGCAATTCGACCAGCTTCGGGCAACTGGCTAACGAGGCGTCAAAGATACCCGGCGGCGAGGCCTTGATCAGGTCACTGAGCGTGATTCGGACCGAGCCGTGGGGCAACTGTTCGAGAATGACGTTGACCGGCACCCGGACGGCCACGGCGGAGTCGGGACGCCGCAGGACCTTCGCCTGCAGATCGCCAGGCAGACGCGCCAGGACGGCGCGCAGAGGAATAGGAATGCACTTCACTCCGTCAACGCCCGAGGCAGGATCAGACTCGGAGAGCGGCGGCGGAATCGGAGCCGGCCAGGCCGGTCCGGATGTGGAAGGTGGGGATGCAGCCGGAGCTGGCGCGCGCCCGGTGACTCGTGACAACAGCCATCTGAATTGTGACAACATCCGAAATTCTTTGCTGACCGCCGGACCTGCTTTTGCTAGGATTACGCAGCGGTTCAGGTCGGGCGTGCCTGGTGGAGTTATCGGCGGCGCGGCGAAAACACTTTAGGGATTTGGCCCGGCGCCGATATTACCTTGTAGGCTGGTTGCCGTGGACGCATGCTATCGCGGCAACGACCGAGCCAGCGGTTACGAAATGCCCGCACGCCACAAGATACTGTTGGTGGATGACGACCAGGACATGCTCCAGCTTTACCGGGAGCTCCTGGGGCGTTTGCCCAGCCAGCCGGAGATCCACACCACGACCTCGGGGGCCAAGGCGATTGCCTTTCTGGAGTCGGAGCCGTTCTCGCTGCTGATCTCCGACCTGAGCATGCCCAAGATGGATGGACTGCAGGTGCTTTCCATCGTGCGGCGGAAGTTTCCGCAATTGCGCACGGCGGTGCTGACCGGCGTGGTCGACGAGCAGTTCCGCACCCGCGCCTATGCGATTGGCGTGGATATTTTTCTGGAGAAGCCCGGCACCGCCCAGGAGATCCAGCTCTTCCTGGACTGCATCGAGTCGCTGCTCGGCCGCGAAATCCAAGGGGGTTTCCGCGGCCTGCAGAGCAAGAGTCTGGTGGACATCATCCAGTTGGAGTGCCTGTCGCAGAGTTCGTCCGTGCTCAAGGTGACCAACGGAGTCCGCGAAGGCCGGATCTGGTTCCAGGAGGGCGAAATCATTCACGCGGCCACCCAGGACTTGAGCGGCGAGGCGGCGTTTCACCGGATCCTCTCCTGGAAGACGGGTAACTTCGAGAGTCTGGCGGGTGAGCCGGGACAGGCGCGCACTATCTTTGAATCGCACCAGGCGCTGCTGTTGAAGACGGCGCAAGCCCAGGACGAAGCCCAAGCGCCCGCGGAAGCTGATAGCAAGCCGGCGGGGGAAACCGGCGGGCCGGACGCCGCGAGCAAGGCGTTAAGCGCGATCTCCCGGTTCCAGGGGGTCGAGTTTGTCCTGACGGCCACGACTGGCGAAGCCAAGGCCAGGGAATCCTGGGGGGTGGAGAATCCCGAACAGGTGGCCGCCTGGGCGTGCGAGCTGCTGCAGCGGTTCGAGGTCCTGGGTGAGCGTATGCAGGCGGGCAACCTTAGCCAGGTGGAGGGCTTCGGCTTGCAGAACCACGTCGCCTTGGTGCCGCAACCGGACGTCGCGCTGTGTGTCGGTTACCAGCGTCACATTACTGCCGAACAGATGCGTGACACCACGAAGAAGATCCTGGCCTCATGGGCATCTTGAACTTGTTTTCAAAAAAGAGCGAATCGAAGGTAAACCGGCTCCCGTCCGGGAGCTTCACGGTGGATAGCCTCGGACAAATCCTGGTTTCGACAGTGCTGCAGGACTATCCGCGGCCGTTGCTCACCGAGATTGGCCGTTGCGCGCTCCACACCTTCCGCTCGGCACGTGGGGCTCGCTTGCCCCTCACTGAGTTCGTCGTCCATTACGCCGCGTTCAAAGTAACGGCACGGGAGTTGCGCGGTGGGGCCATCGTCTTTTTGACGCCGCGCTCCCTTGCTGCTGGCTCAACCTCAAGCTCGTTTGCCTGATATGCGAAATACCAAGCTGGACCGGTTGGTGCTGCAACTGGAGAATTATTCGGAGTGCTGGAAACAGTTCAGTCGCTACCTGAACCAGGCGCGCTCCAAACGCTTTGAAGCGGAGGACGAGAGCCAATTCCTCGAAGTCAAGACCGTCCTGACCCAGGAGCTGGAGATGATCCTTGCCGCCGTGGAGTGCACCTCGCCCTCGCGCGAAGACATCCTGACCTTGATTGGCAACGCCCCCTCCCTGCGCTACCTGAGCGAGCAGGGCGAAGGCAACCTCCGGGGCATGGAGAACCAGTGGCACAAGATTTACATCGCCTGGCAGTCGCTGCTGGGCCAACTGAAGGTGCGCCAACTCCAGATCGATTCCCGCTCCCGCCTCTCCAGCTTCCTGTCACGCGACAAGGCCTAGCTGACACAGGCGCGCTCCCCAAGGCCAGGGCCTGCGCGCGCACCGTCGGGCTCAAGGTTGCCCAGGTTTCCTGGTCCAGGCATCCACCGTCCGGATGTTCGCGGCCTTGGCGGCGTCCATGACCTTGATGATCTGGCCAAAGGGGGCCTCGGTGTCCGCCCGGATGGAGAGCGTGGCTTGGGGGTTCTTCTGGGCGCTGGCGACCAGCTCCTGCTGAAGTTTTTCATACGTGACCGCCCGCGTGCCAAGGTAGAGATGCGGCTGGTCCTTGGCCACGGTAACCACCAGATTGGCTTCCGAGGCGCCGTCTTTGGGTTGCCTGGACTCCGGCAAGGCCAGTTTGACTGCCGGCTGTTGCTTGAAGGTCGTGGTCACCATCAGGAAGATCAGCATCACGATCAGGATGTCGATCAGCGAGACGATGATGACCGCGGGCGGCTGGCGGCGCTTGCGGGTAAAGAACTTCATCGGTTACCCCGCTTTGGGATGACGGTACTGGCGGCGCAGGAACTCGTCACAGAGCGTCTCCATCTCCACCCCCATCGATTCGACCTTCTTGGTATAGTAGCTCCAGGCGACCAGCGCCGGGATGGCGATCAGCAGACCCGCCAGCGTGGTGTAGAGGGCCTCCGAGATGCCTCTGGCAAACGCTGAGTTGTCCCCCAGACCCACCGTGCTGAGGTCGCCAAACAGGGTGATCAGCCCGTGAACCGTTCCCACCAGACCCAACAAAGGGGCGATACCCACCACAATCTCCAGGACGACCAGGCCGCGTTCCAACTGGAGGATCTCGTGGCGCGCACGGGTCTGGATCGCATCGGTGTTCTCATCGATGGGCCAATGGAGGTGCTCGGCCGCTATGAGCAGCAGGTGGCTCAGCGGCGAAGGCTTCAGCTTGCAGATCTGGCGCAGCTCCGGCACCCCCTCCGGCGACTGGCAATCCTCCACCGCCTTCTCCACTTCCACCGGGACCACTTTCCTCCACCGCAACGCCCAACCGCGCTCGATGATGAAAGTCAGGCCAACGATCGACGTCAGCACCAGCACGTACATGAACGGTCCGCCGACTTTGAACAGCGTCAACATCCTTCAGCTCTTAGCGTGGTTTCTCACAGAGGGACAAGCCTTTATTCCAGCTCGCCTTCATAATGAGACGACCGACCCTCACCCCGCCCCTCTCCCCATCCGATGGGGAGAGGGTGTCCGGAGGACGGGTAAGGGGAGGGTCTCATCCTGATCGCGCGATGGCATTAGTAGTAGAAGGTGAACTTCAGCTCGCGATACGGCGCCCCCACCATGCGGCGCATGTCGCTGGGCCACGGCTCGTACGGGCTCGGATCCTGAATGGCCTTCTGACAGTAAACCGCCAGCAGATCGCCCACCTCGGTCTGCAGCAATTTCAGGTCGGTCACGCGCCCGTCGAAGTTGAGCCGGAAGGTGATCACGACCTTGCCACGGCGGTCCCCCGCGAATTTCCATTCCTCCAGCAGGTTGTCCCATCGTTCCTGCACAGCCTGGACCAGCGCGTAGTCGTAAACGCCGAACGCGGTGCCTATGACGTTCAGACGGGCCTCCCCTTTGCGCTTCACGCCGCCCGCCATCTTCATCCTTTCCCCGGCCAGAATGCCCTTTTCCATCTTGGCGGCCGTCAGGGTGCGCGGCCGAGGCCGGGCTGCTTCCCGGTCCTCCTTGGGCTGCCCTTCGCTCTGGTTGTCGCCCCGCACCTGCGGCTGGGGCTTGGCGAAAGCCAGGTCGCCGGGCGCCTGGCCGCCCTTGGGCTTGGGCTGTGCCTCAACCAGATCGGGCTGCGGACTTGGCGCTTTGACTTCTGGCGCCGGTGGTGCTTGCACGGGCACACGCTGCGGCCGCAGCGTGTCAAACGTCTTCACGATCTTGTCTTGCGTTCCGTCGATCCTGGGCGTGTTGGAGTCGATAGTGGCATCGGGATTGGCCGCTCGCGAACTCATGGACGAGTAGTACGGGGTGTCTTTGGGTGGGTCCGCCGTGGCCGTGGCCGGATCCACCTCCACAAACAGGACCGGGACTTCGCGCTTGGTTTGCGGCTTGCTCTGGTTGGCCAGCAGGTCTGACTTCGGGCTGGGGCTGAGCAAGGCTTGGAGCCACCGCGGCAGGAATCTGGAGTTCACCAACTGCCCGCGAAATTCCAGGGCGGCAAACAGGCTCAGATGCAACGCCAGGGAGATCCCCAGCGCCACTGCCAGCCGGTTGCCCACCCAATCGAGCGAACGGCTAAATGGCGTGCCCAAAACCATGTGCAGTCCAAAATGCCGCAACCCGATGGCGCGGGCAACAGCAACTTGTCGTTTGATTTGGACGAGTTAAAGGCCACGGCGTTCAACCGGCATGGCGTCGCCCACCGGCCGGGAGCGGGGCGGCTGCTTATTTCCCTGCGCCGGCCAGGATGGTCTCGAAGTGCGGTGGATGATCCTCGCGGGCCACCACCGTGATCTCGATGTTCCTGAAGCCCGCGGTTTCCAGCCAGCCTTGCAGTTCGGCCTCGGAGAAGCCCAGCCAACGGTCGCCGTATAGCTCGCGGGCTTGCTCGAAGTGATGCTGGAGCAGATCCAGGACCATGATCTGGCCGCCGGACCGCAGGATCTTATGGCTGCTCCGGATGGCGCGGAGCGGATCTTCCGCATGGTGCAGCGCCTGACTGAGCACCACCACGTCCACGCTCCCGGCGGCAATGGGCGGGTCCTGGAGATCCCCGATCCTGAACTCCAGGTTCTTCAGCCCGTTCTTCTTCGCCTTCCGCGCGCCAAACACGACCATCTTCCCGGAGTTGTCCACCGCGATTACATGCCTGCAACGCAAGGCCAACAGTTCGCTCAACAGCCCTTCGCCGGAGCCGAGGTCCGCCACCGCCAGCGGCGGCAGGAGGCGCAAGAGCAATTGCCCGAAAGCCTGCCAGGAACGCCCCGGACCATAGCTGCGGTCAAACCGTCCGGCCACCTGGTTGAAATACACTTGCGCCTGCTCCCGCCGGCGGGCGAGGATCCGCTTGAGGTTGATCCGATCAGTCGCGGATTCGGACAGTTCCTTGGCCCCCCGAATCGCCAGTTGCTGAAAGTCCCACACCGCCGTCCCGGCGGCGGGATTGAGCTTGTAGAACGTCCGCTTGCCCTCGCGCCGCGAACACAACAGGCCGCTCTCCTGCAGCAGGCCCAGATGCGTCGAAATGCGCGATTGCCCCATCTTCGTGATCTCCTGAAGCTCGTTGACGGAGAGCTCGTCTTTCTCCAGAAGCGCCAGGATGCGCAAGCGGGTCGGGTCCGCCAAGGCACGAAGGTACTTGAGGGTCGTGGACATAGCAAAACACTGCGGCTTACCGGCCGGCGGAGCGGCCCCGGTCCTGCGCCACCTGCTCCGCGCGCCCTGTGAATTAACTGTTGACGACTTGCCATTTATTTATATCTTCCTATCCTGATACGTCAATATGTTTGTCAAATCCCTGAATGCGGGTCTGGATCGCCAATGAGCAAGAACTACATCTTTTCTTCCGAGTCCGTGGGTGAAGGCCACCCGGATAAAGTCTGCGACACTATTTCGGATTACGTGCTGGACGCTTGCCTGGCGCAAGACAAACGCAGCCGGGTCGCTTGCGAAACCTACGCCAAATGCAACCTGGTCGTGGTCGGCGGCGAAATCACGACCCAGGCCAGACTCGACTACAACGCCATCGCCCGCGCCGCCATCCGCGACATCGGCTACACGCATGACGACGATGTCTTCCACGCGGACAAGGTCCTGATCATGAACGCGATCACCTCGCAGAGCCCGGACATTGCGCAAGGCGTCGATGCCCGCGCCGCGGAGGGCAAGGAAAAGGCCGAACAGGGGGCCGGCGACCAGGGCCTGATGTTTGGCTATGCCTGCAACGAGACGCCGGAGCTGATGCCCGCGCCGATCATGTACGCGCACCAACTGGGCCGCGAGCTCACCCGCATCCGGAAGCGCGGCCAGGTCAAGTGGCTGCGCCCCGACGCCAAGAGCCAGGTCTCGGTGCAATACCGGGATGACCAACCCGTGCGGATCACCAACATCGTCGTCTCGACGCAGCACTCCCCCGACGTCAAGCACAAGACCATCAAGGAATTCATCATCGAGGAAGTCATTAAAAAGGTCTTGCCGGAGCGTCTGCTCGACAAGACCACCAAGTACCTCGTCAACCCCACGGGCCGATTCGTCGTCGGCGGGCCGCAGGGCGATACCGGTCTGACCGGGCGCAAGATCATCGTGGACAGCTACGGTGGCATGGGCCGTCACGGCGGGGGCTGTTTCAGCGGCAAAGATCCGTCCAAGGTGGACCGCAGCGCCGCCTACATGGGCCGCTACGTGGCGAAGAACATCGTGGCTGCCGGCCTGGCGACGAGCGCGGAGATCCAGTTTGCCTACGCCATCGGCTATCCCGATCCCGTCAGCGTCTGCGTCAACACCTTCGGCACGGCCCGGCCCGGCATCACCGATGAGATGATCGAGCAGGCCGTCTGTGAGATCTTCAGTTTCAAGCCGGCCGCCATTATCAAGCAGCTCAACCTGCTCCGCCCGATCTACGCCCAGACCACCAACTACGGTCATTTCGGCAAAGTGGACGACCTCGATAGCATCACGTGGGAGCGCACTGACAAAGCGGCCGCCCTCAAGCGGGCGCTGCACCTTGCTTAACCCACCGCAACCCGGGAGACACCATGCCAGCAGTCAAACTACCTGCGCGTCCGGCCGGAATTGCCAAGGGCAGAAACGGCCAGGCCACAACCCCCCCGCCGGACTTCAAGGTCAAAGACCTGAGCCTGGCCGAGTGGGGGCGCAAGACCATCCAGGTCGCCGAGCACGAAATGCCCGGCCTGATGGCCATCCGCGCCAAATACGGTGCGCGCAAGCCGCTCCAAGGCGTGCGTCTCACCGGTTCGCTCCACATGACCATCGAGACCGCCGTGTTGATCGAGACGCTGGTCGAACTGGGCGCCTCCGTCCGGTGGGCGAGCTGCAACATCTTCTCCACGCAGGATCACGCCGCCGCCGCCATCGCCAAAACCGGCATCAGCGTCTTCGCCTGGAAAGGCGAGACGCTGGAAGATTACTGGCAGTGCACCCTGGACGCCCTCACCCATCCGGGCGCCCAGGGCCCCCAGCTCGTCGTGGACGACGGCGGCGACGCCACGCTGCTGATCCACAAGGGCTATGAGCTGGAAAACGGCGACCACTGGGTGGACAGCCCGAGCCACAGCCACGAGGAGCAAGTCATCAAGAACCTCCTCAGGCGCGTCGCCCAGGAGCGCCCCGGCTTCTGGCACGAAGTGGTCCGGGACTGGAAAGGAGTTTCCGAAGAGACTACCACCGGCGTGCATCGCCTTTACCAGATGCTGGAAGCGGGCAAACTCCTCGTCCCCGCCATCAACGTCAACGACTCCGTCACCAAGTCCAAGTTCGACAATCTCTACGGCTGCCGCGAGTCGCTCGCCGACGGCATCAAGCGCGCCACCGACGTCATGGTCGCCGGCAAAGTCGCCGTCATCTGTGGCTACGGCGACGTGGGCAAAGGCAGTGCCCACTCCCTGCGTGGGTTCGGCGCCCGTGTCATCGTTACCGAGATCGACCCCATCAACGCGCTCCAGGCGGCCATGGAAGGCTTCGAAGTCACGAGCGTCGAGGACACCCTCGGTGAGGGCGACATCTACGTCACCTGCACCGGCAACTGCGAAGTCATCACGCTGGAGCACATCCTCCAGATGAAGGAGCAGGCCATCGTCTGCAACATCGGCCACTTCGACAATGAGATCCAGGTGGACCGCCTGAACCAGGCCCCGGGCGTGAAAAAAGTGAACATCAAGCCGCAGGTGGACCGCTACGACCTGCCGAACGGCCGCAGCATCTACCTGCTCGCCGAAGGCCGCCTCGTCAACCTCGGCTGCGCGACGGGTCATCCGAGCTTCGTCATGTCGAACAGCTTCACCAACCAGTGCCTGGCACAAATGGACCTCTGGCAGAACCGCGACACAAACCGGGTGGGCGTCTATCGCCTGCCCAAGAAACTCGACGAAGAGGTCGCCCGGCTGCACCTGGAGAGAATCGGCGTCCGGCTCACAAAGCTCTCGAAAGAACAAGCCGACTACCTCGGTGTGCCGATCGAAGGCCCGTATAAGCCGGAGCACTACCGCTATTAAACCGGCTCGCCCGGCGCAGCTCGCCCCTCGGGTAGACAACAGAGAGACCGGTGCCGGACCAACTCCCTGGTTCTGCGACCACGTCTTGGGACCGTGAACCGGGACGGACGCTGAAACGCCGCGACAACACAATACATGGTCGTGTTTTCTGTTGTCGCGGGGCGCATTACCTTTTATTGCGCCGGGTCAGGGAAAGTCACCTGTTCCCTTTTGAACTGCACACGGCCCAGGAACCGTTCTTGACTCTTGGCAGGGCGAGACTCATTCATCATGCGGCGCGACAAAGCACTTGAACCGATTATGGATCACTATATCGAAGAGTTGATTGACCTGTTGGACCCATCCGCCAACCGCATCTACAACCTGACCGTCGCCGAAGCACGCCGGCGCTTGCTCGACGGCCCGCCGGACGCTGTGCGCGAAATCGACGGCTCGTTCGCGCTCATTGCCCGTCAGGGCAAAACCGTCCGCCTGGCCCGTTCCCTCGATCGCCCGATGCGCTACTTCCTGGCCAAGCGGCAGGCAGGACCGGCGCTGGTTGTGTCCGACCGGATCGATAAGATCCATGAATGGCTCAAGGACCAGGGCCTGGGCGAGCAGTTCCATCCCAGCTACACCCGCATGGTCCCAGCCCATCATATCGTCGAGATTCAGCTCGTCGGCTGCCCGGACCCCGACCCGACCTACACGCGATTCTTTACGCCAGCGCGCAACGCGTGGCCGACGGACCTGGGCGAGATCGGCCGCCGCTACATTGGGGCGCTGGCCGAGGAGATCGCCAAGTGGCTGCGACAGGTGCCCGAACGCGAGCCCGTCGGCGTCTGCTTTTCCGGCGGGATCGATAGCGGTTCGGTGTTCCTGGTCACCTGCCACGTCCTGCGCAAGCTGGGCCTGAATCCGAGCCGGCTGAAAGCCTTTACGCTGAGTTTCGGCGACGGCCCGGACCTGCAACAAGCCCGGGAGTTTGTGGAACGGCTCGGCCTGGGCCTGTTCCTCGAGCCCATCGAGGCCGACCTCGCGGCGCTGGACGTAGCCGAAACCATCCGCGTGGTGGAGGACTACAAGCCGCTCGATGTTGAAGCCGCGGCCATGGTGCTCACGTTGTGTCGCGGGATCCGCCAGTGCTATCCGGACTGGCGCCATCTCATCGACGGCGACGGCGGCGATGAAAACCTCAAGGATTACCCGATTGAAGAGAATCCGGAGCTTACCATCCGCAGCGTTGTGAACAACCTGATGCTCTACCACGA
>Ga0315274_10015664_pt1 | contig 10730 bp, 8 predicted proteins | sample YL17G02_20_MG_FD_203700 | JGI IMG/M metagenome (GOLD analysis project Ga0315274, IMG submission 203700) | Sediment microbial communities from Yellowstone Lake, YNP, Wyoming, USA - YL17G02_20 | ecosystem: Environmental > Aquatic > Freshwater > Lake > Sediment | place: USA: Wyoming | collected...
CGAAGAATAGCCCTTGCAATCGAAATCCTCTGGCGCTCGCCGGCGGATAGGCGCTGGCCGCGCTCCCGCACCAGCGTGTCGTAACCGTCCGGAGACTTCATTATAAACCCGTGGGCGTTCGCGGCCTCGGCGGCTGCCATGATCTCCTCACGGGTCGCATCCGGCCTTCCGTAGGCGATGTTTTCGGCGACGGTGCCGTTGAAAAGAAACGGATCCTGGAGCACCACGCCGATCTGCCGCCGGAGGTCGGCCAACTTTATCTTGCGTATATCAACGCCGTCTATCTTGATCGCGCCCTCATCGGTGTCGTAGAAGCGGCAGATGAGATTGATGGTGGTTGTCTTACCTGCGCCGCTGTGCCCGACCAGGCCGATCATCTCGCCCGCCTTTACGGAGAAGTTCACATCGGCGAGCACCGGCTTGTGTTTGTCGTATCCGAATGTAGCCCCTTTGAACTCGACATCCCCCTCAATATAGGGTAGGGGAACGGCATCGGGATCGTCTCTGATGTCCGGGACGGTATCCATTACCTCGAATATCCTCTCCGCCGACGCCAGAGAGCGCGACATCCAGTCGGCGATTCGGGTTAGTATCTGGAGGGGGCTGTAGAACATGCCCATGTATGCGAAGAACATCATGAGCGTTCCGGGGCTCGTTTCGCCGGCTATGACCTGATGCCCGCCGAACCACCAGACGAGCAGCGATCCGATGACCATCACGAAGCCGAGCGCGGGAAAAACGGTGGCCGCCATCTGCTCCAGCCTCAAAACCGCATCGTATAAATCGTAGCTGCGGTTTGCGAATTTGCTGATCTCCAGGTCTTCCTGTCCGAATGCCTTTACGACCCGGATGCCGGACAGCGCATCGTTCAGCATGGCCGCCAGCCTGCTCATCGAGTGCCAGAAGTGGTGCAGCACCAGCATCAGCCGGCGCCAGATAAGCAGCGTGATGACCACCAGCATCGGCGCGGGCAGTATGACGAACAGGCCGAGCCTCCAGTTCATCACGATCAGAACGGCTGCTATGCCGATCACCATCAGCACATTCACGACGTAGTATTGCGCGCCCTCCACCAGGAAGCCGGAAAGCTGATTTGTGTCATGAGTGACCCTCGTCATCACCGCGCCTATCTGGCGCTTGTCGTAGTAGCTGAGCGAGAGCCGCTGGAGGCACTCGTAGAGCTGGGTTCGGACGTCGAACGTGATCTTGCTGCCGAGAAGGGCTGCTATCCGGCCGCGGAGCACGGCCATCGAGAAGGAGAGTATCCTCGCCACCGCAAGTCCGGCCACCAGCAGGGCCAGAAGTCGGAGTCGGTGCTCCAGGATGCCGCCGTTTGCCCCCGGGAGGAGCACGTCATCAACAAACGGCTTGGTGAAGTACGGCGGAACCATATCGAGCGCCGTGGCAAGCAGCGTGAGCAGGCTTGCGGCAAAGACTATGCGTTTATGTGGCAGGGTGTACTTCATCAGGCGCAGCAGCGTTTTTCGGCGGCTGATGCACTTTGGGCATACCTTCGACCAGGTGTCGAGGAGCCGGCCACACTGATCGCAGCGCTTCCTTAAGTCTTCCTCTTCCCCCGCGGGCGGCTCTTCTTTCTTTGCCAGCGCGTCTATCAGCTTGGCGGCGCGGTTGAACTTTGCGGTCATGCTGTTGGAGAACTCGACGACCTTAGTGCCGTGCCCGTCCACCTGCACCTCTAAGACGCCTATCCCGACAAGAAAATCGGTGCTGGCGCCGGTGATGCGCTCGAGCGGTATGTGGAGCGATACCTCGGCCTTCCCGTCGCTCTCGGATAGGACGAGCAGCTCCTTCTCGGTCATGACCAGCCAGCGCTCCCCGAAGCTCCCATCGGCGGCTATGTCCGAGGAGATGGCTATCCGGTAGCCGTCGCTCGATCCATATTCATTTGACAGTACCTCCGCAACAGCGGCCGGAAGTTCTTCGACAATCGGCATGTGTAGACCCAAAACTCCGTTCGAGTGTGCTGGTTCGGCATATCAGTATACCAGGGAAGCTCTGCACATATACCATATTCGCCAAATATATGATAATTTCCGCACTGAAAAAGTTCAACCTGCGAAAACTTTTTCTGCGGAGGGCACGCTGCGCCCTCTAATCCGATTTGCCTTTACGCCCCGCCTGTCGTTGTGCTATCATTCATCTGTTAGCCAAATTCGGCGGTTTCGCTTGCGCCCTCCGTGCGAAATAATGAATCCGGGCATCGGATTTCATTCCGCGACGAGGGAAGCCGCCGATGGTGGGACCATGGCTTTCAGGCGAAAAAGTTAACCTGCGTCCGCTGCGCCGCGGCGATGTAGACCGGCGCGTCGCCTGGCTCAACGATGCTGAGACCGTCAAATTGTTCACCGGCTCGGAGCCGGTGCGGGCTTACGAGCGTGTGGATGCCGAGCGGTGGCGGCAGACTCTGGAGGCCGATCTCGCGGCGGTCGTGTGGGCTGTGGAGACCAAGCAGCATCAGCACATAGGCGACTTGGATCTGCACAATATAGATCGCCAGGCGGGATTGGCGAAGTTGACGATTCTGATCGGCGACAAGGCGTTCTGGAACGGCGGTTGCGGCACGGATGCCGTCAAGACGATGCTGCGCTGCGCCTTCCTGGACCTTGGTTTGGAATCGGTCAGCCTCCGCGTCTACGATTTCAACAAGAGGGCGATCCGCTGCTATGAGAAGTGCGGATTCGCTCGAGTCGAGGCCGCCTCGCAAGATCGCAGGACGCCTTTGGAGCCGGGCGAGATACAAATGGTTATGACCAAGAACCGCTTCGTGGGAAATCCGGATGCCAGCGCTATTCACACTTGACCGCGTAGAAGTCTCATTCAACTCCACGCACGTCCTGAAAGGGATAACCGAGGAGATTCACACCGGCGAGTTCCTTGGCGTCGTTGGCCCGAACGGGTCGGGAAAATCAACTCTGCTGCGAGCGATGGCGGGTGTGTTGTCGCCGAGGTCTGGCTCCGTTCGGCTTGAGGGTCTGGAGGTCGCCGGCATCCCGGGCGGCGACCTGGCCAGGCGGCTGGCGGTCGTCCCGCAGGAAAGCCCCGTTGCATTCGAGTACACGGTTCTCGAAGTCGTCCTTATGGGCAGGTCTCCGCATCTCGGGCGATTTGAGCTGGAGAAGAATCGGGATTTCAGCATAGCCCTGGATGCCCTCAAGAGGACGAACCTGCTGCACCTGGCGGACCGCCGCATCAGCACGCTCAGCGGGGGCGAGCGCCAAAGGGCGATGATCGCCCGCGCGCTCTCCCAGGAGGCCGATATCCTCTTCCTCGATGAGCCTACCGCACACCTCGATATAAACTACCAGGTTGAAATCCTGCACCTCGTCAGGCGGGAAAATATCGAACACGGCAAAACCGTGGTCGTCGTCCTGCACGACCTGAACCTGGCGGCCGAATTCTGCGATCGGCTGCTGATGCTTCACGATGGGCGGGTTTTTGCATCAGGTCGTCCGGAGGACGTGATTACGGCGGAGAACGTGCAGCGTGCCTACGGCACGGCGGTTTGGGTCAGGCGTCATCCAACCTCCGGGAGGCCATACGTGCTCTCCCTGGGCAGCCTGGCGGCGGCGGTGAGATTCTCCGGGGCGGAGCCGGGGGCGAAGCTCAGGGTGCATGTGATCTGCGGCGGCGGCAGCGGCGGGCCGGTATTCGCCCGGTTGCTGGGGATGGGCTGCGAGGTCACCGCCGGCGTTATAAACATCGGAGATACGGACCAGGAAGCTGCCGAATCGCTGGGAATCGAGTACGTGGAGGACGCGCCGTTTTCCCCCATCTCGGACGCTGCAGAGCGTGCGAACCTGGAGTTCATCGGCCTGGCGGATGCGGTGGTGATTGCGGATGCGCCGTTCGGGGCCGGCAATTTGGCGAATTTGCACAGCGCGGTGCAGGCTGCAGAGCTGGGGAAGCGCGTGGCTGTCATCGGGGGGCCGGAGACATTCGCAGCGCGTGATTTCGCGGACGGGCAGGCGGCTCGCATTCTGAATTTGCTCGTGGAGCGGGGCGCGTCGGTGCTCGAATCCGCCGACGCAGTCCCCGGCTGGATTGCGAAAACCGGGGCTGTGTAGTATAATAGGCCGTCCGGCGTCAGGGGTTTGCTGTCGAACACGGATGCCCCGAACAGACAAATGGCACGACGGATGCTCGTCCACTTGTCCGTTCGTGCCATTCGTGTTCAATGTTTTTGAGATGCCGAATCTAGCTAGACAGCCTTTGCCACCTTGCCTGCTTTCAGGCATTTTGTGCATACTCTGAGGGTTTTCATGGCGCCCTTGTGGGCTACGTGAACAGTCTGTAGGTTCGGCAGCCACCGGCGCTTCGTCTTGGGCGCGCGAAGAGCCCACGAGCCGGAGTGCTTGTGACGGATATTCTGTCCGAACTGCGGGCCTTTTCCGCAGATATCACACACATTCGCCATTATGTCGGACCTCCTCGTTCGGTGCGGCGGGAGAAAAGAATTGATTTCGAAAATTACAGCCGAACTCCTTGCAGGTGTCCGGGCAACCGGGCGCGGACACCCGGCTATAATAGCACACCCGAGGCGGGTTTGGCAAGAAGTTTATCGCCATGCGTGACGCACTCATCGGAAACATAATTCGCGCCGTGAAGACCGTCGGCCCCGAGGACACCATCGGCCGGGCTGCTGAGGCGCTTCGCGTGTCGGGACTGACCGAGCTGCCTGTGGTCGCAGGCGGCCGGGTTATCGGAATGGTTACCGAGGCGCTGGTGCTCGGAGCTCTCGCTGCCGGAGACTCGAAAACGGCGATCGAGCAGCCGGTATCCGAGATTTTGTCCGATCGGGTCACCTGCGTCAACCCGTATATGTCGGTCGGTCAGACCGCCGAGGTGATGAACGATCACGGCATGCAGGTTCTGCCGGCTGTGGACGATTACGGCAGGTATCTGGGCGTTGTGACGCGGCAGGACATCGTGGGGGCTTTATGCCTGACCATGAGGCCGCCTGCCGTGGCGGGTCTGGCAACGCCGCTTGGCGTATACCTCACAACCGGGCATTTGCGCGCGGGTGTGGGCGACCTAGGCTTGTTTCTGGCGGGCGTTGGGCTGATGGTGATGTATTTTGCCGCTTTCTGGGCCATCTTTGGAGCGGCATATCTCGTGGACAAGGCCAATCTGCTCGCGCCGTGGTCGCTGTGGGCTATACTGGTTTCGCCGCCGATTAACGTATATAACTGGATGGACGCGCTGAGGAGCGTGATGCTCGGGCTGGCTCTGCCGATCTTTCTGCTCCTGCTTCGGGTGCTCCCCACCGCCGGATATCATGCCGCCGAACACCAGGTGGTGCATGCGATAGAAAGCGGCGAGCCGTTGAAGCCGGAGAACGTCCGGGCCATGCCGCGGGTTCATCCCAGATGCGGTACGAACATTTTCGCCGGCGTGCTGCTTTTTATGATCATCCGGCAGATACTCTCGGACGATATCGCAATACTCGTTACGGTGCTGGTGCTTATATTTGGGTGGCGGGTGATCGGCGGCTACCTGCAGCATTACGTGACCACCAAGCCGGCGAATACGAAGCAGCTTGAGAGCGGGATAAGGGCGGGCAATAGCCTGCTCGAGAAGTACCGCGGGAACCCCGCCTATCGGGTGACCGAATGGCAGAGGATCTGGAATACCGGCATGCCCCAGGTCCTGATCGGAGCTGCGGTAGCCGTGCTGGTTATACAGAAGCTTCATCTGACACCGCCGGGATTCTTCTAGGGGGCTTGCCATGTTGTCCGATAAACCCATCACAAAGGATACATCCATCGCCGAAGTTATCAGAATCTGCCCGAGGGCGGGAGAGATCTTCGACAGGTACAACATGGGCTGTTTCGTGTGCATGGCTGCGTCATCCGAGACTATCGAGGAAGGCGCTCTAATGCACGGTATGGACGTACAGGCGATAGTGGACGAATTAAACGCCGCCTGTGCATCCTCCGCCGAGTAGTCTGTTGCAGGCGTCTCCAGGGCCGATGGTCCATTTGCCGGCTTAGTCCACAGCCGGCGAGGGACTATGGGCCGAACTTTTGCAGCCCGGACCCCGTCAGTAGAAAGCAGGAGCGTGGATATATGAGAGTATTTCAAGCCTTCATAACCATAATTGCAGCCATATCCCTGCTGCTCGGCGCTCCGGCGTTGGCCGGCGCCTTCAGGGATCGTGACGGCGCAGTCCACCAGTGGTCCATTAACGAATCCAACGCCATGGAGTGGGCCGGCGCGCCATATGTTCCGTTCGGGGTCGTATTCGAGCCCAAGTACCTCGCGTTGGGGCAGACCGATGAAAACTGGGCCGCCGACGAGGAGGCTGTGGCTGCTTTCAAGCTTGCCGGTGTTGCAGACGTTATCGTCAGGCCGGGCAAGGGCATCGCCTCCGTCCCCGTTGAGGCGTTTCAGCGAGTCATTGATTTGCTCGAGGCCAAAGGGCTGCGCTACGGCATCGAGCTCTACGATCCGCCATACGCTCCGATCTCAGGATACGTTATACAGCCTGCCGCCAACAGAGTAGAGGGCATACAAAGCTCAGGCCCGGTTACACGCAGCTTCCCCGATGCCGAGAGTGCCATTTATGCCTTCTGGGAGGTCAAAGCACAGCCCGAAGTCCTGACAATCGGCCAGGAAGTAGCGATCAATGGGCAGGTCACCGTCCAGGTTGTGGTGCGAACCGGGAATGATCATCTTCTGCTTTTCTATCCCCGCAGGGTCATAGCCGATAAAGGCGCGGACTGGGGTCTGCCCGATATCTGGGGCGATTATGATCGGCATCGTGACCGCTTAGTCTCGTTCCTGAAACAAGTTAAATTCGGCAAGGGGCTGCGGTTCTTCATGGACCCGTTTACCGAGAAGTTCGGGTTATACGGTGATGTACAGAACTTGATTCCTACCTCGAAGGTCTTTCGCATCGAGTACGCCGCCTGGCTGTCAAAGAAGTACGAGTCGCCCAGACAGTTGACTGATTCCTGGGGAATACTCAGGCATGCTGTAGCATCCTTCGACGAAGCCACCCGATTGATCCCCCTATGGAATACGGGGAGGGGAACGCCGGCCGTCTACGACGATGGCGGTTCGAGGAGCTATTCGGTAAATGCGGAGATGTCGGCCTTATGGGCGGACTTTCAGGAGTTTCGGGCTTCCTCCATCAGGGGGTATATGAATGCCGCGGCGGATGCGCTCAAGCGGCTGGTTGCGGATGTGCCGGTGGTCTACACAGCCACCGGGTTACAGCCGATTTTCCAGCCCCGGGAGTCGTTCGGATACGACGGGCTTGCAGCCCAGGCTTCGAGCAATGCGGATGCGCTGGCCGAGGCCGCAGGCCGGACGTTCTCGCTCGCCGGTGGTTCATCCGGAAACGTCTGGATAATCTCACGGTTCAGCCCTGCCGGAGCGACTTTCGAAAAAAAGGAGGAGCTGTTCTCGGCGATAAATGCCCTCCGCGATTTGGGAGCGAAGGGGTTCTTCGCCGGCAACCTGGGTGGAACGGCTATCGGGAGCGCGGACCTTCTGGTCTGGCTGGCCGAGTACTCGTCGGTGAGCGCTCAGGATAAGCAGTTTGTCGCCTACCAGCCACGGGTAATCTACTACCCGGAAAGTTTTACCCGCGGCAGAGTCCGGCGGTTGTCCAGCGGCGTATGGTGGATCCCGACGCTCAAGCCGGGAGCCGAGGTGTATCTTGGCTCTGCTTTCGCGGGATATGTACTCGGCGATCCGAAGGAGAACAACGTGGAGATCTACGTCTGGTCTCTGAAGGATCAGCAGACGATGACCCTGATCGTTGAGGGTCCGTTGACTATAATAACCGCGACCGGCGAGGCGACGGAAATTAAACCCAAAAAGGGACGGGTGCAATTGTCTGTCGGAGAAGAGCCGGTCATCCTCTGTGGGATACGTCCGGACGTCTTCCTGCCGGTCGAGGTGGCGGTCGAGGAGATGCAATCGCTGGAGCAGTTGATTGCCAAGGCGGAGCGGAAGAGGATGGATGTCACCTCGTATAAGCGCAACCTGAAATACGCAAGGGATTTGCTGAACAAGGACCTGCTCGGGCTTTGCATTGACCTTGTGAGGGCCAGTGCAAACGAGCTAAGTGTCGGCTTGAAGGGGCTGGAAGGGACTCCCGCCCCGGGTTCGAGCATATCGCCGCCTGTTGGGAGCTCGGAGGTGCGATGAGAGCAGTCGTTTTCTGCGAGCCGAATCGGTTTGTAGTGGAGGACAGGCCGGCGCCTCAGATCGGAGAGTATGATGCTCTCGTGAAGGTGCATGCCTGCGGAATCTGCGGGACGGACATTCACATACTGCACGGCGAGCACATAGTGAAGTTCCCGGTTGTGCCCGGCCACGAGTTCTCCGGCGAGGTAGTGGAGGTCGGCGGCAAGGTATCGAATGTGAGCGTCGGCGACCGTGTGACCGTTGATCCGAACATCGTTGATCGGTCCTGCCATTTCTGCAGCCGGGGTGAGATCAATCTGTGCGAGAATTTGACCGCTCTGGGCGTGAACTATGATGGCGGCTTTGCGGGGTTTTGCCGCGTGCCGACGGTCCAGGCGTATAAGGTCCCCGACAGCGTCAGCCTCGATGAAGCCGCAATGGCCGAGCCGCTCGCCTGCTGCATCCACGGGATTGACCGCGCGAATATCGCTCCGGGCGATACTGTGGTGGTGCTGGGAGCGGGTTCGATTGGGCTGCTTCTAACCCAGCTCGCGCGAGTCGCCGGCGCCAGCCACATAATTGTCAGCGAGCCGGATGAAAGGAAGCGCCATCTGGCCGCGCGGTTCGGCTCCGATGTCCAGGTGGATCCATCGAGGTGGGATGTAGCTGCCGAGGTCGCGGAAATCACGCGTGTTGGAGCGGATGTCGTCATCGAGAGCGCCGGCCGCCTCGAGACCGCCCAACTGGCTCCCAGGCTGGCCCGGCGGGGCGGAACCGTCCTTCAGTTCGGAGTCGTAAGCCCCGATCAGCTTGCCGAGGTATCACCATACGATATCTACTACAAGGAGTTGACGGTGCGCGGATCGTTCGTGAATCCCTTTACGCATGCGCGGGCGATCGAGCTGCTGGCGTCGAAGCAGGTGGAGGTCATGCCCCTGATTACGCATAGATTTCCGCTTGACGAGACGGCGAAGGCGTTTGAAACGGCGCAGGGCAAGGACGCTGTGAAAGTCCTTCTCGTCCCCGAATGAGTGAATGCACATGCCCGCATTTTCGAAGACCTTGAAGAAGTGGCTCCTCGACTCCTATGACTACCTCGGGCTAGTGCTGGCATCCAGTCTTCTGTGGTTCGGCATCGCGCTGGGCGGCTTTGCGGCGATCAAGGCCGGCTTCGGCGGCAACCTTTTTGCGCTGTTTGCCTCAGCGGCCCTTTTCTACGTACTCTTGATCGCTCCCATGACGGCGGGCGTGTACCTCATGGCTAAGAAGGTCGTGACCCGGGATGAGCCGTCGCTGCTGGACATACTGCGGGGCTTCAGGGATTATCTGAAGGCGAGCTGGGCGCTCGGCCTTGCCCAGGTGGTGATCACGCTCCTGATAGCCGTCAACTCCTGGTTCTATCTGACGTGCGGTGCGGTCGCCCTGAAGCTTCTGGGAATCCTGTTCGCGTACATGTTGCTTTTCTGGGCGCTCAGCGCCGTGTACCACTTCCCGGTGCTGATCGAGCAGCGGCCAGGTGTTCTCAAGGTCCTTGAGCGCGGCGTTCTCCTCATGATGGACAACGTCGCCTTTACGGGCGGAGTGTTCTTTGTTATAATCTTGCTTACTTGCTTTTGCGTAATTACGATCTTCGGGCTGCCGCTCCTGTATATCGGGATGATGAGCGTACTTAAGACGCGGGCGCTGCGCGCGCTCTTTGTCAAATATGGTCTCCTCGAGCCGGAGCGGGAATACGTGCCCGAGGATGTAGCGGATGACGCGAGATCTCACCCGAAAGGAAATTAGCTCGATGGCGGATATAACTTGCTTGGGTATCCTTGTTGCTGATCTGGTCGGAAAGCCGGTTGACGAATATCCGACGCGAGGGAAACTCGTACTGGTCGATCAACTGGAGCTGCACAGCGGCGGCTGCGCTGCGAGTACCGGCGTGGCCCTGGCGAAGATCGGCGTCAGGGCCGGCGTCATAGGGAAAGTCGGAAACGATGGCCTCGGGGACTTCATGGTCGGAGTTCTCGAGCGCCACGGGATTGACACCCGCGGAGTAATACGCGATCCGAAAGCGGGGACATCCGGCACTATGGTGATGGTCCACTCGGATGGCGAGAGAAGTTTCATACACTACATAGGCGCCAACGCCAGCCTTACCGAGAGCGATATAGATTACGAACTGTTCGGGGGTACGCGCATACTTCACGTCGCGGGATCGTTCCTCATGCCTGGGATTGACGGCGAGCCGACCGCGCGCGTGCTCGAGAAGGCCCAGGCGATGGGCATAACTACCACGCTGGATACGGCGTGGGATTCGAGGGGCCGCTGGATGAGCCTCTTGAAGCCCTGCCTGCCTTATATTGACTATGCCGTGCCGAGCATCGAGGAAGCGCGCATGGTGACCGGCAAACACGAACCGGCGGACGTGGCGAAGGTGTTGATGGATCACGGCGTGAAGACCGTCGCTCTGAAAATGGGCGAGGAGGGCTGCTACATCCGCTCTGCCGAGGCGGAGTTCAGGATTCCCAGGTACGATGTGGAGGCCGTTGACGCTTTGGGCGCGGGCGACTGCTTCGCAGCCGGGT
>Ga0315274_10015666_pt1 | contig 10730 bp, 8 predicted proteins | sample YL17G02_20_MG_FD_203700 | JGI IMG/M metagenome (GOLD analysis project Ga0315274, IMG submission 203700) | Sediment microbial communities from Yellowstone Lake, YNP, Wyoming, USA - YL17G02_20 | ecosystem: Environmental > Aquatic > Freshwater > Lake > Sediment | place: USA: Wyoming | collected...
AGATCGAAGACACGACCCCTTTTAGACCGTCATCCACCACCAGGGGACGGCCAGGACTTTGGAATGCAGGTAACGTAGCGAAGTCCCGGTGTGGAGCAGTATCCCGCGTAGGGTCTGAGGATGATCCTCCATGAAGGCCAGCAGGTTCTTGATATCCCCATAGGCGGGCTTCCGGGTGAGCTTGCACTCGACGGCCAGGAGCTTCTTGCCTTGCTCGAGGATGAAATCGACCTCCTTGCCGGTGGTGGTTCTCCAATAATGGATCCTGGCCTTGGGGACCATGAGCCCGCATAAGGCGGAGAGGTGGAGAAAAACCATGCTCTCGAAAAAGCCGCCCAGTTCCCTCGCGCCGCTGAGGGACTCGTGGTCATGGTAACCGGCCAGGTATATGCTCAGGGCGGGGTCGGTGAAGTATATCTTGGGAGACTTGGTGATCCTCTTTGTCCTGCTCGGGAAGTAAGGGAGGACCCTGCTGACGAGGTTGGAGACCTCCAGTAGATTGACGTAGCGATAGACCGTGGGCTGGCTGACCCGCGTGTCCCTGGCCACGTCGGACTGGTTGAGCGGGTTGGCTGTACGCAAGGCCAGGGCGGCCATGACGCCGCGGAAGTCGATGAGCGAGTCTACGCGCGATAGCTCCCGCAGGTCCCTTTCCAGGTACGTCCTCACGTATCCCTCCCACCACATGAGTATCTCCGCCTCGCCGCGCAGGAACATAAGCGGGGGCATGAAGCCGGTCCGCATCAAGGGAACGGGATCGACCCTCTTCAGCTCCCGCTCCTCCAAGGTGAGGTCTTTCCGCCAGAGCTCGGGGAAGTTCAAGCCCTCGATCTCGTATTGTGCCATCTCCCCAGAGGTCATGGGCAGCATCTCGAAATAGGAGGCCCTGCCTGCCAGGGATTCGCTGACCTTCTTCATGAGCAGGAGGTTCGACGAGCCGGACAGGATGAACTTCTTTTCGTTCCGTCTATTATCAGCGGCGAGCTTTATGGCGTCGAGCAACTCTGGCGCCTTCTGCACTTCGTCGATGATGACCTGGTCAGTGCCCGCCCAGAGGGAGGCCGGATCGGCCTTCGCCTGTTCCAGGACGGGGTAGTCATCGAGGCTCAAGTAGCGTATCCCCGGGAACTCGTTCTGCAGGAAGGTGCTCTTCCCCACCTGCCTGGCCCCGGTAACCACCGTGACCGGGAAGGCGTCGAAGGCCGTCCTGACGCTCCGGCCTATCCACCGCTTCCTATAAAACCATTCCTTGTTAGCATAATTATCATTCATGATATGAATAATAATACAGGGGACGCCTCCCGGCGTCAAGGGTCGTGTCTTCGATCTTCGGTAAGGCACAGGGGTCAGACCTGGACTTGTGCCTGAGCGCATTTTGGGGTAGAGCCCAGGCACACACCAGACCAGGCACCGGTCCCAGGCACCAGTCCAGGGCTGACCCCTATGCCGTCAAGGAAAGCAACAAGACGAAGGAAAGTCCCCGCGGGGTGGTAAAATAATGCCGTCAAGGATTGAATATGGAAGTTCGGCCACCGTAAGGCGTTCGAAAGTATAGCCGGCGCTCAAGCTCGCCGGCTTTGAAAGGAAGCGAAGATGGTGACCATGTGCAACGTCCCCCCGAGAAGAGCTGTTGTATTCCCCCTGATGCTGGCGTTGATAGCCGGCTTTCTTATCCCGCTCGCCCTCCCGCATCCCGCGAAGGCCGCTGCGGCGGAGCTCGATTGGGTCGATGCCGGAGGGCCGGGAAACGGCGACGCCATGGCGCTGGTCAGCGACAACGTGCACGGCATCCTCTACCGGGCTACGGTAGGCGCCGCCGGAAACACCGAGTTCGGTAAAGGGGTGTGGAAGTACCAGGCGGGCACCTGGACCTCCCTGGGAGGGGAGGTGGCCTCCCTCGGGATAAGAACCCTCGCCTACGACAGCGCGGGCGACCGGCTCTACGCGGGGAGCAACGGGCAGGGGATCTGGTGCTATAACCCGTCCGACGGAACGTGGTCGGAGACAAACATTTTCATGCGAGCCTATGACATCACCGCACTCGCCTTCGGCGGGGGCAAGCTCTATGCCGGTGTTTGGGATCCGTCGGCAACTCCAGGCAATCAGGGAAGGGGCGTATGGTACTACGACCCCACCGATCCCTCGGGAGCATACACAGAGACGGGCGGGGGGGTGGCCACCTGGCGTATCCTGTCCCTGGCCTGGGATGGAGAACGCCTCTTCGCCGGCCCCGAGGACTTCGCTCCGGGGGGGTGGCCGATGGGCGTATGGTACTACGACCCGGCCAGCCCCGACGGCGACAAGTGGACGGACACGGGTGGGGGGATGTACCACCGCCGCGCCACCGCGCTGGCCTACGACGGTACCAACGACCTGCTCTACTCGAGCGCGGGTTACGTCGGCGTCTGGTACTACGATCCCGCCAGCCCCGACGGCGACAAGTGGACGTTCACCGCCGGCAGCACGACTACCTTCGAGGTGACCTCCCTCGCCTGGGGGGAGGGCAAGCTCTACGCCGGGTGCATCAGCAGCATGGGGGAAGGGAATAAGGGCGTATGGTGCTACGACCCGGCCAGCACCGGCGCCGACAAGTGGACGGACACCGGCGGTGGGTTGAACGCCTACCAGATGAAGTCCCTGGCCTTCGATACCTACCATCACCATCTCTTCGCGGGGACGACCCAGGACGGCGTCTGGCGCTACAACCTCGCCAACAGCCCTCCCACGTGGTCGGATACGCGCGGCGGGGTGAGCACCAGCTACGTCGATTGCCTCGCCTACGACTCCACCAGCCGCCTGCTCTACGTGGGGACGGACAATGACGGCGTATGGCGCTTCGATCCCGCCACTGACACCTGGACCGATATCGGAGGGGGCGTGAGCGCCTTCGAGACCATCTGCCTGGCCTTCGGCGGGGGCAAGCTCTACGCCGGTTGCTACGACCACAATGCCCCCGCTTACAAGGGAGTGTGGTGCTACGACCCCGCGAGCCCCGCTGCCGACAAGTGGACGGACACGGGCGGTACGGCGAAGGCCATCCGCAACCTGGTCTACGATGACGGGCGCGGCCTGCTCTACGCGGGGACCGGGGAGAAATATACCGATAGCGGAGGTCAAGGCGTCTGGTGCTACGACCCCGCCAGCTCCGCCCCCGACAAGTGGTCCGACATCAGCAGCGGCGACATCGATGCCTACAAGATCGACTCCCTGGCCCTGGGAGGAGACAGGCTTTACGCCGGGTGCTACGACATATTTGACTGGTGGAAGGGCGTATGGCAGTACGACCCCGCCAACCCGTCCGCCGGGTGGACGAGCACGGGCGACGACGTGAGCACCTTCGAGATATCCTCGCTTGCCTGGGGCGGAGACAAACTCTACGCCGGTTGTTGGGATTGGAATCAACCGCTGGCCGATGTGGGAGAGGGGGTGTGGTGCTACGACCCTACCATCCCGGCTCCCGACAAGTGGTCGAGCACTGGCGGCAGCATGAGCCCCAACCTGACATATTCACTTGCCTGGGACGGCGAAAAAGAAAAGCTCTACACCAGCTGCGTTAAATGGTTCACGGCGAGGTTCGACGGCGTGTGGGGTTACGACCCCGCGAGCCCCGACGCCGACAAGTGGACGGACACAGGCGGGGGCGTGGGCAGCTATTACGTCTCCTCGCTGTTGTATGACGCGGGCTACCACCGGCTCTACGCGGGGACCGGGGGCGAGGGCGTCTGGTACTACGGCGCCCCGCCGGTCATCGCCGCCCTGGATCCCGCCTCGAGCGAGGTGGGCTCCGAGGTGACGGTTCATGGCTCATGCTTCGGGCCTGGTGGGTCGGGCTCCGAATACGTTACTTTCGGGACGGTGCCGGCCGTGGTGAAGCCGGGAACGTGGACGGACAACCGCGTGGTCTGCTACGTTCCCCCGGGGGTGTCCGGGACGGTGCCGGTGACCGTTTATAACCTCAACGGCGCCTCCAACCGGGTGGACTTCACCGTCGCCCTCCCCCCGCCGCCACCGCAGACCACCACATTCTACTTCGCCGAGGGCTACACCGGCGCGGGCTTCCAGGAATACCTGTGCCTGGGCCAGCCGGCGGAAGCCCCGCTGGACGTCACCGTGACGTACCTGTTCAAGGACGGGAGCACCAAGGAGGAGACCTATAACGTCCCGGGCAACTCCCGCTTCACCGTGAACGTGAACGCGGTGGTGGGAGAGGGAAAGGAAGTCTCGCTCAAGTGCGATGCGGAGTTCCCCTTCATCGCCGAGCGTCCCATGTACTTCGACTACAGCGGGGGAGGCTCTTCATGGACGGGCGGCCACGACGTGATGGGGGCCACTAGGGCCTCCACTACCTGGTACTTCGCCGAGGGCTATACCGGGGAGGGCTTCGACGAATGGGTATGCGTCCTCAACCCCGGGGACATGCCCGCCGACCTGACCTTCCGCTTCCAGACCCAGGAGGAGGGGGAGAAGGTGGTGGCCGGCTTCACCGTACCCGCTCATTCCCGCGGCTCCTTCAAGGCCAACGACCTGCTGGGAGGAGGCTCTTACCAGACCTCCCTCGCGCTGGAGTCCACCATGCCGGTGGTGGCCGAGCGCCCCATGTACTTCGACTACTCGGGCACCGGGGACTGGGGCTGGACCGGGGGGAGCTGCGTCATGGGCGTCCCCTCCCTCTCCAACTCCTACTACTTCGCCGAGGGCACCACCAGGGCGGGCTTCGAGGAGTGGCTCACCCTGCAGAACCCCGGAACTTCCCCCATAACCGTGAATGCCACCTACCTCCTCGCCTCCGGGGACCCCGTCCCCAAGTCCTACACCATTGATCCCGCCAAGCGCTCCACCGTATACGTGCCCCGCGAGGTGGGGCTGGACCAGGACGTCTCGGTCTATCTCTCCTGCTCCTCCCCTTTCCTGGCCGAGCGCCCCATGTACTTCTCCTACCCCGGCCTGGGCAACTGGGGATGGACGGGGGGACACTGCGTCATCGGGGCAATGGAAAGCGCCCAGGAGTGGTTCTTCGCCGAGGGCTATACCGGGGACGGCTTCGAGGAGTGGCTGTGCATCCAGAATCCGGGGATGAGCGCAGCCAACATTACCATAACCTATTATCCGCAGGGAGGAGGAGCGCCCATAGTCAAGCCCCAGCCCCCCATCCCTCCCAACTCCCGCTACACCGTGCCGGTGAACGCGGATGCGGGAAAGGACCTCTCCATCTCTGCCGAGGTCTCCTCCGACCAGCCGGTGATCGTGGAGAGGCCGATGTACTTCAACTTCCAGGGCAAATGGTCCGGCGGCCACGACGTGGTGGGCTACAATCCGTAAGCTCTCATCCGTAATGGGGCCGTGTCTTCGATCTTCGGTTTTGCACGTAGTAATGGGGCCGTGTCTTCGATCTTCGGTAGGAACCGAAAATCGAAGACACGGCCCCTTAAGCACTGGAGTTTCTAGGAACCCCGCCGCGACAATACGGCGGGGTTCTGGTTTTTCTGTCTCCCCTAAATAGTATAATATAGTATAGTTATATATATTATATAATTACTTAAATTATATAGAGGCAGGTTGTGAACTACTTCATATTTATCGATGAAAGCGGAGTGTTGCAGAGCGACAGGAACCAACCCCTGTTCGGCATCGGGTTATTGAAGATCGCCGATACTTCAAGGCTATATATCGACCTCGTCAACCTTAAGGACAGGCTGTACAAGGCCTTACCAGATCTAAGAAGGCCGTTTGAATTCAAATTCAGCGAAGTCAATAACTCTACCTACCCGTTCTACCTCGCGCTGCTCGGCACGTATTTCTCATATCCCGAAGCGAGTTATAGCGTGATGGTGCTCGATAAGTTCGCACCCGCGAAAGAGAACGAAGCGGGTCAACGCTTTTCGAGTGTATGGGACGCATATATAGCCTGCTCGAGTAAGCTGATACATGAGAGCCTAAATGCCGATGATCTGTGCTGCGTGATCGCCGATTTCATCACGCGGCCAAAGAACGCCGGCAGCTACTATGAGGAAGCGATCAGAAAGATCAACGGCGAAAGGATATTCAACGCAATGATGCTAGAGTCTGATGCATCCCTGTTTATCCAACTAGTGGATGTGATCACCGGATGCGTGCTCTATGACTATCGTTGTGCGAAGTATCCCCGGATGCCCAGAAAGCGGGTAAAAAAAGGTCTGGTAGAGGCCCTAAAGGGGCGCCTGAACATAAAGAGCATGGCTTGCAGTTTTGCCATTGACCGGCCCAGCTGTTTCAGCGTCAGGGAAATGGAGCGCATATCCGATCTTAGCTTGGAGCCTGATCGATAATATGGAAAAAAGTTGGAGCGTGTCATCTGGGTACCAGACACTCGCTCCATTTACATAATATTGTTTTCCCTGTTTGAATGCAAGATGGGGTCGTGTCTTCGATCTTCGGTTTTTCAACATCCCCAAGAAAGCACGTACCGTTTGACTATATTCGATGCATATGGCCATCTTGCTTCCTTTAGGGGTTCTTCGACCGAGGCAACAGAAGATCGAAGATACGGCCCCCTTATTTCCCCCCGAAGATCGAAGATACGACCCCCTTATTTCCCCCTTGTTTCCCCTTACTTCCCTAATCGCGTTCCAGCGCCCCCCTCCGTGCAAACCCTGGGTTTGCGTGGCCACGCTCTTCAGGCGCTATTGTAAACCCTGGCTGCGTAGCGCATGTAGAGGGTGAGAACGTATCCCGCCGTGCCCAGGGAAGCGAAGACGGCGATGGCTACTGCAATGTCCGATGCGGTCTGGCCGGCGATCACCAGCAGCGAGGCTATAAAGAGAAACCCGCACCAGACCAGCGCGTACCACTGACCCTGCGAGGATACGAGCGCCTTGCCGTACAGCTCGAGCCGCGCCGCCAGGCTTATCCCTACACCCACAACGGGACCGATGAGGATAAGCGGGACGAGCACCGCTGCCGGGGGCTTGGACGGGCTGAGCACGACGAAGAGCAGGGCCGCGATGATGGCGCCCAGCAGGGCTACGAGAAGCGCCCAGGGCTTGAGGGCCCTGTCCCGCCTGGCCCGGGTGACGATAAGCCACAGCGAGAAGGCCAGAAGGGCCAGCCCCGCGAGCTGCAGCAACCAGGCCCACCAGGTCATGCGCTTCCTCCCTGGCCCTTCAACGGAGTGCCGCATTCGCGGCAGAAACGGGCGCCCTCCTGCAGCCTGCTCCCGCAGTGGGTGCAGAACTTGCGCGGTCCGGCCTGCTTCCCGGCGCCGCCCGGGGAGCTCAAACTCACCGCAGCATCATCCAGGAGTCCATGCGGCGGCCGGTAAAGCGTTGGCGGAGGTTCACCGGGCACCGGTTCTTCGCCCGTCATCTTGTACCAGTTGCCGTTCAAGGGAGATATAAACCAGAGGCGACCTTCCGAGTCGGCAAAGACCATCCTTGCCAGCTCCTCCTGATACTTCTCATCATCGATGTCCTTCAGGAGCCAAAGCTCGGTCAAGTAGTTGAACTTCTGGCGTATAGCCTGTATTGACTCCTCCGCAAAGAGATAGTCACCATAGCCCGCCTCTTGCGCGTTTTTTTCCTCCTCCATCTCGCTTGTCTCCTTCAGTGTATTTCTATACCGCCAATATCAGGCCTCACAAACCTGTCCCCTGGTTTTACGGACTTTAAAACCGGGGCGTCTCCTCTGTTTCTGACCATGTAAACCCGTTCCTCGATACTGAGGTCATCCAGGATGTCCTCATAGATCTCGGCCATTCGATCTATCCTCTCCAACTCTTCCCTTATCTCCTGGTTAGCCCTGACGCCTTCAGCGGTATCACCATCCGTCAGGCTCAACGAGGTTTTCTTTTGCAGCTCTTTCTGCCCCATCAGTTTCTCTGTGTAGTCTTCTATCTGCCTTCTGGTCTCCGCGAGTTTGTCAGCGACCTCCTGATCGGATACGTTCATCTGCTTCACGTATTCATCGAAGTGGGGGTAATCCGCCTCCTCCATCAAGAAGCCGGCAGCCTTGCCACTCTTGATCGCGAATTTTGTATACTCCACCGCATCTCCGATCTGCGAATATCGACCGAAAGCTTTGGCCATCCTCAGCATCCCTTTGTCCTTGATCAGTCTCCCTACCCTCTCCGCTTCATCCGCCACTTTCCCCTGGGCAAAGCCCAACGGGTCTAGTTTGCTCTTGGCAAGGTCCACTACCGCCTCCTTCATGACCATGCCCGCTTTGTCCGCCCTGCTCCTCTCCCATTTCAAAAAGAGGTCGTAGCTCTCATTTACCTTTTCCAGCGGTAGTTCCTTGTTCCTGAGCAATCCGGCGATGAGCTCCACCTTGTCCTTACCGATATCCCCCGATAAATAATCGTCCCATATACGATCGAGAGCAGGCGCCCTATCGGGCGGTATGGACTTCTTGATTTCGGACAGTCTTTCATGCAGAGCTTGGTATACATCATCCCCGGGTCCAGCGACGTCGTAGGTTAACACCGCGCCGTCTACCAACGGTTGGTATTCCTGCTCCATTTGCAGGGCTTCCGGCGATGGGACATCGCGCAAGGAAGCGCCGACCTGGGCGGGCATTGACGGGATTACCGACAGGTTGCGCGAAAGCAGGCTGAAGAGGAAAGGCCCGGCGGCGGCGAAAAGGGCGGTCATGCCCACCAGGAGGGAGACGACGGCGCCCCACCACGCCTCCCTGGTGCCCTCGGGGGGCTCGGTGGTGCCGGTTTCCTCCTCACCGCCGTCCGTGGTGCCGGTGGCGTCTTCCTCACCCTCCTCCGGCACGATCTCGCCCATCTCTTCCGTATCAGGCCACCCGCTCCTCTTGTCCTCCAGTTCAATATCGAGAGCCTCTCTCGCCAATCCCAAATAGTAATCCAGCGATTGCTCCGGGATGTTCGATCCTCCCCCCTGCAGGGCGCCCACGTACGAATATCCCTCTCCCGGGACGTAGGTATAGATCAATCCCCCCACCATGTGATAGGTCACGGTATTTCCGCTATAGTCGGTTCCCGGATAGGGGGAGTCATATAGGACGTAGAGGTAAAGGGTAGGGGGGTCTCCGGGAGTGTGGGCCCGGGTGGTCTCGATCTCGGGGGTGCCCGAGACCCTCCCGCTCACGTCATCCTCCAGCCACTGCTCATCCCTCTCGGTGGGCTCGATCTCATCGCAGAGGCCGCGTCCAGACCACCAGGCCATAAAGGCAAGGAAGGGCAGGATGAGGCACAACAGCGTTATCAGGCAAGTCAACCAAAACGACCGGCACCTTCCACCCTCGCGGGAGTCCCATGTTCGCATCGGCATCTCCTTGCGAGATCGCCTCGCATTCTCGATTCAACGACCCATACTATCCAGGAAATATATCGTCTCTCCCTGGTGAAATGTTAAAGCTGAGCCTCAAAGCAGGGGTCGGCGGACCTGTCACTCCCATATGTTATAACATGATAATGTTATATATAATGTTCGGATGGCAAGGACGAGAGCTGGCTCGGGGCGTAAGAAAAACACGAGGACCAGGTACCGGCGCGGTTGTATCGGTGGTCCCTTCATGATAATCTTACGTTAGATATCTAACGTCTAACGTAGGAGGTAAGATAATGGCTCAAAGGTTGGGAGGCGAGGTGACCTTAAGGCCGAAACGCCAGCTGACACTGCCTGCCGAGATATGCGCGGCACTCGGCATCGAACCTGGCGACCTGCTGGAGCTCAGCGTCGAGGGGAGGGTTCTTACGGCCAGGCCCAAGAAAGCGAAGGCGATGGACGCGCTGCGGGAGATCCGCGACTCCTTCGAGAGGGCCGGGATCACCGAGGAGGAGCTGCTGAAGGCCGGACGTAATACCAGACGCACTGTGAACCGGGAGCGCCATGGCGGGAAAAGCTAAGACGCGTGCCTTCCTGGACAGCAATGTCATCTTCTCCGGGCTTTATTCCGGCAAGGGTCCACCCGGGGCTGTTCTCGAGCAAGCGGTGGAGGGGAGGTTCTTGATGGTGACGTCCCGCCAGGTCTTGGACGAAGTGGTGCGCACGATTTCCGGGAAGTTGCCTGGCGCCCTCTCGTCTCTTCAGACGCTCCTGCTGAACATGCCGCTGGAGGTGTGCGAGGACCCGGATCCCTCGGTCGTAGAGGCATGGTCAAAGATCGTAGGAGCGGACGATGCCCCTATAGCAGCGGCGGCCAGCATTGCGGAAGTGGATTTCCTCGTGAGTGGGGACAGCCACTTTCTCAAGGCCATGGCTGCGGCGGAGAAGAGGGGCCTCCGGATCGTTTCACCCTCCGAATTCCTGGCATCATAGATACACATCGTCATGGGAGGCATAAGGGGGTCGTGTCTTCGATCTTCGGTAAGGCACAGGGGTCGGACCTGGACTTGTGCCTGAGCCGGTCAGAAGAAGGCTGAGTCTCATCAGCCCCCACATTAGTGAGCCCCTACGATCCTTATCTCCTACGTAGGCGCTGGGGGAGATGGTCATGCACCTGTGCACACACTCAAGGAGAAACGGGTGTTGGGTTAGCACTCGATAGCCGCAAGGGGCCAGTTGACAAAGATACCTAATAAGGGTACGCCTCGCGTGATGCTCACCACTACAGGGTCATCCAGAGCCTCCGGTTTTCGGTTAACGCCGACAAAGCCATAATCCTGCAGCTTGATCAATTCAGGAAGAAGAGGAATATAAGCGACTACGAACATTGATCCTCGGGGGCACTGCGTATACCGAAGATCGAAGACACGGCCCCTTTGACCTGAAAAGAACTGGGTGTAG
>Ga0315274_10015667_pt1 | contig 10730 bp, 5 predicted proteins | sample YL17G02_20_MG_FD_203700 | JGI IMG/M metagenome (GOLD analysis project Ga0315274, IMG submission 203700) | Sediment microbial communities from Yellowstone Lake, YNP, Wyoming, USA - YL17G02_20 | ecosystem: Environmental > Aquatic > Freshwater > Lake > Sediment | place: USA: Wyoming | collected...
GGTCTGTGTAGTGTTAAGCACGACATAGAAGATTATAGTCCCACTCGTGGTCACTGCCAGTGTGCTGGTTCCCGCTACAAGCTCTACCGGTGACCCTGTAACGATGCCCGTTCCACTGGTAGCAGTTCCGACTGTCCCTTTCTTCAGCACAGCCGTGATGCTCCCTATCGTGTTAACCGCGACCGCGGTGTTCGTGCCCTCTATCAATGTTATCGGTGAACCTTCTACGGTGGCCGTTCCGCTGGTCACGATTGCTCCGAATTCGAGCGTGTAGTCGACATCGGGGTCTAGAGGGTCATACTCGCTTGAAGAGAACGCGGAGGGGGAAATCGTGTCAAGCTCGGGGATTACGCGACGGAAGTACTCGGCTCCCAACTCGGTTAGCTTGCTGCCGAGAGCGGTGCTTTGTATCATGTCCAAACCCCAGAGCAGTTCCAACTGGTCCGCGTAGTAGAGAACCCGTAACGCGACCAGTACACCGGTGTCCCCGGCAACTTGCCAGTAGTCTATACCCGCCGATGTAGTCGGGGGAACTCCAGTCCAGCCGGACGGGATGGTCGGGTTTCCCACAAGACGGACACTGTACAGGGTACTGTTAATGCTGTCCAGGTCGCAGGTAGCCGTCTCGGAAGCTGTGAAGTATATCCATGCCATCCCGTACCCGTACCCGCCATCAACAAACGTATAGGGGGACGCGGCTTTGAGCTGCGTGGTGCCATCGGTGTCCATGAAGATGAATAGGTAGGCTTCTGTAGCTGTTTCGGATGGAAGCGTTGTGTTAAGGGCATAGTCGATAAGGTAGTAGATCAGCACTCCCGTGTCCCCGTCCTCTAGGCAGTCCTCGTAGACGTAGACTGCGAGCACTTGCAGATTGACAGGATCAGCTATAGCGAAGGTTGGAGTGGGGACCGCGATCACCAACGCCGACAACAATAGACCGGTCAGTGCCAACCCTAAGTATGACAGCAGCTTTGTCCTCATCCTATGCTTGGTGTCCTCTCCGCTATTATACCAGCTACTATGGCCGGTATTATGAACACGAGTGCCCAGCCGGGCCATATCGTCTGCTGCACCAGCACAGCGATAGTTCCGCCACAGACCAGTCCAGCTATGAGCAGGTGCCCGTGGAGCTTTATGGCAGCCAGTACGGTCATGAACAAAACCAGCACAAGTCCCAAGAAGCGCCAAGCCTGTAGCTCGGTGGTCACAGCGTTGGGGTCTGATGCAGTCACCATTAGTCGAACCAAAGGTCTGAGCGGGTGGTTTGCCAGCTTGACGCCGATATCCGGCTCCAAGAACCAGTCGCTGGTTTCGGACGGAGGTGTAACGGGAGGACGAACGGTGTCGTCATCCTCGTCCTCTATCGGTATGGTTGACTCAGGGGCGGTAAGACTCCCGAGGGTGACCGTGACACCGTACGGGTTAGAGCCCCAGGTGATAATTCCATTCTGTGCAAGTCCCTCTCTATCGGGAAGCGTGGTGCCATCTATCAATGAAATAGGCTGGTACCAAGCAACAAGGGTACTGTTAACGGTGTGCTCGTAATAGTTGTAGTAAATGATCGCAACTGTCCAGTTGTTGCTATTGTCAGGAACAGTACTATTCAAGGGATTATCGCCGTGGAAATCGAAGCTCGCCGTAATCGCATAATCCCCGTACATACTTATCGTAGTCATAGAACCTAGAGGATTGGCAATAGATTCTATATCTCCAGTCCATTCACTGAACCACCAGCCTGGGTATGTCTGTGCAACTAAGTCAACTACTGAACCACACGGAAATGTGAAGGCACCTTGCCCAGGGGTAGTTATGTTTCCCCCCTCCACTGGGTCTACGTCAATTAACAGGCTACACGTCCCAAACGGCTCAAAGTTGGCCACAATGACATAATCACCGTTCATGGTGATGGTGGTATCCTCATTAACAGCATCGTCAAGTGTTCCCGTGTCTCCAGTCCAAGCAAAGAACTCATAGTGTTCGTCTGCCACTGCCAGCAAGCCAACCACCGTGCCAGCATCATAGACAAAGGTGCCTTCGCCTGGGTCGGTGACGTTGCCGCCTACCGAGCTTATGATTGTCAGGTCAAAACTGCCCGGCATTGCGAACTCTGCTGTGATGCTGTAATCGTTACTCATGGTGATGTTAGTAGTAGCATCGTAGACATCGCCAATAGTGCCAACATCTCCCGTCCACTCAACAAACCAAGCCCCGGTATTCGGCTGCGCTGTGAGATCAACAACCGTGCTGGGTGAGTATTCAAACAAGCCCTCGCCCGGGTTCAACACCTCGCCACCTTCTGTACTGGAAATTATCAGGGCATAGAGCCCCAATGTCACAAAGTTGGCAGTTATGGCGTAGTCATCCAGCATGGTAACTGTCGTCGTATCATCGTAAACGTCAAGCACATCATCTGTGTCGCCCGTCCACATGACAAAGCCATAGCCACCACTGGCGGTAGCCTCAATGTCCACAATATCGTTATAGTCATAAGTAAATAAGCCCTCGCCGGGATCGGTCACGCTGCCTCCATCTGTACTGTCAAGATACAGGGCATACTTCCCTTCCGGGACAAAGATAGCCATTATTGAGAAATCGTCTGTCACGGTAACTGTGGTCGTTGCATCATGCATATCCGCAACCTCGCTAACATCGCCAACCCAGAGTGCGAATCGGTAGCCTGAATCGGCTGTGGCATTCAGGCTGACTACAGTGCCATAGGTGTAATCAAAATCTCCCTCGCCAGGGTCGGTCACGTTGCCTCCACTGGTGCTTGACAAGGTAAGCGTGTAACTTGTGACATCCTCCATACTCCCTATAAGTGCCCATTGAAGGTACGGATAGCCGTCATTTATGAGTGAGTCCATTCCCCAAATAGTGTTAAAGTCCCAGCCAGCATCGATAAAAGTGGAATTGGTCGTCATCTCAGCAGTAACTTTGCCCGTGCCACCAGCACTGCTAGCTTGCCCTGTTGTCTGTATATCCCAAAATGAGTAGGTAGTTTGTATATTGTTATATGCTACAAGACCACCTGTTGTCGATGTAGTTGTAGCTATCACAAAGCCAGTCGCATAACATCTTGTTACTGACCCGAGAGATGGATGCACACCAATGAGACCACCAGCGACGGCTATATACGACTCCTCAGTTGCGGTAACACTTCCTCTGGCATAGCAATCGCTGATTGCACCATTTTGATAAAGCCCAACAAGCCCACCTGCCATTGCGTGTATACCACCATGCCCAATCGCTAAGACATCAACATAAGCCGCACACCTAGTAATCGTTTCCCAACCACCATAACACTTTCCAATTAAGCCCCCACAGGCAGACTGGTAATGTGTATACGAGTGATTAGCCTCTGAGGTCGCCACCCCTGAAACATAAACATTCTCAACCGAGCCGCTATCCATCTCCCCTGCCAAAATACCGACGAAGCAAGCATTACCGTTATTATACGCGCTAATGTCCGCCTCAGTAATGAAAACATCATGTATTGCAGCCCCAGTTGCAAGTCCGAATAGCCCACCATATCCTCCCGTCCTATCCTCATATAAATTACTTATCTGAAGACCATTGCCATCAAAGTGACCTACAAAAGGCGTGACTGGCACAAACCCTACCCCTCCATTCCAACCAACTGTTTCAGAGGCATTTATGCTACAGCCTAACTCCCAGTAGGAACTTAGGTGGTTTTGCATTTCCTGTAAGCCATAGATACTCCAAATAATGTAAGGGTCTCCTACGGTGCCTGAGCCTGTGACATTCGCACCGCCCCCGCCAGAACAGTTATCAGAAGGCCCCTCGGGAGTGCCAAACTTCTTCCAAACGCCATAGCCAGTCCCTTCGCTATTCGTGGCATAAGCCCTGAACCAATATGTCAGATTGGCACCACAGGAGTCCGAAAGACTATAATCGCCAGTGCTGAAACTGCCATCCTCATAGGCGTCATATTCAGGTGTAATGGGGTTTGTGCCCCATTCAAAGCCACGTCGGAAGACGGTAGAGTCGCCAGTGTTAGTGATAGTGCCACTCATTGAAGCATAGAGACAAGAGCCATAACCATAGACATAAGCCGCACCAGTTGTAACTATAGGCATGCCCGTTCCAGTCGAGAAGGACTCCCAGGAACCATAACAGGTGCCGTAGGCATTGGTGGCGTATGCCCGGAAGTAATAAGTTTTGTCGGGAATGAGACTTGTGAGATTAAGCGAATAGTCTCCCGCCCCAAAACTCCCGTGTTCATGGGTGTCCCATGTATCTGTCTGGCTCAAACCATACTTGAAGCCCCTGACGGTCGGTGTAGCAGTACCTTCACTGATGATTTTGCCGTAGCATATGGCCGAATCGTAAGTAACATTATCCGCGCCGATGGTGCCAGCAGTTGGGGCGGAAGGTAGCGTATAGCTTATGATTAAGCGAGGTTGATAAGCCGCGTCTGTGTACTCACGCGAGTAAAAGTAGACCATGGCACCTTGCGTCTCTAGCCCCGATGCTGTTATCCGAAAGGCCATATCGACACTGGCGGTCTGGGCTGCCTCAACCTGATCGGTGACATCCCAATTCACCCAGCCGTAAGATGCTGGTACAATAGTGGTGGCCTGACCAGCAGAACTATAGTCGGTACCGCTACCAGCAGCTCCCGGAGTATTCCAATTACTGCCTGAGATGTACCTATTCCAATTAGCATGAGTCTCCAGCCAAGGATCGATTCCAACCCTCAGAAGCCTTTGAGCATATAGGATACCACCTACAGGCGAGGCACCTGCCGAGTCGAAGTAATAAAGTTGCAAATAGGCGTGGGTGATTGTGGTGCCTTCTGGAAAACCAGGGTCAGAAAACTCTACCAGAGACCTAAAAGTAATGTCTGGGAGTATTGGGTAGTATAGCTTGCCAGCTGCGATGTTTACCTGACTACCAAAGTTTGTGTCGGGGGACTCCGCGCCAATTTTTGTGTCTTTGCTTGGAGTCAGAGTAGTAGAACTGGCATAGACATCCTGCGGCCCGACAAAAGACGGTAGGAAGGATAAGACAATCATTATGACAAGTAACCCCGCTAATATCTTCTGTTCTTTCATCTTACTACCCTCACTATAATGATAGGCAACAGGTTAAAAGCAACAACCAGTGACATACCCACATTCAAGGGGCTAAACAGTGATTTTCTATATTTGCATACCAAGAAAGCGACCAACCCCACAATAATCATCTTGAGAACCAAGACAGACCAAACAGGCATAGCGCTGAGAAGAAACTTGTACCAGTTAAGTTCAGACGCACCCATCGACAAACTCTGCCACGTTAGCACGCTATCAGCTACGTTCAGCCCCAAGAAGCAAAACAACCCTAAATGATTAGGTTGACTCCTGATTGTCTCCATGTTATTCACTTCTGCCCCTTTCACTAGTCCACCTTAATGTGAAGATATTCAGTGTCGGCCCAAACCGTAACTGTATATTCACCGGAGCTATACCCGGAAGCATGAGCAGTTGTAGGGCTACCTCCTAATATCCTTGCCACTATGTCCCCGTCCTCCACGCAGATTTCAAATGCATCTTCCTTCAGTAATAACGTATTATTGCAAGATGTATCCACCCACCCGTTGAACTCAATAGAGAAATCACTTCCCAGCTCGAGGGCAGGGGCATCGGCGACCGTAACATAGCCACCGTATCCGGTTATGACAGGAAAGTCGGGCAGTTCGGCGTTTCCTGTGGTCAGATACCAGTTAAGCTGGCTCTCTCCGGGCAACACTGACACGAACACCACGATCCTGTCGCTGGCCATCATATGGATTTGTTCCGCCCCACCGAAGGTCTCTATCCTAGTATCCAGAGCCGTAGGCGTTGTGATAAAGCCGTTGCTGATCAGCCAGTTCACATCGGCCAGAAAAGTTACAGGCAGGTTGGTGTAGTCGGTCAGGTTCGACGCAACAGTGAACGTGGCCCTGTACAGGAAGGCGAATGCAGGGGACGTGAGAGCAAATACCAGCACTATCGTCGCCAGAACAGCGATATGCAACCATCTGTGGGTCAACCTAATCTTTGGCATGTGTTTGTCCTCCTGTTACCGTTGTTACCGCTTATCGTAGTCACCGCACTCCCGCTAGCCCGGTCGGTGGCGAAACAACTCTCAGGAAGGGCCTTCTAGTCGGCGGCGTGGAGGGCTTGCCTTCTCCGTACCCGAGCCAGTCTTCAGTGCCCATGACGTCTTCATCGGTGACCTCCAGTATGTCGGACATGTCCTCGCCGCCTTCGCCAAAGACGTCTTCCTCGTCCACTGTCACAAGGTCCTTAATGTAGACATCGTTGTCCCTGTCCATGTCCGGTCCCTCGAAGAGGTCGCTGAGGTCGTCGGTCGGAGGAGCTGGGGACTCTATCTTGGAGCCTAAGCCCGCAAGTAGTCCACGAGCTGCCCCGCCAGCTCTTTCTCCTAACGCAGCAGCTTTTATAGCCGCTCTCTCGGCAAGCGATGGTCTCCCCATTTCGGGGTACTCTGCATCGCTGAATTCTCCTGGCTCCTCGCTACCTGCCTCCTCTTCTGTTGGGGCTTCTTCCTGTATTCTTTCTTCTTCTTCTTCTGAGTCCATTATGCCTCCTTCGTCTTGCTCTTGCCCAGTCGACTGAATAACCTCTTAACGTTAAACAGTATCCAGGTGACGATAGTCACGCCAGCTACTATGTAGATCGCCGTGTATATTGTTTCTGCTCCAGACAGCTTCTCTACCGCAAATCCTGCCACAAGCAGGACTATAATGCCAACACAGAATTTATGCTTTTTTATAAAGTTCCTCATTTCACTGTTCCTCCTCTATTACGATTACATTCCTCCGAATGTGTAAGGATTGAACCCCTTTAGTGTAGTCATGTACTCGAAATCTGTCAATGGTTTCTTGCCTCTTACTAGCTTCTTCGGTAGACCGGTACGTGTCACAGGGGCTTTTGGCTCCAGGACAGGCTCTTCTTCCTCCAGTTCCAGTCCCTCCACTTCCGGTTCCAGCCCAGGTTCTTCTGCAGCTTCTGCTACCTCCGCCGCCTCTGCTGCTTCTGCAGCTTCCGCTACTTCTATGACAGTGCCGACCTGCATGGCAACCTCCTCTTCTGTAGGTGCTTTCGTCGGTATCCCTAGTCTCCGCATGACCGGGACAACTTCTATCTTCTTCATCTTGGGTATAACCTTCTTCACTTTACCATTGGCCACTCTGACTTCTGCAAAACCAAGGTCTATACGCGCTGGTGGTGTGCCTTTATGCGGCCTCCCGACAATCTGTACGGTGTCGAGAGTATCGGTGCCCTCAGGATCCGTGACTCCGTGAGGTGGGCCTGATATCGGGATCGCCTTCCCCGTGTACGGAGAGGGTAGATAGTACCATTGCACCCTTCGTACACGAGATATACCCTTACTCTTGACCTTGGCCACCCAAACCAGAGACCCACCCGGCACAAGAATTCCCGATGGAGATGTGGTAGCAACGCGACCCTTTGGTGTGACTGCTCCACCACCGCTCTCCGTAATAGAAATGCCCACCGTGGGTGAAGGAATACGTACACCGATATCAGTCTTCAGTCCACCCGAAATAAACTCTATTCTCCTGCCACCGAGTATCTTTATATCGGTCCAGCCTAAGTCTTTTTCCACAACATCAGGAACTACAGTCTCCGACTTGCCGATTACCTGTATTGTGTCATAAGGGGACACGCTACCAGTGAATCTCGCACCTATCGGTACCCCCTGAACGGAGATTGCGTCCTTTACATCGTAGGGGGGTGGCACGGAGTATCCCTGTACCACGCTCCCCTTTCCCCTCTTTAGCTTACCAGAAGCCCACCAAATTGCTCCATCAGGCAGCTTCGGCCTTGACCTGTCTGCTGAGCCCAAGATTGGGGGTGGTGGTACTGGTATAGGTGCAAGCGTAGGAATCGGTATCGGTATTGGTGGAGTAATCGGTATAGGAACTGGCGCAGGAATCGGTATAGGAACTGGTGTAGGAATCGGTGTCGGTATTGGCGTAGGAATTGGGGTTGGAATAGGTATCGTCACCGGCACTTGAAGATTTTGTTGCGTTACTGTCGGCACTGGAAGGGGTTTGGTAACTGGTGCTCGGGTAGGGGTAGGTATGCCTATTTTGGTAGGTGCGGTTACAGGCCTACGTACTGGTGTGGATACGCGTGTGGGTTCACCTATTATCCTTGTGTCAGTGATTACACCTTCCTGTACACCTGCTAGTCGTTCCGTTACCCGTGCTGTAGTCCCTCTGCCAAGCTCCTCCTGTATGCTCGTTGGCGTGGTTGTACCTATAGGCATGGGTCTTATTGGTCCTGCAGGCTTCATAAACCGTATCCCATACGATTCATTTTCCTCTTCGGCTATGGCATACTCAAAAGCATACGGGTACACAGCCATGGTTAAAAGTTTGCCATAATGGTTCAAGGTTTCCAGCATCCCGTTGCGTTTTACTGACTCACCTATCAACTCCACCACTTCCATAGCCTGCTCTTCCAATGTCTCGGTACTCAGAGGGAGTTGCATACTTAACAATTCGTCTTTGTAGGTTAGTATCTGTGCCTCATACACGGGTCCAAACTCGTCCCGCGTGAACTTGCCAGCTGATAGGACACTTGCCATATCAGCCTCGGGGTGCTCACTCATTATCAGCGGGATTTCGACACTGGGGGTCAGTTGAAGATTCTTTATATCAGGCACTGAAATCCCTACCGTGTATGATGCCAACTCTACCGTGCCCGCACCACCAGTCTCAGGCAGGGCTACACCCTCTTCGCCGTAAATGCTACTTGGGGCAATCTTGATGCCCTCAGTACCTGCAACTTTCGGCAGTTCTGCTAGACCACCCTCACCATAAACTAGGAAGGCTCCCGATAGTGTCTGGAAGATTGCAGCATTGACGAGCGGGTCATCTATGTACAATGGGTATTTCAGACCCAACTTAGAGACAGTGTCAATAGTTGGGATATACTTAAATGCACCACCACCCTCCGCTACTTGGATTATGGGATGTGTTGCGGCTACTTCTCCTACAACCTCGGAGGGCATCTTCCAAGTCGCTCCACCCTTCCACCCTATTAGCTCTTCTGAGATTACCGTCTCGTAAGCCGGCAATTTGCCTATCTCTCCACCGGGCACAGGAGCCTTAAAGATGTTCTTAAAAACCTCTTTTTGTACCGCGTCAAATATAAGCTGTCTGCTACCTGAGTAAAACTTGTTCAAGAAGTTTTGCAGATACTGTTCCAAGTGTAAGACAGACCTAGATAGACTGGGATAGAGGGCTTTCACAGCCTTCATACCGTATAGTTCTACGGCTGACTTGAAACCCCACTGCTTCACATACCCTGGTATCTCCCTAGCTAAAATCACAGCCGAGTCAGCTCGGGTCAGACCTGACCAGCCAGCTATCTTGGGTATCTTCACAATCACCTTATACACCATGTATTCAAGGGGTGTCAGGGGCCTGCTTGCAGCACCCGCCTCGGTATAGTAAGTGGCTTTAGGCAATTTCCCAAGCCTTTGCAGAGCCTGATACGCCTTAGTGGTGCCAGTCGGTAGGCTCTCGAGTGCTTTTACCACACTTGCTCTTGCAGCTACAGCTTTCCGGGTAGTCAGTGCAGCCTCAAGTTCCTTGCTTGCCACACCGAGTTTCTGGCCGGCTTGTTCTATACTTTGTGAAGCGATACCCCGTGTAAAGCGAACGTTGGCGTTCAAATCAGCAGGTTTCAGAGACCTAGCGGTGCTGTAAGCTGCCTCAAGGTAGGCATCAGGGTTAGCCCGTATGCGGGCGACCTCACCAAACAGCACTTTACCGCTCTGGGCTTCCTCGAGCAGGGTAGCCCCTTTCAACAACCCCGCTTTATTCTGATTTATTATAGCCTTCTGGATTACCTTGAGAGCATCAGTACACTTGGCTTCCTGTGCCACAGTCAACCCCCCTTCGACCCGGGCAATCTTCGCGGTGGCACTTGCCATCTCGTCAGGGATTGCGAGTGTTGACTTCGATATCTTTGCCCCCTTTACACTACTGGCGATACCGACCACTCCCGCTGCTATACAAGCTGTGTCGAAGGCGATTGATAATGCCTTCTGCCAGACCGGTATTGCAGGGTTGGGCAAGACGTTCCTAATAGTGTCTTGCATGGCATATACACCGTATCCAGCCCACGCCACGTTAATTGCACCAGCTGCTATCCGTGCAGCTGTAGGACCAATCGCTGCGGCTGCACCGGGAATGAATGCACTTGCCACCATCAATGCGACTGTTGGAGCGATACGAATAATCATATCCTTGGCTACTTTATTTTGTTCTTCCGGCGATAGTCCAACTAGCCAGCCAAGGTAGTCAAAATCCTTAGAAAACGCTTGGATTACTTGCTTTCTCTCTTTGTCCGACAACTGAGACCAGTCCCGCAAACCCAAGTAAGGGGCTAGGCTGAAAATGTAAGACTGCTGAATATTGTACGGTTGTTTAAAGAACAGCTTCTTCCATTCAGCCTCGGAGAGTTTCGGGATATACATAAGCTCTCCAGTAGCTTCGTCCCTGCCAACAAACACAGAACCCTCGGTAATGTTATTCGCGGGGTCTCTCTTCATCTCGTTGAAGATTTCCTCATCACTCATAGAGCTTATCTCGGTGCTGGGAGCAGCCTCGAGTTCAACACTTGGAACGCTAACCTGACTTACCAACTGGACTGCCTCCGTGTTACCTGTAGCGTTGAACAGTTCGG
>Ga0315274_10015670_pt1 | contig 10728 bp, 7 predicted proteins | sample YL17G02_20_MG_FD_203700 | JGI IMG/M metagenome (GOLD analysis project Ga0315274, IMG submission 203700) | Sediment microbial communities from Yellowstone Lake, YNP, Wyoming, USA - YL17G02_20 | ecosystem: Environmental > Aquatic > Freshwater > Lake > Sediment | place: USA: Wyoming | collected...
TTGGTGTTCTCCGACCACTGGGCAAAGAGGGTCACATTGGCAGCCGGCATCGAGAATGTTGCTGCTGGAGCATAAGCTGTTCCACCACCACCTGCAGCTGTATTCCAGCCGGTAAAGGTGTGGTTGGCTAGAGCCATGGTTCCCTTATTCAGAACTGTTACCGTTGCCCCTTCGAAGTACGGGGAACTCAGATCAGTCTGAGAGCCGGTACCGCCGTTGGCATCGTAGGTCACGTTGTATTTGGTGTTCTCCGACCACTGGGCAAAGAGGGTCACATTGGCAGCCGGCATCGAGAATGTTGCTGCTGGAGCATAAGCTGTTCCACCACCACCTGCAGCTGTATTCCAGCCGGTAAAGGTGTGGTTGGTTTTAACCAGGCTTCCTGAATTACCGAGTACCGTCACGGTTGCGCCTGCTACGTAGTTGTTAGAATCAACAGGTACTGTTCCACCTGTATTAGTATTACCATCGTAGGTCACGGTGTAGGTAACCGGGTCAACAATAACCTCAATTGGTCCCCAAGGAGTAGTAGCACATCCATCGCTTACATTTACATAAACTTCAAATGTACCCGCTATAAGCGGTGTTACAGTAATTACATTAGATACTACTATTCCCACCGGATTCCCATCAATAGTCGCACCAAAAGTTAAAGGATCTGCGATACCATCATCAGAAGCATTTACAGTAACAACATAGGGAGTTCCTACAAGCACATGAATAGTCGCCCCAATTGTTACTGGATTACCATCGAGCAATACAGAACTAATAACTGGTGCAACATTGCCAGCACATGGATCTGGTGGTGGAGGACCTGGGGTATATCCAGGACCACATCCCAGATTAAGATCAGGAAGGACTATTTGTCCTACCTCTTCCGCTGCATCACATAAGGCATCTTGGACATCTTCATCGGTATTTAAATTGACGCATTCCCCTTCAGCTCGACAAACTTCCAGAACCAGCTTCTTAAATCTAGGGAAGCCCCAGAAATTGGGATTACCAGCTATAACTCCATCCAGCACAATATCCTCTGGACCTAGTTCAGTGTAGGTGACTAGAAAATCTACTACTAAACCCAGGGAAGTAGATACACAATCGGTAATCTTGGCATCATAAGTTTCCCCTTCCACTACTTCAAGAGCTACATCCTTAACGAGAGGTCGGTCATCATCATAATCTGGACAGAAAGCGGTAATGACATAATTCTTACCTGGAGGAACATTAGTAAAGGTGTATTCGCCATCTTCATTGGTAAAAACTGTAGCAATTTCATCTTCTCCATAAGTAAGGATTACTTCAACGCCATTCTGCAGGCTCCAGTCCCCTTTACAATCATAACACCAATACTCGGGAGAAACACCTTGGGGTTCAGTTACAGGGTCAGCAGAAGTAGAGCAGCATGGTGCAGCTATTATACCGGTAATAGTTCCTGGAGTATATCCTGGTGAAGGAGTAATAGCACAACCAGCAAATAAAACAAGTAAAGTAAAAATTAACAAAATAGGTAAAATAGTTTTAAAACTTAATTTCATTTAAATCGCCTCCTGCGAAAAAATTTTAATTTTTTGTGGCAGTCTGGCGATCATGGCACTTTTATAAGTGCTTTAAACCCATGACTTTGCGTCCTACCCTTTCGGATAGTTTGCCTTTCTCATTTACTTAAAAAATACTCTAAATTAGGTATTTTCTCAATCTAAACGAAAAAAAGCTGGCAGTCGATCAGTCTTAGTACTAATTAATTAGTTTAGTACCTTAAAACCCGCGACTTTGCGTCCTACCCTTTCGGATAGTTTACCTTTCTCAACTTTTCTGAAATTTTATTTTAATCTCTCACCTGCTTTCTTTAAAAACTCATCTTACATTTATTATTGCAATTATTTTGTCCAAGAAATCTACTCTTTAAACCTTATCTATATATTATATTTCCTAAAAATAGGAAATTTTAGACCTTAATATTTCTAAAAATCCTTCTTTTTTTGAGTTTTTTAAAAAATAATTAGTTAATTTTCTATAATTCACATTTGGTATATTAATGGTGATAAGTATATTAACATATCTTAAAAAGGAATGCAAGCTTTTTTTTCATCTTTTTAAATAAATATTTTTTAGAAAACTTTTCTTCTCTTTTCCCTTAAATTTTTGAATAGCTATTATTTCTCGATAAAGATTTAACATTCTTTCAGATATCATATTTATACTATATTTAGCAGAAGTTTTTAATGCACCTTTAGAAAGTCTTTCCCTTAATTCTGGATCTCTGATAATTTTTTCTAGTGCCTTAGCAAAATGTTCAATATTATCATCGGTTAACAATCCATCAAATCCATCAGTCAGAATGTCCATTGCCCCTGGAGCCCTAACCGCTAATACAGGAAGCCCTGAGGCTAAAGCTTCTATAGTTACTATACCAAAAGATTCTGAGGTGGAAGCCATAGTAAATACATCAGCTATTTTATAATAATATCGAATTTCTTCATAATTTACCTCACCACAAAATATTACTTCTTCTTCTACTCCTAAAGCTTGAACCAGATGGGTTAATTCGTCCTTAGCTGGACCATTGCCAACTATTAATAATTTAGTTTTGCTAATACCGTGTTTTTTAATTATTCCCAATGCTTTTATAATCTTATCTATGCTTTTCTCAGTAGCTACTCTACCTACAAAAAGAATTATTTTTTCATCTTCTTTAAGATTATATCTCTTGCTAATTTTTAAACACTCCAATTCATTTTTTTCTCTAAAGGTACTTAATTTTATTGCATTAGGAATAACTTCAATTCTATTTTTTATTCCATAATTTTTGATTAAAGCTTTCATTGATTCAGAAGGAGTAGTTATACAATCAGTTTTATCAGCTAAATTAGAAACTATTTTTTTAATTACTTCCTGGGTCAATTTTTGAGGTAGAGGAGCAACATAATAAGCATACTGGTCATATTGAGTGTGTAGAGTTAATATTTTGGGAATACCAAATTTTTCACCATACATAATCGCCTGAGAACTTAGTATAAAAGGATGATGGACATGAACAATATCAGGATTAAATTCAGTTATAACTTTTTTCACTCTAAAAGATAAAGGTATAGCAATGGGATATTTTACTTTACTGGTTAAGTTTACGGATCTATATCTGAATATATTTTTTTCCTGATCAATATAATCTTCTACTCTGGGGGCGAAAATATAAACCTCGTGCCCTTTCCTTTCGTAAGCTTCTTTTAAAGATATTATACTGGTAACCACTCCATTGATTAATGGTTTATAACAGTTAGTAAAAAAAGCAATTCTCATTTATTTCCCCCTCACCCTAACCCTCTCCCACCGAGGGGAGAGGGAATAAAGAACGACTATTTTAACTGTTTTTCCGCTTGCTTTAACCAGTAATTTGCTTTTTTGTTTTCTGGTTCTAAACGTAAAACTTCCTTCCAATTACTTGCAGCTTCCTGGTAATTCCCCCGCTCATAGTAAACTCTACCTAACCAATAATAAGCTGAAGAAAAATTAGGGTTATATCTGACTGCTTGGCGATATTCATATATAGCTTGTTCAAATAATTTTTGTTCATAAAGATTATATCCTGCTTCATAATGAGAATATGCTTCTTTACCGTATTTTATAGAATTTTCTACTTTATCAAAAAAATATTGAGCTCGAGGGTATTCAGGATTAATTTCTAATACTTTTTGCCAGGAAGAAAGAGAATCAGCTAATCTATCTTTTTCATAAAATACTCTTCCCAACCAATAATAAGCTTCCGCCATTCCCGGATTAATTTCAACTGCTTTTTGTAAATATAAAATACATTCATCATAATCTTCTCTTTGGTAGGCAGCATATCCTAAACGATAATAGGCAAAAGCCAGTTTTTGTTCGACCTGTGGATAAATTATTTTCTTTTCTTGAATAAGTTCTATATATTTACCCCATTCTCTTGCCTCTCTATAATACCAATTAGTATATTGATAAACCTGGGCAAGATAATAATGAGCTTCTATAAAGTCAGGGTCAACCTGGATAGCTCTTTCACCATAATCGATCGCCTCGGCCCATAGTTCTTTACCAGGGTAATTCGCTCCCCCGTAAGTTTTAATTGCTTCTTCCATTTTACTTATCGCCATCTTCAAATATTCAGATGCTTCTGCAGAAACAGTCTCCCAGGCAGTTTTCTCCTGGCCCGTTGCAAAACCAAAACTAAATACTGATAATAATCCCCAAACCATTAAAATTAAAAATAAAAATATTCTCAAATAACCTTTTTTCATCTTTAGTCCCTCCTTTTAATCTATATCTTATTTTTAATTATACACTATTTTATCTTAATTCTGTATTTTTTTAAATAGCTTTCTTTAGATTAAAAATGAAAATATTTTTTATCTTTCTGAAAGAAAATTATTCTAGTTGGCGTATTATAAAGTTAGAATAGAGATCCTTAGATTCTAAATTTAGATCCAATTCTTCCCTATTTTCTAAGGCACTAAGAAGCTTATTTTTTACTTCATTAAATTGAGTAATATATTGAGGATTGATTGAAGAAGCGGCAGGAAGTTTGAGCTTTAAAAAATCTACCTTTTTTCCATTTTCGCTAATAGAAAAATCTAAATGTGGACCAGTAGCTAATCCGGTAGCTCCTACATAACCTATTATCTCACCCTGTTTTACCTTCTGACCATTTTTTAATCCTTTAACAAAACCGGAAAGATGACCATATCCTGTTTCATAATTGTTAGGATGGCGAATTTTAATGTAATTTCCATATCCATCATTCCAGCCCTTATAAATAACTGTTCCACCCCCAATGGTGGAAACCGGGGTACCCGAAGGAGCAGCGTAGTCAATAGCTAAATGAGGCCTCCAAATTCTTAAGATAGGATGAAGTCGATTATTAGAAAAATAAGAGCTAATATATTTATAATTTAAAGGAGCTCGTAGAAAGGCTTTTCTTAGTGATTTTCCCTCTTTGGTATAATAATCTATATTTCCAGAAGGATCTTCAAATAGGACTGCGTCATGTTTACTAAGAAGTTCTCCTTCATATTGAGCAGCAAGTATCTTCTCCCAACGATAAAAATCTCCTTTATACTGTTTTTCCACTAAAATTTTAAAAGTATCACCTTCTCGACACTCAGTAAGAAAATCAATCTGCCAGGCAAAAATTTCAGCCATCTGGATCGCCAATTGAGGTGAATCAGCACATTCCAACATTGATTCATAGAGAGAACTTTTAATAGTACCTTCCATCTGCACTATTTCCTGAGAAATATCTTCCTTTACTACTTTTAAATCTTCTGAGTCTGAATTAGGCAAAGATATATGGAAAATATCGAAGGGAGTAGGTTCATAAGTAAATTCTTTAATTGTGCCTGTTGGATCATATTTTAAAGAATATTTACTACCGGCAGGAATATAATTACAATCTACCACCGACTTAATTTTTTCTTGTAAATCAAGTATTTCAGCTGCAGAGATTCCTTCTCTTATCAAAGATTCATAAAGAGTATCTCCAGCTTTTAAAATTCCATCAATGGTAATTTCTTCTAGTGGTGGTAAAGATACTTCTTCTAAGAGTGCCTCTGCACCATTCTCTTTCCCATCTAGCTGTAAATCTGAAACTATTTCTAAGACCGATGAAGTAGAAATAGTTTCCTTGGTTTGTTTTACAGGAAACAAAGGAAGGATCTTAAAATAAATTATTCCTATAATTAATAAGAGAGCAAATATTCTTCCAATAACTATGAATTTTCTTCGGTTTTTTCTTCTCTTCTTATTAAAAAAATAATTATGGTAAGAATAAAAATAGGACTTTTTTCTTGGTAAAATCTTTAATATCCCCTTACATATTTATAAATTTTAAAATATTTATAACTTTATTCGGGTAGTTTATGTATATTAGCCGCTGAAATTTTTTTAATTATGGTGGTATAACTATCATATACTTCTTTAGTAAAACATACAAATATAATTTTTTCTACCAAATTATTTTTCTTTAAAAAATTTATAGTTTCAGTAACAGCAATTTCTATAGCATGTTTTAGAGGAAATCTGTAAGCTCCAGTACTAATGGAGGGAAAAGCAACTGTCTTAAGTTGATACTTTTTTACTAAAGTAAAACAATTTCGGTAACAATGAGCTAAATATTCATTTTCTTTATTGTTTCCACCTCTCCAGACTGGACCAACTGTATGAATTACCCATTTAGCAGGTAAATTATATCCGCAGGTTATCTTGGCTTCTCCGGTAGGACATCCATTTAATTTCCGACATTCTTCTAAAAGTTCAGGGCCAGCTGCTCGATGAATTGCTCCATCCACACCCCCACCACCAAGAAGGGAATTATTGGCTGCATTAACTATGGCATCTACTTTTTGTTTAGTGATGTCACCTTGAACGACCTCAATTCTATTTGGCATATTGCTCTACTCCCTATTTGCTGTAAAACAAATGAAAGGTAAAGTTATTTTTTATATTTTATATAAATATTATAAAAATATCTATCTGTCATAGAGGCAATATAATCTACTACTATTTGTTCTGATAAATTACTATTTACATAATTTGCTCCCTTATTTTTACCTCTATTAAAAATCCATTCTTTAAAAATTAGAGAATCTTCCTTATCTTTTTTAAGATCCTCAGCAAATTTATCAAAAAGATATCTAAAAGCATTTTTTAATTTGGTCTTTTTAGCTTTTAATCTTGAATTTTGATATATTCTTTCCACATTAAATTGTTTTAATTCAAAAACTCTTTCGGCAATATTAGAGGAATAGATTATTTCATCGCGATTATAGGAATTTATTATAATATCAGTTACCAGGGAATTTATAATAGCTGTATTGCTTTCTCCTAATTCTTTCTTAACCCCTTTTGGTAATTCATCTTTTTTTAAAATACCTATCCGTATTGCATCTTCTAAATCTTGTCCTACAAAAGAAATAGCATCCGACATCCTAACTACACATCCTTCCAAAGTTGCTGGCAGTATAGATGCTTTTTCCCCTTGAGATTTTTTTCTACCATAGTCTATCAAATCAGCTTCGGTTTTAGATCTATTCGGTTTCAAATATTTCTCGTTTATCTCACCATCATGAGAAAGAATTCCATCTCTTACTTGAAAGGTTAAATTCATTCCTCTGCAGGAATCAGCAAGTTTATCAACTATTCTAAGGCTATGGAGGTTATGAAAAAATAAACCAATCTTTCTTTCTCGACAAATTTCCTGAAGAATTTCCTCTCCATCATGTCCAAAAGGAGCGTGCCCCAAATCATGTCCCAGGGCAATTGCTTCAATAAGGTCAAGGTTTAGTTTTATAGCCTTCCCTATTGACCTCGCGATTTGAGAAACCTGTAAGGTGTGAATACTCCGATTAGATAGTTGTTCGTCAAAACTAGTAGAAAAATATATAACTTGAGTTTTCCCCACATATCTACGAAATGATCCGCTGTATAATATATGATCCCGATCTCTGGAATAAGGACCTCTAAATGGATGAGCTGTTTCCCTTTCTCTTCTAGCTTGACCATTTTTTGCAGCATAAGGAGAAAGATAATTATCTTCAAAATCAAGGATTTCTTTTTTAAAATCCTCTCCATTCATATTTTTTCTCCCCCATAAAATAAGAAACAATAGCGATAAAAAATATTTAACTTTTTTATAATAATAGACTTGTAGTGTCTATTTTATAAGTTTGTTTCTCTTCTCTATTTTAGACTATTAAATAAACTCAAATAATCCTTTAAAAGACGAGTAATTAAGAAATTCTTTCTAACATATTCTTTCCCTGAAATACCCATCTTAGCTGCAATCTCTGAATTCTTTAGAAGATATATAGCCCTTTCAGCACATTCAGAAATGCCGCCAACTAAATATCCGGTACGACGATTATCTACTTGTAAGGGGATTCCACCTACATTACCTGCTACTACCGGTTTTCCTTTCCATAATGCCTCAGTAATCACCAATCCAAATCCTCCTCTTAAAGATTTCTGGATGATCACATTAGAAGCCCTCTGAAAGGCATTGACTTCCAAGTTTTCTACTCCATTTAAATTGGATAGAAGATGTATATCATAATCTTCACCCGCATGGCGAGAAGTTTTTTCGTAATATTCCCATCCCTCCGGATCATCGTGAGCCATAATAGAAGTAATGAGTATTAATTGAACATTCTTAATTTCTTTCTTTACTATTCTGTACATATCGATAACCCCGAGGGGATCTTTCCAGGGATCGAATCTGGAAACCTGGGTTATTATAGGTCTATCTGGGTCTACCTTAAACTTTCTCACTATACCTTCAATCATTTTTTGATCCATTTCAATATTCTTAGGACTTAAAGGATCAATGGCCGGAGGGATTATGGCAACATTTTTCATTTTAAGATCTTCTTTTACATACTCTTTTAAGGTAAAGACAGCAGCATCATATCTTTCTACCAAGGGTTTAATAAATTGCCATATATTTTCTTGAGCCTGGGTGGGGTCAATATGAAGACTCCAAATCCATTTCCCTATTTTTTCTCGGCGATAATTTAATATTGCTACTGGCTGCGGATCGTGGATTACTACAAAGTCATATTCATCTTCGAATAATTTTTCATTAAGTTGATTATTTTTTAAAAATATTTTTTCCATCTCTTCAGTAAAAGAAACCTCCATACCTTGTAAGCCATTATGGATGGCCTTAGTCACACTAAAAAAATCATCTGAACCTTTTATCACTTGCCATTCAGCTTCTAGACCAACATCTTTCATTAAGGGAACTAAAGTTGATAAAATCTCTGCTACTCCTCCACCATATGAGGTAGCATTTATATGAATTACCTTTTTCTCCATTAAAGGTAAAGCTAATCTTTTAATTTCTTCAATTTCTTTTTTTCCTACAATATTTATATAATCATCAAGTAATTTTTTTTCAGTTTCTATAACTTCCAACATAATCTTTTGACTCCTTTATTTCGAAATTTATCATAAATTTGTCAAGTAGGCAATTGGACATTTAGGACAATCAGGATTCTTGCTGGTACATCTAGTTTTTCCGAGCATCACAATTTGAGCGTGGAATTCATTAAACAACTTGACCTCTTTAGGAAGATTTCGGTAAAAGAATTCCTGAATATGATGGTAAGCAGCCTCTTTCGAAATTAACTTATGACGAGAAAATATTCTTTTGGTATAAGTATCAATCACGAAAAATGGTTTTTCTCCCGCATATAATAATATACTATCTGCAGTTTCAGGTCCAATCCCTTTTAGATTTAATAACTTTTTTCTCAACTCCTCACTGTCACCTGAAAACATTTTTTCAGTAGAACCTTCAAACTCCTCAAAAAAGAAAGTTACGAAATTTTTTAATCTTTGTGCTTTAATATTATAATAACCCGAAGGTTTTATCAATTTACTTAATTCTTCTTGACTTAGATAATAAAATGCATCAGGGTTCAATAAATTTCTTTTTTTCAAATTCTTAATCGCCTTTTCAACATTATTCCAAGAAGTATTTTGAGTAAGAATAGCACCTACCATTACCTCAAAAGGGGAACCTCCCGGCCACCAGTGTAATGGTCCAAAGTAATTATATAAACTCTGGTAGATTTTTAATAAAATATCTTGTGTTTTCATTCTTTTTATAAGCTAAAAACCATAATTCAAAATGCAAAACTTTTTCTGTAAATTTTAAGTTATAGCCTTCCTATGGGCAGACACAAGGTCTGCCCCTACTTGTACCTTACAACCTTATTTTTCTTTTTCCTCTTCTTTTTTCCCCAACTCTACGCTCCACGCTGTACGCTGTACGCTAGTTTTGCTAACCGCTCTACGCTATTCTTCACTATATACTCGATACTCGGTACTATATACTATACTGTTCTTAAAACTCTCCCTGGTGGGCGTTTTCTAAGAATTTACAGATTAATTTAATCGAATTCTCAATATCTTCCTTATGGCACATCTCTACTACTGAATGAACATATCTGGTAGGAATAGAAACTGTACAAACTGGTACACCGGATTTGCTCCTTTGTATGGCTCCTGCATCAGTTCCTCCTCCTAATAATATATCAGTCTGGTATTTAATTTTATTTTCTTCCGCTATCTTCCTTAAAAAATCAACTAACTTTTTATTAGAAATAGTATGAGAATCCATTAAAGATATAGCTGTTCCTCCTCCTAAAATAGTAACCATTTCTTCTTCCTTGCTTCCCGGAAGGTCTGAAGCAATGGTAACATCAAGGGCAATGCCCACATCAGGCTCCACAGAAAACGAAGAAACGGTCGCTCCTCTAACTCCTACTTCTTCCTGAACAGTTGCCACGGCATATATATCTACATAACAATCTTTGATTCTTTTTAGTGCCTCAATCATAACATATACTCCAACTCTGTCATCAAAGGCCTTAGCGGTTATTATTTTATTATTCAGTTCCATAAAATTCCTATCTAAGGTAACAAAATCTCCTGGTTTCACTATCTTTGAAACTTCATCCTTTTTTAATCCTACATCTATAAAAAGATCTTTAATTTTTATCGCTTTTTTCTTTTCTTCTTCTTCTAAAATATGAATAGGTTTGGAACCAATCACTCCTCCAATATCTTTTACTCCATGAACTACTACTCTTTGGGCAATTAAAGTCCTGGGGTCAAATCCACCCACTGGAGCAAATCTCAAAAAACCATCTTTATCAATAAAACTTATCATAAAACCAATTTCGTCCATATGTGCAGCGA
>Ga0315274_10015671_pt1 | contig 10727 bp, 13 predicted proteins | sample YL17G02_20_MG_FD_203700 | JGI IMG/M metagenome (GOLD analysis project Ga0315274, IMG submission 203700) | Sediment microbial communities from Yellowstone Lake, YNP, Wyoming, USA - YL17G02_20 | ecosystem: Environmental > Aquatic > Freshwater > Lake > Sediment | place: USA: Wyoming | collected...
CATCCTTCTGGTTCTAACCATTTAATTAAACAAACTTTAGGACTTGTCTCTCCTGGTTGTACAGTTACTGATTGAGTTTCTCCGTAACAGTCAATGTAATCATATGTGTATGCAATTGTATTATCATTTCTTACATTAGAACAAATACAGGGTGCTGTTGTAGCACAAGTAACACAATTGTTATAAGAATTAGTTACAGTAACAATACTTGGATTAATAGGAATTATAACTAACTCAACTTCATAACAACCATCACAGTTAGCAAGATTTACAACCTGACCTATATATTGACTTATGTCAGTAAAAGTATCTATTGTTTCATCTGTATTACATTCAGTTAATCTATAGTATGGTCTTTCACATGAAACACAATCAATAAAAGATGTAATAATAACTATTGTTTGTATAGATGGTGGTGCATAGTTAATTAGTTCTACTATAAAACAACCACAATCTGTTAACAAAGTTTGATCTACGTACTGTGATAAATCATCATAAGTATATTGAGTATTAAATGATTCACTACAACTTGTTAGTTTATAAGCAATTATTTCTTTACATTCTTCACAAGTACTAGTATTAAATACTACACTTACATCAATTGCACAATCACAATCTTCTTCAGTAATTTCTACTAACCAACATTCAGTATAACCAGCAATTTTTATTACATCTTGATTTATAGCATGTGGTAGTAAAACAAATGAAGTGCTAAAAAGAATATTTAATGGATCCTCACAATCTATAAGCTTATAACATTTTTGAGGACAATCATTGTCAATACAATCTCCTTGTGGACTTATTGTGTAATCAGTTGATGTATTTCCAACAATAGGATATATTTTAGAACATAGTGTTAACCATGGTTGTGTAGCAGCTGGTGTGATCTGTAATAACTGATCTTCATTATCAATATATTGAACATAAGTAATTCCTTGAGCTCCTTCAATAAAGTAACAAATTGTATCACAATCACATGTAATATCACCGTCAATAATTACCTCAACACCATTTTCACAAGTTGTTTCATCTTCTTGTAGAACAACATAAACACAACCAGTAAATTCACCATAAATAACAGATACAAATTCATTAACATAATTTTCTAAATTAGCTGTAATGCTTATAAATGGAGGAGTTATACCATCACATGGAATTAATAAATAACACGAACACTCTAAAAGAAATCTAGTTTCAATTGTACATACAGGAACACCTAAACATTCATTTAATGTATATCCTTCAGGACATTCCCAAATACCAGGAGTACTTGGATTAGGAACATTTAGTCCAATCATATCTTCAGTTGAAAATATAATATATGGTTCTAAATTTGCAACTGTATTACCACAGTTTCCTGCACCTATTGCAGGAGATGTAAGAGTAGATTGGAAAGTTGCAAGATCAATATCATATATTTCACCAGCAAAAGCACCAGGTGTGTTACCTACATTTATACCACCAAGTCTTATAACATGTGTACCTGCAGTTAATGTAATAGGAAATACATGCCACCAATTAAAAGGTGCCGTACCACTAGCTCCCCCTACATTTAAAAATACATTTAATACACCATCAACATAAAGTTTAACTTTATTATCTCCAGCTATTCCAACTAGATATTGTTTTGTTTCTGCAATGTCTATACAATACTCAAAACTTAATTCAGGACCATCTCCTGTACTTACATTATAAGCAGTATTCCATAAACCTGTAATATTTAATCTTCCCCCATAAGTACTTGAGGGACCAGTAAATGTTGAACAAGCTGTAGGTGATTCACATCCCCACAGTGTAGACTGTACTCCTGATATAAGAGGAGTAATAGTAGCTCCGGCACCATTATTAGCTATTACTAAATATGGATTTCCACTACCAAGAAGTGGTTTAACACTAGCTGTAATATCTGGATAAAGTCTTAAACCATATTTATTAAATGATATCTGATTAGCTGCAGCATTAAGTTGTACTGTAGTACCTGTATAAGTAGCCTCTATAATAACTGTTTGAACACACTCCCCATCTATTTCTACATATCCTTCTGGACACTCACAAGTTATGACTGTACATGGTTCACATTTTGGATCAGTACATGTGGTTACATATTGTAATTGAACACTTGGTGGTGCAGCAGGATATAAAACAGGTGTTTGACTTATAAGTGATTCTATAATATAACAGAAATCCGGTTCTAATGAACCACCACTTCCTAAAAAAGGAGTAACACCTGCAAAAGTATAAATATTACCAGATGTAATAGTAAGACTTCCTGTAAAATAAATTACAGAGTCATCACAACATTTTGTAAATTTATAATAAGGATATAATGTTGTTACACTCATAATTACTTTTTATTATATCTATTTAGACCCGATGTTTTTGGTTCTGCACTTTTAATTGTATCTGTTAATACCTTAATAGAATTCTCATAACTTTGTATACAATTCTTACATACAAATACTCCGTTAGTAGCTTTTTTCTTTTGGCATCCACAAGACAACGTTGCTTTGCAATTTGGACATGCACTCATTTTTGTTGGTTTTTAAATTATTTAACAATTTACACAACTCATTTTTTTCAAGAGTTTCATTGCATAGTTGTACAAGCTCATTCCTTTCTGAGGCTCGTGACATGTTTCTACTTTTGATATTGCAGCTTGAAGATACATGAAAATTAATCTTAATGCTTCTAACTTTTCTTTAATTACAAAAGGAGGATCACATGCATTTACATCTACTTGACATAAAACTTTGTTGTATAGGTTTAATGCTTTTGATATTCTTAAATGATTGTACTCTACGTACACTTGATCATTTGGGGATACACTATATTTAATTATGTAAATTCCATCTGGAATATCTACATAACTTGTACCACAGTCTGCTGTTTGTAAGCCTAAGTCACAAGCAGTCAAGTTCTGAATAAAACCTGAATTAACAGGTAATTCAACAGAGTAATTAAAACCTGGCACTGTAATAGCCAATGTTTGACATACAACTGGAATTAGTTCTGTGTAAACACTAGTATCCATAACAGTTAATATACATGTATTTAAAACTGTAGGTACTTCTAAACTTAAGACGTGATTTGCCATAGTGTATAATAAAAAAAGGGGAAAGGAGTTTAGAACTCTTCTCCCCTTTATGTTTTTAAATTTGAGTTACTTGATTAGTTACAAGAAACTACATTGTACGGATTGTATACTGGAATTGCTGGGAAGTTAACTGGAACGTCACATGAAGTTACACATGCAAATGCATCATCAGTTTCACAAACTCCACACCCGTCTAACCAATTTGTTACATTATAATCAAATGTAGTTAATGGACCAAGTGAATAAATTTGCAATAAGTATTGGTCATTATCAAATGTTCCAGATGGATTATTAAAACGAGGTACACTATGTAAAATATTATATCTGTAGTACAACCCATTTCTGTCAATTGAATTAACAATTTGATTTCCTTGAGTAATCTCACGGATACGTAAGTCTGTAGCCAAGAAGTTTTGTCTGTAAGATTCTGACATAGTCAATTCTCTTAAAACTGTTTCTCCTAAACCTTGAACTTGTAAACCTTCACACTCAGTAACAACACATAAAGTTGTAAATGTACATGGATCACCTGTTAAGTCAACTTCTGATGCATACAATCTAACTGGCTCAACTTCATAGAAGTCAGTCAATTGGAATGTACAATCACCAAATTTAGTATCAACATATGCACCGTTTAAGATTAAACCAGCACATTCTCCATCTGTATGACCAGCAGATACATAGTTATTCCAAGTATCAGCACCATTAGCAGCTAAGAAAGTTGCAGATGTTCCTGGTGCATACCAAAGAGTACCATCTTCTGCTTGTACAACAACTTGTACAAAAGGAGATACAATTGGATTGTTAGTAATTCCATTTGCCCATAAGATCATTACCTCAGTAGAGTCAACTGCTGTTGGAGCAATACTAGCTGGATCACAACATCCTGTGTAAGCATCAACAGTATTATATGCATTGTGATCTAAGAATCTTAGTGCAGGAGAACCTTTAATGTCTAAACGTAGACTGTATGTTTCACCACATAAATATTCTTTACAACAATCTGGAGAAATTCCACATCCTGTTTGAGCATGAGAATCAGTTACTGTTAAAATAGTAACAATTGCATTTCCAGCTGTACCATTAGCATAAGGAATAGTAACTGTATCACCTACAGCATATCCTTTTCCTGGATTAATAATAGTAACTGAACTATTACTTACTTTACCACCAGAAGTAGTATTATAAGAAATTACTAAACCTTGTCCTGTTCCTGTAGTAGTAACTGGAGCAGCAACAACACCTACTGCAGAATTTGCATACAATGTGTTAGTTCCTGTAACAGTAGTGTTTACTGTTAAAATACCACCACCTGCAGTCCAGTAAGTAGAACCTACGTGAATTACATTGTTTTGTGGTTCACATGGAGCTACTGTGTAGTATCTAGATACATACTTAGGGTTAATCATTTTAGACTTGTTAGTCTCAATGTAACCACCTGCTAAAGGACCAATCTTGTCATTTGCAAAAATTGCTGAACCAGCAAGATATACATTACAACATTCTGTTGGAGTAATAGTCAAGTTAGTTTTTGGATCAAAGATACCAATGTATCCTGTCTCTGAAGAAGGTTGAGTCAAAGCTGCTTCAGCTTTTAACTGATTCAAACCATAAGTTGGAACACCATTTGTAGTTACATAACCACCAGCAGTAGTTGTAGCAATAGTGCTCCCGTCAGGGAAAGTAACAGCATAAGCTGTTTGTGTGACCCCGGATGCTAGGAATGCTTTTTGAAAAGCATGATTAAAATAAGCCATTTTTTCTAAGTTTTAATTTATAAATATATACTATAATATACAAAAAGTTTTTTAAATAACAAAATTATTTTAAGAAAAGCAGTTTGTATTTTGTTGAATTAATTGCATCTTTAACTAAATCTAAGTTATTTACAATCTCAGAGTATGGTAACATAGCTTGTAGTTTGTTAATTATGTTATACATATCTCTTAGATATGCAACACCATCTGCTACAGTATCAAGAGTTCTAATAGGCATGTCAGAGTAAGTTAAAATCTTTTCTGTTACACCTTGGTATCCCTCTACTAAAGTATCTGCATGATCATGAAGACCTTGATAAAATGGATTAAGTGCTGTATGTGCTGCAAATGATCCATCTCCCTTAACTTTTAAGTGAAGTCTATGAAAACTTATAGCAGCATTCATTATCTCTGTTGCACAAGCTGATGTCATAGTATCTAACGAACTACCACCAACTCCAGTACTTGGAGTAGGTTGTGGTTTAGCTGGTTCACTCTTAGGTTGTGTTACAGTAACTTCTGGTCTACTAACAGTTTTGGTAGGTTCCGCAGTTCTTTTTAACAATCTAGGTTTTGCTTCCATTTTTTATTTAGTTATTTCTTTCTGCAGCTTCTTGACTTCTTGAGAATTGATTTCCTGATTCAATGTCTCCAGCCATTATACTTACTGCTTCATCTATTATTACTTCTATGATATCATCTTTAAATTCAGATTGTACTTCTACTGTAGAGATAAGTCCGGTGTAGGGATCAGAACAATCTTTAATTTGAATTTTTCTTGGTTGTCTGTAGTATGTAAGATATGCATCTTCAACATCAAACTCATTGTTAGTGTAAATATTTAGATCATTGTTTATCAATGTAGCAAATGTTTCACCCCACTCAAAGTTTGGTTGTTTAGATTTATCTCTTAATAGTTGACTTAAGTTTCCTTCTTCTCCTAAATAAACAGTCATCCTTCTACTATCACAACAATCTTTTTTAGCAAAAGCATCTACTCTTTTCCACTGTAAATAGTTATCAGGAAGATCTGCAAAATAATAGTCTGTCTTTTTTGTAGTGACAATAGGTTCTTTAATCAAAAGTTTTTGTAAATCATCCTTTCTTCTATTGGATTGCTCATCACCTTCCTTAACCACATTAATACCATGAAGCTGTCTTCTTACCCATTCTACCTGAGCTTTATTAAAAGACTCAACTACTTGCCAGCATGTTATGTTGTCATAGTCCTGACTGTCTAGCTTGTTAAGCCTTTGCTTCATCTTTATGGTTATGGTACTATTTAACATGTCTTATTTCTTTTTAGACTTTACAGAACCACCTTTTTTATAAGGACCATCTGAATTTTTTGGAGTACCATACCTTTGTCTATCTTGATCTAATATAGCTTTTTGATCTAAGTATTTTTGTTTAGCATCCATACCACTAGATCGTGTTGATAAAGCTTTATTAATCATTTCTTGATTTACAGTATCTACATTAGATGTAGAGCTTGCTTGCATTGCTTCCATTATTTCATCTCTTGATGGTCTATTTAGACGGGGAATTGCAGGTTGTGAATTCATAGCATTACTTAAAATACTTTGCATTTCAGTTTGAGGACCAGCAACAATTCCATTTCTAGCTTTAGCTAAAGAGTTTTTTACAACCTTTTGTCTAGCCTCATTTGCTTTTCTAAAAAAAGTTAATGGGTTTTCTTTATTAGTCTTTTTCATTTTATTTGTTTTTTGCCATTGCTTTAAAAGTTCTTGCCAAAGCTTTTCTCTTTGGAGTACATGTAGGTTTTGACATAGGAGTACAATAACCTTTATGTTTAGGGTTGACTGCTTTTTGAATCCACTTCTTATCAGTTTTTTTCTTTGCAGTAGCCATGATTACTTTTTCTTAGCATTTCTTTTTGCACCAGTAATAATATCTGCTCTTGTAATTTTATTTTTTGGAGCAGCTAATGCAGCTAACTTAGCACGTTTTGAAACAGTACCACCTTTTTTCATCATTCCATTTTTACCATCTGTTGCTCCAGCACCAATAGCATAAGGAATACCAGCAGCAATTGAACCACCTTTTGCCATTTTCTTTTTTATAGTGGGTCCACCACAACTCATACATCCTGATTTCATTTTATATATTTTTAAAAGTTAACAATTCCATTTTCTTAAAGCAAGAGTCTTTCTTGTAGGCTCTCCATTTGGTTTTTTTGCAGGACCTGGCATACCAGACATTCTTGCACAAAAACTCTTTCTTCTTTTAGCATCTTTACTTCCTGCTTTTAACTTAGAAGGTTTAGTTGTTACTGCGGTCTGAAGTTTACTACCAGGATTAGCTGCTCTATAAGATGCTACTCCTTTAGCATTAAGACCACCTTCAGGATTCTTACCTTCTGACCTTGTCCAAGCTGGTGTAGAACCACCTTTTTTCATTTTATGAGCAGAGTCTTTCATAATACTACCATCAGGCATTCTATGAGAACCTTTAGGAATTTTATTAGATATTGCCTTTGCCATAACTATTTCTTTTTAGTAGAAGCTTTATTCTTCTTCTCTTGCTTTAACATTTCCTTAGTAGGTTTCTTACCAGAACCTTTAGCAGCACGGATGTTATCCCAGAGACCTCTCTGGGACACACTACCGTCTTTTCTTTTGAGCATTTGCTTTGGCATGACTATTTAGTTGGAACAGCTTTTTTAGGAGCTTTAGTAATACCACCAACTTTACCTTTAGGAGAAGTTTGTTTCTGTACATTTTTGTTTGTACCTCCAACTTTTCCACCAGGAGTTTTATCTGCACACATTAATTTTTTAGATTTAGTCTTAGTAACATTTGCATTTTTCATTTTATCTTTGTTTTAAGTGTTCCAATATTTTTCACATGAAGCAATCATGTCTTTTAAAATATCCTCATTTAAAGGATTTTTTAAGTGCTCAAGCACATCTGACACGTTTCTTCCAAGTAAACTATTTGTTTTAGCATGATAAATATAACCATCAGGCTTACTTATAATATACTTAAAAAATGTGGAATCACGTACAATTGATTTAATTTTTAATGTTTCCATATCTAAATTAACTGCATCAATAAATGTTTTTGCAGCTCTTTCCTTGTTAGATTCAGCACCATCACCAGAAATATATCTATCCATATTTTCGTAGATAACATCTAATGGTGTTGACTTTCTATACTGAGAACTATTAGCATCAACTACTTTAGCAATGTAAAATAACTTAGTACTATTTTTGTCAAATAATTTCTGAAGTTCTGACAATGCTTTGTTACGCATTTTCTTATATTCAGTTCTTACCATAACAGTTTCTTCTTCCTTATCTAGGTAGAATTTTGGTGGTGTTGGTTTTGATCTTGCATCATCATAACTTTTTGCAATCATTGCAAACCCTCCAGCTTCAATTGCATGAAGTTTAATTCTATCAAAAGGTTTCAGTGGATCTAAGTATACTGGTTCATTTCCACAAGCTATACTTATTTTATTCCAAAATTCTTTATTATCTGGTTTAAGTAACTTTACTTTATTCCAGAACTCTTTATCATCAATCTCAAGAATATTAGCAGCAAGCTCTCTCTCTAATTCAGTAATAGAGAGTCTTATCTCTTTTACTCTTGCATCTCTGGCTTCAATAGTAAGTAATTTAATTTCAGGTGCAAATTCATTTAATCCTGTAATGTATCTAATTACTCCGTTGTTTTCTAAACATGCTAATTGTTCATTATGAGTTACTCCGTCATAAAGACTCATCCCATAATCTTCAAGCCCCATGTTTCCGGCTTGTTTGTCAAAATAAGGTCTAACTGCAATAGATGTTTTTTTAATACTGCCGACACCTACTTCGACCATTGTGAAATTTTCCATTTTGTTGTTGGTTTTAAATTAATAAGTTTTTTATTCTAAAAGTAAAAAAGGGGTAGGTATAAAACCCACCCCGTTTTTTATGTTGTCTGGTTAGAATGATCCACCAGTGATAGGGTTTCTCATAACAATCTTTAAGACTTTAGTTGGATCTTTTACCCAAATAGCCGGCATTGTTTGAGACATCATTACACGGTAACCATTGAATTGACCAGAAGACTGGAATCCTTGTGTTCTACCCATGTAGTCCATTGTACCATTTTGATACCACCATTTCAATTGATTATCCCAAGACAATTTCAATAAGTAGATATTGTCATTAGTATTATCAGTGATATCAAAGATAATGAACGAGTAAGATGATAATGGGAAACCATCAATGATTGGGTTTTCAATATCATTTGTATGTACGTTGTCAAATGCTGGGTTCAATACAAACTTAACATTTGCTAAGAAAGGAATTACATAAGAAGTGTATGCAAATCCAAAGTTCAAGTCCATACCTTTACCAGTGATTGCACCAATATCAGCAGCTTGAATCAATAAACCAGATGCAACAGCTTCTTTTTTAATTGCTTCATTTACCATTCTCATTCCACCCATACCAGTTTGAACTACTAGAGATCTTTTTGGATCTGGACCTTGGAACTCAACCTTACCATTGAAGAAGTTGTAGATTTCTCCACGGAACAAATCAAGAGTAAAGTTATTTTTGTTGTAGATTCTTTTGAAAGAGTTATCCAACTGTCTCCAAAGACCGACAGATAATCTGATATCATCTGGACCATCTTGACGAACTCTACCACCTTGTCCCCACATTAAGTAAGTTTCAATGTCAGTAGCTACTTTTGTCAAGTGAGCAGATTCCATTTGAGTTAAGAATGTTCTAGATAAGTCACCGTTGTCAAATGCACGTTTAACTTTGTCTTTACCCATTACTTTAACCATATCATCTAAAGATGAAATTGATGGATCAATTGATTTGTCAAATGTTCTCCAGATCTCAGTTACAGGAACTGTACCATCTGCATTCATTCCACCTTTGATCATCAAGTCTGCACGAGAAGAGATAGAGTAGTGAACGTGAGCTTCAGCACCACCAACAAAGTTATAGAATTCACGGAATCCAGTTCTTGTTGTGATGTCAGAAAATCTTTCACCATACTCTCCACGAGCAGAACCTTTACGGAATACTTTAGTACCGTTAGCTAAGTACTTGTTGTCAATGTATTTGTAGTTGTCATTGTTTACCAACTGTACAGTATAGATATATCCATCACCTAAAGGTAAGATATCTTCGTCTGTAATGTACATCTCAACACCGTTGTATTTGTCATATGTGATGATATCACCATGTCCAAACTCACGTCTGTTTAACTTGATACGAAATGTTGTACCATCTACACCTTTGAAATCATTGTTTGGTTCAATGTCTTCAATGATATAAGGAAGATCCACAGATACTGGGGTCTGCCATCTATACTCTCCACGAGCATTATCTACCATGATTACATTTTTACCACCAAATGAGGACATTTGATAAAGTGGCATTTCAACTTTTTGAGCCATAGCCCATAGATCCACAGGACCTAAGTCCATTGGTTCTGCATCTTTTAGCATGTTTACCAGGTGGTAAGAATCCACATGGGAACTTGCATTGTAAGCGGTATCCCGGAGGAAAATACCATTATTCATTACTGGAGTTGCCATTTTTTATTTTGTTTTTATTTGTTACTAATTAAAATCTTCTGAACATAGTCCCCTTAGAAAGCTTTCTAGGTTCAGATTTTGATGTTGGCCTTCTAGGCTCATCATCATACTCGTTGTTAATAGAAGAAGTTATTTTTCTTGATTCTTCTGTTTTCAATTGTCTTACTACTTTTTCTGTAGCTTGTTTACTTCCTTGATCTCTTACTTTACTTTTATAACCATTTGGATCAGCAAGTAACCAAAGTGCTTCTGCAATTAAGTCATGTCTTGGTTCTACAAATTGATACTTCTCTAGTAGGTGACCAAGT
>Ga0315274_10015672_pt1 | contig 10727 bp, 8 predicted proteins | sample YL17G02_20_MG_FD_203700 | JGI IMG/M metagenome (GOLD analysis project Ga0315274, IMG submission 203700) | Sediment microbial communities from Yellowstone Lake, YNP, Wyoming, USA - YL17G02_20 | ecosystem: Environmental > Aquatic > Freshwater > Lake > Sediment | place: USA: Wyoming | collected...
TTTAACTTTTGATTCGTCTGATGCCGCTAAATTCAGACTCCATGTTTTAGAGTTCTATTACAAACATGGCTGGTTGGCCGCCGTTGAAGCTTTTAAGATTGGTAAAAGCACTTTGTATGATTGGAAAAAGGCTTACGAGGACTCGTCTAAAAGATTGATATCTTTGGTGCCTAAATCCACCCGGCCCGAACACTTGCGGGAAATGATGACCGACTGGAGACTGGCGGTCTTTATTAAAAACCTAAGGGAGCAATACGGCAACTTAAGCAAATACAAAATCAAGCTCTTTTTGGATGAATATGCCCGGAGGTTGGGGATTCCCTCTTACGGGACCACCAAAATCGGCCAGATCGTTAAAAGAAGGCATTATTTCTTTGATGGCCGGCTAAAGGCCAAAAGAAAAAGGAAACTTTTATCCCCCAGGATTAGATACTCGCCTAAAGAGAAACTCCCCGGTTATCTGGAGATGGATTCCATAACCTTGTATCTGCTTAACCGGAAGTATTATTTCCTGACCGCAATTGATATTGTCACTAAATTTGCCTGGTGCAAATTAGCCACCAGCCTGTCTTCAAAACAGGCAAAGCTGGCGCTGATTGAATTTGCCCACCAGTATGCTTATCCTTTAAGGGTGATTCAAACCGATAACGGCCATGAATTCTTAGGGGAATTTCAACCTTATTTGGAGGAAAAGCAGATTAAACATGAGTTTATCTATCCCCGAAGTCCGAAGATTAACGGTGTGGTCGAGAGATTTAACCGGACTATTCAGGAAGAGTTTATTCAAAGAACTGATGAACCATACGGTGATCTCGAACTATTTAACCAGCAACTGGTAAAGTATTTACTGTGGTACAATACCAGGAGACCGCATTATTCATTGAATTTTGAGACACCGGTTAATTATTTAAGAAAGTTTAGCTGAGTTTTCCGAAAAGCCCCCGTCCTATACACGTGTTTGCGCGGGTTTTTTGATTGTGCTAAAATAGGTTCACTCGGGGCGATTAGCTCATTTGGCTAGAGCGCGTCTCTGATAAAGACGAGGTGAATGGTCCGAATCCATTATCGCCCACTAAAAAATAGAACTGCTCAGAAAGGAGGTAAAAATGGATAAGGAATCTCTTTTAAAAGAAGCTCTAAAAGAAGCTCCATTTACAATGGTAGGGGTGGTCTTACCAGTAGTAGTGGCGGCCGGAAAAGTTGCTGTAGATAAACTTACTGGGGCTCCAGTAGATCTGTCTGGAATTGGTAGGGATTTAGCGGCAATAGAGGGTTTTCTGACTATTCCTTTGGGATTGACGGCAGATATAGCAAGAGAAACAGTTAAAGGAGTAAGGGCTAGTAGGAAAAAGTAATATTGACAAAAAATTAATTGGTTGTTATACTACCTCTAATAACTAAAAAAGATTTCAGGAGTCCAGCTTAAACCAAACTATGTCTAGCTATCAAATAAATAAACTTTTCGCGAAAGATTTTTGGCGTACGTAGATTAGCTGACATATCCAACTTGAAGCTGGCTCGGCCAGCTTTTTTTGTTTAAGAATGATTAAATACCAAGAACTTTTACAAAAGAAAAATAAAATAAAGAAACGACTGGCGGAAAAAATGCTTAGGTATCGGGGAGTAATACACGAAAGTTCCTTATCGGAAATAAGGGACCAGGAAATGAAAGTTTTAAGAGTACATTTAGAAACAATTGAAAGGGAATTATTGGAGCTAAGAAAGAGTTGATGAAGAAGTGATCTGGGCCTGTAGTTCAACCGGCTAGAACACTTCATTTGCAATGAAGAGGTAGGCGGTTCAAGTCCGCCCAGGTCCACCGCGTAAAGTCCAGCAAGCTGGACCACGCGGCAAGCTACGATTACGAGGTAAGTCTTTTTAAAAAAAGAAGGTTTACCCCGTGATCGCGAAGCGATTTTACGGGGCTCTTTGAAAAGTGAATAGAATGTAGATTATCTTCACAGATAGCCCCGCAAGTGCGGGGTAAAAAACTACAAATTAAAGCAAGCAATGGATGCCTTGGCTGTTTAAGCCGATGAAGGACGTTGCCATCGACGATAGCGTCGGGGAGGTGATAAGCAACCTACGATCCGGCGGTCTCCAAATGGGGAAACCCACTCTTTAAAGAGTACCCCGGTGTTTACACTGGAGAGGGCACTACCTGAACTGAAACATCTAATTAAGGTAAGGAAAAGAAATTAACAAGATTCCGTCAGTAGCGGCGAGCGAAAGCGGAAGAGCCTAAACTCACCTTCGGGTGAGAGTTGCAGGACTCCAATATGGGAGTATGGCGGATAGCAGAAGACTTTGGAATAAGTCGCCAGAGACAGTGATAGCCTCGTATGCGAAATCCAAAATACCTCTAGGAGCACCTAAGTACCATAGGGAACGCAGTCTCTGTGGGAATCTGGGGGAACCATCCTCCAAGGCTAAATACTTAAACAGACCGATATTGAACTAGTACCGTGAGGGAAAGGTGAAAAGCACCCATCAAAGGGAGTGAAATAGAAACTGAAATTGTTTGCTAACAAACAGACAGAGGGTGCCGTCGGCACCTGATGTCGTGCCTATTGAAGAATGATCCGGCGAGTTATCGTGTTTTTCTAGTCTAACCAATTATGTTGGGTAGGCGCAGGGAAACCAAGTCTTAAAATGGCGTCAGAAAAACGCGGTAGACCCGAAACCAGGCGAGCTAACCATGAGCAGGGCGAACTCCGCAGAAATGCGGAAGGAGGCCCGAACTCGTATCCGTTGCAAGGGGTTGAGATGACTTGTGGTTAGAGGTAATATGCCTAACGAGCTTGGAGATAGCTGGCTCTCCCCGAAATATATATTGGTATAGCGTCCCGCCTTAAGTTTGCTCTGTGGTAGAGCACTAGCTGAATATGGGGTCGCAAGATCTCGTGTTCAATTAAACTCCGAATACGGAAGCAAAATTAGTGGGGCAGTCAGTCCCGTCGGGCTAAGCTGATGGGACGAAAGGGAAACTAGCCCAGCCTCTCGTCTAAGGTCTCTAAATTTTACTTAAGTGTCAAAGGAAGTGAAACTTCTTAAACACCTAGGAGGTTGGCTCAGAAGCAGCCACCCTTTAAAGAAAGCGTAACAGCTCACTAGCCGAGAAGTTTTGCGCCTAAAATTTACCGAGGCTCAAAGTAAGTACCGAAGACAGAGGAACGTACACTTTTGCGTAAGCAAAATGTTACGTTCGGTAGGGGAGCGTTGATATTGCCGCGAAGGCTTGCTGTAAGGCAGACTGGAGCGATATCAAGTGAGAATGCCGGAATAAGTAGCGAAATCCCGATGAGAATTCGGGAGGCCGAAAGTCCAAGGTTTCCGAAGCAACGTTTATCAACTTCGGGTTAGTCGGTCCTAAGACGAGGCCGAATGGCGTAGTCGATGAATGACAGGTTTATATTCCTGTACTAATAGAAGTTCGTTACGAGCTGGGGATTGACAAGTCTAGAGGAATCTGGCGGGGTGTCGAAGATACCCACGTCTAAGTTATAAGGTAGTTTTAATTGGAAAATCCGTTAAAACGTTTAATCGAGTAACGAATGAAAGTCCTGAGTTTATCGAAGGGCAATCAGATGACCTTCAGGCTTCGAGAAAAGATTCGCAGCCAGAACTTTATTAACCGTACCGCAAACCGACTCTGGTGGACTGGTAGAGAATACCAAGGCTTTCGGGAGAAGGAGGTTCCAGGAATTCGGCAAAAAAACTGGACGTAAGTTCGCAAGATGTCCTACCCTCGAAGCCGCAAGGCGGAGTGGGTTACAACAAAAGATTGCTTGTCGACTGTTTAACTAAAACACAGGTCTGTGCAAAGCCGAAAGGCAAAGTATACGGGCTGAAACCTGCCCAACGTTGGAAGGTTAAGGAAGTCCCGCTTTGCGGGATGACTGAAGCCCCGATGAGTGGCCGCAGTAACTATAACTGTGATATTGTAGCGAAGTCCCTTGTCGTGTGAGTTACGACCCGCATGAATGGTGTAACGAGCAAGCAACTGTCTTGAACCTTCACCCGGCGAAATTGAAATGACTGTGAAGATGCGGTCTACTTACTGCAGGACAAAAAGACCCCGTGGAGCTTTACTGTAGCTTGGCATTGGATTGTATGGGGGAACTGTTGAGCGTAGGAGGGAGCCCCGACGCAAGTCGGGACGACAATGAAACACCTCTCTTTCTTTCATCCAATTCTAACCTAGATCGTTTGAAAACAACGATAGGAACAGTGTCTGGTGGGCAGTTTGACTGGGGAGGTCGCTTGTTCAAAGGTAACACAAGCGTACAAAGGTCAGCTTACTCCGGATGGAAATCGGAGTGAACGTACAAAGGCATAAGCTGGCTTGACTGCGAGACTGACAGGTCGAGGGACGAAATACATCGCTTTGCGATGTAAACGTCCGAACGTTGAACGTACACATTGCATCGCAATTGTTACGTTCTTACGTTCCAGGTGCGAAAGCAGGTCTTAGTGATCCTCCGGTTGCATATGGGTGCACCGGAGCTTAACGGATAAAAGCTACCCCGGGGATAACAGCGTAGTCGCCTCCGAGAGTCCATATCGACGAGGCGGTTCGCGACCTCGATTAACCTGAACGAATGTCGAGGATAAATTCGGCTTATAACGGTGAACACCAAAATTTGAACACTTTTGGTGAATACCGTGGAAAGCCATGAAGTATGCGCAAGCTTAACTTCATGGCCCCGTAGAGACTGATCCCTAAAGTATTGCGCGTAAGCGCTTAACTTCAGGGTGAGATAGAAGTTTTAATTATAAGAATTAAATCTATGACTTTTATCAGACGCCGATAAGACAAGCGGGTCGATGGAGAAAAAGACCCGATTGACGAAAGATATAGTCCATACCACTAGTAATAGTTGGAATTTATGGTCGGCTCACCGTATCCTGGGGCTGGAGAAGGTCCCAAAGGTTGGTCTGTTCGCCCATTAAAACGGTACGCGAGCTGGGTTCAGAACGTAAATTACATTGCGTTCTATCGCCGTAAGGTGATACAATAAATTCGACTAAAATCGGTGAAACCCTCGAAAGATTATTATGAACTGGTCTTTCAGGGTAATACCGAGGGTAAGTTTGGTGTCCATGCAAGAAAAAGAATTATCCTATATAGCTGGTTTTTTAGATGGCGATGGTTGCATTATGGTGCAATTCGTCAGAAGAAAAGACTATGTATACGGTTTTCAAATTAGAACCAGTATTGTCTTTTATCAAAAAGAAAGTAACCAAAGAATTTTGTTTTGGTTAAAGAAAAAATTAAAAAGTGGCTATATTAGGAGAAGAAATGACGGAATGGTTGAGTATACAATCGTTGGCTGGGAGCCAGTAAAAAAGGTTCTTGTCCAATTACAACCGTACGTTATTTTAAAGAAAAAACAAGTAAAACTATGCCTGGAAGTAATTAATTTTCTTCTTATAGAGAAAGATTTTAAAAAAGTCATTCGAAAAATTGGAAGAAGAATTGATCAGATTGCGGAATTAAATTATTCCAAAAAAAGGCAAAATACTTCTCAGGTAGTTTTAAAATTTCTTGCTAGCATCAAAATCCCGTAGAGACTGATTCCGAAAGGATGAGATAGGGGGAAGATTTCCCGCCTATCAGACGTCGACTCCTACTCCCGAAATTTCGGGACAAGAGGATGAAGATATAGTCCATGCCTCACGAAATTGAGGAACAACATGCGTAAGACAGTTCGGCCTCTATCCGCAGTAAGCGCTAGATACTTGAGGGAAGTCGACCACAGTAAAAAATGCTGCCTCGATGGGTAACTGTCGAGGTCACACTTGCAAAAATCGGTGAAATCCTCTAAAATAAATTCGTTGGTCCTGTTGATTTAGAGGACCATACCGAGGGAAGTTTAAGAACTTTTTATGATCGACAACCAAAAGGCATATATTGCAGGATTTTTAGATGGTGACGGAAGCGTTATGCTTCAATTTAAGCCCAGGAAGAAAGTTAGCTATGGTTTTCGCGTAAAAACAACAATTTGTTTTTACCAGAAGACTCGTTGTAATAAAGGTTTGGTTTGGATTAAGGAAAAACTGGGCGCGGGATATCTCTATCAAAGACCAGATGATATCACCGAATTAAGAATTGAGGGTCACCAACAAGTAAAGTCAGTTTTGGTTAAATTGTCTCCTTATATTGTTTTTAAAAGGGAGCAAGTAAAACTGATTTTAAAAGCAATTGAAATTCTGCAAAAGAAGCCGTTAATAAATGAATTTTTAGAAGTCTGTCGGATTTCCGATAAAATTTCTAACATTAATTATGCAACGGTAAAAAAGAAATATACTTTTGAGTTTGTCAAAAAAGAATTGGTTAAAAAAGGTCTTATCCCCCCGTAACGACTTTTTGCCGGCCGCTAATTAGGCATGGCAAAGGATAGAAGTTAGTGTCGAAATTTTCGACAAATTTATGGCTTCTATAATAACGCAAGCCCCTAAAGTGAACGTGGTTCTACTTTAGGGTGAAGGTATAGTCTAACCTCTTGGTAACAAGAGATAAGTTGACGAGAGGACCTGGTTGAACGGATCCCTGGTGTTCCAGTTGTCGCCGTCAGGCGCACCGCTGGGTAGCTATATCCGGTCGGGATAACCGCTGAAAGCATCTTAAGCGGGAAGCTCATCCCAAGATAAGGTATCTTTTAAGATCCCTTGTAGACTACAAGGTTGATAGGCTGGAGGTGTAAGTGTAGTAATACATTAAGCTGACCAGTACTAATAGATCGTCCAAGTAGTTTTTTCGTGGAGAAAATCTGCGATTCTATTCACTTTTCAGGGAGCCTAAAAAGCAACTTGAAAAATTAAAAATTAAATACGCTCCTGGTTATTTGAGCGTCGTCGAACTACCTCTTCCCATTCCGAACAGAGTCGTAAAAGGCGACAGCGCTAACGATAGTGACACCGCAAGGTCTCGCGAAAATAGGTCATAGCCAGGAGCATTTTTTTTGCTCGGAAGTCATCATTCCCTGTACTCGTCGCCTACGGCGACTCGTAAGAGGTCATAGCCAGGAGCTTTTTTTGTGCCCGAAAAGAAAAGTTTATTTACGTCTGGGTGAGAATATGGCGGAGAGAATGTCGGGAAACTTTGACACACCGAAACATAATACACCGATTCCTATAATAGTTACTATTACATCACGACCCGGGGTTAGATTCTTAATTATTTTATCAACTAGCGGAATTAGTCCCATTGCAAGAGGTAAAAGCTTTGGCAGTTCGGGTAATCTTGAATTTAGTTTTTCCATCTGTGTCCTATAATAATAAATAAATTCTTAATTGTCAAGGGGAAATTGGTGGTTGTTTAAAAAAGGAAAAAAAGTTATAATCAAAACAATTCTTAAAGAAAGGCGGAATTAATGAGTGGCTTTGAAAAAACAAAAATCTTCTAAAGGCCCCCAGACCATGGCGGAGCTTCTGGCGCAAACAAAAAAACCGTTAAAAGCCTGGAAGAGGGGGGATTTGGTTGAGGGGATAGTGACCGAGAAATCCAGCCGGGCAATTTATCTGGACATCGGCGGCAAAACCGAAGGGATGGTGATTGACCGGGAAATGAAGGCCGCGCGGGATTACATTAAAGATTTACAAATCGGCGATAAAGTCATGGCGATCATTACCCAGGCGGAAAACGATAAGGGTTATCCACTGATGTCTTTGAAAAAGGCCGCCTCGGAACGGATCTGGACGGAGTTTGAAGAAAAGTTGCGAACTAAGGAAGTCGTTAATGTCCGTGGTCGGGAGGTCAATAAAGGCGGGTTGATTGTGGAAATCAGGGGAACTCAAGGGTTTATTCCCGCCTCGCAATTTGCCGCCCAATACCAGGGTAAAATCGAGGAGCTGGTGGGTAAAGATTTGCCGGTGAAGGTGATTGAGGTTGATGCTACAAAAAGCCGGTTGATTTTTTCCGAAAGGGAAGTCTCGGAAGCAGGTTTGCTTAAAGAACAGGAAAAAATTCTTAAGAAAATTAAAGCCGGTCAGGAACTGGCGGGAGTAGTGACGGGGATTATGCCCTTCGGTCTTTTTGTTAAAGTAACTTTGCCCAAAGGCAAAATTGCCGTTGAAGGCCTAGTTCATATTTCGGAGATATCTTGGGAAAAAGTTGATGATCCGAGTAAATATTATAAACAGAAAGATAAAGTCAAGGTTAGGGTTTTGGCGGTCGATAAAAATACCGGTAAACTCAACCTTTCCATTAAACAATTATTGGAAGACCCTTGGGAGAAGATAGCAAAAGCTTACCCGGTTGATGCTAAGGTTAAAGGAGTAGTTACCCGTCTGGCACCTTTCGGCGCTTTTGTTATTTTGTCACCCGGTGTTGAGGGGTTAATCCATATCTCCAAAATTCCGGCCGAAAAGACAATTAATCCGGGCGATAAAGTTGACTGCTACGTTGAGTCAGTTGATCAAGAACATCGCCGGATGAGTTTAGGCCTGGTTCTCACCGCCAAGCCGGTGGGGTATAAGTAAAACCGCCTCTTGACATTCCCATAAGAGGTGCTATTATTGGGAATATGATCCCAAGATTAACGGAAAATATCATCGTTGGAGCCTTGAATGAACCACGGAAAATAATTCTTCTTTTAGGCGCTCGCCAAGTTGGGAAAACGACTTTGCTAAAAAGTATTTTAGAAAGATTTAAAAAAGAAAATAAAAAGACGGCTTATTTAAATTGCGATCTGGCTGAAGATAGAAGGGCTTTGGATACAACTTCAATTACTCTTCTTACCCGAATATTGCCTGATTCCGGCTTTGTTTTTATTGATGAAGTTCAAAGGCTGGAAAATCCGGGGTTGACCCTAAAAATCATTTACGATAACCTGCCTTCGATTTGCGTACTGGCCACGGGTTCATCGAGTTTTGATTTAAAAAATAAATTAAGCGATACTTTGACCGGCCGCTATTTCGATTTCACACTTTATCCATTCTGCCTAAGGGAAATTTTGGACCGGCCGGAAAGCGCTGATTTCCTTCTTCCGGAACTTCTGATTTTCGGTTCCTATCCGGAGGTATTCTTGGCCAAAGAATCGGGAATAAAGGAGCGTCTGTTGGAAAAAATTACCGAAAGTTATCTTTTTAAGGATATTTTTTCTTTTCAGCGGGTTCGCTATCCACAGATAGTGGAGAATCTAGCTCGGGCTTTAGCTTACCAAATAGGAGCAGAAATAAATGAAAATGAATTGGCGAATCGTTTAAAAATTGATCGGAAGACGGTGATAAATTATCTCGATGTTTTAGAAAAAGCTTTTGTGATTTTCCGACTTTATCCCTTTTCGCGTAATCCCAGGAGGGAAATCGGCAAAAATTATAAAGTCTATTTTCTTGATTTGGGAATCAGGAATGCTCTTATCGGTGATTTTAATCCGCTGGAGATTCGGGATGATTACGGAGCTTTATGGGAAAATTTTCTGATTTTGGAAAGAATCAAAAAATTCGCCAATAGCGGGAAAACTAGGCAGTTTTATTTTTGGCGAAGCTACGGTGGGGCGGAAATTGATTTGTTGGAAAAAGGATCGAGGATTCCCCAGATGACTGCTTTTGAATTTAAATACCGGCAGGGGAAGATCAGCCGTGGCGCGATCTCGTTTTCCAAAAAATATAGTTTGCCGGTAAACCTGATAAACCGCAGTAATTATTTGGACTTTATTTAGTCTCTCAATAGATAGTCTTCGCCGCCGGTGGGATATAAGTAACCTGGTATAATCTTCTTGATGGTAAAAGCAAACCGGGTTTTGGGCTTTTTCTTTTTTCTGGCGTTTTTAGCCTCCGTTTCTTTAAATTTTTTCTTTTACCACCAACGACTGACGGAGAATATCGTCACTGAGGTGGTTGACGGCGATACTTTTCAACTTAAATCCGGCCAAAGAGTCCGGCTTATGGGAGTGGATGCGCCGGAATATGACCGTTGCGGCGGACAGGAAGCAAAAAAGCGTCTGACACAGTTAATTCAGGGGAAGCAAGTTAAACTCAGCGAAGTCACCCCCGAAGCATATGGCCGCAGTTTAGCTTTAGTTTTTGTCGGTAAAACCTTGGTTAATAAAGTAATAATGGAAGAAGGGTGGGGAAGAGCTGATTACCGGAAAAATTCTCATCGGGATGAATTAACGGCCGCTTTTCATTCAGCTCAAACCAAAAAGTTAGGAATTTTTTCTGACCTTTGCCGGGAGGAATTTAAAACACCAAGCGGGAACTGTTTAATTAAGGGTAACATTGATAAAAATTCCTATGAGAAATTTTACCATCTACCCAATTGTTCCCATTATAGTCAAATTGTGATTGAAAAAGATATTGGGGAAAGGTATTTTTGTTCCGAAGAAGAGGCAATTGCCGCCGGCTTCAAAAAAGCCGCCGGTTGCCCCTAGCCCTTCAGGGTGAACTTTCAGGATGAACCCTGGGTCGGTATCGAAGGGGTTGACAAACGCCTATTTCACTTATATCATAATATTATGAAGAAACTGAATTTGCATCAGGCACAGGAGAAACTTTTGGAAACCAACCTGAATATATTTACGCCTAAAGATTTGAAAGTTATGTTTGGGGTTAGCCAGCGGGCAGTGGCAGGTTTTTTGAATTACAATCTCAAAAAGGGGGCCTTTGTCCGTTTTCGCCAGGGATTATATGGCTTAAAAAATGTTTATGTAAATGATTATTATCTGGCAAATTTGATATATGGTCCTTCCTATGTTTCTTTAGAGACGGCCTTGACCCATTAT
>Ga0315274_10015673_pt1 | contig 10727 bp, 11 predicted proteins | sample YL17G02_20_MG_FD_203700 | JGI IMG/M metagenome (GOLD analysis project Ga0315274, IMG submission 203700) | Sediment microbial communities from Yellowstone Lake, YNP, Wyoming, USA - YL17G02_20 | ecosystem: Environmental > Aquatic > Freshwater > Lake > Sediment | place: USA: Wyoming | collected...
AGGTTGTAGAGGTAGCACACACGAGGCGAAGCCCCTCCAGATGCATCTGGTACGCCCGACAGGACTTGAACCTGTGACCTCGAGGTCCGCAACCTCGCGCTCTATCCAACTGAGCTACGGGCGCACTTGGGGGATGTTAGCACAGGCCTGTGCAAAAGGCAATACTGAGCCACCTCAGGAGGCCTCAGAGGCTTGGAGGATATCCGCATTGCATGCGGTAGCCCGGCTGTGGTATAGTTTCGCGCCACCGGTGCGGGCCGGCGCGGCCTCCACAGGGCGTGGCGGATTGGCCTTCCGAACCTGGTCGTAACGGGGCGAGCGATGGGATTCTGCCGAGGGGAGCGGCCCAGCGGGCCGGTCTCTAGCAAGAAACGAGTTCGCCTGATTCTGTTAGGTTGCTGTCTGCTGGGGGTGGTGGCGATTGGGGGTTCTCTCGGGGCGCCACCCACCGCGCCCCCGGACGCAGACGCCCTCAACCAGCAGCTCCGCACCATCACGCGCAAGAAGGGCCGCATTCAGGAGAAGCTGGAGGCGGTGAAGCGGCGCAAGCGCGAGGTGATGCGCGAACTCAGGCGCATTGACACCCGTCTGGCGGACAACCGGGCGCGTCTCCGCGATGTCAACGCGGAGGTGGAACGCGTACAGCTGGAACTGGAGCGCGCCAGGCTTCGCCGCGAAGGCGCGCAACTCCAGCTCGAAACCTACCGGGAACTGGTGGCCGACCGCCTCGTCGCGATCTACCAGCAGGGAGAGATGAGCTCGCTGGAGGCCTTTCTCAGCTCCACCAGCTTTACGGACTTTTCCAACCGCCTCTATCTGCTCGACCAGGTGGTGAGCAAGGACGGCGAGTTGCTGGCCAGCTTCGAGGAGGCCTCCAACGAGGCCGAGCAGCGTCAGGCAGAGGTGACGGCAAAGGAACAGGAGCTGGTCGCCCTGCAAGGGCAGATCGAGACACAAACCGACAGCACCGCCGCGCAGCTGCAGGCGAAGAACCGCGAGAAGACCGACCTGCTGCGAGAGCAGGCGGCCTGGGAACGCGCGCTGGTGGAGATCGAGCAGAACTCGCGCGAGGTCACCACCATGCTGCGCCGCATGGAGCGGACCCCGCAAGGGCAGGAGCGTCTGGCGACCCAGTGGAAGGGGCGGCTGCAGAAACCGGTCGCCGGCAGCATTACCTCCGGGTTCGGGTATCGCCTTCATCCCATCTACAAGGTCCGCAAGATGCACACCGGGGTGGACATTTCCGCCTCCAGCGGCACCCCCATCCACGCCGCCGCCGCAGGGACGGTGGTGCACGCCGGCCGGTGGGGAGGGTACGGCAACTGCGTGATCATTGATCACGGCGGGGGGCTGGCTACCCTCTACGCTCACTGCTCTTCACTGGCGGTGTCGAGCGGTCAGGAAGTGAAGCAGGGCGAGACCGTGGGTTATGTGGGCAGCACCGGCCTCTCCACCGGGCCGCACCTGCACTTCGAGGTGCGGCGGGACGGCAACCCCGTTGACCCGATGGGCGAGCTATAGCCCCCCCAGGTTTGACACAGTTCACACGCCCAGAGTAGAATCGGACGGCTCTCGCTTTGCGTCCTCCCACTGCCTCAGCCCGGTATCTGCATCTGAGGTCGAGGCCTGTGGTGGGCGCTGACGGTCGAGTCGCCGGGCAAGGAGTACAGCAGTGAGCAATCCGTGGACGAGCAAGCCGGTGGTCTACGACACCACTCTCCGGGATGGGGCGCAGACGGAGGGGATCTCGTTCTCGGCCGACGACAAGGTGAAGATCGCCCGGAAGCTCGACGAGCTGGGCCTCCACTACCTCGAGGGGGGCAACTGTGCGCCCGGAAACCACACTGATATGGAGTTCTTCGCGCGCCTGCGCGAGGAACCCCTCAAGCGCTCGCGGCTGGTGGTCTTCGGGATGACGCGACGGTCGAAGAGGCGGGCGGAAGAGGACCCGAGCCTGCGCAGCATGGTGGCGCTCGGGGCTCCCGCGGCCGCGCTGGTGGCGAAGGCGTGGGACCTGCACGTGAGCGCCGTCCTCAGGGTGAGCCTGGAAGAGAACCTGGAGATGATCCGTGATTCCGTGCAGTTCGTGAAGGCCCACGGGCTGGAGGCGGGGCTGGACGCGGAGCACTTCTTCGACGGGTACAAGCACAACCCGCAGTACGCCCTCGCCTGCCTGACCGCGGGGGCAGAGGCGGGCGCCGACTGGCTGTGCCTGTGCGACACCAACGGCGGCGCCCTGCCGGAGGAAGTGACCAAAGCGGTCAGGGCCGCGAAGAAGGCACTGAAGACCCCGCTCGGCATCCACGCGCACGACGACTGTGAGCTGGCGGTGGCGAACACGCTCGCCGCGGTGGAGGCGGGCGCCGGCATGGTGCAGGGAACCATCAACGGCTACGGCGAGCGCTGCGGCATGGCGAACTTGTGCGCGGTCATCCCCACCCTGCAGTTGAAGATGCATCGGCCGGTTCTGTCAGACGAGCAGTTGGCGCAGCTATACGAGGTGGCGCACTACGTGGCCTCGGTGGCGAACATGGCCCCGCCGGAGCAAGACGCCTACGTGGGCCGGAGCGCCTTCGCCCACAAGGGCGGCATGCACGTGGACGCCATGCTCAAGAGCCCGAAGACCTACGAGCACGTGCGGCCCGAGCTGGTGGGCAATGAGCGCCGACTCCTGGTGTCCGACCAGGCGGGGCGGCACGCGGTTATCTACAAGGCCCAGGCCCTCAACCTGGGGCTTGACAAGGACTCGCCGCAGGCGCAGGAGCTGATGGCGCGGCTGAAGGAGATGGAGCACGCCGGATACCAGTTCGAGGGCGCGGAGGCGTCCTTCGAGCTGATGGTGCGCAAGAGCATGGGAATGCACCAGCCGCAGTTCGAGCTGGAGGGCTTCCGCGTGATCGTCGAGAAGGACCGGCACGGCGACACCCGCACCGAGGCGACCATCAAGGTGAGAGTGGACGGGGAGTCCGAGCACACCGCCGCGGAGGGCGATGGCCCGGTGCACGCGCTCGACAACGCCCTGCGGAAGGCGCTGGAGCGGTTCTACCCCGAACTGCAGGGGATCAGGCTGACCGACTTCAAGGTGCGGGTGGTGAACGCGCCGGAGCAGGCCACCGCCGCCGCGGTGCGGGTGATGGTCGAGTCCCGCGCCGGCGCGCGGAGCTGGACCACAGTGGGCGTCCACACCAACATCATCGAGGCGAGCTGGCAGGCCCTGGTGGACGGTGTCGAGTACGGGTTGCTCCAGCTCGCGCAGCCACCCGGCGACGGCGAAACCGAGAAGACGGTGTAGGGCGGGCACTTGCCCTGCGAAGCTTCAGCGAAGCAGGGCGCCTACGCCCGCCGCTCTCTCTTACCTTGCCCCCTCCGCGCTCTTCGCCGTGTCCAGCACGCACTTCCCACCCGGCGCCGCGCAGGCATCTCCGGCCTTGATGCCAGGCGGCGGCGTGCCTGCTTCCGGGTGCTTGGCGAAGTAATCCTCAATCGCCGACTTCAGCGCCTGCTCGGCCAGCACCGAGCAGTGCATCTTGATGCTGGGCAGGCCTCCCAGGGCCTCGGCGACGGCGCGATTGCTGATCGCCAGGGCCTCCGGGATGGTCTTCCCCTTCACCATCTCGGTGACCATGCTGCTGGTGGCGATCGCCGCCCCGCAGCCGAAAGTGCGGAACTTGGCGTCGGCGATCTTCCCGTCGTTGACCTTGATGGTCAGCTCCATGATGTCCCCGCACACCGGGTTGCCGACCTTCCCCACCCCATCCGCATTCTCGATGTAACCCACGTTCTGCGGGTTACGGAAGTGCTCCATCACCTTGGTGTTGTACGCGCTCATGCCTATTGTCCTTCTCCGAACAGCGGTCAGCCAACCGTATCACAACGCCATGGGTGCGTCAACCAAGCGCGGGTGTTGCCTCGGCGGGCGTGGCACGCCCGCCCTACAACTCCTTCGTGTCAAGGATGATCGTCACCGGCCCATCATTCACCAGATGCACCTCCATGTGCGCCTGGAAGACGCCTGTCTCGACGCTCAGGCCGGTGGCGCGGAGGCGTTCGACGACGACCTGGTAGAGCCGGTCGGCCTGCTCGGGCGGGGCAGCGTCGGTGAAGCTGGGGCGGCGGCCCTTGCGGCAGTCGGCGAGGAGGGTGAACTGGCTGACCACCAGCATCGCCCCGCCCACCTCCTGCACCGACAGGTTCATCTTCCCCGCCTCATCCTCGAAGACGCGCAGGTTGGCGATCTTGTCCGCCATCCAGGCGGCCTCGCGGTCGGTGTCAGCGTGAGCGACGCCGAGGAGGACGAGCAGGCCCTGGCCGATCTCACCGACGGTGTGACCGTCAACGATAACGGAGGCAGAGCTCACTCGTTGGATGACGGCGCGCATTCATCTCCTTCAGGTGTCTGCGCTGGCCCATGCCCACCCCCACCGGCCTGCTTGGCCTTACGCTCCTCTTTGGTCCGGCGCGCTTCCCGGCGCAGGAACGGGATGACCTTCAGGATTCCGTACATCACCCACGCGCCCACCACCCCTACACCTACGGTCAGAACGCGGTACCTCGCCATCGAGTGCGCAGGCAGCGCGCGGGCCAACTGCAATCCGCCCGGAAGGGCCCACATCGCAAGCGCCCAGCCGATCACCCGCCAGTAGCCGCGGGTACTCCTGCCTCGCACTATCTGCTCGATGGCGCCCCAGATCAGGCATGCCCCACCGACCAGCAGACTTGCGAGGAGCGCCAGCTTCAGGATCGGCATTCCGAACATGAGCGCGTGACCCCTTCCGGCCGACTCGCGGCGCGGCCTGTGAGCGGCGGGCGTGGGCACGCCCGCCCTACAAGGGGCAAGCCGCGGGCCTGCCCTACCCGCCTTCGCCAAGGCTTCGGGGGGCAAGCTACCCGTAGGGGCGCATAGCTATGCGCCCCTACCTCGCGGCCTTCTTCTTCGGCAGCGCCTTCAGCAGGTTGGCCATCTCGATGGCGGAGCGGGCGGCGTCGGCGCCGCGGTTGCCGGCTTTGGTGCCGGCGCGCTCGACCGCCTGCTCGATGCTGTCCGCGGTGACCACGCCGTAGATGACCGGAACGCCGGTGTCGAGCGACACCTTGGCGATGCCCTTGGCGGCCTCGGAGGCCACATACTCAAAATGCGGGGTGGCGCCGCGGATGATGGCGGCGAGGCAGATGACGGCGTCGTAGCGGCCGCTCTCGACCATCTTCTGGGCGACCAGAGGCATCTCGAAGGCGCCGGGGACCATGGCGATGTCAACGTTCTTCTCCTCCGCCTCATGGCGGTCCAGCGTGTCCAGCGCGCCGGAGAGCAAGCGCCTGGTGATGAGGTCGTTGAACCGGCTGACCACGATGCCAAAGCGAAGCCCGGAGGCGACCAGCTTTCCCTCATAGGTGTTGCCCATCGTCACTCGTCCTTTCCCTGGTCTTCCTCTCCATCGCCGGCAGAGAGGAGATGACCCAGCTTATCGCGCTTGGTGAGCAGGTAGCCGCGGTTGATTTCGGTGGGCGGGATCTCCAGAGGCACTCGTTCCACCACCGTCAGCCCCATCCCTTCGATTCCCACCACCTTGCCCGGGTTGTTGGTCATCAGCTTGATCTGGCGCAGCCCCAGGTCGAGCAGTATCTGCGCGCCGATGCCATAGTCGCGGATGTCGGCCGCGAATCCCAGCAAGCGATTGGCCTCTACCGTATCGTGCCCATGCTCCTGGAGGGCATAGGCGCGGATCTTGTTGACCAGCCCGATGCCTCTTCCCTCCTGCTGGATGTAGAGCACGGCTCCCGAGCCGGCTTGCACGATCTTGCGCAAGGCGGCTTCGAGCTGCTCGCCGCAGTCGCACCGCGCGGAGTGAAATACATCGCCGGTGAGGCAGCTCGAATGCACGCGCACGAGCGTCGGCTCCGGGCCGATCTCGCCATACACGAGAGCGAGGTAGGGCTTGGTATCCACCAGGCTCTCATAGGCGTAGACGGTGAAGCGCCCGAAGCGGGTGGGCAACTCGGCGGTGGCGGCGCGGCGAACCAGCCGCTCGCGCCGCTGGCGATATTCGATGATGGAGGCGACGGTGACGAGGTGAATGCCGTGCTTCCGCGCCAGCTCCACCAGAGCCGGCAGCCGCGCCATGCTCCCGTCCGCGTCCATCGCCTCGCAGATCACCGCCGCCGGGTAAAGGCCTGCCAGGCGGGCCAGGTCAACCGAGGCCTCCGTCTGCCCGGCGCGGGCGAGCACGCCACCCTCCTTGGCCTCGAGTGGGAACATGTGCCCCGGGCGGGCCAGGTCCAGGGGGGTGGTGTTCGGGTCAATGAGCGCCCGCACGGTGGCCGCCCGGTCGTAGGCGGAGATGCCGGTGCTGGTGCCCTCCCTGGCGTCCACAGACACGGTGAAGGCGGTGCCGAGGCGGGCGGTGTTGTCAGCCACCATGGGGTGGAGGTCGAGCTGCTGAAGGCGCTCCCGGGCCATCGCCACGCAGATCAGCCCGCGGCCCTCGCGGGCCATGAAGTTGATCGCCTCCGGGGTGGCGAACTCGGCGGCAACGGTGAGGTCGCCCTCGTTCTCGCGGTCCTCATCATCCACGATGATGAGCACGCGACCTTGCCTGAACTCCTCGATCGCCTGCTCGACCCCGATGATCCGGCTGTCCTGGTCCGCTTGCTCCATATCCGGCCAATCCCCTGGCAGTTCTGTAGGGCGGGTATGTCGTCCGCATGAGGCGGACGCATGCCCGCCGGCCTGGTGCCGCAGGCTCCTTCAGCCCGAGCATCGCCGAGGGCCAGCCTGCGCCCTTACGTTTCCGCCAGCCACTCCAGCACATCGCCGGAGGTATCTCCCCCGCCCTTGTCCAGCAGCTTCTCCAGATGCTTCGCCAGCAGATCGGCCTCCATGTTCACCCGGTGGCCGACGCGCCACTCGCCCAACGTGGTGGCCTCCAGCGTCGCCCGCACCAGCGAGACCGCGAACCGCCGGCCCGCGGGATGGCGCACCGTCAGGCTGACCCCATCCAGGGCCACCGAACCCTTGTCCACCAGATAGCGCTCCAGCCCAGATGGGCAGAGCAGCTCGACCAGGCGCGTATCCCCGCGCTCCTGCACCGAAACCACCTCGGCGATGCCGTCCACATGCCCGGCCACGAAGTGCCCGCCCAGCCGCTCGCCCACGGCGAGGGGCCGTTCCAGGTTCACCTTCTGGCCCACCCGCGCCGAGCCGAGCGTCGTGCCCTCCGCCGTCTCCGGCAGCAGAGAAGCACAGAAGCGATTGCCGTCAATGCGTTCGACCGTCAGGCAGGGCCCGCTGACGGCGATGCTGTCACCCGGCTTCATGCCCTCCAGCACCAGCCGCGCCTCCACCGCCAGGCGGAGCCCGCGCTCTCGCCTGACCTCCCGGATGACGCCGATTTCCTCAATCAGACCAGTGAACATAGTTGCGCTCTTGGGCAGGTCGCGGACCTGCCCTACGGCTGTCCGTACCGTGAGGCCCACCAGGAGCGGAAGGAATCCAGGTCTCGGATCCCGTTCTCCAGCACGGCTTCATAGACGTGGACCGATAGCAGCGACTTGCGGTACTCCGGGTCCGCGCACACGGTCTCCTTGATCGCCAGGACATGAGAACGATTCTCGTCGGTCATCAGGGATGCCCAGATCCGTCGCTTTGGCATGGCAGAAGCGAACTCCTCAGCCCGGGCTGTCCACAAGTCGAGCTTCCACGTGTCTCCCCCGCCGGGAGGCGTCACTCGTAGGCCCCAGTAGAGCCCCTTCTCGGGCCTCCACGGGTGGCGGTAGTGGTCGGTGCAGACCTGTCGCCACGGCCAGCCTGTGGCAGCGAGCTTCGCCCCCACCGCCCAGTGGTCGCCCCAGTCAGGCGCCTCCTGGATGCGCTCGAAGTCAAGATCGCGCCAGGTCATGGTATGCATCGGGCATGACCCTACGACCCGGTATCCGGCGCGGTCGAGAATCGGGCCGATGCCGGAGCGCGCGAGCATCTGCTCCGCCTCGGAGCGGAGCGAAGCATCGAGCGCGAAAAGCCGCTGGGCATCAGCATGCATGCCGTCGCCCCTGCGCAAGATCTCCCACGATCACCATCTCCTCCCCAACCCTCCTCACTCTCACCGATCCCAGCCTCCACGCCTCTGCGAGCGCTCTCACCCCCTTGCCTTCCACCGGCGTGAGGGCCTCGGCGCCTCCGATCAGCACGGGCGCAATGAAGAAGTATACACGATCTACCAGCCCCGCCTCCAGCACCCCCGCGTTCAGAGAGCCGCCAGCCTCCACAAGCACGCGGTTGGCGCCTGCAGCGACCAGGCGCTCCATCAGCGCGCGCAGATCCACCTGCCCGCCTCGCGCCGGCAGCGTCCAGACAGTGGCCCCGGCCTGCTCAAGCCGCTGGACCCGCCTGGCCGGGGCTTGTCGGGTCACCGCGATGATGGGCGGTCTCTCGTCTGCGGAGAGCAGGCGGGCCGTGGGCGGCGTCTGCGCCTCGCTGTCCGCCACCACCCGCAGGGGCGTACGCCCCTTCACCAGTCGGACGGTCAGCTCCGGATCATCGGCGAGGACAGTCCCGATGCCACTGAGGATAACATCGTGCTGAGCGCGCAGGCGATGGCCGACGGCGCGCGCTTTCTCGCCTGTGATCCACTGCGATTCTCCCGCGGCGGTGGCGATCTTGCCGTCCAGGCTCATCGCCGCCTTAAGGGTGACGAAGGGGAGACCGGTTTCGACGCGCTTGACATACCCTTCGTTCAGCCGCTTCCCCTCCGCCTCCAGCACACCGACATCAACCGCGATGCCGGCATCGCGGAGCTGCCTGACGCCCTTCCTGGCGACCTGCGGGTTGGGATCGTGGCAGGCCGCGACCACTCTCGCAACTCCCGCGGCGATGAGCGCGTCGGTGCACGGGGGGGTGCGGCCGTGGTGACAGCATGGCTCCAGACTCACATGGGCCGTGGCGCCCCTCGCGGCCGGTCCTGCCGCCTGGAGCGCCCACACCTCCGCGTGCGGCCCGCCCACCGCCCGGTGCCATCCCTCCCCCACCACTCGCCCGCGCTTGACGATCACCGCGCCGACCATCGGGTTGGGGCTGGTGCAGCCCCGCCCGCGGGCCGCCAGGCGAAGGGCGCGGCGCATCCAGCGGACGTCCTCTGGCGCCGTCATTCCTTGCGCTCGTCTTCGGGCTGGGAATCCTTGGGCGGGGCGCCCGGCTCGCCCTGGGTGCGATCCATCTGGCCGGCGATGAAGCGGGCGAAGTCCCGCCAGATCTCGTGCTGCCGCTTCAGACTCCGGTCCTCCACCTCCCGCACGTCGGCCAGCATCAGGAACAGGAGCACGAATCCGCCCACCAGACAGCCTCCCCAGAACGCCAGGAACAGTTGCGGTCGGCTGCCGGCGTCAGCGAGCTTCAGCAGGAACAGCCCCACGAAGATCGCCGCCAGCAGGCCGATCAACAGCAGTCCGGAGATGAGACGAAGCGCCAGACGCCGCCCGGAGATGAGATGCCGGCCGGCGCGGTACTTGCGCACCTCTACCACCAGCAGGAGCGCCACCAGGATGGCGAGAGCGGGCAGCGCCACGGCTAAGATATTCACCAGACAAGACCCCCGGCGGTGCGGCCTACTGCTTGATGATAGCATTCCCGACCCGGCAGAACAAGGCGCCCTCTGCCAGGGGGCGCGTTGACGCTCCGCGAACGCGGGTGTTATACTGCGCTCGTGCCATGAACTGGGTCCTTTCCGCCCTGGATGGCTGGGCGGAGCTGAGGAAGATTGAGGAGGGGCTCCTCTCCGGGAGCGCCTCCCGGATGCGCGTCGAGGGCGTGACCGAGCCGGTCAAGGCGCTGGTCATCGCCGGGGTCGCGCGCGGGTGGCAGACCCCGATCCTGGTGCTCTCCCCTACCGGCGAATCCGCCCAGAAGCTGCACCAGGACCTCCGGGCGCTGTGGGGCGAGCCCGCCGGTAACGGCACCCAGCGCCGCGTGCTGCTGCTCCCCTCCCTGGAGGCGCTGCTCTATGAGGATGTCTCTCCCGATCCCGAGCTGGTCGGGGATCGCCTGACCGCCCTTGACGCGCTGCTGAGAGGGGAGCCCGCGATCGTGGTGGCCAGCGCCCCGGCCGCCCTCCAGAGATGCGTGCCACCGGACTTGCTCCGCCCCGCGCTCTTGTCGGTGGAAGTCGGGGCGGCGGTTGACCGCGACGACCTGATCCGCTCCCTCAGCGAGCTGGGATATGAGCGGGAGCAGATGGTCACCGCGCCTGGCCAGTTCAGCGTTCGGGGCGGGGTCGTGGATGTGTTCGCCTCCGCCGCGGACTGGCCGGTGCGGGTGGAGATGCTGGGAGATCAAGTGGAATCCCTGCGCGCCTTCGACACCGCCACCCAGCGGTCGGTCAGCGACACGCCATCCTTGCGCTTGCTGCCGGCCAGGGAATTGGTGTTGAACGAGGAGGTGGCGGCCGAGGCCGCTAGCCGGCTGGAACGGGCCGCGGCCGACCACGTGGCGCGGTTGGTATCCGAGGGAAAGGAGCAGGAGGCGCGCCGGCTGCGGGACCGGGTGGCGGAGGTGGTGGAGGCGTTGCGCCAGGGCGCCTACGCTCACGGGTTGGAGTACTACCTGCCGTTCCTCTATTCGCGCTGCACGACCGTCCTCGACTACCTGCCATCCGAGGCGTTGCTGGTGCTGGACGAGCCGGCGCGGCTGCGGGATAGCTACCAGGAGTTTCTTGCGGACCTGATGGAGATCGCCCTCGCCC